>Ga0209515_10002503_pt1 | contig 28109 bp, 36 predicted proteins | sample Subgroupgradi54m_FD_187454 | JGI IMG/M metagenome (GOLD analysis project Ga0209515, IMG submission 187454) | Subsurface groundwater microbial communities from S. Glens Falls, New York, USA - GMW60B uncontaminated upgradient, 5.4 m (SPAdes)... ... | reverse complement strand
GATCTATTTTTTGAAGATGAATGTTTTCGAGCAGGCCTTTTTTTCATTTAAATAAATTCTATAAAAACTTTACTATGATCTAGTATCAACATAAATTTTTAGTATTGTCAAGTAGCAAATCTGAGAATTACCTGAATCCACTAAGTTATTTTTGAGGATTGAAGTTAAGAGCGACTGAATTAATACAATAGCGCTTCCCTGTAGTATCTTTTGGTCCGTCATCAAAAACATGCCCCAAATGCGCTCCGCAATTTTTACACATAACCTCTATCCTATACATTCCCAAGCTATAATCATCAACCAGCTCTACATTTTCTTTTGCGATCGAACTGTCAAAACTCGGCCAACCACAATCACTGTCAAATTTTGCATCAGATGAAAATAAAGGCTCTCCACATGCAATGCACATATACATGCCTTTCTCGAAATTTTTATAAAAAGCTCCTGTAAGCGGAGTTTCTGTTCCTTTCCCCCTAACGACACGATACTGCTCTGGAGTTAATTTTTTCTTCCAATATTCTTCGGACTTGTTTTTTAAGTCATGCATGTCTATACTAAAGGCATTATGAGCTACGATCAACTTCCAAGTCAAGAAGTTTTAGAAAAGACAGTAAAAAATTTAGCCGTAAATGGCATTACTGCGTTTATTGTAGAAACAAAAGAACAAACTAAGGCAAAAGTCCTAGAACTTTTGCCAAAAGGGGCAGAAGTAATGAATATGCCCTCTGTAACTCTTGATCAAACTGGAATCGCCAAAGAAATCCAAGAATCAGACAATTATAATTCGGTAAAAAATAAACTTGCATCAATGGATAGACAAACTCAAGGATTAGAAATGCAAAAACTAGGCGCGGCGCCAGAATACACAATCGGAAGTGTCCATGCTGTAACTCAAGATGGAAAAGTTTTAATTGCATCAAATACCGGAAGCCAATTGCCAGCCTACGCTTATGGTTCGTCAAAGGTTATTTGGGTAGTTGGAGCACAAAAAGTTGTTAAAGATTTTGATGATGGATTAAAAAGAATTTATGATTACGTTTTACCTTTAGAGTCAGTGCGGGTAAAAAAGGCATACGGAATGGAAAAAAGTAATGTTAGTAAGCTTTTAGTTATTAACAAGGAAATTAATCCTAATAGATTGATAGTGATTTTAGTAAAAGAGGTTTTAGGATTTTAGGAACACGGCCTTCCCATTTTTCCCCTGATCTCATCAATTTTCGTATTTTATAACCTTCATAAAGACCGCGTTTGTAATGATTAACTTTTACAACCGGAATATTCGCTCCTTTAAAAATCCCACTAACCCAATCATTATTTCCAATCACGACATTTATTGAACCAGTTTTCTTAAGCGTTTTTTTTAACCAAACATTATCATCCGGATTATCAGGTAAAGCGATTATTGAACTGATTTTATTCTCAATCCCCTTCTCTTCGAGAAACAAATCTAGCATTTCTCTTCTTTTTTTATAGCTCCAGGGATTGTCTGGATTTTTAATATTACTGCTTCCAATCCCGATAATTATTTTATCCGCAATTGATAAAGCCTTTTGCAAAAGATAAGCGTGTCCGTAATGGAATGGCTGAAATCGTCCGATAACTAAACCCATCTTATATTTCTTCATGGATTAAACATCCTTTTATAGAAATCTATACTTTTCCCAACTACAGTAGACCAACTACCTTTGGAAAAATTATGATCTTCTCCCGGATACAAATTGTACTCTATATCTTTTTTTAGTTTTTTAAGTTCATCATTTAAAGTATCTGACCATCTTTTAGGTACTGCTTCGTCTTCCACTGCCTGACTAAGCTGTATCGGTCCTTTTATCCATCTAAAATAGTTTGTTAAGGAATATTTTTCCGCGTCATAATATCTTTCAAAGTCGGCGACAACTCTTATTAGAGCTTTTCCATGATCATCAAAATCATCTGTGAAATATAAAATTGAATAAGGAAATGGTTTACTCACTGGATTCCATAAAACCGTTGGGTAAGGTTTTCCGGAAATTTCTAAGACTGATAGTGCAATATGCCCTCCATTACTATGTCCCCAAATTCCAACCTTATTTAAGTTTGCTTGAACATTTAAATTGGATTTTGATAATGAATTGTTTATGCTTGAAAGTGAATTTAAAAGCGTAAGTCCGGTTGTGTAAGTTTGAAAACGCTCTTCAATCGAGTCGTTTGATGGGTTATCCGAACTTCCATAGCCTAAAAAATCCGGAGCCAAGGTTATAAAACCATTTTGAGCAAAAACCTCACCGCTATGTCTTGTTCCTTCACCAATTGAATATTTGTCCTTTTCAATAAAACCTCTAAACATAACAATTACAGGGTAGACTCCTTGTGCTTTTGGGACATTTGCCATGCCGCTAACACGTTTACCTTGATCGGTGAAATAAAAAAGGTAGGAAGTATATCCGTCACCTTCTTTTAAAACTTTATCAAATGTGATTTTCGATACTTCGAATTTGGTTTCTTTAAGTCTTGAAAAGCTGTATTTTTCCAAAGGTTTTTCGGTAAGTCTACTTAAAGGACTTACAATATCTACCTTTTTATTATGAATAAACACAAACAAAAGAACTCCAATTGCAACAATTGCTGTTACGAATAATAATATCGTCCTTTTCACAACCCTATTATATATCAATTGTCTATTAAGTTAATGAGTCCTGAACGAATTTATAGTGAGAGAAGTCGAACTAGTCGAAGGACGAAAGGGAAATTGAGAACTAATTATCTTGACATTCTGACAATAAACCTATATACTATAAGCCTATGGTAAGGTCGGTAGAATCTACACCTGGACAGAATACAGAACAGACACGGACAATCAAAGGAAGAATTATCGATGGCTCTGATCGACAATTGTGGCGTGCTGCAAAAGAGGAAGACTTACTGCCTAAAATTATTCAACGAGGATTTTTGCTAAAGGAAGAAATTGATCTCTTAGGAAGTATATTTGCGACAAAAGGAAAAAGAGGCAACCAGCCTAAAGTACCAGATGAACTATTTGAAAAATTCAGCATCGCAGTTGCCAACACAACAGTCTAAGCATCTTTTGAAGATTGACAATAAATATAAATCTTTTATAATCTCCTCAATACTGCCAAATCATGACATTGACAGAAAAAAGTATCCCAAATGAAGCAGGACGAGAAAAATATCCAAGTATTCATGTCGAAAGAATAAGGGTATCTGAAGAAACTGCCATAGTTTTTTCTGGACAAGGCGTACAACATAAAGGCATGGGGTTTGATATTTATAATGCTTATCCAGATCTTGTTGTACCTTTTTACGAAACAGCCGATAGACTAATCACTGAAACTACTTATCCCCCATTTTCTATTAAAGAAATAAGTTTTGAAGACCCCCGGCAAGAATTACACAAAACAGAATTTGCCCAACTAGCTATTCTTTGCTACAGCCAGGTTTATTTCAAAGTGTTGTTATGGGAATTACTAGACCACCAGAAAGAAGTTAAACCTGGCCGTTATGCTGGGCCAAGCTCTGGAGGGATAAGCGCTCTCGTTGCCTCCGGCGCAACAAGGTTTAATGAAACTTTTAATTTTGTAAAGGTCAGGGCAAAAGCCATGCAGGAAGCAAGCGACAAAGCAAAATACTCTGCTTTAAGAGTTTTTTCTCCCAATCACCAAAATCCAACCGAGGAAGATGAGAAACTTTTTGAAGATGCTCTGAAAGATACACCCGGTGTAACTGCTTCATACATAAATAGCTCGTCTGACTGTATTGTATCGGGACCTCAAGACGCAATAGCCAATGCAAGAATTACACTTAGACAAAAAGGTGTACGCTCATTGCCTCTAGATCATGGACCGTTTCATACCGATGCTATGCTTAAAGCAGTACCAGAAACTAGAGAAGCACTAGGTAAAGCTAATATAAGACGTATACCGATACCTATTGTTTCCAATACAGACGGCAAACTTATTTACGAACCAGAAGATATAATAGAAGAAGTACTTACTCAAATGACAAATCCTGTAAATTGGAAAGAAGCGCTAAATTCTTTAGTAGATAATACAGAAACAATTTTAATAGTGGGAAATCATCCACAAACCGCTGCATTGAGTAAAAGACAAAGAGAAAAGTCAACAGGACGAGAACAACAAATAGGAGCTGTTGTGTCCAAAAAAGGATTGGTTATTGCGCATATTTTGGTTGCAAAAGAAGATTTTGAAAAACTTGCTTCTTAAAAATGAATAATTCATTACAAAATAGACTTTCTTCTTTATGGCAACCTCCGAATTTTATAGCTTTTTTCGAAAAATCATTTAAAAGACCTCCTCATTTAATTAAGAAAGGGACAATAATATTAAACGAAGGTGACCATCTTGACAGACTTTACTGTATTAAAGAAGGATTTGTAAAATTATATCGCTTATCAAGCGAAGGAAGAGAGACCACAACTTATTTATTTGGTCCGGGAAATGTTCTTGGGCTCCGCGCTTTAACCTCAAGGGGAGGATGTACAAAACATACTGTCGAAGCCTTAACAAATGTAAAAATTCTTACAATGCCAAAGCAGGAGTATTTCGATTCCTTAGTCAAACACCCAGAATTATTGGTCGATATTACCCACATGGCGTTACAACGCTTAGATTATGCGGAAAAAAAGCTGGAAGGATTTATTATTGCAGATACAACCAGTCGTGTCGCAAATTTTTTATTTGATTGCATGTATAGATTCTGTCAACCTTTACCTAAGGATGGAACAAAAACCAAAATAACTCTTCCCTTAGCACTAACCCACCAGAGAATTGCCGAATTTGTTGGCGCTTTTCGAGAAACAGTCACTCTTACCATGAAGCGCTTTCAAGCAGAAAAAGTACTAACAATTGAACGGAGTAAAATAACTATTATCAATCTTCAAAAACTTAAAGAACACGCCCTTTTGTAATCTTCCTTACAATCCTGATGTATTCTTACCTACTGATTAAGTCTTTTAGCTAATGTTAAAAAGAAAAGGTGGATAAATACAAAACCCCTTTTTGTAACGAATGGCCAAAGATTTCTTTTGACTGCTTTGACGACGTGGAAATTGATAATATACCAGTTAGGATTTTCTATAGATCTTTTTTTAAGATTATGCGGGCTCCAGAAAGAATCGGAAAAGCGTTTTTTATAATTCTTACGGAAAGCTTTTAGTCTTTCTTCACTATTGTATTCCCATCCTGATCTATGATGTCGTATCCCAATTTTTTTATTTGATTTCTTAGCTGATCTGCCAAGTGAAATCTTTTTTCCTTTCGGAGTTTATTTCTTTCTTCAACTAATTTATTTACTTCCCCCGGTATAACCGAACTCTTAACTCTTGGTTTTGCATTTTGAACTTTTTCTAAATTTAAACCAAGCACATTATCAAATTTAAAAAGACTTGCCATTTTCGCGCTTGATGGATGATCTGATCTTATTAATTCCCAAACCATAGAAAGCGCTTTTGGCATATTTAGATCATCATTAATTGCATCAATAAATTTGTGTTCGAATTCTACAGAACCTGTTTTAGGAGAGTCAAGCGAGCTAATTTCTTCCCGTAAACGATTTAGCGCAGTTTGAGAAGCTTCCAGTGCCTCCCATGTAAAATTCATTTCCTGACGATAGTGTGTCTGGAGATAGAGATAGCGAAGAGTGATTGGATCATAACCATTTTTAATAAGATCGTCCACTCTGTAATTATTTCCAAGGCTCTTACTCATTCTCTTTCCATCAATTAAAATAAACGCTCCGTGAACCCAATAATTAACAAAGGGCTTACCAGTTGCTGCTTCGGATTGGGCAATTTCGTTTGGATGATGAGTTGAAGATAAATCTATTCCTCCAACATGGACATCAAATGTTTCGCCTAAATATTTCATAGCCATTGCTGAGCATTCTATATGCCAGCCGGGAAACCCAACTCCCCATGGACTTTCCCACTCCATCTGGCGACGCGAAGCGGAGCCATCCTGAGCGGAGTCGAAGGATCTTCCATTTGGATATGTGAATTTCCAAAGCGCAAAATCTCTAGGATTTTTCTTTTCCGGATTTGCCTCTACTCTTATTCCTTCTTTTATCTGATCAAGAGTTGATAATTTTCCATATTCTGGGAACTTTGAAGTGTCAAAGTATACTCCGTCTGTTATTCTGTATGTAAACCCCTTACTTTCTAATTTCTGAACTAATTCTATTTGCTCTTTGATATGATCTGTAGCTTTAGCAAAAAGTAAAGGTTTTTTAAGATTTAATCTTTCGAAATCTTTTAAAAACGCGTCTGTATAAAATTTCGCAACATCCCACGCGCTTTTTCCTTCTTTTTTAGCGGATTTTTCCATTCTATCTTCTCCGGTATCCGCATCTCCAAGATTATCTCCTGTTAAATGCCCAACATCTGTTAAGTTCATTATGAATTTAACATTAAAATTATTATATTCAAGAACTCTTAAGAGTAAATCAGACGTTGTGTAGGTACGAAAATTACCAATATGGGCATAATCATAAACTGTTGGCCCGCAAGTATACATTCCCACACTTGGTGGGTTAATTGGTTTAAATTCCTCAATTTTACGAGTTAATGTGTTATATATTTTTAACATTTCTTAATGCTGAGTGAAGATATAAATTTTTCGCTGGTTATAATTTCACCCACTAGATCCTGGATTTTTCTCTACTCTATTTCTTGCCCTCACCGCTGCTAGCGAATCCTCATCTTCTTGTTTTTTCTTATTTTCCTCCATAAGATCCATCTTTTTTTCATTCTCTTCTCTTTCAACTTTTTCAGCAGGTCTTTCTTCTTCTTGTTTTTGAGGATTAAATGTTGGATCGTAATAAGTTGTTTTATGTTGTTCATTGAGCTGCTGTCTTACTTTTTGCATCTCTTGCGCTTCTTCTTGAGTTTTAGGTTGTTCGACTGAATTAGATTGACCAGAAACAGGCTGTTTTTGTGGATTTGCATCTGATTTTGCGTACAAACTCTTAACTATTTCTTCATTATTCTTGTCAACCGAGGGTTTTGCAGAAGTACTTGAACTTAAATCTTCATTTGTCCTTTCAGGCACCAAACCAACTTGCTTCTTAACTGTTTTTGTTAAATCAACAGGTGTTTTAACAACAGAAGAACCAATCTGTTTTCCCAGACCTCCCAATTGACCACCAATATCTCCTAATACTCCGCTCTTATCCATAAAACAATAACCTATTGTAGCACAAGCTTAATATTCGTTTCTTCCCTCCATTGCCCTTTGCAAGGTTACTTGGTCTGCATATTCAATATCCGCCCCGATCGGCAATCCCCGTCCTATCCTAGTAATTTTGAATTTTGCTTGCCCCGCGAAGCCTTGGCGAAGTGGGGAGTTTTGAGTTTTGAGTTCGCCAAGTTGCTTGGCGATGTACATCGCCGTTGCTTCTCCTTCCATCGTAGGATTAGTTGCTAAAATTATTTCTGTTACTCCCCCATTTAAAACTCTTTTTAAAAGTTGATTAATATAAATTTCATCCGGACCAATATTATTTAAAGGATCAATTTTCCCATGCAATACATGATAAGCTCCTTTATAAGTACCACTTTTCTCCAGAGCCAATACGTCTAGAGGTTGCTCAACTACGCAAATCACAGATTGAATTCTTTCTGTGTCCGAACAAATGTCGCAAGGATCGCTCTCGCCTACTGTAAAACAGGTTGAACATACAATTGTATTTTTTTTTAAATTTTGCAAAGAGGCAGAAAACGCTTCAAGTTCGCTCTGGGGAACGTGAAGAAGATAAAAAGTTAGGCGTTGAGCAGTTTTAGGACCAACTCCCGGCAATCTCTCAAATGATTCAATTAGGTTTTGAATGGCTCTTGGTATTCTCATAGATTTTGAATTTGCTGAACAATCATATCTGCTACTGACAATACTTGTAATTTTGAGAATTGTTTTTCTTTTGGAAGATTAATTGTATCTGTAACAAAAATTTTATTAATATTACTTTCTTCAAGTAAAGTTGGCGCTTCTTTAGAAAATACAGCATGAGTTGCAAAAACAATAATATCTCTTGCACCTTTTTCTTGTAAAACATTCGCTCCTGAAATAATTGTTCCACCTGTTGAGATCATGTCGTCAATAATTATGACTCTTGGTAAAATTTTTCCTTTAATATCTTCAACCGTAACTTTTCCTGTTTTTAAATCGCGATTTTTAATAATTGTGGCAATATTTAAATTACCCAAAAGATTTGCAACTATCTTTGTCCTTCTTGCCCCCCCTGCATCCGGCGCAACCAAAACAGTATCTGCTTTATCCCACCCTTCTTCTTTTATTTTTTGAGCAAATATACTTACTGCTGACAAATGATTAACAGGAATGGAAAAAAGCTCCGGAGTTTTGATTGAATGCAAATCAAAAATAATTACCCTGGTAAGCCCTGTTGCCTCAAGAGTTTTAATTACTACTTGTAAAGAAACTGCTTCTCCGCTTCGAAAAATATGATCTTGCCTTTGATAACCCAAATACGGAATAATCGCAGCTACAGACTTTGCTCCGCTTCTCTTTAACGCATCTATTATAAAGAAAAGCTCCATATAATTTTGATCCGTCGGAGTTGCGGTTGACTGCACTATAAAAGTATCTTCATCAACAACTCTTTCCAGAACTCTTATGCGTTTTTCTCCATCGGGAAAAACATACTCTTCAAGCTCACTAAGATTTGTATTTAGTTTTTTAGCAATTTGCAAAGCAAGAGAACGGTTTGAACTCCCAGAAAAAATCTTAATCATTGCCCGAGTAGTCCTCCTAAACCCCCACCCATTTGCTGGAGTTTTTTGGCTGCAACTTCTTGAGACTTTCGAATTGCCTCATTAATAGCATCTTTTACATCGTTGTCTGACCTTCCGTTTGAAGACAACTCTTTTACTTTCTGGTTTCCGCTAATGACAACGCTTACTCCATTTTTTTCAACAACCACTTCTTCTTGCTCAAGCTCTTTTTGAATTACCATTGCCTGATCCCGCATTTTTTTTAAGTCTCCTAATTGTTTAAATGGATTCATCATAATTTCTCACCTCCCTTGCTTAAAATAATTGAAACAGTAATTTTCTTGCCACTTATTTCCTGTAAAACTTTTTCAATTATAGCTAATGTTTTCTTTTCATCCAAGCGGTCTTTATGGAATTTATAACCGGTTTCAATAATTAGCTCCTTTTCATCATAACTTTTAAGCTTACAACCTCTTAATACTCCTGCGATTGAATGATTTAAAGGTTTTATTTTCTCAATTAGCTGATCTAAAATATTATCTGATTGAGTATTTGAGCGAAGGGGTGACACGAGTGAGTCTGAGTGAGGGGTGGCACGGGTCGAAGGGTTCCCGACAGCGCGCATAGGGTTCGGTTCCGCCGAAGGCGGAGAGACTAGCTGAGCACTGGCGGGATGCAAACCCGGGACAGGACCCCGAACAACATTAGAAGTAGTTCCCCATTCAATAATCGCTATCTCTAGTGGTAATTGTGGTAAAACCGCATATTTTAATTCCCCATGCGCTTTTGTAAATAGGCGCATCAATTCTTTTATATCTACTATTTCAAACTTTGAATTTTCAGCTCTTACTTTTTGCAATAACTGAACATGTAATTCATTAATCAACTGTTCAATAAAATATTTAACGTCTACTCCCTGCTCAATCAACTTTCCAACCAACTCTATCCCCGCTTTTGTATCCTGTTTTGAAAGCATATTAATCATTTTCGAAACTAAATTAACAATACTACTTACGTTATATCTTTTATCTACCAACACTTCCGTAATCTTTTTATCTTTGGAAAAAGCAACAAGCTCTTCTAAGATTTTTGCAGCATCCCTAAAACTTCCTTCTGACAATTTTGCGATGGAATGCAAGGCTCTATCATCTGCATCAAGCTTTTCCCCTTTTGCAATACGTTTTAAAGACCGAACTAAATCATCTTCTTGAGCTAGAGGGAAAATAATATGTGTGCATCGGGAAACAATGGTTGCAGGAACTTTGTGAGGCTCTGTTGTACATAGTATAAAAACAACATGACTTGGCGGTTCTTCCAAAGTTTTTAAAAGCGCATTAAAAGCTTCTGTTGTTAGCATGTGAACTTCATCAATTATGTAAACTTTTTTACTGGCAGATAAAGGCGATAAGCGAACTTTATCTCGAAGATCTCTAATTTCGTCAATTCCCCTGTTTGATGCTCCGTCTATCTCCAAAATGTCCATGTTAGTGCCATTAGTAATCGAAACACATTCTTCACACTTATTACATGGCTCAATTTCTCCCTTTTTTCTTTTGGCAGTACAATTAAGGACTTTTGCTACAATTCGAGCTGTTGATGTTTTACCCAAGCCTTTTGGTCCGGTAAAAAGAAATGCATGAGAAATAGAATCTTGACTTAAGATATTAGACAAAGTCTCGCGTACAACACTACTATCTAATTCATCTAATATTTGTGGTCTATACTTGCGGAAGAAAACCATATTTATTCGTGATTTATTCCTAATAAATGAAGTGTGCTGTGATTAATTAGCTCTTCTATTTTGTCGTCAACCATCATTTCATCTCTTGATGCTTCCTTTATTACTTGAGGATAAGAGACAACAATATCACCCAAACGCAACATGTCAGTTGGCAATGCCGTTGACTCGCCTTCTGAAAGCGGGAAAGATAAGACATTTGTTGTTTTATCTTCTCCTTTATATTTTTTATGTAACTCCCGCATTTTTCTGTCCCCTACAATTGCAACAGAAACTTCTGCAGGACCAGTAATGCCTTTTTCTTTAAGAAGAGACGTAATTGTCGACTTAATCTTTTTTCTATTTACTTTATACCTGCTTTCCACGAAAAGCAAAACTTTAATTTCCTCCATAAAGAATTTTTACCACATGTTTCTTTTGGCGCGACGCGCGTCTTCTGCTTTTTGCTTGCGGGCAAGAGACGGTTTTAGATGAAATTGTCTACGTTTTGCCTCGGGAATAATCCCCGACTCAATCACTTTTCGGACAAACGTTTTGATTAACATCTCGTCACTTTGTCCCGGCATTTTTTTAACAACTACCATATATAAACACCCCCTTTTAGAAATTCTTTACGAGTGCTTAAAGCACGAGTAATTAGAATTTCTTAAACCCGCCGACCAAGCGCTCCGTGAGCCGTGTATGAATAATACTGAAAAGGCGAACGGTAAGCTTAGGCGGGTAATTCTATATTCTATTCTACTCCAATTCCCTTCTCCTGTAAACTACAACTGTGTAAACCAGTTTGTAGTAAACCCCGATGATTTGAAAATGATCCTTGAATGTGCTAAACTCTCACAACTTATGAGAGAACTAGAAACATCCCCTGAAAGCTACAGAGCCAAACTCAATGCAATTGTTGAGAAGGTTAAAAAAGATAACCTTCCGGTAGCAGAAAGAACCCCAGAACAAATACTAAATGCCTTAGCTAATGACGATAGGGCAAGTGCAGCCAGATCTGTAGGCGAACCTGGCGCAAGTGATTTTATGTTTGATTCTGAGCAAATCGGTACCTGGCTTAACCGAGCGAATAGATTAGAAAATGGTGATACTCAAGAAGGAGTAAGAGTTTTAGAACAAAGAGTCCATAGTAGCGCAGTAATACTTAGCTTTTCTGTTAATTCAGGCCACTTACTTGAAAATGCCAGAATACAAATTGCTCAATCCCTACGCGACCTTGGAGTCCTCCAGCCTGAGCACCCTGAACAACCCGAATCACCAAAACCCCACCCAACCTCGTAGGTTAATCAACCAAAAGTAAATGCGAAAACTTGGGTTCCTGGGGTTAAAAATTCCAGTCTTAAGAGATGATTTTCATTTTTTCCATGAAGATTTACCAAATTATATAATCTTTCTGTGTCAACGTTTAAAACCCCATTCTGAACATCATTTCCTGCAACTGTACCGTCTATAACTTTTCCATCAAGTAAAACTTTTATTTTTGTTTCTGTTGAACCTGCTGGCGGATGGATAACTAAAAATACTTTATTAGCAGAAAAATTATATTCCAAAATAGCATCTTTTCCAGATGAAGCCTCTTCATCTGCTATAGTCCATCCCCCACCAAACGAAAAAGAATTGGTTGAAATCTTTTTTTGCAAAGTAAAATTGTACGTTCCATTTCCTATACTTCCTTGTGGATATAAATATTGCATTCTAGCTGACCCAAGATAAGTTTCTGGTGAAATACGTGAAGCAGGTGTTTCATCTGGCATGGTTAAAACCTTGTTTGCAACTTGTGAACCCGCCTCTTTTAATAAAACTTGAATCGCCTTTTCCATTTCTTCATACTTTCCTTCTCCAAAATGAGTCCTTCTTATATTGCCATTTGCGTCAATTAAATATTCTGCCGGCCAATATTGATTGTTGTAGCTTCCCCAAACTTTATAATCATTGTCTTGGGCAACTGGATAATGAATATTAAATTGTTTTATTGCACCCTCCACATTTTTTTGTTCTTTTTCAAACGCGAATTCAGGCGTATGGACTCCAACCACCACAAATCCTTTATCTTTGTAAGTGTCATACCAACTGGTTACATGCGGAAGTGTCCGAATGCAATTGATACACGTATAAGTCCAGAAGTCTATTAAAACAACTTTTCCTCGAAGATCACTCATTGTAGGAGATTTTTGAACATTAAGCCATTTAGTAACTCCTGTAAATTCCGGACTAGGAGTATTGGTATTAAATAAATCATTTGTTTCTGTAACAAAACTATTTCCTTTAAGAATATCTAATTGTTTTTTTATGCTATCGTTATTGGAAAACTGATCGGTCAACTGACTATACTGAGGGAAAAAATCAAGAAGTTTTGTTTGAATAGTTTTGTCGTAATTTGTGTAAATTGCAACTGCAGTAAGAATCATAATTACACCAAAAATCTTTTGAATTGTTAAAGTATGCATTGATATAAATCTTGTTTTTACAATTAACTGTTGCCCGCCATAAGCGAATGCAAAAAGCGGAATTCCAACTCCTGTTACATATGCTATTGTTATTAGAATTAAATTTAAACTCACCTGGGATGTCGCAGCAAGTGTTGCAATTGCTGCTAAAATTGGTCCGGCGCAAGGCGACCAAACAATTCCCAAAGATAAACCTGTAACCAAACCACTTTTAAATCCATTTCCTTGTGTTTGCAACTTACTGCCAAACATGCCACTTAATTTGCTGATCAAACCTTCCATTAACAAAGATAATGATGGAACAATCATGGTTAAACCCAAAAAGCCAATTACAATTACTGCAACGAGACGTAATATATTTGGATCAAAATGAAAAAGCATTGTTAAATAAGAAATAAAGAGAGTAAAAATAGCAAAACTAACCATTATTCCAATAGTTATTCCCAGAGGTTTTGCGTGGTGCTTATCAGTAGCTGATGCAGAAAGAATAATTGGTAAAAGCGGCCAAATACAAGGAGCAAGTATAGTTACAAACCCGGATAAAAAAGCAAAGGCAAGAAGAAGAATCATTAATTTGAATTATACCATTTTTACTGTCATACCTATTGGACCCATGAGGTGAAAATGCAGGTGATCAATAGCTTGCGCTCCTCCGCCGTTTACACCAATTCTATAACCTTTATTTTCCAGCCCCTGTTCTTTAATTATTTTTTGAATTACCTTATTTATCTTTTGAGTTAAGATAGGTTCGGAAAGATCTAGAAAATCAACAATGTGTTTTTTGGGAATAATTAACATGTGGATTGGTTTTAACGGTTCTATATCTGGAAAAACCATCATGTCTTCATCTTGGTATGTAAATTCCTTGGGAATTTCTCCATCTCTAATTTTACAAAAAATACAATTATTCATATTTTAAATTGTTTTTAATATATCAATGATTTGCCCTAAATTCAAACTGCTTGGTCTCATTTTTGGATTTTTTACTGATCCATTCAGTAACATATTTTTTGAAATATGCAAAAACCACGTTGCATTCGGATCGACTTTTTTAAATTTCTCAAATGCGAGAGTCAAATTGGTTCCAGGCTTTGCTTTTATCCTAACATATCCTTTTCTTGGATCTTTTCTTAACACAACTACGTATCCCATTTTTTGCGCTAATTTAATAACTGAATCATTAATTGTAGAAAACCCAATTCCTTTTCCCCATTTTGTTTTAAATTCAACTCCATTTTCTGCAATTTCTCGTTCTGCCCAAATTTTATTTTGGAATTCATGTAGAAGCGCATCCAAACAATTTGTGATAAATTCAAGATAATACTCGTCATCATCCATTTTTTGAAGCTTCAAGCCTTCTAAAACTCCAAAAAGTGAAAAATCATGATAATCTGCATTTGGATTTTCCCAAAATAACTCTTTGAAATGATCAATATCAATAACTACCTTAACTATTCTATCTATCGCTTCTATTTTATCTTTCATTCTTTCCGAACCTTGACCCTTCATCTCAAGATTTTGATTTTTTACATACTCCCACGTTAAACTTGCTGCACAAACTTTATCACTTGAAGTCTGGTGATGATCTAAAGGCCCCATTCCAGTATCTACATGAATCACATCATTCCCTCTGATTTGTTCAATAGGAGAAATATCTTTGCGTAAGGAGCTGATAAAATTTTCGCTGTTCGCATGGCGAGCAGTTTGCGAGTGCGGAACAAGAAAATTTTTGTCAGCGACTGAAGTTCCTAATCTCTCTCCTGCCGGAACAAATTCAACTTTTGCGTCTTCCCAACCCGGTAAATATCTTTTAATAAGCCAAACAGAGGTAATTGCATCTAAATCCGGCGATGTATGAGTAACTACAACCTTCATGTCTTGTAGTATATCTTAAGCTTACTTACTTGACAAGAAGATAAGGATAGCCTTAGGATATAAACATGGATCCAAAAACCTTGCCCAATCTTGACCCTAAGTTGAAAGAAGTTTACGAACGAGTCATGGGAAGTTCTGTTACTCAAACTCCTCCTGTACCTGTTGTACCACCCGCCCAAACACAACCTCCAGTGAACTCAGCTCCTCCTTCACAACCTACTCCGCCGCCACAACCTAATCTTCAATCTCCACCCCCATCAACTCAAAAACCATTAAATAATACCGATCAAGAACTCCATGCTACCCAGGTTTTTAATCCTCATTTGAATTCTGGCAGACCTAAATTAGAGGCAAGTCCTGCACCAGCTTCTGTGTCTGCAGTAAAAACAACAGGAGTAGAGACTAAGGGTAAATCTAAAATTGGAGCTCCGGTCTTAGCGTTAATGGGAATTGTTTTTTTAATTCTTTACGCTATCTTTTGGGTTAGCTTTTTTAAGGTTCGTCTTCCATTCTAAACTCTGAACCTCTAAATCTTTGCACCTTTGTGCCTATGTCGCTTTGAGCCTGTCAATCACTTCGCCTACTGATAACAATTCTGTTTTATCGCTCGTTCTTTCCTTCCATTCAATCTTATCTTCTGTTCTTGCCGATACAACTAGCCGAACAGGAATTCCAATTAAATCCGCATCAGCGAATTTTTGTCCTGCAGACACATCTTCCCGATCGTCCCACAAAACTTCAATGCCTGATTGAACGAGTTTTTTATAGAAGCCTTGAACTTTTGGTTCTGTTCCCGGATCTTCAATATGGACAAGATGCATGTCATATGGCGAAACCGACTTTGGCCAAACAATTCCCTTACTATCATTATGCACCTCAGCAATTACGCCCATTAATCTTGATATTCCAATTCCATAACACCCCATTATTACTTTTTTATCGTTGCCTCTAGAATCCTTAAATGTAAGATTAAACGCGTCGGAAAATTTTGTTTTTAGAGGAAAAATATTTCCAACCTCAACTGCCTTTGCTTTTTTTAAAGGTCCGTGTCCAAGATCACACTCTTTACCTTCTTTAACAGTTGCAACCTCTACGTTAGCAGAATAATCTCCATCTGGACAATAAATAATTTCGTCTTCTCCTGCTCTAGCTATAACTTGATATTCATGACTAAATTTGCTGAATGTCCCACCACTTGCCTGAGTTTCGATTGCATCAAGACCGCATCTTTTAAATACTTTTTCATATGCTTTCTTAACTGCCTCATAATATTTTTCGAAATCTTCCTCATCTGCATGAAAAGAATAAAGATCTTTCATTAAAAATTCTCTACCGCGTAAGATTCCGCTTTTTGCTCTTTCTTCATCACGAAATTTAGTCTGAATCTGATAGAGAGCAAGTGGAAGATCTTTATACGAAGAAACAAATTGCTTAACTAAAGGAACCAAAACTTCTTCATGTGTTGGACCTAAGGCATATTCATTTTTATGTCTGCTTTGTATTTTAAAAAGAGCGTCAAAATTATCCCATCTATTTGTTTGTTCCCAACTTGCTTTATTCTGAAGAGAGCTAAGTAAAAGTTCCTGGGCGTGAATCGCATTCATCTCTTCACGAACAATATTTGCAATTTTATTCAAAACTCTTAAGCCAAGAGGCAAAAAATTATAGACTCCGGCTAGCTCTTTTCGAATAAACCCTCCACGAGTCAAAAGCTTCGCATTTATCGAAACTTCATCTTTTGGGTCATCTCTGAGTGTTTTTCCAAATAATCTGCTGTAATTCATAATCTATTTGATCCTGAGCAAAATCGAAGAACAAAAAGCTGTGAGTATCTCATTTGTTAAAAAAGTTTTCCTCCAATTATTGCTTTATCTTTATCTGGAGCGATGAGTATGCACTCATGATTTTCATCAGGAACACCAAGAGTTAATACCTCTGAAAGAAAAGGACCAATTTGGCGTGGTGGAAAATTAACAACTCCAAGTACTAATTTTCCTTCAAGATCTTCTTTTTTATAATACTTAACAAGCTGAGCGCTAGATCGTTTTTTTCCAATTTCTGAACCAAAATCAATTATTAATTTATATGCAGGTTTTCGCGCTTCTGGAAAATCTTCAACCGTAATAATTTTACCAACCCGAATATCTAATTTCTGAAAATCATCATACGTTGTCATATAATGCAAGTTTAGCATTATTTGCTTCTCTTGACAATGCAAAAGCATTTACATGTATTTTCTTAGCTCTTCAAATTCCATTTCCGCTTGTTTAAGAATACTTTAATTGACTGATATTGTCTGAGTGGAAACGTCTTGTATAGAAGGCAATAGAAGATGTGTAATATTCTCATCTTCCAGATATAAATCAAGTGCTTCTTTTAAATTATTAATTGCTTCTTCTTTTGTCTTTCCTTGGCTAGCAAGTTCTAACTCAAGAGACTTTGCAATAAAGAGTTTTCTTTCTTTCCAAACAACCGTATGTAGAATCTGTGTTTTCATATTATGAGTATATCATATCGCAGTAGTGACAATTGGAATAAAATTCGCTATAATCCCTCCTTATGGCAATTAAAGTAGAAAGATTTCCTGGATTAGATACTAACCGACAACCTACGCAAATGAATATAAACCCAAGTCAGCATACCGACGCAGAACTTAGGGAGTTTTTAAAAGTGCTATAAGAAGAATGGAAAAGAAAAAACCAGTAAGAATTGAGTTTAAGGATATTATTATTAAAGATATTGAAAGAAATACAATACTTGAGTGCGACTATTTTTTAATAGAAAGAGACAGTTGGTATCAAGATCACGTCAACTTACTCCCTCCTGAAAAGACAGATGATCTTAAAATGGCTGTTGAAACAGCTAGAGATGCTAAGGAAATTATTATTTTCCAACCCAGAAGAGAAAGAGTTAAGGTTTATACAAATCCTCATAGCGAAAAATTGGATGGACATGGCCCTCGTAAATTTACCCCCGAATCTGAAAGAAAAACAAGAAAGATTGGAAGAGCTATAAAAAGAACCATGAGGAAAAATATAAATGAATTTCTGGACTTCTTAAATACAGAGGGGGTATGAGATTATTTAACTATACTTCCTTCCGGTACTTCTTTGTCTAAAGAGAACATAACTGGTTCGCCATTATTATCTGCTGCTAGAATCATTCCCTGACTTTCCACGCCTTTAAAGGTCCGCGGTTCGAGATTTACAAGAAATGGAAACTTTTTCCCAACCAAAGATTCGAGGGAATAAGACTGAGCAATTCCTGATACGATTTGTCTTTTTTCTGTAGCAAAATCCACCTCTAATTTTAACAATTTATCCGCCCCCTCAACTTTTTCAGCTGATAAAACCTTCCCAATTCTAATATCTAACTTTTTGAACTCTTCAAGCGTTATATTATCCATACTTATTTAATTTTCTTTAAATCTCCATTTATAATTGTTGGCTGCATTATCATAACTTCATGTGCCCAGCGAACTGAATTGTAATTCGGAACATTATTGTACAAAAATATTTTCTTTCCTAAATGATGCGCTATTCCCATTTCCAAAAGTGCCGAAATACCAATATAACCATCAGTATTGTTTCGCTTATGATTTACTACAAGTACCCCATCACTTTTTTCAACCTGATTAAAATTTCGTCGCATGATGTTATCTTTAATACAAAATTCCAAATTTTTCTCTAAATCGTCAACAAATAAACTATCTTTTAAATGAGGTTCTGATCCGATTGGTAAAAAAACTATATGTCCATGTTTTTCAAGCTGTTTTTGGATCTTAACCATGTCTTTTACAAATGCCATGCTGCCAATTACCATTATTTTCATATCAGTGGGTGAGGTCCTTAATGGTTATAAGAATAATTAGCGTTAGTAAAATTACAAAGAAAACTGTATGCAAGAAACTCTCGAATTTTTGGTTAACTTTTTTGCGAGTTACTGCCTCTATAATAATAAAAAACAGTCTTCCTCCGTCTAGTGCCGGAATTGGCAAAACATTGAAAAAAGCTAAGGAAATAGATAAAATTCCTGCTAAATTAAGTACTTGTAAGATTCTTTCTTTTGTTTCAGGTATTGCGACTATATCTCCAACTAATTTAAAAATACCTACAGGGCCAGAAACACTTTCTCCAAGTGGAGCAATTGATTTTTCTTTGACAGAAACGCTCGCCAATTTACCAATTACGTCAAAATTGTAAACAAGTAAATTGATCGGATGAATAAATCCTGAAAATATTTTTTGGACTGGTGTGTCATAAGAAACAACAACAGTATTAGCCAGAAAAAAAGCAACTCCTAATGCCCCTTCTCCTTTTGGAGGAGAAACTCGAGGTGTGATTTTAGAAGAGAAAATTTTTTTTGTTTTTACATCTTGCCAATCAAGAGTAATTTCTTTTCCTTTGTGTTCACTAATAAATTTAATAAAATCTTGAGTGATGGCTGGCTTTTCGCCATTTACTGAAAGGATTTTGGAAAATGGTCTTAGTCCTATTTTCTCTGCAGGAGAATTTGGAGCAATATTACTTATTACAAGCTCTGACTTAATATATTCATTAACAAAAATAAACCTGTGATCTCCAAAAAGCGGAAGTTCTGCTTTAAAATTAGAAATGAACAAATACACATAGAAAATAGCAACTGCCAATACTGCATTCATTACAACGCCAGCAACAACTATTGCTGCTCGTTGCCCAACCGACCTGGCATAAAAAGCCCTACTCTCATCTTTAACTTTTAACTTCTTACTTTTAAGATTTATTGCTCCCCCACCTGCGTCATCCTCTCCATAAAGTTTTACAAAACCCCCAATTGGCAATAAGTTAATTGAATAGATTGTCTCACCAATTTTCTTGCCAAAAATCCTAGGCGGCATCCCAAAACCAAATTCTTCAACCTTTATTCCCAGTTTTTTTGCCACAAAAAAATGCCCAGCTTCATGAATTAAGACAAGAACAGAGAGGATTAATAAGAAAACAATGGCTGTAAGTATCATAATTTACCTATGATATTGCGGGGAGGTGTAGAAATTTTCGCTGTTCGCATTTTGCACCTTGTAAACTTATTGACTTCAACTGCGGAACAAGAAAATTTTTATACCGACCAAGCAATTCTCAGATTTGCATTAACTCTTCTTCTTTTTTCTTCCCCATATTCTCAATTTCCAAAATTGTCTCGTCTGTTGCCCTCTGTACTTCTTTCTCAAGCCTCATTAAATCATCTTCCGAAATTGTTTTGTTATTATATTGTTTTTTAATGACACCCATTGCTTCTTGGCGCACTTGTCTTATCATTATTTTTCCGTTTTCCAATTTCTGCTTCATTAAGTGAATCAATTCTTGTCTTCGCTCTTCCGAAAGCGGTGGGATTGAAATTCTAATTGCCTGACCATCAATAGAAGGCGTTAATCCAACATTTGCTTCCATTATTCCCTTTTGAATTTCTCCTATAATTGACCCGTCGAAAGGAGTAATTAAAAGTGTGTGGGAATCAGAAGTAGAAATTGTAGCAAGCTCTAGTATTCTAAGCCTTGTTGAACCGCCATAAACACCAACTACTATATTTTCGACTATCGAAGGGGTGGCTTTGCCTGTTCTGATGGTTGAAAGATCAGTTTTTAAAACTTCAACCGATTTCTGCATTTGGAGCTTGACTGTAGGAACAAAATTAGGATCCATATTTTATTCAGAACCTATCTCAAAACGCTTAAATCTTTTGAGCTGAATATTCTCTCCAAGCTTTGCAATTGTTTCCTTAATTAAACCTTCTATCGTTTTGGAATTATCACGGATATAGTCTTGTTTTTGCAAACTTTCCATGTCTTTTGGATTCATTGCTGCAACCTGCATTGCAATTTCGTGGGCTAAATTTTTAAATTCTTCGGTTCTGGCAACAAAGTCTGTTTCGCACAATAGTTCGATTATTGAACCAACCCTACCTGTTTGGTGAGTATAAGATTCTATGAGCCCTTGGGAAGTCTCTCTATCTCCTTTTTTTGCGGCTTTTTCTATTCCATGATGTTTTAACCATTCACGCGCTTTGGAATAATCATTATTAGTTTCCTCAAGCGCTTTCCTACAATCAGCTAGAGAAACTTGAGTTTCGTTGCGAAGTTTTTTCAGAAGATCTATGTCTACCATATATACCTATTATACGCTTACTTCTTCCTTTTGTGTTTTCTTAGTTTTTGATGTTTTTATCTTCTTAGGAGCTTTTGCTACCTTTTCCTTCGTTTCTTTAGGATTTTCTGCTTTTTCTTCTGTTTTTTTAACACTTTCTTCAACTTCTAAACTCTCAACTTCCAGCTTTGAACTTTTATTACCTTCTATCCAAGCATCAATGATATAGCTTACAATTAGCTTGATAGAACCGACTGCGTCGTCGTTTGCAGGAATTGGATGATCAATAAGAGTTGGATCAGAATTGGTATCTGCAATGCCAACTGTAGTTACTCGCATTGCTCTTGCTTCCCTAACAGCCAAATCCTCCAAATGAGTATCAACAATAAAAAGGGCTTTGGGCATCTCTGTCATTTGAAAAACGCCGCCATAAAGGCTTTCCAATTTTTGTTTTTCTTTGCTAAAAAGTCCTAACTCTTTCTTTGTGTACTTTGCTCTTCCTTCTTCACTTTGCAAGAGCTCTGTTATGTCTTTTAATTTTTTAAAATTCTTTGAAACTTCTGAGAAATTTGTAAGAAGTCCACCTATCCAATGATGTGTTACGAAAAAAATTTGGGAATCTGCTGAGGTTTCTTTTTTAGCTCTCTCTATTTCCTCATTAATAATGCTTGCTCCCTGTCTTTTGGTTCCAACTATCAAAAGGAGTCCATTATTTTTGGCTAAATTGTAAATGAAAGAACCTGCTTCTTCTAAGCCTTCTTTTGTTTTGGCTAAATCAATAATGTGAATATTATCCCTGGCTTCGAAAACAAATTCGCGGGCTTTTGGATTTTGTCGTGTAACCTGATGTCCAAAATGACAACCAGCTTCCAATAATTCTTCTAAAGTAATTTCTCTCATAGTTTAGTCCTTATACTTCCATTCTAAGAAACTGGGGTTCAGGACTACCTTAGAATGTGTATGATATAATCATTTTAGCAAAAAACGACAGTAAAAACAATACTCACTATGAAAATTAAATTTCTACATTTAAACATGTTTAAAGGCATATTTTTAGATCGTGTAATTGATTTTATTAAATCTGAAGATATAGATATTGTTAACCTGCAAGAAGTTACAGGTGGTATTCTTGGTTCCAAAAACCACCAATGTTTTGAAACTATACAAAAAGCAACTGGTTATAAAGGCGAATTGGTCAAATGCTGGGCAATTAAAAATCAAACCGATACTTATTTTGGCAATGCGACATTTTTCAAAAAAGAGTTTGAGCTTATTAAAAAAGATATTTTATGGCTCAAACCTTACGAAGAAGTAGAATATTCAGAAAACCTTTCATATGACAAACTTCCCCGCACAGGACTCTTCTTGCTCATAAAAAGAGAAGATAAAGAATTCTGGGTTATTAACACGCATTTAATTAGAGGAGAAAACGATCAGGATACTCCTTTAAAACTTGAATATGGTAAAAAATTATTTGATGCTGTTAAGAAAATTGATAAGCCTTTTATTCTTTCCGGGGATTTTAATGTTAGCTCTAATTCTCAAATCATTTCTTGGTTTAACACTTTAGGAATAAATCTTACAACTAAATATAATATAACCAACACTTTAAATCCAAATATTCACATTGCTAAAAAACTTTTTCCAAAAGGTTTAGCAGTTGATTATATTTTTGTAGGAAACTCCTTGAAGGTAAACCGTTTTGAACGAATTGATAAAGATTTATCTGACCACTTAGGTTTACTTGCAGAAATAGAAATTTAAACTATCTTCTCTGCGGTATACTAGCATCCCTTTCGTGCTCATCGTGATTATATATTCCATCTATTACAATTGTTGGTTCTGTAGCCCCATCCGGATAGTGTAGTGCAAAATCTACTCGTAAGGAATGTGTATTGGGATCAGAAAGCTCAAGAGTTGGTCTTTTCCTAGGATCAAGACTACGAACTACTAGAGATTGCTGATCGACAATTATGTGTCTTGTAGACAGCTTCTTTATTCCCATTCCATAAGGCCTGTTTTTTCGTAAGTCCAAAACCATTGCCTGAACATCTCTAATAATATCTGCGGTATTTTTACCTATTTTTCTCGCTTCTTTTCTAACAAATGCGCTAATTTGCTTATCAGATAATAAAGCTATTGTGGAACTTTTTCTAATACCCTTTTGCACTACTCCCACAGGACAAAGGGCATCTTCTTTTGCAATCGGTTTACTTTCTTTTTGTATATCTCTATTTTCCTGACTAATCCCTCTAGTCTTATTTTTGCCTGCCATGTCTGCTTGAAAAACAACAACCTCAGAAGAAGTTTTACTCTCTTGAGAGTATCGTTCTAATCCAGTTCTAATCCTTGCCATAGCCTTACTAAACATCTTTGTTATTTCCTGACTATAACTATTACGTAACTGTTTAGGCCACATATCAACTGAGGGTAAAAGTGCGGCAATTTGAGCCGATGTAAGAGAGTCAACATCAATACCCTTCAATTTGGGATTTATTTTTCTTGCTAAAGCCAAGCTAAACATTAACATTTCATACAATCCATCGCCTCCTTCTACAATTATCTTTTTACCTTCTCGTGTGATGCTTTTTATCTCAGGCAAACGTACTTTACCTACATTCTCAGTATCTAAATATCGTTCAAGTATCCATTGACTAGGTTCTGTTTTTAGTTTTTCCATCCATTCTGTAGCTACACTATCAATAACACCTTGACCATCTTTTTTTGCTTTTGCATCTTCTGCCAAAACTGTTAGAAATGGTTTAATTCCATCCTTGACAGATGCATAATTTTGTCCTGAAATAAAATCTGCGAAATCAAAAAGATGTCTTTCGTCCGCTCTTAGATACACGCCAAATTGTCTCATTAAGTCTCTTTTTTTCTCGTGAATTTCATCTATGATTGGCCTCCTTGCTTCGTCATATACTTCTGCAAGCTCATCTAGCTGGCCTCCCCAGGTTTTAATTTCTCTTTCTTTTTGAAAAGTTAAACGTCTTTTATTACCAGAAACTATATTATTTATTGTTATTTTAAATACACGTCCTACATCGCCTACGCCAGAATCCAGAGTACGCAAAATACTTCTTGTCATCATGTCTCTTGCCTTTTGTGGGGTAAGTCTATTCTGAGCATGTATGTCCTGCAATGTCATCAGTCCATTATCTATAATTTGTCTTACGGATGCAGATTCTCTCCAACCGTTGACTTCATTTCTAAGATCGCGGTTCGCTTGGGCAAATTGTCTGAATGTATCCTGATTTGTAGTAACAAAGCCTACGAAGCTGTTCTGCCCATGAAAGGGTATTGCTTCTTTTGTTTGTAAGCCTCCTCGCTCTGCAAGTGATGTTGACATACTGGAGGGTAAAATATCACATTTGATCCTGATTTACAATCGCTAGCCTTCCAGGGGGAATTTTTTACAAAGGCCTCTTATTTCCTTAGCGATTGATAAAAGCTTTTTACTCTTGATAACTTCTTTCCTAAAGTTTCGCATGTATTCTTTTCGCGCCTCTTTTTCTTTTGGTAATTCATGACCTTTAACTTCATCAATAACCATACTTATCCATTTTGCGATTTTTTTCATTTCTTTTTCCTTCATTCCTCGAGTTGTAATCGCCGGAGTCCCAAGCCTAATTCCCGATGTCCAGTATGGAGGTAAAGGATCAAATGGCACGCCATTCTTGTTAAGAACAATCCCTGCAACTTCTAAAGAAAGAGCGGCAACTGCTCCATTTACATTTTTGTTTTGAAGATTAATAAGAAGTAAGTGATTATCTGTTCCACCGCTTATTAAATCAAAACCATACCGAACTAATTCACTAGCAAGAACCTTTGCGTTTTTGACAATTTGATCGCCATATTTTTTAAATGTAGGTTTCGATGCTTCTTTAAGAGCCACTGCTATTGCTGCTGTTTGGTTATCATGCGGACCTCCCTGAAGACCCGGAATAATTGCTGTTTCTATCTTTTTTGGAAGATCCGGATCTTTTTTAAGACCCTTTTCTGTAACCAGAATTAAAGCGCCGCGTGATCCGCGAAGTGTCTTGTGAGTAGTTGTGGTAATGATATGTGCATATGGAACTGGGCTTGGGTGGACTCCTGCGATGATTAAGCCTGTGATATGTGAGGTATCGGCCATTAAATATGCTCCGACCTTATCAGCAATTTGACCGAATCTCTTAAAATCAATTGTTCGAGGATATGCTGTAAATCCGCAAATAATAAGTTGAGGTTTTTCCTTAATTGCCTGTTTCTCAATTGCGTCGTAATCCAAAAATCCTTTGCTGTCAAGTTCATAATGAACTGTTTTAAAGAGACGCGTTGATAAATTAAGGTCTCCTCCGTGGGTTATATGACCGCCGAAATTTCTTGATAATGCCATCATCTTGTCCCCGTTTTTAAGAATTGCAAGATAAACTGCGGAATTTGCCGGAGATCCGGAAAGAGGTTGAACATTGACGTAAGGGACACCAAACAAAGCTTGTGCTCTTTCTTGCGCTATTATTTCTATTTCGTCAATAATTTTATTACCCTGATAGTACCTCTTTTTTGGAAACCCTTCTGAGTATTTGTTGGTTAATACTGAGCCTAGGGCTTCCATGACTGCTTTTGAGGTATAATTTTCCGACGCAATCATTTCCAAAACTTCTTCTTGTCTTTTTTCTTCTTCTTTAATTAGTTTATAGATTGCCGGATCGGTGTTTTTAAGATTTTTCATTAGATATCTACAGATACTAGCAGTTAATTTTCATATGTCAAGATATAAATTTTGATTTTTTAGTAAAAATAACCTATAATATGCAATATGACAGCAGAAACAAGAGAAGTTGCGCCAAATCCTGAAGCAAAAAAATATAATTTTAACGTAGCGGTTATTTTAATCGCAGGCCATCCAGGCACCGGAAAATCCAGAGTTGCCGAACTTTTATCCCAAGATCTAGGCATTAAGTCGGTAAAATTAGGAAATCACTTTAGAAAAAGAGCTGTACGTCGAACAGGAACAGGAGTAACCGGATATAAAGAACGTGGTTTAGAAGAAGACAGACGCATGGACAATCTTCAACGTAGAATTATTGGTATGGCAAACCCAAATAATCCATTTATTCTAGAATCAAAACTTGGCGGCCTCCTTGTCCATCAAATGCGCGAAGAGGCAAGACAAAATAATCTTCCTCCCCCTTCGGTTGTTACCATACTTTTTAAAGCAGATCCTGATGTACGATATAAAAGAGTGGCAGGACGAGAAGGAATTACCAAAAAAGAAGCAATTGCTCAGACTATAAACAGACAAACAGGAGATCTTGCACAATGGACAAAAGTTCATCCAGCACTTATCCAAATCGGTGACCCGCTTGATCCGGATAAAGCAGGCTTTATGTATGATTATGTTATCGATGTAAATCAACCAACAGCTCCACAAGTAGAAGAATCTTTACGTAACATTCTTTTGAAAGATAACTATATAGAAGATCCAAAAGCAGCATAATAAATTATGGCTCGTGCAGGACATGAAGGACAACCTATTGAATATTCGCCTTTCACCCCTGAAAAGGGCGCCCAACTCGTGTTTTTTGGTTATCGCTTTTCACAAGGGGAAGGCAAACTAAATGATGCAATTTTTAAATACCTTCATTCCATAAAACCAGGATGGAAAATATCGGATCAAGCTAAGAAAACGATACTGAGCCTTTCCAGAACAAGAGTAGATAATTTCCTTAAACATTCTGAAAATAGCCCAATTGCAAAAGGGAAAGTAGCACATGCTCCACCGATAAGCTATGACCTTGAACGTATGGTTGAAGACATGCAAACAGTCTTTAATGGCAATGAATCCCCAAAGGTTTTACGCGAAATTAATACTGCATCCATAACAGACATTACCATTTTTGAAATTGGGCAAGATCATTACTTTTTAATTAAAAAAGGTGGAAGACCTCGAAAAGGATTGGACCCAAAGACCATACAAGGAGATTCATGGCTTAGCTTTACTGTTTTTCATGCTCTTATGAGTAACCCTACTGGTATTGAAGAATATGACCGAATGTTTCAAGATGTAAATGGATTTATTCGATCTTCTAGGTTTGGAGGTGTAGACAGAGAAACAGATGCGCAATTAGATAATGTTGTACGTGTTTATAACGAGCATCATCTGGATAAACCTTTTGTCTGGTAATTTATTTTTCTAAAGTTAAAAATTTATATTTGTATACTCCCGATTCTCCTTTTTGTTCAAAAGTTTTCTCTTTAAACTCTGAATAATCCGGAAAAAAAGTATCACAGTCAAATTCACCTTCTACTATAGTTAAGTAAAGTTTATTAGCTAAAGGAAGCGCTTGGGCAAAAATCTGTCCCCCACCTATTACAAACACTTCCTTTTTATTGTCATCCTGAACAGAGTGAAGGATCTCATCCGCTTTCTGCAATGCTTCTTCGAATGAATGAACAACAATTGTGTTCTTTCTAGTTGCTTTATAATCTTTATTACTAGTTACTATAGTATATAATTTCCCAGGCAATTCTTTTCCGCTTTTGTCAAAATACCAAACCATTGATTCATAAGTATTTCGCCCTAAAATAATTATGTGATCTGCTACTATTGTTTTAAAACGTACTAAATCTTCTTTAATATGCCAGGGAATTTTATTATCTTTCCCAATTCCCCTCTTCTCATCCATCGCGCAAATAATACTAATCATAAGAGTTTATAATTTAATTTGTACCCGAGCGATCCTAGCTATCTTTTTCGTAAAATCCACCTGCCACGGTTAATTCCCCTTTAAGGCCTGGATACGGATCATAATTTTCAAGCAAAACATGTTCTGGTCTAAAATCATCAATTGTCTTAACGCTTTTATCAATAGTTACTTTTGGAAAAGGCTTTGGCTTACGTTTTAATTGTTCTTTTACTTGCTCTACATGATTTTCGTAGATATGCGCGTCGCCAAAAGTATGAATAAAGTCCCCCGGTTTATATCCTAGAATCTGAGCAAGAATTATTGTAAGTAACGCGTAACTGGCGATATTAAATGGCACACCTAAAAATAAATCAGCGCTGCGTTGGTATAGTTGGAGATTTAGCCTTGATCCTTTAATACTTATTTGATACATATTATGGCAAATGGGGAAATATGAAGTATCTTCTCTTGTTGCCATAGTATATAGATATTCTGGATTCCAAGAATTAACATTGTTAA
>Ga0209515_10002502_pt1 | contig 28118 bp, 29 predicted proteins | sample Subgroupgradi54m_FD_187454 | JGI IMG/M metagenome (GOLD analysis project Ga0209515, IMG submission 187454) | Subsurface groundwater microbial communities from S. Glens Falls, New York, USA - GMW60B uncontaminated upgradient, 5.4 m (SPAdes)... ... | reverse complement strand
AAAAAATCTTGGTAGTAGAACGCGCCTAGCCGCAAACGCTCTTTAATAAATTGTAATACCAAGCAAAAACAGATCTGAGATTACGATCGCACGTCAGAGCAATCAATCTCCGAGTATTGGGCGGTTTAACCAGAAAGATCCGCTGGGATTTGTGGCGGGGGTTAATCAGTATGCGTATGTGATGAATAGCCCGCTCAATTTTAATGATCCTTGGGGGACTACGCCTAACGGTGTATCGAATACGATTGGTTCGGCGTTTCCCGCAGGCAGTTACGGTGCTCAATGGAATAGCGGAGTATCATTAGGTTTACAGCCCGTCATCAATGGTTACGCGAATACATTGATGGCAACTGCTGGAACCGGATTGCTTACTGCAGCTATTGCCTCTGTACCTGCAGCACTTGCCACAAGCAGTAATTTTTGGGCTGCGATTGGCATTGCGGGTTCTCAGGGGGATGCTGAGAATGTGGCAGGGATTGGGTCAGTCTCAAAAGCTGCAACGGCGGCTGAAAAAGTTATACCTGGCGAATTTTCGATTGCAGATTGGTCTGGCTATCCTGCTGGAGTACCAAAACCTCAGGGGCCTGTCAGATTGATTGAAGGTTCTGAGTATGATGCAGCGAGAAAATCTGCTAACCAGGCAAACAATCAAATTCGTAAGTCTGATAATCTTCGTGGTCAGCCGGTTGATATACATGAAATTCAGCCGATTAAATTTGGTGGTTCGCCAACTGATCCGAATAACAAAGTTATTCTGGATAGATCCTTGCACAGGCAGCAAGTTACACCTTGGTGGAATCAGTTACAGAAAGACATAGGAGGATAATTTTGACATGAAGGAATCAGTGAAATCGTTGCTGAAGGAATTTTCATTGGAAAGAGGTGCTTCAATAGGAGCGCTTACCTGCCTGAAAAATATCCCTAGAATTCAGTTGCCCAATGATTATTACACATTTTTGCAGGAAGCTAACGGTGGTGAAGGATTTATAGGGCAAGAATATTTGATTTTATGGAAAGCAGAAGAATTAGAGCTATTTAATCAGGATTATGAAGTTGAAAAATATGCGCCAGAAATTTTCTTATTTGGCTCAAATGGAAGTGGCGAGGGGTTTGGCTTTGACACCAGATCCATTCCATACCAAGTAGTTCAAGTACCTTTTATTGGAATGAATCTACAGTCTGCCACACATGTTGCTAATGATTTTTATGGTTTACTAGAAAGGATGAGTCGATCTGACGGCTCTTTACTCTGATATGGAAAGAGAAGAAAGACGACGCTTGGCAGGTTTAGAAATCTTTGAGATCACTCCTGTCATTTTAGGTGGTAGTCCAACAGACCCTCAAAATAAAACTACCCTTACTCGCGCTCAGCATATCGAAGCTGTCCGGTATTGGAACAAGATTATAAAAGATATCAGAAAAAGCAGCGAGGTAGATAGTGTGAATCGCCTAAGCCAGTAACTCAGGATAAAGTGTCAACCTCCAAGTTGGTAAGTAACATAACGAAGTCGCAAAGCGCCTCAAACTTGGAAGATCCTCCTTTGGTGCGCATTCCTCACGAGCAAGCCTCTGGTGATGGGAATTATCCTGAGAGCGAGATTGAAATAGTATGTGAGTCTCTCAGTCAGTTTTTTCAGCGAGCCATTGTGGAGTAAAGCAAGGAAGCCTGGAAGCAGTGCAACGAATTCCAGGAACAAATGACGAAGTATGGTATCACGATTTGTATAATACTATGTGAGCGAGGTAGTTTTTTAGCGGTGTTTTATGATGACTCATAGCTTGAATAAAAGACTGTAACCTGGCTACCAGCCAACTCTTGTTCATCTCCGTTGCAGCATTGTGCAGATCCGAGCAAGTACAGTCCGCCGAGGAGTATACACCTAGTCTGCCACATATCATTTTATTCCAAAGATTCAGCGAATAGCTAGGAGTACGATAATTTGACCAATAACTCTATACCGAGTCACTTCCCAGAAGCCGATGGCATTCGGGGGTTAGCGTGTTTAATGGTGCTGTTTGTTCATATCACAGCGATTACTTTTCCAGAGACTCATCCCTATTTACGCGGCACTGGAAAAATTGGAGTTTGGCTTTTTTTTCAGTCTGAGTGCATTTTTGCTTACACATCAATTGTTGTGTAGAGGGTTCTCAATGAGCACCTTAATCGATTATTTTCTCGGTAGAATTCTACGTATTTATCCCTTGTTCGTTCTGAGTGTGTTTGTATATTACTATTTAGGTACTGCTGGGATTGATAGCCATACTGATACTTTTAAAGCAATTACTTTTCAGCAGGGGTACGCGCATCTTTGGACGGTGCCGGTGGAGTTCAAGTTTTACTTTGTACTGCCGTTACTCGCTCTGGTGGGAAGATACCTCTATTCTCATTTTGGGAGCCAAGGCTTACTAATTTCAGGCTTGTTGTTCACCGTTGCACATCAATCTGTTTCACCCTACTGGCTTTCACGAGAAAGTTCTATTGATACATTTCAATATCTTCCTGCGTTTCTTTTTGGGGTTATTGGTGCGATCTTAAAAGCAAACAACGTATTCCCTCAAATCACACAAAAAGCTATCGCTATAGGAAGTTTTATCTTAGTCGCTGTTTTTGCCTCGACGCCGATTGTACGCTACATGGTTTTAGATATGGCCCCATCTGACTATCTCATGAATAAGTATCTGTTTTTCTGTTTTGGGTGGACGGTATTTATTTTTTCTCAAGTTAATTCTCGTGGCTTTCTTAGTCGCTTTTTTGTGAGTCGCCCACTATCGATTATCGGCCTTTACAGCTATTCGATTTATTTGATCCACTGGCTAGTGCTCGCCAAAGTATCAGCGCTCTATCCGGGAAAATTTGGAGCGGCAGCCGCAGTGTTGGTCATTTCAATTGCTTTGGGATTTTTCATGTACGTATTTTTTGAAAAGCCATTGTTGGCAGCTCGCAAACGCTTGACGGCCAATAAAAGGTTACAAAGTAGAGTCAGTGGGGCAACGGCTTTGTAATTTTAATATGAGCTTATTCTTAACTGTCCTCTCTCAAGTATGAATACATTGCTGAAAAAAGCGGTCTGCCAGAAGTGGCATGGGCTTAATATCCAGAAACTACACAATAAATGTAAAGAATTACACACAGCACCGCTACGAGGACAGCAACGTGATGACCTACGCCAAAACCTTAGATTATCCCCATAGACAAAAATGCGGTAGTGGCTTTTGAAGTGAATGAAGAACGATGTACCGTCACTATCTTGAATATTTTCTATGGCGGAAGAGATTATGACGCGATCATAAAACCAGTGTAAGAAAAATAGCATGGCACAAGAACTCATAAAAACCGCTCTTAAAAATATGTCTGAAGACATTAAATCGCTTGATAACGAGATGATAATGGAGGTAGTCGGGGTAGCCCAGGCGCTCGACGAACTCCAGAAAGCCATCGATAAAGTGAATATTTGTCTAGAAAAAAGAGAATTCAGTGAAGCATCCAGCCTGGGATATGGTGACGTCTCTACTGCATTTATTTTTCTGCAAAGAACGTTGGGGGGTTTACAGCAGGCGGAGCACAAAAAACACAGCCTTATTTCCGAGTTCACCATGCAGGCGAAGTTGTCATCCTATGAAGAAGCTGCACCTTTCATAGAAAGCATGATGGAATCGACGAAACCAAGAAAAGTGGATAAATGAACTACCCTGTCGTCGCTTACATAATCTTCTCTAAAAGTTGTCAAAGCCCCCAAAACCGTAAAACATGTTTTACGGTCACAGCCTTTAAACCATCTCTTTTCCCATTATAAAACCCTTGATATTTATTAAAATGTCCATATATAGGTAAAAAGTAACCCTTTGCATTGGGATAAAATTGAAAAAAGGAATTGTAATTTCGCCAATATTTCACCCTTTACCTAATGGCGTTAGCATTAGAGGCGGGATAGACCCATACGATCTGCGGAAGTATTTATTATATTGGGATGAAATTGATTTAGCTGACAACAATCTTGTATCAGTTGGCTCAGAAGATATTGATTTTCTAATAGGTCTAGGGGCGGCCAAGAGAACAAGGATAGAATTCCGTGGAGAATTTTTAGTTGATGGTCGTATTTTTTTAGCGGCTCAAGAAATCGCGTGGCAAAAAAATGAGGTGCGTGAGCCTGGATGCTGGAGTTTAGCGCAATCTTCTACCCAGCCATACTTTCCAGACGGCATTGCCCAGAAGCAGATTGAATTCGAACTATATAATGTCGTTCCTGTACCTACATCTGACGTGCACTTGGAAGATATTTTGAATTTTAAAGAACGCCGTTCAGAAGAACTGTTGGCATTTCGTTGTCATCTAAACGACATCTATCAAAACATATTGCGTGCTGGAGATATGCCAACAGCCAAGACTATCGAGGTAGCCCGTTTAGCAAATTCAATAAAAGACTTAAACAATACTCTCCAAGAAAGTGCTATAAGACGAGGTATCGGCAGTTTAAGGTCATCTATTTCTTCTGAATTTACCGGTTTTGTAGGTATTGGTCTTGCCTATGACACCATCTCTAAATTTATACCCCTACCTCCAACATTTGCTGGTGTAATGGTTTGTGGAATAACAATTGGAGTGAAGCATTTAATGTCACCGAAGGCAGTAAATAATTCCACACCGCTAACCTATCTGCGATCCATTCACGAAAACTTTTAATTGCTACAAAGTTTCCGGTTGAATTTAAAATTACAGAAAAGTAATTAGCAATAAATGTGTTTTATTTATAATCATATCTATTTTCTTCCCAATCTAAAAATTTTTCATTTAAAGTTGTCAAAGCCTCTGATTCTGACAACCACACTTTTCCGCTCTGCCCTGCCCCAAAAAAGTCTGTTTTCCTCGGCAAAACCAAAAAAATCCCCAGCTGAGGCCCGCGCCGGCCGACGGCTGCAGGGCACGATCACGCCGTTGTCATTTCTCCTAGGAAAGAAGTAAACTTTTGCCGCGCCCAGGCGCAGGAATTAATAAAAAAATGGTTAGACAATAAACGAAAAATTTTGCTCATTGTTCGCCCACTTTTAAACAAAACGGAGTTCCGCATGGCGAGAGACGCCCTTGATACCGCCACACTCGATTTACTTTCCCCTGCCCTGCTCCGTATCGACACAACAAAACAACCGAGCGCACCGATTCTTCAACGTATCGAGATTAATTGGTTGCACCTCATCAAGCGCCGCCGTGTGGTGTTGGAAACCTGCGAGGGAATGCCCGCCTATTTACTCTTACCCGAAGTGCATCACCTGTTAGACGCCGCCAAACACGCCAACAACCATCTACTGTTAACGACGCTCTGGCACACCGGCGCACGTATTAGCGAATGCCTAGCACTGACGAAATCCAGTTTTACCTTAACGGATGAATGGGGTTCTCACGTCATTCTCACGACACTCAAGCAACGCGGTCGCCCTGCAGAAACATCGAGAGAAAAAAACCGAAAAGACAAAAAGCGCGTGGTGCCAATCACTGATCCGGTTTTTCTCGATGAACTGCAACGCTACTTTGCAACGCACCCATTAAAAAAGAATGAGCGGATCTTTCCCATCACACGCCAAGCCGCGGATAAGCGCCTGCGGCAATTAACGTCCTCGATGGCGAAGACCTTGCCCATCGATGTCAGCTGCCACACGCTGAGACATTCTTTTGCAGTAAATGCGGTGCTGCACGGCGAACCCTTAACAGTGATCCGCGATTGGTTGGGACACGCAGACTTAAGCAGCACGGAAATTTACACCAACGTGTTAACCACTGAAACGAACCATCTGATGCGCTATATGAATTTTTAACCGCGAGACGCGAGAAGATCAGGCTATTTTTCCCCTGCCGCTTTGCCTCTTGTCATGCGTTACGGCGAGGCGCTACACTCTCACTCGGCATGTAGGATTGACCTCTGCTTATCAAAGGCTCAAAAGGCCTCTCTTTGGGCTTTCCTCTCTCGTCGAGTGCGTCAACACCCGACTGAGGGAGAATGATAAGCAAAGTGTCTAACGGAAACGGTGAGGCTTCAAACTCACCGTTTCCCATTTCCACACTGGCGTCAAAGAGCATGAGCAAAAGCAAACCGTTTAATGAAAATCCCTCCTTCGATTTTACTCACGCCAAACCAGCAAAAAAAGTCATGCCGACGATAATAAAAAAGAAAGAAAATCACCCAAAGCGGCCACGAAAAAAAACTAACATTTTCTGATGCCATCTCTAAAAGGTGGTAGGGTAATAGGCTTGCCCCAAAAGGCGAAACGACAAAAGGGTTAATGGAAAACGGTATAAAGGAAAAAGTGAAAAGGTGTTACTTGATGACGCGGAAAGATTGCTTCCTGTCAAAACGCTGAGTCGCTTTTTCCAGCTCCTCGGCAGTACCAAACAGCGCGGTTTTTAACAGTTGGTATTGATCGGTGTCGGGCCACTCGCGGGCATTGTCAGCCAGCCAGTCAAAAAAATACGGTGATGCCTGAACCCGCGCCTGCTGGTAAGCCGCGAGGGTTTTAACGGTGTGAATATCGATACCGGCTTTGGCAAAATACGGCGTTAACTCGGCTAAACCGTCCTGAGTGAAACGCAAGTTACCCGACTCGTCAATCAAGTAGTAGGTGGTATCCATTAGGCTGTACCCACCTTTTTTACTTTCTTGGGCCGACCGCCTTTTTTACCATTTTCACGCGCTGCGGCCGCTTTTTGCTTTGTTGAAACTGTTCCGCCTTTTTTGCCCATCTGGGCCGCCATCCAACGTCGTGAACCTAAGAAGCCCTCAAGCAATGCCGGTAGGTAAAGGTCTGCATCCAGTTTGGGGAAATGAATCCCGAGGCCAGACGGTGTGATCTCGATATCGGCAAGATCGATGGGGCGAGCATGTTCCAGCCCCTCCGCTTGCTTCGGTGAAAATGCCAGCTCCAGGCCAGACGCAAGCACGATGATGATCCGCGCCACGCGGCGATCATAGCGCACCGATGCCACGGCAGGGAAAGCCGCTTGCTGCGCCAGGGCGCGGCGGTTGGCGGTTTCAAATTCGATATCAGTTGCCATGAATCTCTCTCCAGTGGTTACACGGGGTAAGCCGGGATACGTACCCAGGCGGACATAAGCGAACTTGTCAAGCATTTTTTAGCGACAAACATTCCATCCCTATGTTAAATAACCCATCTAATTATCAATAATGATTACCACAAAACTAACCTACGACTTCCACTCGGATCTTTCGGCACGATCATCAGATCGACATCGTAATCACCAAAGCGCTTTATTTGGCCAGTGAGATATGGACTGAGAGATCCCACGTCTTCCTTTTTAACGTCATACCCCTCCAAGATAAGCTGGCCAAAAATATCGGTCATATCAACTATGTTTTGCAAAATAATTGAGTTTGTCAGAATGTCGTTATATTTGATGGCTTTCTCCATTTCATCTTCATCATTGCTTGCCACTAAAATTAATGATCCAAAGGATGCCCATTCACTCAGCCTGTTATATGATTCGACTTTGTTGGTCGCGTCCGTGATAGCTTCTCGCAGCTCGACATCTGAAATGTACTCAAGCAAAAATTGTGTGCGAACGACATAGCCAAGTTGTTGAAAGGCAAAATACAACTTATTTTTACGACTTTTGCTGCTGAGTTTTCTCAGTAACGACGAGGAACTGATGACGCCAGCCTTAATCGATAGCACTACTTGCATCATGTCCTCCCAATGCGTTTCAATCAGCTGCCAGTTAATCGTCTCACTGAAGAGAGAGTTAATATGCTTATACTTCGCTGTTTTATCGGGGCGGTAAAAATTTAGATCTTTCCAATTCCGAATTCGCGGCATGAGTTTGAATCCCAAGAGATAGGCTAATGCAAATACCACGGTAGACTGACCCTGAGTATCGGCATGAATCGTATCGGGCTGAATGTCGGAGTTGTTTTTGAGTAGACCCTCGATGATTGCTATCGCTTCCCATACACCACAGGGAATAAATGTAGAAAACAGCGCGATATAATTGTTAGCGACATGATGATAACCAATGCCGCCTTTGCGATTGTATCGCATGTGAAATTCAGCAATCAGATTATCTTCTCGCAATTCTCGCAAATTTCCGTCTGCAGCACATGACATTCCATCACCCCAGGCCGTCAGTAAGGGGAATGTATTGGCAAAGTTAATGAGCAGAGTTCGTGCCTGATCTAACATGTTTGGATTCACATGGCGTCGATTGATCCAGGAAATCATGTGTGCCGTGATATCTGAGCGAATGTGCTGAGCTGCTTGGGTTGGTCCCATGCCAGAACCGTAGGCAAAGCTCGTGATAATGTAACGCTCAATTGCGCTATCAATTTTAGGATCGGAGCCTGAGATTGGCCCAAAAGCATTAGCCCAGCCGGTGTAATGGTGTGTATTACAGAGAATATCGACAATATTTCGCTCGGGTAATCGATCTCGAATAATCTGCGCTAGCGCTATTGCTCCTGACGAGCGCTTTTTGGGACCACGTTTCTTTAACACGGGATTATTCTTTTCATCAATGACGAACTCATCAATCGTCGGATAGTTTTTATCAACACGTTGAGCCACATCCGCTAATTGGTTCCGCATATGACGCACAAATTCAGCCGCATTGCTGGGCAAATTCACCGATCGGCAGTATTCATCCATTTTTTCGCGGCAGACATCATGAGGCAGCATCCCTGCGCGATGATCAGCGAACGAATCAGCACCCTCAATAAAAATATCGTTAGAGTCAAGATCTTCCGCCAAGTGCGTAAAAACACTCATTTCTAAATAACGGCGGTGAATGACTTTTTTGCCATTTTCCTTGCAAAGGATTAGTTTCTTCCAATGCTTGGTTGTAAAGGAAAGATCAAGGTCAATTGATAAATAGATCGCTCTACTGGATTCATTTTCCCGAATCAATTGAATGGCATTCATCAATGTATTGTCCTGTGTCGCTGATCGCAATTCCAAGGCATCCAGTAATCTGAAGAGAGCAGAACGCTTGTTAGCATAAAATGGCAAAATATAATCGAGAGAATGATCGCCGTTAACAGCAATGACATCATCACAATCGGCTTGTAATGTCTCGACGCCACCACCTGCTTCAATTTTTTTAAAGACTTTTTCGAGCATGGCTAGATCATGCGGTTCTGATTTAATTTCTCCCAAAATTTCAGAAAAAACCGTGACTAACTTCTTGGTTTTTTCTTTTAACGATTTTGCTACGTCCGCCTTTTTTAAATCGGCATGTTTGTGTAGTTTGGCGATCGTTTTGCAACATGTAATTGCCAGAGCATCCTTTGCCTGACATTGAGCTTGATCGAGTAGACAAGTCATCAAGGCATACCGTTTTTGTGGCGAGAAATCTTTTATATCACTTACATCCAAAGACTTCGTTTGTTCAGCAAACTGTTGTAGCTTTTTTTTGGTAATATGGGCGACGTACCTTTTTGCAGAAAATAATGAAAACAACCAATCATGATGTTTGATCAGTTCTTTGAAATGAGTGATGGTTGGTTTTTTTGGCAGGCGCTTTATGTCATTAAAGCCGGTGCGATACTTATCGGATTTTTGGAGTAGAAGCTGATCTAGAGTTTCCTTCTGTTGTGGAGACAGTTGCTCAACAATAATCGAGAATAAGCCACGATTGACCAGATATCTCGCGTGTTTAACCAATCGTGACAATTGATCAAACGAAGGTAATTCGAAGTGATCATTGCGTAATGTTTCAATCACCACATTGATAATGTCAGCCGGATTATTCAGGGTCTTCGCTGCTTGTAAAGCAACATCGATGGCGTGATGACGTGCTGGATTGATGGGCGACTCAGGTGATTCTCTAGGTTTATTTCCCCACCGAGTAATTGAGAGGTGTTCACAAATACGCTCGCGATGTCGGCGAGAAGACCTGTCATGGTCATAGTAAAATGAAGTATTCTTATTAATCGACAGTTGTTCGCCGATGTGATTAATTATTTCAGCTGGAATATCGTGTAACACTGTGAAGTAACCAAGATATTGAAACACTTTTAACTGTACTGCGAAGCCAAAGCGCGATTCATCATTGCGATTGTTCCGCTTAACGTAATTCAACTCGTCGTCTGATAAGGTGAAAGAGGATTCCAGATCTTTCGATCGGAATTTTTGGGCGCGGCGAAAATACGGATAAGCCGTGCGATGAATGGATGTCATAAGCTACTACTCGTTTTATTTAATGTTGAAAAATTCCGGTGTGGTAATCAGACCTTATGCGCGGACATCTAAAAAACGATCGTTTTCGTTACACACACTGAGTTTACTTGGAGAGGAGAAAAACAGCGGATATTGGTGATAATAAACACGTCTAATATTCAATGTTACATAACTGTTATTGCAAAACGAGATACTATACAATTAGCCACCTATAAAAGGAAAATTATTCATGAAAGTTGGCTATGCTCGTGTTTCCACGGCTGACCAGCATCTGCGAATGCAAGAAGATGCACTCAAACAGGCTGGTTGTGAGGAAATCTTTACGGATATCAGCAGCGGTGCAAAAACAGATCGGCCAGGGCTTCAAAACGCTATCGACTACTTGCGAGAAAAAGACACGTTGGTGATCTGGAAATTGGATCGATTGGGTCGCTCCATTCAGCACTTAATTCAGACCGTCAAATCATTGCACGAACGAAAAATCGGTTTGCAAAGTCTGCAAGAAAATATTGATACAACGACTAGCAGCGGCAAGCTAATTTTCCATATTTTTAGCGCATTAGCTGAATTTGAGCGAGACCTTATCAAAGAGCGTACCGAGGCGGGATTAACTGCGGCGAGAGCTAGAGGAAAGTTCGGCGGAAGACCTCCCACGCTGGATAATCGACAAGTGAAACGGATGATGGAGTTGTATGATCAAAGAAATAGTACGGTGGAAGAAATTTGCAAAATTTTCGGGATCAGTCGTCCGTCGTTTTACAATTATTTGAAAAAGAGAAAGGTTAAATAGCCAGCTATTGAATACTATGTTTCAGTGATCAAATGATAAAAAAGGCTTGACAGGTTCGCTTATGTCCGCCTGGGTACGTATCCCGGCTTACCCCGAAAGACAGTCATACCGGCTACCGTGATTCCAAAGACGGTCAATATACTACGAAGGAGTATGCAGACAAGCACCGCTCCACCACCCAAAAAGAATCTATTCCAAACCCTGGACGGGGTGATACTGGGCGTGGCAAAAAGAAATAATTCGAAGTAGTCTCACTCATTGCAGCCAGGGTGGAAACCGTTTCACTTTGTCGATGGTTTTCAATAAATATTTGGGCTAAACGTAAAGCTTATCAAATTACTTCCTTGGCTTTTGATTTTAAAATCAGGTTTACCGGCAATAATGATTGCCATGTACTTTTTAGCAGTACCTGGTTCCAAGCCTAGTTTGTGATCTATATCTGTGAATTTATGTGGTCCTTCATCGGGGTTATTTTCTATAAAATCCTCTAACAAGGTTCTCTTGTCCCCCTCATCATAGTTGTCATATTCGTTTATAGGTATATTTTCGTTGGATTCTTTGCCAGAGTAAAATCCGTGCTTTTGAATAGCTTCCCTGATTTTATGACACGCTGGGCCTACAGCTGCGGCGCTATCATCTCTTGTACTATTGAAAGTAGCTGGTGTTACGCCAGCTAGGTCACTGGGCAATGTGACTTTAGGTTCGTCTGGCATAACGATGAAGCAGCGTTGCTTACCTAATTTACCGATAAATAAGCCAAGTTCAAATAGCACGTTATCTCGAACTTTGTGGTGCTCTTCATTTCTCATTTTAACGACATCATCTGGGCTGAAAATAAAAATCCCAAAGTCGCTAAGCGATAGCACGTTTAACAGAGAATCTAATGGAGACTCGGAAAGGCCAAATACACCTTGAGGCCAAACAGTCCCATGTACGTTATATTCCAAATTGGTTTGCACATCATACGCAATAGTAAGCCCTTCCTTTGAAGAGTAACCGTTCATTCAGGGATCGGACTACCCCTTATCAGCCAAATCCGATGTTAAAAAATTATCAGCAAATTTCGTTTTCCAAACCCGCGGCGTTAGATCCTCAACTTTTGACGCTGGATGTAGGCTAACGCGCTGCAATACATCGACAAGATAGGCATAGGGATTGATGTCCTGTAGTCGACAAGTCACCATCAAACTCTGCAAGATGCCAAGCTGCTCAGCACCAAGTTCGCTCCAGCAGAAGAGATAATTTTTTCTACCCATCGGAATAACGCGCAGCGCTCGCTCCAAGTGATTTGTATCTATCGGCACACAGGGATTACTCAGAAATACTTTTAATTCAGTCTGTCGCTCACTGATATAGTGCAGTGCTTTGCTTAATGGATTCGACGGCAAAAGATCGGTTCGCTGTCGCTGTTCATACACCCAACTAAATATTTCGGTAACGATCGGCTCACTGTATTTTTGCCGATATTCCTGGGTTTGTTCACCCGTGAGCTGTTTCTCTCGAATTTGTTTTTCCACCGCATAAAGCGCAGCAATCTTATCTAACGCCTGTTGTGCTAATACAGGCTCCATGTTGAGTGCTTTCTCGACCGCTCTCCTGCTGTGCGCCCAGCAAGTTGCGTGTATGATTTTCACATCGTGTGCATTCAAATTTGCAATCGCTTTTTCATACGCTGAATAGCCATCCGTTAGCAACGTACCACTAAAGCCAGTCAACTGCTCAACGGCATGAAGGTGGCCCCGGCTGGTCGACCAGGTAAAGGCAACTTCATCTTCCTCGCCATACATCGGCCAGTAGTAAGTCTGCTTCATCTGCCCTTTGCCTTTGCGTCCGGCTTTGATGGGCACTTCGTCCATCGCCAACACCTGACTTTGCAAAATATGTTGCCATTGCGCGTGATAGATCGGTCGTAAAAGCTCAATGCCCTTTTGAATCCAATTGATCAAGGTGGCTCGGCTGACGTGAATCCCAGAATCCAGCATACGCTGGTGTTGTCGATACAGGGGTAAGTGATAAACCCCTTTATCCACCATAAGACCTGCGACCAGCGAAACATCGGCATAACAGCCTTCTAACACATTGGTGGGTGCCGCTACCGTGCTGACAGTTTGTTGCAACTTATCACGTACCACTGGGCGGCGATAAATCAACACGGTATAGCTGCCAGGTTGTTGTGCAAGACGAACCGTTTCTTTGTAGTCGATAATTTCGTACTGGTCAGCCTTGTCGCCCTGTAATTCAGGCGCAGGCAGGTCGATAATTTTTTGTGGCACGCTGTCGTCAAACCGCAGACCACTATCATTGACTTCGTCGCCCGTTAATTGCTTGGTCGATTTGCGCTTGTAGCTTTTGACGTCGGTCGTCTCTGGGGCAAGAGATTGCGTCGGCTCGCCGATCATGCCATTGAGCAGGGGCTGATGCGGGTTTTCAATGAGTTGTTTTTCAGATTTGCGTCCAAACAGTTGACGCTTAAACCAATCGACCTGTTGCTGAAGCACAGAAATTTGCTCGGCCATCTGCGCATTTTGCGCTATGAGCTGAGCATATTTTTCATCGAAAATTGGTGGCGTTTGAGCTGTTTTCATGGCCCGAATTATACAACTTCTTCACGAATAAATCGCTTGTTTTTATGCAATTTATGCCAATTAATTCCATCAATCAGACATTGGAGTTGCGTCCAACTTAAAGGAACTTTTTCCGCTTCATCGATGATCTCATGCAGCCGACCTCGCTCCAAACGTTTGCACCACAGGCAGTAGCCGCCTTTACTGTAGTACAAAATTTTTATCATAGTTCGACGCCGATTGATGAAAACAAACAGATCGCCGCTACTCGCTTGGCTATTAAGCTTGGACTGCGTTAATGCGGCAAGGCCGTCGAATTGCCGCCGCATATCTGCCGGTTTGTTATAGAGCCAAACATTGAGGTTGGGGTCTTGCAATAACATTACGCTGACCTCATTTTCAGCGTCACACCATTCGGCAGATTCAGCTCGATATCCCACGCCGAGATAGGACGTGCTGCAACTGAGGGCGCTAACGATATCCAGTCATCTGTTTTAGTCAGCTTGAGGGTTGGCCGAGGGACTCGATCGCTCGATTCTTTAGCTAACTTACATTTCCAGTGGTAAAAGTTTGAAAGTGAAATTTCATTCAGTTCGCAATAGCGGGTAACTGTTTGATCGCTATTTTGTTGATCCGCCAAAACACTTTGCCATTGCTCTTTGGTCCGTCTGATTGAATGCCTTCGTGCCATCGCTTCCTCCGCTAGCAGTAATTGAATTGAAAGCGGATAGCTTAGAGGGTTTAGTGGGGAAGGGAAGACGGTCTATAATGAACGGTTACTTTGAAGAAGCAATAAAAGCTTTAGGTAGCATTCGTTCGTTGAAGCTCAAGTCAAAATCCTTTTATCTATTTTTGAAAAATAGATTATGCGATTAATTTGTAAATTGATCAAACAATGCGACAGTCCCTTCAATGGGTAGAATTAGTCTGGTTAGCTTTCCAGTTAGAGACGAAAATTAGGGGGAATGACAACTTTTAAGAGTGAGAAATCGTTTCGCCCGACCTTGCCAGATTATGCCGCTTTTGGCTCACTTTTGCTTGGTGCTTGGTGCTTGGTGCTTGGTGCTTGGTGCTTGGTGCTTGGTGCTTGGTCGCGGCGCGTGTTTCACCACCGCGTTGAAAAATTTCTGGGCTTCTGATAATGACAGAAACGACTTTAACAGCGTCTTAGGCGCGGCGCGCACTTCATAGTGGGTCAGGTTAAAAGGGGTACCTGGGTTCATCTCATCGACTTGAACCAGCATGTATTCGCCGTTGTGTTGGAGCATGGTGGCCATCATGCGGCATGGCTCCTTTTTGAAAGTTCGTTCGGCATAAAACCCTGTCGTTATTCGGAAAGCAATGCGTTGAGGTAAAAAAGTGCTTTTGCTCGGCTATCGCCCGCAAGAGCGGAAAAACTCAAGGATTTTAACAACAGGCAAAGATTTAGACGGCTGCCGTCTGCTCTTGGTTCAGTTCATCCTCCACAACCGCCACAGACCATACCCCAACAGCACCCACAGGGCCACGATCAGTACCGCGCCGAGATAACTGCGGGGCTTCTGCTGGCGCTGCGTGAGCCAGGCTTCCGCGTCTTGTCGGCAAACGTCCATCACATGACTGGGCAACAAGGAGACGGCCAGCCAAATTAACACCGGCAACAGCAAGAGATCATCCAGATACCCCAGCACAGGAATAAAGTCGGGAATCAGATCAATGGGGCTGAGTGCATAGGCCACCACCAAAAAACACAGCAGGCGAACCGCCCAGGGTGTGTCGGGGTGTCTGTAGGCAAACCAGAGAGTGACGCTGTCTCGCTTGAGACGCGATGCCCAAGCGCGGAGAGTGGGTAACCATGACATAAAATTGTTCCTTACGCGCTTTCACCGTGCAGGCAATCAGCCTCAATGACATTTTCAATTATCGCTCGATTCTATGAGTTCTGCACGGCGGTGAAAGGTTTGCAGTCTTGGGGGCTTTGACAACTTATAGAGCGGAATTACATTAGCCCTCCCTCGTATCTTTACCCGGCCACAAACATAAGCCCAGGAAGATCGAGAAGAACCACGGTATGAATACCCAAATAAATCCGCGCAACAGCCCCGAAAGGTTTTCAAGTTCAGGGCGATACAAAACCCAAGCTAAAAGCGCTGACATTAAACAGGTGGCGATGAGTGATGAGAGAAAGGTATTGAAGTAACGTTTGAGTTTAATTGCCGGTAAAAAAACAAATGCGAGTGTAAAGACGCTGTATAAAGGGATGACTACCCATAAAAGCGCTGTCACTCTACTGCTGGTAGCGTCTTCAATACAGGCACGATAGTGGCAGTCAACAGCACTTTCTATCCATGCAATGAAGGGAGCGGTCACCATAACCAATATTGACACGTCTAGCTTATCCAAGTGTGTTGTGTCCTTTTTTTGAGTCACAGTAATTTCCACAATTTTTCTTTTGCTGATCTTTATTCTCTCCACTTTAGTATTAAAGCTTTAGCAAACACCGCTAAATAGAGGACAATCAGGCCAATAAGATATTGAACCAGCACTGCAATAATTATGAATGGGTCAAGTACATCGTGAACCAAGTAATTAATTAGCTGAAAAATTAGTACACTAGCTATTGATAGCAAATGAATTTTATATTTCTTATAGGTGGCTTCACGCAGAATTAATAAGCCTGCAATAAACAGAAATAAATAGTAGGTGATTAGAATTTTCATTTCTATTTGGTTTATTTAATAGATTTTTTTCGTGTACTCGTGATGGACTACTACCCCATTTAAAATCGTTGCCGTTAGAGCTTGATCAATAGTTTGGCTAGATTTTTCGTGACGGAACAAACTAGTTATTTCACTTACTCTTTTCTCTACACATTTATAAGTTACGATTTTTCCCCCATCTTTATCTATGTTAACGGACTGTGGAGTGCCAAAATCAGCGTATAACCGATCTTCGGCGGTTTCTCCATCCTTGATAGTATTTATCAGATCAGAATCAAAGTAAGTTCCCTCTATAAGTTCGAAAGGTCCATCTGAATAAACAGTAGTGCAGCCGTTTATTAGCAGTGCTACAAAGAATAGAATGGTTAATCGCTCTAGGTGCATTGATCAATCTTCTAATAAAGCGCTATTCACATTTACTTTTATCAAATAATGTAGCATTGTTTTTTTTGATTGCTTTATAACAGACGGTATCTTGGCTTCGATTATCGACAACCAGACTCCCATTCTTATCAATTAAAAACTTAGTAGTAACGGCCAGGTATCGAAAAGATCGGTTATCAAAATCGAATTGAACGAATCCATCAACCTGATAGTTATCATCGGGTGATACACCCATCGGAAAAGAACCTAGCTTCTTACTTAGTTTTAGATCAATACTGATTTTATCACCGTTGATAGTGATAAAATTATACTTCTCATCCAGAGATCCGGAACCACCTCCGACTTTTGAGCTAATCAAAAGCACTTTATCTCCATTGAGTATTATCCATTGCCAGGAATGGATATACCCTATTTGCTGTAAATCAAATATATTTCCTTCTTTGTTGATGAGCGCTATAGCGCCACCATCTCTTCCCGCCCAACTAATGCCAACAATAAATTTGTCACTAGAATCCAAACCGCATTCTGAAATGACATCAACAATCTCAACTTCTTTATCAATCTGGTCAGCTTTTAGTAAAATATTGTTTACAAGTTTACTGTTTTTGCCGATCAACTCGGGCGAAATAGATTTGCATTCTTTAGCTGAAACTAAAAAAGATAATAGACACAAAACTAAGGCAACAAGTATTTTTATCAATGACCACTCAACTTTGTTTTGCACGTCTATTTCTGATATTGGTAAACATTAACTTAATAAATCCCCCTAGATAAATTCCAAGTGCTCCCAACAGTAGTTGGATAAAAACTGCAATTGGGAAAAAAGGATCTATATACCCTAGATCAATTGTAACCATTAGTTGGTATAAAAAACTAAGGCTAAGAGAAATTAAAAAACAACGTGATAATACTTGTCTTATTTTTTTTCGGCAATCGAGGAACAGTAACCCTATAACTAAAGTAAAAATAAAATAATACATTACCTGCATATAAGAGTTCTCATGGCTTTGGACAAGAGGGACAGGCTTTTTCCTGGGCCGCATCGTAGGCTGACTGGCCAAAACTACTGACAACATAGTAATAGAATCTAGCCGATCTGGTACAGGCATAAGTAACTTCTGACACTAAATAACCACTACATTTGCCAAGCATACATGTATAGAAATTGACATCACAATGACCTTTAATAGTTCCACATGTGCCATAACAATTATCATGTCCTTCACAGCATGACGAGAATAAAAAAGAAAAAGGATTATCAGGTACAAATGGCTCGTTCCAACCGGAACCACAAGTTTTCAACCCAAGTGAGTCACTTTTATTTGTTGGGTTATTTATTGCGTAAGAGTAAGTATTCATTCCCCCATCCAGCCCAATCGGATCACTCTCCACATACCGCCCCATGCTTGGATCATAATTCCGAAAATAATTTTGATACAAACCCGTCTCTGCATCGTGATACTGTCCTGGAAAACCCAAATTATTCTCAATCAATTCCACAACTTTATTCACTTCACCAAAAGGTTTTCTCACAGCCTCCCATACCACTTGCTGAGCGCTGTTGGTCATGATCTGGGGCGTACCTAAGTGATCGTTGTGGTAGTAGTAAATCTCTGCGTGTATTGCGCTACTCATCACAAACAAGCATGCCAGCAATGTGATTTTTGCGTGGATGGTTAATTTCATTGGGCGGACCTCATTACAACAACTTATTCCAAGTTAACATCGATTGATTTCAAAAAATCCCCCGTTTCCTTGCTGTAGTAACCTCCTGATTCACCATTTGTTCGTATATATATAATCTGGGTTGATTTTCCTTCGTTCACTTCGCAACTATGAATAAATAAATAACCCAACCTCATAAAGTCACGATCATAAACTACAACATGTAATGTATTTTTTGAAATTGCTTTATGACAATCTGGGATAGCTTTTTCTCCCGTATATTTAAGGGTCTTCATGAAGTTACGGATAATGTCCTTTTCGGTTGCCTCATATATGAGATCGTACTTTTTTAACTCCTTAAGGCTCAATACATCTGATCGACTATCAGGTACTCTATAAATCTGGATACCATCGATTGTCGAAATAAAATCGACTTTGTCTAAAGACAGGTCGTTTCGCACTGCTCCGGCAACATAGGCAGAATATTCAAAATCTAAATCCCAAGGAGCAAGAGCATCATGCTCCTCAGAACAACTGGCAACGAAAGCCAGAATAAAATAAAACAAAAGGCTGTTTAGTAATTTTCCTTTTCTCATGCAAGTGTCGATCATAAATTACCCTTGTCCGAAACGCTCCGAGAGCCGTCAAACGTTATATCGTAAGGTGTTCCACCAGGAATTCCGCCAATTATCCTCGTTACTCTTTCTTTCCACACTTCTCTTTCGCCAGGGTCTTTCTTATCGAAGTCGAAGCGATTGTCACGGACACCAATTTTTCCTTCAAATTTCCAAGTGCAGTCATTAGATGAAAACTCTCCTTTTAATTCAAAATCAATATTACCAAATACTGCTCCACCAACATCTACAGTTCTTGCATCTTGAAACGCAACTATGGGGCCACCACCACTGCTAATGTAGCCACTTCGTGCTGGCGGATATTTAGAAAAACCTTTCAACTCTATTCCTGTATCGACTTCGGAAAATGAGGCCGTAAGTGTTGAGCCATCACCAAAGAAATAATGGGCATAGGCTTCGAATGTGGATAACAACCCAAAGCGATCAGTGATCAAAAGTGGATTTGAGTATACATAGCCATAGCTGTTTAACCCACCCGACAGACCAAGTGGATCATTCGCTGTATATCTGCCTGTGGTCGCATCATAATCCCGAAAATAATTCTGATACAAACCCGTCTCTGCATCAAAATACTGCCCAGGAAAGCCCAAGTTATTTTCGATAGTGTTTACTACAACCGTAGTTTCACCAAAGGGCTTTCTTACAGTCTCCCATACCACTTGCTGAGCGCTGTTGGTCATGATCTGAGGTGTACCCAAATGGTCATTATGGTAGTAGTAAATCTCGGCGCGTGCTGCGCTAGCCATCATAAATAAAAATGCCAGAATTGCAATTTGTACATTAACTGCCATTTTCATTGTGCTGCTCCCGTTGCAATCAGCAGTCCTTGATTGTGTTTGTCGGTGTAATCGGCTAAAGACAAGTCCTTAATGTCAGCGTCGTGTGGATTGAAAAAATCCGCCATAGCAATCACTGGCACCAGCAGTTGACCGGCAATCTGTCTCGCTGTTTCGTGCTTTGTTAACCACGCAGCCCATGTAGGACTGTGGCGATAATAGAAAGCCACAAACTCTTTTCCGACAGGATTGGGTTTGAGAATGTCATCACGGAAGTCTCTCAATATATCGAGAGAATTTTCTAAGGGTGTGCCTGCTGCGGCTACTTGTGTAGCACATGGGCCTCCACCTGCTGGTTTCAGTACTGTTGTGTTGTTGCTCGGCATGGCATCTGCCAGCGGGCCTTCGGCGGTGACAACAATGTTATAACTGCTGGAACTGGTGAGCGTAAAATTCAGCGTCATGGCCACCTGTCCTGCCGCGAGTATTTCCCCCACATAGCAGGTCAGATAAGTTGCTTCCTGTGTGCATTGATTGGTGTCGAAATCCGATGAGGTGTAGCTGTCTAACGTACCGGATTGCCCAAAGTTCACGGTGAGGTAAACGTCTTGTGCTGCTCGGGTGCCGATATTCGATACCGTAACGTTAACAGTCGCTGCACTTGCTCCATTCTCGTCAGGCTCTCCAATGAGAATGGTCGATACATTTTTGATATCAATATTATTCAATGCGCCAGCATCGCGAATATCCACAGCCAAAGGCTCGCCACCTAAATAGATGTTCTCTCGTTTAACGGTGCCTGTGAGATTGGTTTCGGCTAATAACATGCCATTAACGCCGTAATGGAATTGACGGCTGTTGCTGGGGCTGTTCGGTAAATTTTTTGATACTCGTTGGCCTTCACCGTTATATTGATACGTCGCTTCCACCAGGCCGTTTTTCAATACTTTATCATCACGATTATTCACGCCGTAGGTAAAATCAAGCGCTCTTCCTCCGACTAATGTATCAAGATCGGTATTGCCCCCTGTGTCGTAAGTGAGTGATCGTAAGAGAGCGTTATTTTTATTGACCAAGAGAAGCTTATTACTCAGTGGATCAATCGTGTAATTGTACTGCGTAGTAGAGCCATTGGTTTCAATCAGGCTGGTGCGATTGCCATTGTCATCATAACCATAATCCAAGCTGCCGTAGGCGCCAGTCGCCAGGTCTAAGTGTCCCAAGGCGTCGTAGGTAAAGGTTTGACTGTAAGACGTGGTGCGATGATTGGTGATCAGCTCAATGTCGTTGCTGGTGTAATAGCTGTACGTCAAATCTTGAATAACGTTACTGCCATTCTTGACGTTTAAAATCTCGGGACGATAATCCAGATCCAGTGTGACATTCTTAGTCAGGCCGTTGCCATAGGTTGCTGTCTCCAAGGGACCAAACGGATAATGAGTAATTGACGAAGCCAAATCCTGTTCAAGTGCGCCGCTCGCAAGTTGTGTGGATACGCGATTGATCTGACCCACGTTGTCACGGTAGTAATTAACCACTCGACCGCTCGGATAAATAATCCGCGTCAATTGGTCCGCTTTGTTGTAGCTGTACTGAAACATCACTTCAGCATTGTTAATTTTTTGAATATGCGTGATCTCGTTACCCCGCGAATCATAGCCCGCGCTTATATCGTATCCCGCCTCGTGATCGACTCGATACAGCTTGCCGATACCCTTCAATCCCAAATCATATTGCTGCGTCATGTTTTTACTGGCATTGCTGGGATAGCTGACATTGGTCAGACGGTTCAACGCATCATAGGTATAAAGGGTGGTCACGCCTCGGCTGTCACGCTTTTCAATGAGATTCCCCGCGTTATTGTATTTGTAGAGCGTTACACCACTGTCCTTGCTGTCAGTGCGCATCAACTGATTGAAGCCATCGTAAACATAAGTGGTTTCGACTAAGCGTGCATCAGTGACTTTAATCAGATTATTTTGCGCATCGTATTGGTAAGTGGCTGTTGTATTGTCGGGACCGACCATAGAACTCATACGATCCAAGGGATCATAGGTATAGGAAGTGGTTAGATCGCCCAATTGATGTGTCATTGTCTTGGAAGACAAATTATTGTTTTCGTCGTAAAGCATCGCCGTTTCTTGTCCATTGTTGCCGATCTGTCTCCACAGTCGGCCCAATTCATCCATTACCTGCTGTTTTTGGCGCTTCACAACACTGCTACCCGTCATAACTTCTTCTTCGTTCCAACTGCCTAGAACGCTGGGTGCGTAACTCAGCTTTTCGCCCTGATTATTGCTAACTTCGGTTAACTGCTTTGCATCGTTATATGTGTAAGCCAGGTAACTTCCATTGGGTTTTGTCACCTTTTTCACTAAGCCATTTTCGTAATAGTCGTAATGTGTCACGGCATCACCTGCGGGATCTTCAATGATCACGTCGGTGATACGTTGTCGCAGATCGTACGACAGCAGTTTGCTAACACCATTTGGATCGATGATCTGTCCAGGCAGACCATGCTTGTCATAGTTGTGGTACGTGGTTTTGTGTCCGAGCGCGTTCTTGACCTCGATGACGTTCCCCGCACTGTCATAAATAAACGAGGTGATATCGTCTTTGCCCGAAGGTAAATCCGTGCGAGGGCCGTTGATGGTTTTTACCTGTAACGCACCAGGTTCTCCGGCTTGATAGTAGGTATAGTTCCATTCTCTTGTCTGACCTTGACTGTTGTAGAGATAGGAAAAATTGCTGGTGTCGGTCTGTGTTTTCTTTTTCAGTAACGCGGTGCCTGGGTAGTATTCGAATACCGTGGTGTGATTCGGTTCGGTAATCGTCACAGGTAAACGGTATGTGGGGTGCCAGTCGGTTGTGATGGTGCGTTGTTCGGCTTCTCCTAAAGCTTCAATGCGCTCTCTTTCTAACCCGCGATCATTGAAATCATAATCGGTTGTTACCAACCGATTATTAATTGCCGCATCTTTAAAGCCATTGGGATCGCGGCTGGCCGACGAATCTGTGCCTAAACAAGCTGTGGTTGCTTCTCCGACGACATGGGCCAGCCGTTTGTTGTTGAAGGGCTTCTCATAATAGTGGGTAGCATTTTTGTTGTAGGCATTGGTATAGGATGTTTCGGTATCACTGGTGTAGGTCACAACAATTTTTTCAACATCGCCCGCTAGTTTACTGAGGGTCGCTCTGCCTTGTGCGTCGTATTCAATGAAATTGGTTTGAACCTCGGTATCTACCCCATTGCGTTTTAACACATCAACGACAGCGGTCACGGCATTAGGATTAGCAGGATCTTCGTAACGGTAGAGTTTAAGGGTGTTATCGGGATAGCTCACTCCGGTTAAGCGGCCAAACTCGTCACGTTGGTAACGGTAGTGTTTATTATCGACATGGTAGGGATTGGTTTGATTAGCCGGATCAATCATATTCATCAGTCGGCGGGCAGCGTCAAACGTGATTAATAATTTTGCGCCGTTGTCATGCACCACGCTCACACTGCCATTGTTAACACCATACGTCAGTGTGTGGCTAACACCTTCTCGACTGGTGATTTTGGTCAAGCGTCCTTGAGTGTCATATAGTTCAACGTGATCAGTGGTGGTCGTCAGTCTCCAGCCATTCGACAATTTTTCTAATTTGGTGGGTTCATCTGGAGAGCCTTGCAAGGTTTGTTGTCCGGTATAGAGAAAAGGAATACCCTTGCCATCTTCACGTCCCGCAATGGCTTTTCCTGTTGTCGCATTAAAACTGATGTACTGATTATAGCTGTGGGTCCAATTCCCTGAATCACTGTTGTAGTACCGACTAAACGACAACGGAAAGCTGCCTCCTCGCCCCTGATAATCCAACTCTCTGAAGAATTTATTACCCGTACCCAAATTCACGGGATTTTTTGTGTTTTTACAATCGTCCCCACATTCCGCCATCGTGGGATCTTCTTCGCAGGTTTTGTTCTGAATATCTATAGTGCAAAGCTCTAAACAGAATTCTTCTATTCCGCCTGTCCCGCAGCTAAACGTATAAGAAGCCGGTATTTGGGTTGTGCAATTCGCTGCACAGGCCGCTCGACGGGAAAACCAATCAAAAAAATTACTGGTGGGTGTCGGTGGGGTAATGACGACGTTCCATTGACCACAAACGGCATTGGTTTGACTGCTGATCGCCAACAGAAAGAGTGATAACACTAAGGAATAAAGCTTCAGAACATTTTTCTTTTTCATGTTGCTTGCCTATAAAAAAGTGAATCGTTTCAAATCAAGGAATTTTGTTTTTTAATTGACTGTCTTCGCAGCAGTGCTAATCCGACCAAGGCCGCTAACATCATCAAACCGACTGATCCTGCCTTGATGCTGATTGATCTCGTCTTGTCGTTACCGTAGAAATCAGTTTCATCTGCAACAGCGGATGCTTTGAATGGGTAAAGCGTTTTGCTATTTGCGGCAGTGACATTGATTGTCATGCTAACTTGCTGGTTATAGGCAAGTTCACTGATATTGCACCGAAGGATCGTCCCGACAAGTCCGCACACCACGCCAGTCGGTGCGGTGTGGCTGGTGTAGATAACACCTGCGGGTAGCGTATGATCGACAACGACATTGTGCGCTGTTGCCTGTGAATAGTTTGTTACAACTACCTTGTAGCTGATCAGTGAATTGTTAAACTCGGTGATCTTGACCAGATCAAATAGAGAGAGGGAAACGTTGGGTTGAAACGGATGGCGATTATATTGTTGTTCTTCTGTGTTGGTGTAGCCATCATGGTCGGGGTCTTCATTAGCATCACTGGGATCGGTGGGATCTAACCCCATCGTAACTTCCCAATCATCTCTCAGTTGATCCGCATCCATATCATTACAATGCAAGCCAACGATGTTAAACGCAGCAACAATGTCGTTTTGCTCAAAAGACAGATCCCTTGCCGCATAGATCAGACCACAAAGGCAATTTTCTAAACTTGAGGAAGATTTCCAATACACCTGGTTGGCCAGTACAAACAGGTCAAACCCCTTTTTCGTCGTCCACCCTGGCGTAGTCGCCAAGGTATAGAAAGCCTTATTAAAAATGCCATTGGAATAATGGCCATCAATGCCATTGGTGTAATCTTCGACGTGATCAATAGAGACACCATCAAGGGTAGGGTCAGCAAAATAGCGAAGCGATTTTCCTGCCTCTTTTGTCATGTCAGCACCAAACAGCCAATCATTCGAACCAGTGACATAAAACTTGGCAGCTTCGCCCGCAATGTCCGAGAAGGATTCTTGAATAGCACGGTTATAGATATTGGAATTAATTTGTGTAAACGAATGAGCGATTTCGTGGCTCACCACATCTAGGGTGGTGTAGGGGTATTGAGTTCCATTACCGTTACCAAACCAGGCATTGCGACCATTCCAGCCTGCATTGGCAAAATTAGTATTGGTGAGAACGATAAGTTTGCTATTTAACGTTAACGGCGAAACGCCAAACCAGGTTTGATACATTTCAACAACTTTCATCGAAAAATAATGGGCATCGTTCAAGGGCGAATAAGCGCCGTTGATAGCTATGCCGCTGTTTTCATAACAGGGAAAGGAAAACGCTGCTGTAGTAGCAGGAAAATACCAGAGATTATTAAAATCCCCCGTAAAGTTCGCCAAATCAAAGGTTTTAACGATATCGTTCTCCATTAAACAAGTGCCGCTAGTCTCGGTGACTTGTAAAGAAGGTTTGTCCGTACCGTAATGATACAACCCTGTTTTTTCGTTACCGCCTGGGCCGGTGGCTTCAACGTGCATAAGTCCTTCCCACTGCTTAATGATCGTGCCGGTGTGGGCATCAATGATAAAGAAAGGACGGCTAATATCCTCAGCCCCAACACTCACGACAAAGTTGATAGCGAAAATCTTTTTTGCCGCGTTGTTCTCATCAATGAAAATGGCAAGTTTGATTTCTTCGTAATGAATATTACGATCAGCCCCAATTCCTGGGGTGCTTTGCGCAAAGGCATCTTTCGCTGTGTTTAACGCTTGCTGCTCGCTGATAATCGGCTTGTCAGAGATATCCTGGGCAAGATTGGCAATGACTTCACCATGAAGGTTATAGACTTGGCCATTCTTGCGATGAACAACAATAAAATGATCGAGGACCGGCAATCCTTTATAGGTTTGCTGGTATTTTGTATGTTCGTTACCGGCGCTATCAACGACCCGCTGTATTTCTTCCAGGTTGTTGTTTGGTTGTAAATTCAAAATTTGGTTAAGGCTTGTTTGTTGGTCTTGGCCATCCAACAGAGCGGACTTATTTAGTGTATCGATTTTACCTGCATCAAACTGGGGCAGGGTTTTTATCTCTGCGCTTTGGACATTCGCGGCGAAAAGGCAAATCGACAATAACGAGGGCTTTAATAAACGACTACAAAACATGCTCAATCCTTACAGTGCTGAATGACACAAAAATTGGCTGCCCTAATTGCACGCCAACAGTGTCAGTTGATCGATATCGTTGGATAGAGTTTTTACTGCGGGTTGTCTTTCGCAAGACGAATTAGCACCGGCAACTTTTTTCTACCACAAATAAACCTCAAAACGAGCCGAGCGCCATCCATAGATGACCTATCGTTCGTTTTATTATTCCAAGTCGTCCGTGTGTAAACCAAATGCGTTTTATAGTGTTTTAGCTAATCCAACCGACGCCCCATAGAACATAAAATGCCGGTTAAATTGCCGTAGCAGCCTTCAACTCGCTGAAATGAATCAACTGTTTTAACTGTCTGGGTATATTTCCGTTCGCGACTTTATCTGAAAATTTCCTGTATTACTATTATCGAACGCGCCAAAATGCGGTATTTACTGCAACATAATGCGCGACATATCGGTTTTGAGAAAAAAGTAACAAAAAGCTCTATTTTTACCGTGTTAAATACGTATGTCTTCGGAGGTATGGAATTACAACGAACTATTTTTAGTTTTGCATTACTGCGTGAAACACTCGCAAAAATGCCAATCAGTCAATTTGGCGACCGTTCAGTAAAATTCTGACAGCACTTATTCATTTATTTCTGACAGAGAATCCGAGTGATCAATTGCAGCAGCGTTCAACACGTTATTCTTTGCAACTGAGCGAAACTGTTAGCCTTAATGTAACTGATCGACCAGCGCTAACAATTGGTCTGCCATTAACGGCTTGTGAGCTACCAGCACTTTCGCTCTTTCCAGTTCTTTATAATCGTACCGCTCCCCAGTCACGACAATAATGCGCTGATCTGGATAATCATGCCGTATTGCCGCAATCAGCTTAAACCCATTCATTTTTGGCATGGCAAGATCAGTCACCACAATATCCGGTAGGGTTTCGTAGAACCTTGTTAGACCCTCCAAGCCATCAACAGCAGTTATCACAGCGTGACCTTCACTGTTCAATATCTCTGCAAAGAGCTTGCGACAACTGGCTAAATCGTCAACGACCAAAATGCTTGCCATGTGTTCATCTCATGTGTTCGATATGTCGAACATGGTAACTGATATCTTCCGCAAAATGGAATGCTTACGGAAAAGATTAGCTATTTTTGTGCGGGATAAACGAGGGGATCTGACTCATCGGGAGTTCTCTCGGAAAACGGGTGTGCCGAAAACCACGCTCTATAATATCGAAAATGAAAACCAGAACGTGACGTTGGACATGTTAGAATTTATCTGCAAACGCCTTAAATGCAGCGTCCATGATTTATTCCCTCCCCTAACGTGATCAGGCCAGGTTGCCCTGGCCCCTCCTTAGCTTACTTCAGTAGTCCGTATAGAAAAATTATGATTAAAATAATGATCCAATCACTACACATTGGCGTTACCTCTATTTGTGCTGAAATGGTGCGTTAATAGAATTTAGAATCTTGTCGATCCTAAGAATATATAGGCGCGGGACTGTGTAAAAAAATGGCGTTTGATGGGGGGACGCGGAGGGCACCTATGCGATCCAATAGAAAAAATACCCCGAAAATATGCGATTTTGTAGCGGATACACAGGACTGAATAAATTCTAAAGAGAGGTAGAAATGGGTGGCGACAGGGGAAAAGTATTTTGCGTAAAAATTGCGTCCTAACTATCGCCTGCTATTGTAGGCGAAGTTGAAAAAGCTCAGCGTGAGTGAAAGACAAAACCCCAGACATTGGCCATTCAATATTATCCCCATCGACATGCGCTACCCTCGGACTTTTGTTAAGCGCCAATGGTGTCCGTACTGTTGGTGCGCTCAATCCCACAACACGCTACAGTCTGGGCCTGAATGGAAATCAGTGGCTTAATTTAAACGAGTGGTTTATTAAAGACTCGATCTGAAGAGATGGCTATTTTTATAGGGCTAGTTTGGACAACAGTGCAGGCAGAGTGAATGAAATCAATAGACGACATGATGCAAGAAAAAGATCAGATACGGGACGCTGTGGCAAT
>Ga0209515_10002500_pt1 | contig 28129 bp, 32 predicted proteins | sample Subgroupgradi54m_FD_187454 | JGI IMG/M metagenome (GOLD analysis project Ga0209515, IMG submission 187454) | Subsurface groundwater microbial communities from S. Glens Falls, New York, USA - GMW60B uncontaminated upgradient, 5.4 m (SPAdes)... ... | reverse complement strand
CTATCGGTGGAATTAGCATAGATAATGCAGTATATGTTGCAAGAATTGCAGATGGTATTGCGGTTATTTCTGTAGTATTGAAAGCAAAAGACCCAAAAAAAGTCACGCAAGAATTAGCGGAAATTATAAAGAAATATCATGAACAAAAATAATATTTCAGAATTTTCGATTATTAAAAGAATCTCCGCAAAGTTTCCCCAATATAAAGACACTATTATTAAAGGAATCGGTGATGACGCCGCTGTTATAAAAATAAATAAAAATAAGTATTTGCTTTATACCTGTGATGCGCAAGTTTCAGGAGAACATTTCCTGGAGAAATATTCATCACCATATCAAATAGGAAGAAAAGCCGCTGCGGTAAATTTGAGTGATATTGCAGCAATGGGAGGAATTCCTAAATATCTTTTAGTTTCGCTATTTTTACCAAAAAATACAACAAATACATTTATTGATGAACTATATAGTGGGTTAACCGAAGAATGTAAAAAATATAATGTGATTATTGTTGGCGGAAATATATCCAAGAGTAATCAATTCATTATTGACATTTTTTTAATAGGTGAAATATCTCCTAAAAATCTTCTATTACGTTCCGGAGCAAAAATCGGAGATGTAGTAGTAGTGACAGGTACGCTTGGTGATTCTGCAAAGGGATTGGAATTATTAAAAAAAAATAAAAATAACTATTTATCACAAGAAAAACAATCTATTTCAAAATATCATCTGCCAATTCCAAGAGTAGAAGAAGGAATGATTCTTGCCGAATCGGGAATGGTCAATTCGATGATTGATATAAGCGATGGATTGAGCAGTGATTTAGGGCATATTTGCGATGAAAATAAAGTTGGAGTAAATGTATTTTTAGAAAAACTTCCGGTTTCCAAAGGAGTGAAAAAAATCATTGCATTAAACGGAGGAGAAGATTATGAATTATGTTTTACAACATCGTTTAGGAATGTGAAACATCTTTTAGAAATTCTTAAAAAAAAGACTGGAACAAATATAACAATTGTTGGTGAAATACTTCCTTCAAAAGAGGGAAGATGGTTTATTGATGAAAATGGAAAGAAAATGAAATTAATTCCAAGAGGTTGGGATCACTTAATATGAGAAAAGTAATGACAATTGCCGGTTCGGATTCAGGCGGAGGAGCTGGAATACAGGCTGATTTAAAGACATTTACTGCATTCGGTCTGTATGGAACTTGCGCTATTACCGCAGTGACAGCCCAGAACACAAAAAAAGTTGAGGCAATTTATGAAATACCTGGAGAATTTGTTGGAAAACAAATTGATGCGGTGATGAATGATATTAATCCTCGTGTTTGGAAAACCGGGATGCTTGTAAATTCGGAAATAATAAATAAAGTTGTTGATAGAATATTCAAATATAAAATTAAAGATCTAATTGTTGACCCATTAATGGTGTCCAAAAGCGGATATTTGCTTCTGACTATTGATGCAAGACAACTTTTGATAAAAAAACTTCTTCCATTAACTTTCGTTATTACACCAAATTGCCCAGAGGCGGAAGATTTAACCGGATACAAAATAAACACAGTTGAAGACATGAAAAAAGCCGCTGTTACAATTCATAAACTAGGAACGAAATACGTTGTTGTTAAAGGAGGTCACCTGCAAGATAATAGGGATTCTATCGATATTATTTATGATGGAAATAAATTTCTTGAATTAAAATCAAAGCGGATTGAAACAAAAAACACACACGGAACAGGATGTACCTTTGCATCCGCAATTGCCGCAGGAATTGCAAAAGGAAACTCTATTTATATTGCGGTTGCCAATGCAAAAAAATATATTGATCAGAAAATTCATGAAGCGTCACATTTTCAGATTGGTCATGGACATGGACCATTACAAGTTATTTAGCTGGAAGAAGCATTTTACTTTTTACGTAGATCCATGCTATAAAAAGCTATAGAAAATGATCCGAGAATAAAAAGAAGCACATCGTCAAGTTTGTATTGAAGTTTGTCTTCGACAAATACTTCCTGACTTCTGCAAAACTTTAATTGTAAAAAACATCGGGTTGTACTGATGCTGGAAATAATAAAAGAAAATCATTTTTGTCGTACTACAGAGTAAAATTATTACATGTTTTACATAAGGAAAGTTAAGACTTCTTCGTCATCTCGTTCTATTCAAGTTATCCGGTATGAGAATAGACAATCTTTTACATTTCCTATATATATGTATATATAATAGATCCATAGCCTTCGTTGAGTGTAAACTCGAAGGATGTTTAATTATGATAATACGATTAACAGTATTGATCCTTTTAGCTTTGCAATGGTTGTATTGGTTCATCAAATCTAAAGAAGCAGAAAAAAAGAAACCAAAAACACAATTTACATCATTCAAAATAATTATTGAAAAATTTTTTGGAATAGTTGGAAACACAGTAGTTACTTTTCAGTTAATAGGGATGAAAATATATCCGTTTTCTTCCAATACGTTGATTCACTATTTTGGTTTTTTTCTTGTTTTAGTAGGAATTACTTTGGCTATTACTGCAAGGAAACAACTTGATTCAAATTGGACTCATGCATACGATTATCAAATTAAAAGAGAACATACTTTAGTGACTGATGGTATTTATCAATATATTAGGCATCCAATTTATTCAGGAATAATTTTTACTTCTCTTGGTGTTCAGCTCATAGTTCAGAGTTACTTATTTTTTTTCGCTTTACTCGCATTGCCTTGGTGTTATTATTGGGGAAAACGTGAAGAAAAAATTCTTTCAACACATTTTGGAATGGAATATAAAAACTATATGAAAAAAACAAAGATGTTTATTCCTTACATTTTTTAAAATCTTCTATGACTTCAAAAAAATTAAAAGGGTTTGGTGTCAATGTTGAACTGTATCATAAAGATAGAAAAAGTTTAGATATATATATTAAAAGTCTTAATGAATTGCAGGTAGAGTGGGTGAGACTGATGTTTGACTTTTTACATCCGATAGAAACTGAAGTATATGAATATTTTATACACGAATGTAAAAAAAATCATATTAAGATCTTGGGCCTTCTAATAAATAATGTTCATGGGAGAGTATCAAATGTATTTTTTCCTCAATTTTTTAATACTCCCATTTATGAAGAACAAAAAAAATTTAATTCATTCGTAAAGCACGTAATAAAAATTTTTAAAAAAGATGTAACTCATTGGCAAGTATTAAACGAAGTAAATACAGTACGGTTCTGGACAAGTCATCCGAGCGCCTTAGAATATGTTTCCTTACTTAAAAAATCTCATAAAACTATAAGGTCTATCGATAATAATGCAAGAATTCTTTTTGGCTCGCTGGTCGGGAATGATAATAATGTTTTATTACCTTTGCAACCGGCCCATTTCTTTAGAGATTCAATGAAAATCGGTGCAGAGAATTTTTTTGATATAGTGAGTTTCCACCCATATTTTTTAGACTGTTATTTCTCATTAAGAGATAAGGAACATTACATAAAAATGATAAAAAAAAATATAGACATTATTGTTAAAGTAAGAGATATACATAAAAAACCTGTTTGGATCACGGAGTTTGGCATAAGTCCACGATGGGTGCGATTAAAACCATACGAAATAGCTTTTGTATATTGGACTGCATATAGACTCTGTAGTAAGAACAGAATACCTTTTTTCTTATGGCAGTTAACTGATACAAGAAGACATGTTTATTTACCTGGAATGCCAGAAAAATATTTTGGATTACTTGATGAGGATTTGCATCCAAAAAAAGTTTATAATGAATTTATTAAATTAGTGAATAGGGGGTGAAAACACTATGGCCGATACTCAAGTTGGGAAAGTGACCCATTTTTACGACAAAATTAATGTTGCAGTTGTGGAACTTATTGGAAATCTAAAAGTCGGTGATACGATAAAGATCGTCGGACACGGAAATGAGTTTACTCAAACGGTTAATTCGATGCAGATTGAGCACGAAAAACTCGAAGAAGCTCATAAAGATCAAGAAATCGGATTACAAATGGATCAACCGATCAAAGAAGGGGATGTGGTATTTAAAGTATAAAGCTCATATAATATCTCGCTACACCGATCGTATTCAGCAAATCTTCGGATATGCCAAAACTTTTTACTACCTCATTACCACAATTAGGAAAAGCGCGGGAGTTTGTCGGAATCAGTAAATGGTTAAATTCAGAACCTTTAACCATGGAAAAACTAAAAGGGAAAGTAGTTCTCGTTGATTTCTGGACATACACGTGCATTAACTGCATTCGAACGCTTCCCCATGTAACCGGTTGGTACGAAAAATACAAAGATAAAGGATTCGTCGTCATTGGCGTTCACACTCCGGAGTTTGAGTTCGAGAAAAAACCCGAGAATGTAGAAAATGCCATAAAACAATACAAGATTCATTATCCGGTTGCGCAAGATAATGACTACATTACGTGGAGCGCATATGATAATCACTATTGGCCGGCAAAGTATCTTGTCGATGCAAAGGGGAATATTCGTTATACTCATTTTGGCGAAGGGAAATATGAAGAAACAGAAATGAACATAAAAACCCTTTTGGATGAAATGGGGATGGAAACGAATGATACAACGCTTATTCTTCAAGACCAGACTCCTCAATATGCATTGACTCCAGAAACATATTTAGGAACTGCTCGACGAGATAGGTACGTGGACGATTTTTCTTCTGTGCCAACTCACCATTTTTCATTACAAGGAAGTTGGAAAACAGATAGTGAATATATAGAGTCAAAAAAAGGATCAAAACTGAAACTTCATTTTTATGCGGATAAAGTATTTTTAGTGATAACTCCTACGGGGAAAGAGGATAAAGTAAAAATACTTTTTGATGATAAGGTTGTTTCGAAAGATCAGGAAGGTGATGACGTAGAGAATGAAATGATCAAGATAGACGAAGCTCGATTATATAACCTTATTAATCTTCATACCGGTCCCGAAGAACATTCTCTTGAACTTGATTTTGAGACAGATGGAATAAAAATATACGCGTTTACCTTCGGATAAGTCGTATAATATAAATATGCAGTTTGCCATTAATCTTTTTATTAACGGGTTTGCAGTTTTTGTGAGCGCATATATTCTTCCGGGTGTTCAAGTAAGAAATTTTTTTACTGCAATTATTGTTTCAATTGTATTAGGAATTGCAAATACACTACTTAAACCGATACTGGTAATTCTTACTTTACCGATTACTTTCATTACTCTTGGAATTTTTTATTTGGTAATAAATGGTCTTTTGATACTTTTAGTAAGTTCAGTTGTTCCAGGATTTTCTGTGAGAAGCCTTTGGTGGGCAATCCTCTTCAGTCTAGTTTTGTCACTGGTAAATTGGGTTCTCAGTTCATTATCTAAATAATATGAATGATCAAAATTTAGTAATAAAATGCCCACATTGTGGTGAAGAAATTTCTATTCAAGAGGCATTAAGTCGTGAAATAAAAGAATCTATTTCTCAAGAAGCCAAAGAGAAAGCTAAAAAAGAAACTAATGATGAAATTAAGTATTTACAGGAACAGAATGAAGAAAAAGAAAGAAAATTAGAAGAAACAAGAAAAAACGAATTAGAACTTAGGAAATTAAGCAATCAACTGAAAGAAGAGAGACGAACTTGGAATTTGGATAAGCAACGTCAGATTGACGCCGAAAATGATAAAATCCGTGAGCAAACAACAAAAGAATTAATGGAAAAACAACGATTTAAAGATGAAGAAAATGAAAAAAAAATAACCGCTTTGAAAAAAGCATTAGAAGATGCCCAGTTGAAAGTTTCACAAGGGTCACAGCAAACTCAAGGAGAGATTCCAGAATTATATTTGGAAGAAAAATTAAAAGAAACCTTTCCAACCGATGAAATTCAAGAAATAAAAAAAGGTGAAAGAGGAGCTGATATTCGACAAACAGTAAGAACCATAAAAGGAAATTATTGTGGCGTTATCCTTTGGGAGTCGAAAAGAACAAAAATATGGAAAGATGAATTTATTGAAAAATTAAAAGAAGATGTTAGAACAACTAAAGCAAATGTTCCGATCATTGTATCTTCTGTTTTGCCGAAAGAAAGCGAAAACAACATGTTTTATAAAGATGGTGTTTGGATATGTACTTTTTCTTATGCGCTCATACTTGCAGAAATTATTAGACAGAGATTAATTGAGGTTGCTCGGGAAAAATTTATCAGCCAGAATAAAGGAACGAAAGCTGAAGAGTTATATTCTTATATTATGGGACATGAATTTAGTCAACAAGTTCAGGCAATCATTGATTCATATATTTCAATGAAAAACGATTTGAATAGGGAGAAAAGAGCATTTGAGTCTATCTGGAAGAATAGAGAAGAACAGATGGAAAAAATAATCAAAAATACTGCTCGTATTATTGGATCGATCAGCGGAAAAGCTGGATCAGAATTTCCTCAACTCAAGGGTCTTGAATTGCTGGAATCTGGAGAAAAAACATAACATGGAACAAGACAGCTTTTATGAGCTATTTCACATTCTTTCACGGGTCATTATAGTGTTTGCAATTATTACTCTTGTTGTAGGTTTGATTGTGCGATTTAGTCAAACTACACCAAAGATGCAATCATTGGTAATGACTCAAAAACCAACGAGCACTGTTTCAATGAAACAAAGTAATTCTGTTAAAATAAGCACCTCTGCCGCAGAATTAAATCTCAAAGGACCTTTTGTTTGTGATTTCTCTTCTCCTGAAGCAACTGTAAGTGCATTTGTCAAAGATAATAATGCATTTGGACAGATAAAAGAACAATCAAAGGTAAGTTTTATTTTATTAAAAGACGACTGTGTTTATTTTTGGAATACAATTTCGTTTAAAGGAAAAAAATTCTGCGGTCTTTCTCCATATATTTCAATGGTCGGGCAAATGCCTTTAGCTAATCTTTTAGGGAACAATCAATTATTGTCTTTGTTTGGAAGTTTAGGTAAAAATCAATCAGCTTTTCCTATTAAGATGGAGAAAATTCCATCAATTCTCAATTCGTGTAAAAAAGAGGAGATAAAAGATAAAAGATTTTTTGATTTACCGAAGAATATACTTTTTAAGTAGTTAAAAACAAAATAATACCCCGGCTACGACCTACTTTCCCCAGCTCCGCTTTGGAGTGAGTATCATCGGCGCTGACTCGTTTCACTTCCTTGTTCGGGATGGGAAAGGGTGGTACCAAGTCGCTTGAATAACCAGGGCAGATAATAGTATATAATACATAAGGATGGAAAACAACAATAATCAGTCCCATCAACTTCTCCATTCATACTGTCTCAATCCCGACGTTAGATTAGAAACGCAAGGGGTAAACGAACAAGTTCTTCTTGTTATACGAGCTCATCCCATCACGCAGCTTCACTGGATTTTTAATACCATTATTCTTTTTATTCTGCTTATCGTTTTAAATATTCTTTTATTCTCTTTTCTCACAACGAGGCAGATTCTTTTTACAAACATTTTTGGCATAGTCATTCTTTTGAGCTATGTGTGGTTCAACTTTTTAAGTTGGTTCTTTAATGTAGGAGTAGTAACAAATCTGCGTATTATTGACATCGATTTTATAAGCGTTATTTACAAAGAAATTACCGAAGCCAGGCTCGATAAAATTGAAGATATTACCTCAAAGAGCGGAGGATACTTTCAGTCATTTTTTGATTACGGTAATGTATTTATTCAGACCGCTGGAACAGAAATAAATATTGAGTTTGAAAATATTTCAAAACCGTCAGAGGTTGTTCGCATTATAAGCGACCTTGTCGGAAAATAAATATGGAACTACAGAATCTAAGCTTTTTAAATACCCAGACGATTACCGTAATCGCATTTAAGGCTTTTGCTATTGTTTTTTCTCTGTTCTATCTGGTATACGCCATTGTAATTGCGAAACAAACTCAAGTAATGAATAAAACGCTTGAAGTAAAAAATAATCACGTATTTTTTGTCATATCATCAGTACAGATTACCATAGGATTAATTCTTATTATTCTGGCAATTATTCTTGTATAACGTATGTTTCAAAAAGACATTGTTTTCTATTTAGGGATAGAAAAAGAAAATGGATTTTCGGGAGTTATCTCCGAAGATGGATTTCTTGTTGTACTAGAAGTGGAAGAAGGATTATCAAGCGGTGAAGGAAGAAAGAAATTAAATGAGTTGAAAGAATACATTCTCACTGCGAAAATACAGCATCTTTCGGACCTGGAAACACTCATCCATGAAAAGATTCAGGAATATAATTTTCCAACAAATGTTGCGATAGCTGTTGGGTATATTAAAGAGACTATCCTGTATTTAAAAACAATCGGATCAGGGATTGTTTATTTGAAGAGGGGCAATCGATTTGGAAAAATAGTTGAAGGTGATCAAAGTGCTTCTGGACATATTTATGAACAGGACATGTATGTATTTACCACTGACCATTTTGTTCAAGCAATGGGGAGTGAAGATGAGATCAAAAAAATGTTTGATCATAAAAAACCTCATGAGATTATTGATGAAATTACTCCTCAATTAAAAGGAAATGACGATCAAGGAATTATCGCTCTTTTTGCACAATTTAATAAAAAAGAAGGAGATTCCGAACCATTATTTGTTTCAAAAACAAATCCTCTTGAAAAAGTCTTGTTTACATTTCAAAATCTCTATGCAAAAGCTCAAGGGTACTCACAAAAAGCTGGACAGAGAAAAAAATATACTCTTATTGCAGTTCTTGTTATATTTATTATTCTTATTTGGAGTGTTGGATTAGGATATACAAGAAGAAGTGATGCGGCTTTGGAAAAAAAGATTCAATCAACTAAAAATCTCATAAAACAAAAATTAAATCAGGCTGATGATACGGCTTTTTTAAACCTTCCTCAATCTCTTGTTCTTATTTCAAAAGCGCGGCAAGAGTTGGAAAAGCTAAAAAAAGACGTAAGCACTAAAAAACAAAAAGAGCTGAAAGAAATCAATGATCTTATTACTAATGAAGAGAACAAGATAACCAAGAAAGAAGAAAAAAAATATGAAGAGTTTTTTGATCTCTCAGTTGATAACAAACAATCTAAAGGCGTCAGATTATATCTTGATAGCAATAATCTTTCTATTTTGGATAAAGCGCAAGGTATTATTTATACGTTATCTCTCGAAAAAAAGTCTTTGGATAAGAATCAGTTTCCTGAAATAAAAAATGCCCAAAAAATAGCACACTATGAGCATAGTGTATTTTTCTTTACGAGTGACGGTTTCTATAAAATCTCGATAGACGGAAAGCTGAATAAAATAATCGAGAAGGATAAAGATTGGGAATCAATCGTTGACATATGCCTTTATAACGGCAATATCTATGCGTTAGATAAAGGTAAAGATCAGATCTATAAATATCTTGTTGCGGAAAACGGGTATTCAGGTAAGACATTATATTTTAAAGGAAGCGGTTCCGGATTAAAAGATGCAAATTCTTTGGCGATTGATTCTTCGGTATATGTTGGTTTTCCCGATCATATATTTAAATTTACCGCTGGCGTACAAGACGATTTTAAAACATCATTTCCCAATTCAAATATCTATATTAAAAAAGTATTTACGGCAAAAGATCTAGAAAAGGTCTATGCGTGGGATCAAACAAACGGCTTGCTTTATGTCCTTGGAAAAAACGGAACATATGAACGTGAAATATATTCCTCAATTTTAAAGCAGATTGATGATTTTATTGTGTACAATAAAAACGCGTATCTTCTTTCCGGACAGAAGATATATGTGATGAATTTAGAGTAGAAATTATTCCGTAAAATCCTTTCCCTGCTTTTTAAAAGTTAATAAGAATTATTTCTATATTTTTCTTCCAATTTATCTCGATCAGACCAACTTAAAGGTTTAACTTCAACGTAAGAAGCTATTGGATGTTTATCAGAATAATTAGAACTTTCAAATATCCAGCTATCATCTTGTAATTTAACAAAAACTAAAGAAATACCAGGTATTTTAGTTGAGAAAGCGTATCTTTTTACTGTTAAATTTGTATTTAAAATTAGATTCGTTTCCTCCGTAGGCCAACTATGCCTGAAAGCTAGTGTTTCAGCTATCTTTTTTAATTTTAAAGTCGTTATAGGAAGACTTCTCTTCTCATCTTTACTCTCCCCATCCCCAATAAGTGCCATAATGATTCTATCGAGCATTTGCATTCTAGGATCATTAGGAACAGCAACATCTATAATTGAGTCAAAATAGTGTAACGGTTTTGTAGTAATACATGTTGCAGGGTCGCTAATTGTTCCATAATCCAATAGAGGAAGACTCCTTGCTGTATTTTCTCCTTGTATAATTCTATCTACTAAACTTCTAGCAATACCAGACGGAAGTAAATGTGTATTTGAGACTTCCTCTAATTGAGCTAATGGAGAATCATGCGTAGAAATATTTTTAAATTCAACGATTTGGTGAAGTGGATCTGCCATATGTGAATCGATGAGTGGTATTGTACCGGGGTAATTACTCCTTAATAATCCAACCATTTTTGATCTAAATTGATGAAGTAAGGCCGCTGTTGCTTCTCCTCGGTTAAGAACTATTGGAGCTACTGAATCAGGATGAATAGTTATTAGTGGTGTTTCTTTAAGCTGGGATTCCAGACTTAAAGGTATAAATCGTTCAAATCTTGCAATACAAATATCTCGTCTAAAATTAACCGCTTGAGATATCATATCTGCTCTGACAAATGGAAGTAAGGTTCCTATCCATCCTAAAGCACCATTATTATCTATGTAACTTAATTCTCTGTTAATTCTAGGTTCAAGTCCTGCCATAATAAATTACATTATACTATAAGATATGCTGAATGTCAAAGATCAATACGATTGATGATCAACGGAGATGAGAGCGATTAAACGGAGTGTAAGCAAGGGGGCTATTAAGGCTAGGATCATAAGCTAGAAGAGATTGTTTCCATCCTTGGTGAGCTCCGTCAATTGCTTTTTCTAGTGGCACAAGATTATCTTTTGGTAAGACTAAATTTAGTTGCGGATCAGTAACAATTGCCCAAAAACTATTATAATTATGCATTGAACTCCAAGCAAACCATCGGTCAGCTTCATTTTCAATCTTTTTTGGCGCTGTTTCGCCAAAATCAAAAATCTCCCTTTCTTTTAAGTTAACAAAAACTTGTGCTGTACTTGATTCCAACGGTATTGTATGGAAAGAGTAATGCTTTCTTTCTTTATCAAAGCCAATAATAAAATGGGTTGGTTCCCTTTCTGGTCTATGAAAATCTGCGCTTCTTGAACCGTTTATAAATTCAGTAATTGTAGCAACCCAAAAACCTTTATGATGTTTAAGCCTAGGGACGTAATCATATATTGAATTCTCAGGTTCAGAATATACCGTTTCTTTAGGGAGGACTACTACTTTTCGTGAGCCTTCGTTAGCTAATAAAGTCATATTACGTGAACGCGCAAGATAGTTCTTTAAGAGATCATTATCCTCAAAATCAAGAGTATTAAGTATTTGACTTTCATCAACTAGTTCTGGCATTATAATAACACAAATATTTTATTGTTAATATCTATTACTATTATATAATACAACTTTAAATTAATCTGTAGCATACAGTAATCAAAAAAGTAATACTCTTGTAATATATTCCTTACTTTTATATACTCATCATTACTATGACATATACGGCAACAATTACACAAAAAGGGCAGGTGACGATTCCGATTGATATAAGGAGATTTTTAGGTCTAGAACCTTATCAAAAAGTAACTTTTGTAAGAACAAAAAAACATGTTATTTTAAAGCCATCACAAAGTTTTATTTATCTTAAAGGTTCAGTTATATCGAAAAAGAAATATAGCGATAGAGTCTCCGACAAAAAAGTGAGTGAATTTGTAGCTAGATCTTATGCGAAAAAAAATACCCGTTCTTGATACGAATATCATTATTCGTTTTTTGACCGCTGATAATAAACTTCAGACTGAAAAAATAGAATCTCTCTTTAAAAAATGTGACAAACATAGTTTAGAGATTCCTGACGTAGTAATTATGGAAATCGTCTATGTTCTTCTTTCTCATTATCACTTATCAAAAAAAGACACTATCGAAAAAATTACTCAACTGGTTGATTTTGATAGATTTAAGGTACACAAAAAGCTCATTAAAAAAACTTTAGAACTATTTCAAATATACAATATTTCTTTTGTCGATGCGTATTTATGTGCACGCGTTTCAATAAATAAAAACGAATCGTTGTACTCGTTTGATAAAAGATTGCTTACCATAAAGAATGTTAAAGTTATTAATCCGTAATTACTATGAAAAATCTTAGCTTTTCAGCTCCGGGAAGCGTGATATTAGCTGGTGAATATGCGATGCTTTTTGGAAAACCGGCAATTGCAAGCGCGGTCAATTTTTATGCTACTGCATCTTGCTCTCAAAAAACTCATACATCAGAAGATAAGGTGACTCCTCTTATTAAAGAGGAAATTAAAGAATATTTAAGAAAACGAAATCTATTAAATGAAGAGAAATCTTATACATTTCAATTTGCTTCAGATATTCCAGCCAGTGATGTTTTTGGATATGATGATGCAAGAACAGTTGTTATGGTTGCTCTGATGTTAAAGAAACTTTCCAAAAAAACTTTTTCTCACGAAGAAATTTCTACTATTTCCTATCAGATTGAAAAAAAAATCAATAAAAAAGAATTAGGAATTCATTGCACTGTCTCAACGTTCGGTGGACTTGTGTATTATCGAAAAGAATTTGAATTCCTAAAAAATATTTCTTCGCTTAACATGAAAATACCTAAAACAATAGAAGAGAATTTATTTATCCTTGATACAGGAAAAGCTGAAGAGTCCAATGAAGAATTAGAAAATTTTGTAGGTAAGTTATATAACACATATACAAAAAAAACAGAATCCATTTTTAATGAGATTGAAAAAACTACAAAACGGTTAGTAGTAGCAATGGCAAAAGAAGACAAAAATTTTTTTAAAGAGAACATAAAAAGACATGAACGATTACTTGAAGATTTAGGCGTTGTTTCTGAATTTACCAAGCGTGTGATAAAAGATATAGAACAATTTGATGAAACAAAAATCATAGGGAATGGAGGAAGAAAAAATAGATCGGGGTTTCTTCTTAGTTATTGTGAGAATGAACAAGAATTAAAAAAAATAATTGGTAAATACAAATTATCCTATTTTCCATTTCGTCAATCTGTGAAAGGCCTTGAAGAAAAAACAATATGAAAAAACTTATTTTTCTAAAACTTGGAGGGAGTCTTATTACCGATAAAACAAAACCATTCACTTTGAGGACAGACTATATAAAAAGAATAGCGAGTGAAATTAGTGAAGCAATAAAAGAAAATAAAGATCTTAAAGTAATTATAGGAACAGGAACAGGATCATTCGGTCATTACCCAGTACAACACTATGGTATAGAAGAAGGTTTAAAAACCGATAGGCATAGATACGGATTTTGCTCTGTTCATAATTGGGTTTCAAAACTGAATGGAATGGTCGTTGAAGAGTTACTTAGATTAAATATTAAAGCTTTTTCATTTTATCCGTCATCAATGATGACCGCAAAAAATGGAAACATCTCACAATTTTTTTATCAACCAATCATTCATATGGTAGAAATGGGTGTTATTCCTGTTGTTCATGGTGATATGTTATACGATGAAGTCCGCGGCTCCACAATATGCTCGGTTGAAATGATATTTTCAAAACTTATTACACGACTTCATGTTTTAAAAACCTATCAATTTACTATTATCTACGCAGGGTTAACAGATGGCGTACTCGATTCAAAAAAAAATACAGTTCCAGTCATAACAAACGATACTATTGACTTTGTTAGCCAGCTATTTTTTGATACCGAAGGGTATGATGTAACAGGTGGAATGAAATCAAAGGTTTTATCCTGTCTTCAGATAGCAAAATATGGTGTGGAAAGTTTGATCATTAATGGAACCACAAAAGGAAATATAAAAAAAGCATTGCTTGGAAAAGAAGTAAAAGGAACGAGAATTATAAATGGGGAATCTGAATCTGCCAGACTCCGTTTGAGATCTTAATAATTCCTAGAATTTCTCCGGTAAATAAGCCGAAAACTGTAAGAACAACAAAAACCAAAAGCATGCCGACGAGCGCATTGGTAATTTTATGTCGGGCTTTTTCGACTCGTTCCTTATCTCCTCCAGAGGTAATCCAGTCAAACGCACCCCATAAGAGATATATGAGCATAAAAAACCCCAAAGCAACAATGGCAAGATTTACTACAGTACCAATGAATTTACCCAATCCGGCAACAGGGTCGGATGCCGCAGAACTGCTTATGCCTGGCGGTGGATTTATCTTTCCAAAGATATCATCGACTCCCTGAGCGAGTTTTAATCCTGAGCGCAGTCGAAGGATCATATTGGTAATATATTGGTAACTCCTAATACAAATCCAACAATTTTCACGATAATAAAACTTACTGCAACTACCAATAGTCCAATAACTGCAAATCCAAGAGTTTTCTGCGCTTCAGCAATTTTCTCTTTATTATCTCCATTCGTTATCATAATAAATCCGGCATATAAAGACATTACCAAAAAAATAAGCGCTGCTCCTAAAGTCAAAAGAGGAAGGATAAGATTGAGAAGCGTTGAGATACTTGCAATTTTGGCCGGAGCAAAATTCCCTTTCTGACTAATATCAATTGCATATATCATACTGTATAGAGTGTAATATAAATGTTTTTTTGAGTCAAGAGTTCTACCTGTTATCAGGCAGGCTTCGGTAAATAATCGGGAAATAATGATATACTTATAGATATGTTTACTCCCTCCTACATAATTACCAATAAAATTCTGAATAATATTTCAAAAATAGAGGCAACTGAAGAGGTAATTAGACACTCACCCCTTTTGCCTTTGTGGGAAAAACAGTTTAAAGAAGATGCAATCATCAGATCTTCATATCATGGGACCCATATAGAAGGAAATCAACTTCATAAAGACGAAGCAAAAGATATTTTATTGGGAAAAGATGTTATTGGAAGACCTCGCGATATACAAGAAGTCATCAATTACCGAAAAGTAATTGGATTCATCGATGAAGAAGCAAAAAAGAAAATAGATAAAATTACCGAGATGCTCGTTAAAAAGCTTCACAGAATTATTGTGGAAAAAATTCTTCCGACTGAGCAGGCAGGAGAGTATCGTATAAAACAAGTGGTGGTTCGTAATTCACAAACAGGTGAGGTAACGTTTCGTCCGCCACCTCCTATAGAAGTTCCATTTTTAATGAGAGAGTTTTTATACTGGGTGAATAGGGATGATAAACATGAGATTCATCCCGTACTTAAAGCCGGTATTGTTCATCACGAATTAGTTCGTATTCATCCATTCTTCGACGGAAACGGAAGGGTAGCAAGAGTTCTTGCGACGCTGATACTTTTACTTGGGGGGTATGATATCCGAAGATTTTTTTCACTCGAGGAGTATTATGACAGAGACGCAGTTATTTATTATCAGAGCCTACAGAAAGCTTCTGCCGGAGATCTAACGAGCTGGCTTGAATATTTTACGTTTGGTGCTTCTTCCGAATTTGAAAAAATTAAGGAAAAAATTCTGAAGTTGTCAAAGGATGTAAAAATGAAAGAACGATTTGGAGGTCAACAGATTTATCTGACAGAACGGCAAGTAAAAATTATCGAATACATCCAAGAAATTGGGTATTTACAGAATCAGTCATTTGTCACTGTTTTTCCGGATATTTCCGAGGATTCAGTACTCCGCGATATTCAAGATCTTATTCAAAAAGGGTTGTTAAAAAAGATTGGCAGCACAAAAGCTGCGCGTTACGTAATGGTATAGAACATGGATCAAAAATCTTTAGAAATCATTTATTTGGGGTTTCTCCTTCCAGGTTTATTTTCGATGACCTTGGTTGCAGAAGGAATCTATAAAATTTCAAAACATGAAGAGGGATTTTTTACCTTTGCGTTGGGACTTCTTTTTCTTATCGGTCTGGGATTAGCATATTTATTTTTATTTAATAAATGAAATTTAAAGAATTAGCAGTATTTATCGAGCAGATTGAACAAACAGCATCTCGTTTAAAAATTACGCATCTACTTGCCGATTTGTATAAAAAATTAACTCCTGATGAAATAGAAAAAACGTGTTACCTTCTTCAGGGAAGAGTTGTACCCCTTTTTGAGAAATTAGAGTTTAGTTTAGCGGAAAAAACAATAACAAAAACTGTTTCTTTAGCCCTCAATTTGGAAAGAAGTTTATTCGAACATCAGTACAAAAAAATAGGGGATTTGGGACAGGCAGTGGAATTTTTTAAAAAACAAATTCAACTATTTGACGAAAAAGATCTTACCATACTGGAAGTGTACGAAAGCCTTTTAGCATTGGCTAAATTGGGAGGTACTGGTTCTCAAGAAAGAAAGATTAATATACTAGCTGGGCTTATTCGGCAACTTGATGCTCTTTCTACGCGCTACCTTGTTCGTATTCCGATAGGTGTTCTCCGTTTGGGCTTTTCGGATATGACCGTTCTTGACAGCTTTTCTTGGATGATTGCCGGAGATAAAAGTTTAAGAAGTTTTATAGAACAGGCCTATCATGTACGACCAGATTTAGGATTTATCGGAAAAACCCTTAAAAAACAAGGAATAAAAGGACTGAACTTTGTGAAACCGAAAGTGTTTACCCCAATTCTTATGATGCGGGCAGAACGCCTATCTTCAGGGAAAGAAATTATTGAACAGATTGGAAAATGCGCAATTCAGCAAAAATTCGATGGTTTTAGATTACAAGTGCACTACTTGAAAAAAAATCATGAGGTTCGCTTGTATTCTCGTAATCTTGAAGAAGTCTCCCTCATGTATCCCGATATTATCGAGGGAGTGAAAAAAGAGGTAAAAGCGAAAGAGATTATTTTTGAAGGTGAGGCTATTGGTTTTGATCCTCAAACAGGAAACTTTCTTCCTTTTCAGGAAACCGTTCAGAGAAAGAGAAAATATGATATCGCAGAAAAAGCAAAAGAAATTCCTCTTAAACTATTTGCATTCGAACTTCTTTACTCTAACGGTATAAACTATATTCGTTCACCATACCATGAAAGAAGAAAAATACTGGAAAAAAACATTGTTACTCCAGAAAATAAGGTAAAAAATACAATTGTTCTTGCACCAGAAAAAATAATAAAAAAGGCAAAAGATATTGAAATTGAATTTGAAGATGCAATTTCAAAAGGGCTAGAAGGCATTATTGCAAAAAAACTTGACGGTATTTATCAAGCAGGCGCTAGAGGATGGAACTGGATCAAGTTTAAACGAAGTTATTCGTCTAAAATTAAAGATACGCTCGACTGTCTTGTTATGGGATATGATTTTGGAAAAGGGAAGCGTACTGATTTTGGAATTGGAGCATTTCTCGTAGGTATTTTTGATGAAAAAAATGACTCATTTGTTACGATAGCGAAGATTGGTACTGGATTGTCTGATGAGGAATGGAAGAAATTAAAAGTTCAAAGTTCAAAGTTCAAAGTTCAAAAAAAGCCAAGCCAATACAGTGTAGATAAACAAATGAATGTGGATGTTTGGATACAGCCGTCGATTGTTGTCGAAATTCGAGCAGATGAGATATCGCGATCTCCTGTACATACTGCTCATCTTGCACTCCGATTTCCACGACTTGAACGGTTTAGAGATGATAAACGACCAGATGATATAACATCTTTAAAAGAACTGGAAAATATGTTCAAAGACCAAGGCAAAAAATCTCACTAAAGATAATTAAACCCCTTTAAGAAGAGAAAGACGATAACGCCGTTTAGTATAAACGCAACAATGAGTTGAGCATGAGTATGTCGTTTAAGCTTCAAACGAGACCAATATACAAGAGGAATCGTAAAATACAACATCGGTAGCTGCCAGTGATATAAAAAATTAACTAGTAAGGACCCAACGATATTTATTCCCATATGAAAACTAATCTTCCAAAAAATCGTTACGAATCCATTTACTGCAAGAACGAGGATTGAGAAAAGATAGAGACGATAAAGAATTGTCGAGTCAAACGACTTCACGATCTGGAGAGAAATAAAAAGACAAATAAATATAACGATAATGGGAATAATTCGCTCCTCTCTTTTTGAAAGATCGAGATCACTGATTTTTTTTAATTTATATGCAATCATAATATAAAGTAATGGAAAAAATACCTGAAGGATAAGTAATAAAGGGAGTAAAAGGTTAATTTGATTACTGGGAAGGTTTGTTTTTAAAACAAAAATAATTAAAAGGAGAGGAATCCATATGAAAGGTCCAAGAACGAACGATACCAATTGTGCGACTATTTTTGCTATCATACTTAATTAGCATATCATGGGAAAGCTATTTAAAAACATCTATCTTGATGCACTCGCAAAAACACTATTAGTGTATGCGTGTATTCACACGCTATCGATGTTGCTCTATACGTTAAAAACGGGTCATTATGACATCCTAAACGGTTTTTCGATTCTTGGTTTTAATCTATTTTATCCCTTCTTAGGGAGAGGAAATGAATTTTTTACTTTATCACTCCTATTTCTTGGTTCTCTATATATTTTTGTTTTTATAGCCTTAAGGAAGGGAAAAAAATAATGATATAATACATTACGTTATGAAACCGTTCTTTACCGTCATTATTCCGACGCTAAACGAAGAACAATTTCTTCCTAGACTACTATCCGATCTTGCTCGACAAAAGAAACGTAATTTTGTTGTCATCATCATTGATGGAAAATCACAAGATAAAACAAAAACTATTATTAAAAGTTTTATGAAACAGTTACCGATCTCTTTTTATGAAATGAGTCCCAATCTTTCTGCTCAGAAAAATTTTGGTGGATTTAATGCTAAAACAGAATATTGCATCTTTCTTGATGCCGATATGTCAGTTTCATCGACATTCACTAGGGATGCTGAAAAACAAGTGCGGCATAAAAAGGGGTTTATTTTTCAGCCTTATGTTTTTCCCCTTGAAAAGAAGGAATTTCCAGATATTTATTTTGTATTTCCTCTCGTAAATAAACTCGCTGAGTTTTCACAAAATTTTAATAAGCCTTTTTCTGGAGGGCCAGCGATGATTTGGGAAAAAAGCGCATTTAAGCAAATCGGTGGCTTTGACGATATCTTTGGGGAGGATCACCAGATTATTCGGAAAGCTCATAGATGGGGTTTAAGACCAAAATTTCTTCCATCATTAAGAATAAAATTCTCTTTGAGAAGAATGAAAAAAGAAGGAAAATTTAAACTGTCATACCATACATTTATTACTCATCTTTACCTTTTATTTAATGAACGATTTAAAAGTGATGTATTTACCTATATTATGGGAGGACAAATCTATAATGGTGAGAAAAGACAAGAAAATGAGCAATTATTTGAAATTGCGGTCAAAAAAATAAAAAAAGCATTTAAGACATTTTTGCTAGAAGAGTAGCCTAATTTGTTTCAAACTGTGCGATGATAGGGAAGTGATCGGAAAAACGTACCTCAATCCTAGTAATTTTATTAAGATGTAGATTCTTATAAAACATATAATCGATTTTCAATCGATCGGTATGAAAGATACGACCAATAAATACAATGATTTTTTGAAAGAAATTAAATCGCTCAAATTTTCCATCTCTCGTTGTTTGAAAGGTATAATTAATGGATTTTGTTGCTTCACGAAGGCCGTGTTTATGCATGAGTTTTTCAAGATGCTTCCTTTGATATGGAGCGTAATTAAGATCTCCTGTAATGAGAAGAGGGAGTTTCTTATGAGTATCGGTAAAATCAAGAATCTTTTTTAATTGTCTTACTCGTGCGCCATTTGTTTCAAACACCGCTAGATGAGTATTATAGATGACGAATTTCTGTTTTTTCTCTATAAGCATAAATTCTGTGTTTAGTACTGTTCTAGGAATATCTTTTCCACGCAGGACTCTGATAATAAGAGATAGAATTTCATAAATATTCCGAGGAAGCTGAACAATGGTAGAGTCGGTAAACAGGACTCTTTTTTTATTGTAGAATGTTGCAACGCCAAATATTTTATGGAACTTTATAAATGAGTTTGAATAATCAGCGAGGGTATATCCATATTGCTCAATTGCGCGAAGATTAACTTCACTTGTATCAACCTCCTGAAGGCAAAGGATATCCGGATGAACTTCTTCGATGATTTGTTTGAGTCCTAAAAACGCCTCATTATACAGTACGTTATACGTAAGAACAGAGAAATCCATGTTTTTATTATACAGAATGCTATCATTCTTATCTTTCAAAAGTTATCCACAAATTGTTATTATAATAGGAAAGCCCTTTCTAGCAGTATAAATAATAGCTTATTTTCTATAGGCTATCTTATAAAGTTCGAGTATTTTTCTATAGGTCTTGACAAACAAGAAATAGTTTTTTATAGTTGATGGTATGAATAGAGTAACCTTATTGAAAGAAGACATAAAAAAAAGCAATAGATTGAAAAATAATGAACTCGTTTCTTTTGTAGCAAAACAATTTAAGCAACTTACACGAAGGAATTTGAGAGTTCCAATTCAACTATTTCATCTTTAATCCCAATAAAATCGGGATAAAAAAATAAGAGCATCACTACCGCTCGTATAAGGGGACGACGAGTAGTAATGCTCTTGTTGTTTACATTAACAGAAAGATTTTGCTTTGTCAATATCTTCATTAATTGGCTTGATATAAAGATCCAAGACCATTACTTGTACGAAATAATAATCGACCAATATTATTAAACTTGTCTTCATAGAGCGCCTTATATTTTTCTCGCTCCATTTTCGAAACAATAATATACTTAATCTTATATTTTCGAATGAGCATTTCTGTTTTTTGAATATCTAGAGATTCATAAAGATTTACAATGTCAGGAATACGTTCTGAGATGACGTTGGGTGATCCTCTCCAGAGCCATTCATGTACCCACCAACCGGCAACAGTCGGTAAGCCGGTAAATGCAGAGACTCGTTCAAAGTCGGTATATGAATCTCCCTGCGCTTCTAAAATTATCGGTTGGTTTTTTTCGTATGTGTTTAAATAATTAATGATTTCCTTATCTTCAGGATAAACAGATTCTAGCCATACTGAACCGTCTAATTGAGAAATTTGATTAAGTGTTCCATAATAGGAAGGAACTGCAAAAAAATAATAGCTAGCAACAAAAGCAAAGAAAAATACGAAAACCCCAGTTAGAAGAAGTGACGAAACACTTTTTTTAAGCGTTTTAATACAAAAAAAAGTATATGCCGAAGCAATTCCCATCATGATGAATGCCTGATAACCGAGTTTAAACATGGTATTTGCCCTAAAGTGTGCAGGATAGATATCTTTGATATAAAAAAATTCAGGAATAATCACCAAAAAAGTTCCAAAAGCAAAGAGAAGAAAAATAAATTTATCAGATTGTTCAATTATTCGATTATTCGATTGTTTGTTTGTATTTGTATATTTAATTATAATAAAGAGCACAAAACAGATCCAGAAAAATCCCCATAAAATAAAAAGCATCCAGAAGGGAGATATCTGACAGTTTCCTTTCTCAAAGAGAAATGGTCCTATCCTTCCTATATCTATCAGAAACTGAGGGCTACAATTTAGTCCAATACCCGTTACAAACGGCGTGAAATGTTTTGAAAAAGGAAGGCTAAAGGTGATGAAAGAAGAGATAAGAAGACCCGCATAAAGAAACCACCGTATGGTGAATTTGAACAAGATAAATAAAACAATAAGTGAAAGGAGTATATAAATTGGTCCATCAAATGCATTGGTCATATAATGAATAGCTGTTAAAAATCCAAGAAACATAACCGTATAAATATGACGAGGATTTAATATTTTTTTATCTTTATTTGATTTTTCCCGAAGAGTATTTATAAAAAATAAAAATAGAATCCCAATAGTGAGAAGAACAAATGGTATATCAAATACATGGCCGTGAAGGTCTGCTACAACATATGAATAAGAAGGAAATTCATGGATAGTAAATGGAATAAAGCGCGTCGCATTAGGATACCAATATTTTGTTGGGTTAAATCCGCTCATGATCTGCCAAAAGGGAATAGGATGATCATTAGGATATCCAGTGGTAAATAGATAGATAGTTTGAAGGTTTGCTCCAAGATTAACTAGGATCGTTCCCATTAATCCAATAACAATCATTTTTATAGAACCCACTTTTTTTACCGTATGGATTATGCCAATAACGAGAGAGAAAACAGCAGTAATACCAAGTCCAAACAGAGTCGATAAAATAAGGTTGTATCCAATAGAGGGTTTTATATGAGTAAGCTTAATAAGAACTGTTCCAGTAAGATGACCGAAATAATAGTAATTAATGGGGAACGAACCCGAAAGCCACATATCTAAAGGAGGAAAATAGCGAGCGCGAAGAATTGAGTTTATAAAACCGAAGTCCATGAATTTTTCTAGACTTCGAATGGAAGGTTCTTGACTTCTTACATATACCCAGATAAGAAAAGAAACAAAAAATAATAGTTCTTCAAAAATCATGATACTGATAGGTAACTTTTCCTTTTTCTTCTTTTTCAAGACAACAAAATTGATGAAAGCAATACCAATAATAATGATAAAAAGAGTGGATTGTGTAAAAGGTAAAAGCTTGAAAGCTCCTAATACAAAAGTAAGATAACTAAGGAAAAGAATCGCAAGGATTTTTGCAAAGGGATAGCCTTTATCGGGAAATAAATTAAAAATTCGGGAACATAATGGTATGATAGTCAGTCCCAATAAAAACAGTATTCCATACCATTGAAGAGAAAGTGTTAGCCATTCCATAATTATTTTGTAATTTTGTAGACTCGGTAACCGTTATTTTCAAATACTTCTTGGAAATCATATACATATGGTTTTTCAACAACAAGATATGACGCGCCATATTTTTCAGCAATATGTTTAAAATCATTTTTTTGTAAGGTATAGAATGCCTTTTTAATTATTTTTTTATTCTCAAACACGTTTCCTTTAAATTGTAAAAGCGCGCCTGGGGCGAGTGCCTTAAAACGCGGAAGCCAAAAAGATAGGTATTGAGGATTAATAGCTATTTCACCAAGATCTCCAAGATCCGCGATGGTCGATCGTTCAGATACAACTCTCCAGTCATAATCAAAAAAAAGCCATGGATAGGGAGGAACGATGAATATGCTATCTTTTAAGGTGTTATTCCGAGCCCATTTTTGCGCCTCATAATATGAGTCTTTTCGCGGAAAAATATATATACCTGGGAACCATATTTCTAAGGTCCATACGAGAGTCATAAACCCAAAAAAACCCATTATTGCAACAAACATTAAAAATCTTAATAATAATATTGAAGAAAATCTTTGCTGGATCAACAAAGTTATTAATGGAATGATTGCTGATCCAGAAATAATTGTTATAAAAGTAAGGAAGAAAAAATGTTCGTATTTTTCTTCCTTATCTTTCAAAAAATAAGTAACGAGATAATGAGTAAAGTAAAGATATCCAAAAAGTAATATAAATATTCCTATCCGAACGATCTGTAGTTGAATAATAATAGTAATTGGGAGCCAACGGGCAGTAACTAGTTCGACAATAAGGATACATATCGCGGCAAACATAAAATGTTTGACAGTATGGTCAGTATATGTTTTTTTTGAGTTAAAAAAACCAATAAAAAACAATATAAGTGTTGCTAAACCACTTATTGTAGGGAGAATAAATACAGGATCCTTAGAAAATAATGAAAATAAGTGGTGAAGAAAACCATTATTAATAATATTTAGCCATTCTGGTTGAAGAGATAGATCAATTTTTGAAGTAGTTGATTTCCAATATAGAACAGGGAAAGCAGCAATACAAAAACCAAAAACGTAAATCAATAATTTCTTTATACCTATAATTCGAATGTGAATCAAACTATCAAAGATAAACATTACAAGAACAAAATTAACCGAGAGAATATGAAGGTTATATAGTATTCCAAGTAAGATATACGCCTTTAGATATCGTTTGTTTAAATATTCATTTATGGAAAAAAGAAGAAACGGAAGAACAAATGTTCTATTCAGTAGACTGAATTCAATAAGAGGAGTGAGTCCGAAACCTATATGAGGAAGCATAAAAACGATCACGGAAAGAAATGAAACTAACGGATTATTAAAGAGCGTCTTACTGATATTCCATACAGCGAGAAACGTTAAGTAGATAATGCAGACATAGGTGATAAACATGGTGATTTCGAGAATACCCAGCCGATAAAAAGGAACAAACAAAAACCAGAAATAGGAATAATGAGTGAATCTAAGATCGAGAAAGTGATCGTTCGGATAGAGCGTAGGATCAGCAAACTTTTTTAGAAAGGGGATATGAATAGATTGATCAAAGGTTCCAAAATGATATCCTAGAAAATTGATTGCGAAGATTGTTGCAACGGAAAATAAGATAAAGCGATAAAAAGAAGATTCCCAACATTGTAATGAAATTCGCTCCAGAAATAAAACAATACGCCTTGATATATCTTTCATTTTCATCATTATACCATTCGTCTCTCTGTTCTTAGATTGATTTCAAGGGTTTTATTTGATATAAAAGGGAGATATGGATAATAAATTTACTCCGTCGCTTATCGAAAAAAGACTGTATGAATTCTGGGAATCAAAAGGTTTTTTTAGAGCAGAAAATCCGCCAGCTGGCGGAAAAAAGCCATTTTGCATTATTCTTCCACCTCCAAATGCAAATGCAGATCTTCATTTAGGGCATACAATGTATGTATATGAAGATATTATGATTCGGTATCACAAACTTTTGGGAGACGAAATCTTATGGCTTCCTGGCGCGGATCATGCTGGGTTTGAAACTCAGTATGTGTTTGAAAAGCAATTAGGTAAAGAAGGTAAAAGCCGTTTTGATTATTCACGAGATGCCCTTTATGAGATGATCTGGGATTTTGTGCACAAAAATCGCGGGAACATGGAAAAACAACTACGTATTCTTGGTTTTTCACTTGATTGGTCGAAAAATATTTTTACCTTGGATCCTAAAATAGTAGCAATTGTTTATGAGACTTTTAAAAAATTGTTTGATGATGGTTTGGTTTACCGTGGGCAACGCTTGGTTAATTACTGTACTAAATGCGGGACTGGTTTCTCTGATTTAGAAGTCAATTATATTGAAAGAAAAGACCCTCTCTATTACATGAAGTACGGACAATTTACTATTGCAACGGTCCGGCCGGAAACTAAATTCCGCGATACAGCTTTAGCAGTCAATCCAAAAGATAAACGGTATAAAAAATGGCTAGGGAAAAGTTTGGATATACAGGGACTTCTGGGTCCTATTCATATGACTGTTATTGCCGATCCCGAAGTGGATCCAAAATTCGGCACTGGAATCATGAAGGTTACTCCTGCACACGATCCTCACGATTTTGAATTAGGGAAGAAGTATAATTTGCCAGTTTTACCGATAATTGATTTTAAAGGTAGGATGGATTTTTCTTGGTTTTTGAAAAAGAAAAATAGAGAAGAGAAATATTTGGAAAGGGCAAAAAAATATCACGGGAAAAAAGTGCTCGAAGCGCGTGCCTTAATGGTTGAAGACCTTAAAGAGGATGGTTTACTTATTAAAGTGGACGAACACTACATTCATAGGATTGGCACTTGTTACAAATCAGGTACAGTGCTTGAACCGCTTCCGATGACTCAATGGTTTATCAAAATAAAACCATTAGCAGAAAAAGCCGTTAAGGCGATTAAAAAAAAACAGGTAGCATTTGTTCCTAAAAGATTTGAAAAGGTTGCTATTCAATGGTTTACTAATTTTCATGATTGGAATATTTCACGCCAAATCGTTTGGGGAATACGGATTCCGGCATATAAATGTACGAATCCCAAATCCCAAATTCCAAATCCCAAAGGCGAAAAATGGTTTGTTTCTGTTAAGAAACCGGAAAAATGTCAGATATGTGGAGAATGTGAATTTGAACAAGATACAGATACATTTGATACCTGGTTTTCATCTGCGCAGTGGCCATTTGCCACACTTAAAGTAAGACTCGGTGATAACGGATTCAAATATTTTTACCCGACTTCTGTTATGGAGACTGGATATGATATTTTACCTTGGTGGGTTTGTAGAATGCTTATGATTGGATTATATGTCACCAATGAGGTTCCTTTTAAGACAGTATTTCTTCATGGATTGGTAAGAGATAAACAAGGGCAGAAAATGAGTAAAAGTAAAGGTAATGTAATCAATCCAATTGAGATGGTAAATAAATACGGAGCCGACGCATTGCGATCAGCACTGATTTTCGGAATAAAAGAAGGAAATGATTCAGTAGTATCGGAAGAAAAATTTATTGGGATGAGGAACTTTGCGAATAAGATTTGGAATATAGGCCGATTTATATTCATAAATCGGCAAGTTAAAAGTGAAAAGTTAAAAGTGAAAAGTTACAATTCAAAATTAAAAATTGTTAAGAAATTAAAAAAAGAATTTGAAACAGTGAAGAAAAAATATTTTAAATATATGAATTCATACAAATTCTCCATGGCGTTTGAGACGCTCTACCAGTTTATTTGGCATCGGTATGCAGATTATTATATAGAAGAGTTGAAAGAATCAGTGCAAAATGGTAGTATTGAAGTTCTTGAAGTTTTGGAAGAAGTATATTTCGGGACTCTGAAGATGCTTCATCCGTTTGTCCCATTTGTGACTGACGCGATCTGGCAAGTATTTCATGGAGAAGAAAGTTCAATTTTGACAACAAGTTCCAATTTGTAAGTTATAAACGACTATATGCCTAAACGTACATATCAACCAAAAAAAGCAAAAAGGAATAGGAAGCATGGATTTTTGGTACGGATGAGAACTAAGGGAGGAAGAGATGTGTTAAAAAGAAGGCGATTAAAAGGAAGAAAGAAATTAACCATATGATTCTTTAATGCTTACACCAAATTTTTTTAATACCTATTTTATTATTCCGATACTCAATGTGCTGGTGCTCCTGTATAAAGTATTTTTATTTCTCAAACTTCCAGGAGCTTTTGGTTTTGCGGTGATTGGATTAACTGTATTGGTTAGATTAGTGCTTCATCCATTCTTCAAACAACAATTGGAGATGAGTAAAAAAATGCAGGAAATGAAACCTCATTTAGATAGACTCTCTCAACAACACAAAAATGACAAAAGCAAATTGCAGCAAGAGCAGTTGAAACTCTATCAACAAGCAGGAATCAATCCCGCTTCGGGATGCCTTTTTATGATTATTCAAATTCCAGTATTTATTGGCTTATATAATACACTTTCGTTATTTCTTCTTAATGGACACGGACCAGCAATAATAAATAAAATAAATAATGTTCTTTATTCTCCTCTGTTGAGAATTAGTTCAATTGATTCATGGTTTTTCGGTTTTAACCTTGCGGCAACGCCTGCAAAAGGAGGACAATGGTTTTACTATCTGATTCCGGTTTTAACAGGGGTGTTGCAATATCTACAGGTTCAAGTTTCTATGCCCTCCTCCGCTAAAGCTCCGGAGGGTAAACCGGCTATAGAAGAAAAAAAGGAAGATTCCGGTGATTTTCAAAAAGCAATGAATACGCAGATGAAATTTATCTTTCCTCTTATGATTGGGTGGTTTTCATATACGTTACCGGTAGGTCTCTCTTTGTATTGGAATATATTTTCCTTGTTTAGTATAATGCAGTACAGAAATCTCAAAACAAAAAATTAAAATTTATTAAAAACTATGGACAAATTAAAAACAATTAAAACAGAAACAGAAGCTTTATTATCAAAAATGATCAGTACGTTTGAGGTTGAAGTTCAGGAAAACGACGGCATATTTCAGATATTGATTAAAGCTGAAGAGGAGGCTCCTACGGTTATTGGAAGGCATGGTGAAACCATCCGGGCGATACAAAAAATTCTGGAAGTTATTCTATACAAACAGTTCAGCGAACCTCTGAGCATTCTCGTTAATGTAAATGATTATCGTGAAAAACAAAAAGAACGCCTTGAAGGACTTGCAAATCAATTTGCTGAAAAAGCTAAAATAACAAAGGAGCCTG
>Ga0209515_10002499_pt1 | contig 28135 bp, 23 predicted proteins | sample Subgroupgradi54m_FD_187454 | JGI IMG/M metagenome (GOLD analysis project Ga0209515, IMG submission 187454) | Subsurface groundwater microbial communities from S. Glens Falls, New York, USA - GMW60B uncontaminated upgradient, 5.4 m (SPAdes)... ... | reverse complement strand
CTGATTGGCCAGTGCCAAAACTTCAGTCATCGGCATTCCAACATCATAATCCTGATAATCTGGGGTCACCAGATACCCGCCCAGCCCATTTACTGTGCCATGCCCTGAAAAGTGCAAAAATGCCACGTCCGCAGGTTGTTGAAATAACTCCGATATTTTTTTTCTCAAGAGCGCACGAGTTACGGCTCGTGGAGGTGCCGTAATTATTTCAAACTCAAAATTGACTTGGCCATCATCATGACGGGATAAAATCTGCGAAAGCTTTTGCGCATCCTGTACACAACCATTTAAAGGACGGTTTGGGTACTCGTCCAAACCAATAATTAAAGCCCTCTTCATTAGCGTGCGCCGCCAACCAAAGCCTTTAAATTATCCCACGTCCACTTGTAAATCTTGTCGTCGCTTTTGGCAGCTGTCGGCTTTCTGCAATTCTCATCACTTCGCCCATGGAGAAGAAAATACGGAATCGATTCGTCCTGTGCAATCTTGAGTTCTGCATTTACTCCGGTCGCGGTATCGGTGTGCTCACCACAAACAATAATCATAAGCTCACAATTCTTGATTCTTCTCCGCACCTTCTCTTTCCAATCGCCCGTCATCGGCTCTTTGACAGACGCATCTGTCATTTCAAACGGAGTGTCGGGATGCTTGGATTGCCCTACCAACAGATTCCGCAAGTCTTCATCGTGATCAAAATCGAAGCTTGTAAACACACGTTTTTTTGACATGATTCTTCCTCTCTATTTTTTAATCTTCAGGCGACTTTCCCATTCGTTAAAAATACGTGTAAAAGATCACTTCGTCGGTCTACTAATAAAAATCTTTTCTGTTTTCCTATTTCTTGAAGAGCGTATTAACTAATCTTCCTTCTGTATCTATAGGAACCTCCTGTTCGTTGCCTTTAATCCTTTTATCATAGGAAATGCTTCGTTTCTCTTCTGGAACGCCCTTCAAGCCCCGAATTTGTTGTCCTTCACCAGCTAGTCGAAAATCCGGATTATCAATATCTTTGTGAAAGAGATAGGTGAAATCAAGGGAATGGTCTTTTAATCCAGTAGGACGCTCAACATCGGGTAAAAAATATTCCGAGGGTAAGGTATAATCGGTGTGGTACCAGCCTTTATATTCGCAATGGTTTTTATCTGCCACAGGTTTAGATAGCTTCACCGGACATTCAGGAACGGGCAACGTACTACGATCTTTTGGAAGCGGGATCAATTCGGTTGCTTTTCCTGAGACCGCATTCGAAGCCATTCCTATTGTAAGCATCGCCAGCTCTAGCGCCTTTTCAAGTGAATCAACCTTGGAATCAGGCAGACCTTCACTAGGCGATCCAATAAGTGCCTCAAGTTCCTTCATCGCATTAGAAATGATCCCGGACTTAACGAGATGCCCAACTGAGTTGACTGAAAATGCCATGCCTCCCGGGATCCTATGATCTTGCCACCACCGCTTATCACCCTGTGCGCAAAAATAATTAACACCCGTGTACCACTTCCATGTGGTCTGTCGGGGACCTGGTTTTTGCAAATAGATTTGGTCAAAATAAATTTGGTCCACCACTACTTCGGTCTCAATGTAAAGTTGGCAAAGCCGACGCGCCAATTCTTTCATTGCCGGTGATGGTTTGGCGTACGCAATCAATGGGGATACCGCCAGAATAATAAATGCACTTTTTTTACCTTCAAAAGCATCGCGTGTCCACGTTAAACGAGACGCTTGAACCTTTTCTTTAATAACTTCGTCTCGCTGTCGTAAAACCTCCTCGTTAAGAATGCAATAGCTAATCACCCCGAGCTTGGCACCAATCCGGCCAAAAAGGCACGGCTGATAAGATTGGATCCAACCGTTTAAAACACTGATTGATTCGGCTTCAGATATGCCTTGCCTAAAAAGTTTCTGATTTGCTTCTTCAATATCAGCGGCAAATCCAACTTTGGTTCTCCATTCATCCTGTTCGAGCTGAGAAAGGTGTTGAGCAATGAAATTTGGCATATTTATTTTGGAATCCTATTTTCTTAACTCATCCGATTTGACCCAGTCGCCGGGGGCGAGCTCATATTTCCACCAAAGCCAGCCGCTGACGGACATGCGTGTGGCGGCCTTGGCGGCGAGCGTAGGCGAAGTATAAAACTTCCGACTCACCCCGCTATTAAACCTGCCACCGTGGATGTGACCGAAATCTTCTCCGTAGGAACGATGACATATCGCCACGGCTTCACAATCCCGAATTTTCCGATATTCTTGGACACCAACTCGCAATACTTTTCCGCGGTCTTTTTTTTAGCTTGGACATCCTGATCATCGATTTCGCCGGAGGGCTTTACTTCAATCATGACGATCTCGTTCTTGAATTCGACAACAAAATCAGGTTCGTAGCGATGCTGTGAATCGCCGGTTGCGTCACGCCAAAACAACCCCTCAAATTGATTTGGCGCGGGACGAAGCCAATCCTCCACGGATGAATCCTTGTCCAACAAGTAAGCCATTCGCGCCTCATCAGCCGAATCAAAACGATATTTGTCATGGCACGCCTTATGAAAACCAACATATATTTTTTCTCGCGGAAAGCGATCCATCTGCGACTCCAGAGTCACCGGTTTATCGTCCAAGCTCTGGGAAAAGTTGTACTGCTCCAAATACGGCTTCGGTTCCCGAACCTCAGACTCGAGGTACCCCTCTGACACATACTTCTTATGCGCCAGGATCTGGTCGTATATTTCCTTGGCTATCTGGCGATAATTATTTTCGACCATCATTTTGAGGGAATTTTCATCACTGACGAATGTTCGATAGTGGGCGACTGCTTGCGCGGAGAGTTTTAATAGCAAATCTCTCTGCTCTTCATAATCAACGAGTGGGTGATCAAGCAAGCCCGAAATGATCGTATTTTCGGGGCTTTGCTTTCTGCCTTCGCCAAAGCTTAAAACCCGCGTGATCTCGGTCTCCCGATCCCCTGGATGTTCATCTCCGAATAAGTCTTTTTCCGCGCTTCCCTGAAGACGCTCTTCAATGATCGATGCCCCCGTCGTATATCTGGTCAACTTTTTCGCGTCTAAATCAAAATCTTCGATGATGAGCTCACCATAGTGAGGCGTCAACATCAGACGAGGAATCGGAATATTGCGAATCTCGATAGTCTGAGCGGCAATCCGCCCGATCCCCTCTAGTTCTTTTTTCGCCGATTCGCTGAAGACGGTGAAAAGCGACCCTTCGGGAAACATTTCGGACACTGACGAAACTTTTTTATGCTGATAGTGTTCCGCAAAGCTAATCTTCGACACCTCCTGCTTTGCCAGAATTTCGACATATTCGTCAGTTTTGTTTTTGATCGTCGCTTCTTTAACATCCGACGGCACATCATCCGAAATTAGAGGACTTACGGCCTTTTCCGCCTGTGCCTGAAGTTCCTGCATAATCGCAGGATTACTCTTTATCTTATTTTGGATGTTAACGACAAATGCCGACTGAACTTCGACGACTTCCCTGGCAATCTTCGCATCCTGAAAAGAAATGCTCTCAATGTTGGAGGGCTGAATCAGCTTGGATTTCTTGGCCCCTTCGATGATTTTGGCATAGTTGTCATGCGCGACGATCATGACACGGTCAACATTCTTATCACCTGTTCTTTCCCCGTAAGGCAGGCGCAACCCACGCCCGATAGTCTGTTCTGTCAAAATTTCAGAAGCGGACGCCCGAATCGGGGCAATCGTGTAAATATTCGTGACATCCCATCCTTCCTTCAGCATGTTGACGTGGATAACAATTTCGACAATGTTGTCCGGGTTTTCCAGAGAGAGCAACTTCTCAATCGTTTCATCCGCCTCTTCGCCGCGTGTCTTGGTGTGAACCTCGATAACCTTTCCCCTATAGTTACCTCCCCTAAAATCATCGCTATCGATGAGCGCACGGAGTTGCCCGGCGTGGGCGATATTTTTGGCTACAACGAGCATGACAGGTTTTATGACGGGTTTCTTATACTCAACGGAGTATTCTTTTAAAGCGACTTTGGCACGCTCGTGAAAATAGGCGGCAAGCTGCAATTTTCGGGCGTCCGTCTCTATCGATTCGTCGTCCCATTGGCTGAAATCGACGTCACCTTCGGTCCCCACCCACGGATCCTTTACATAACCGTCACGAATGGCGTCACCAAGATTGTAGGTATAAAAAATGTTCTTCTTGAGAACCGGCTCAGACGACGCCCTTGTTGCTTTGACCGCAACGTAGGGCGTAGCCGTGAATTCAAGCCCCAAGAACGGGTTAATCCGATCCAGGGAACCCATCGCAGCGTCCGCGTGATAATGGTGCGACTCGTCCAACAGCACCACCAAATCGTCTAGAGTGTTGAGATAGTCGAAATAAGATTCTCCCAACGTTTCGCTGAATTTCGTGATGCCTTTTTCTTGCTCAACATCTTTTTGCGCGAATTGTTGAACGTTAAAAATATTGATTTGTATCTGATTGCCGAATAAATCCGCAGTTGCTTGATTTTGAGCGTAGTTGTCTTTTGTGATAATTCGCGCCGTGTTGACGTTGATTTCCTTGATACCTCTAAATACGTATTTGGAATTGCCCGATCTGCTGAAATCGTCGACCAATTTTCGATAAATGGTGTTTCCCGGCGCCACCATCATAAAATGCTGAATGCCGTAAACGAGATAAAGATACGTAACAAAAGCGCCCATGAGGCGGGTCTTGCCAACACCCGTGGCGAGGGCAAACGTATATGCTGGGAAGGTCCTTTCAAAGGCTTGGAACAACTTCAAATCCGGAACCGTCTGTGCGTACTGTTTCGTGGCCGCCTCAATCTTGCCCGTATTCCCACGATTTTCTCGTGTCCTACGACTGAGCGCTTGCTTACCGGCATCCGACTCCAAATATTCACTAAAAAGCGCCAAGCTCTTGACTTGAGGAGCCCGAAGACTCATTGCGTTTGTAATGTACTGCAGGGCTTGGTCTTTATTCATCATCAGAGACCTCATCGTCCTCGATCTCTTCCATCGCTCGCTCCTTGATAGGCAGCAGGTATTCCTTTTTTCCGAACTGACAGGCCTTAAGGATGGACTGCGGGATCTTCTTGATCGTGATACGAGCGTCTACCTTTTCGCATCCGGGCTCATATTTTTTAGGGCAGATCAAAAGCGTCTCATTGCGCCCAAGATGACGTGAAATCTGTTGAACCATCGCCACAGAAAGCATTTGAGTTGTTACATAGAGGTGATCATTGTCCTGGCCCTTACCTTGCTTCCAATAATCTTTTGGGCTTGGAGAAAAAACATAGCCGGTAAGCTTGCACATAGCACGAATTAACTTCGTGTCATTAAAATACCCATCAATTATGGCGTTGCCGTATTCATCAATTGCGATAAAACTAGGAGCTAGTTCAAAAAACTTGAAGCCGCCGCCGCCCTTCCATCCTAAATCTTCCGATAGCTTTAACCCGTCCTTACCATCTACTACTTTTTTAAGCCGATGCTGGACATGGGAATAGGCGTGCTCACCCATTTCGATACCGATATATTTACGTCCCATTTTATGCGCTACAGCAGCTGTGGTTCCAGATCCGAGAAATGAATCAAGAACAAGCTCATTTTGTTCGGTAACTGAAGAAATAAGGGTTTGGATCAATTTTTCTGGCTTGGGATAATCAAATGGGTTATTTCCAAATAATGCAATGCTTTCGTTTGTCGAATCCTCGTAAGTGGCCATTCCATAATGGGCGATACTCAAAAGATTTTTCATTTTCTTTGGCTGACCGCCATCTTTAATATGGTTCGGTCTAAACGGTTCTTTGCTAATTACGATTAGTTCGCCATTTGCGACTATTTCATTTAATTTAGCTTGGGAATATCTCCATTCACCTTCAAGTCTAAATGAGTTTATGTTTCTTCCTTTCTTTATCGTAAACGTATCAAGTAATTTAGTAATGATGTTACCTTCTGACATATCTTTCGCTTTTACTATTTGATCCTGGATATTAAAACAAACAGAATTCGCCGGAAATTCTAACGTATTTAAACCATTACCAGCGTTATTAAAGGGGTATTTTTTATTCTTGGTTGTTTCACCGAAGATGAAATTGGGCGACTGGGACTTTATTTTTGCATACGAGAGTATGAACTCTGTCACAGTGCCCATATTCGAAAGAAATGAAGGTTTTTTCTTTTTTTCCCAAACTAAGGTTCCACAAAAGTTTTTTCTGGAAAAAACCTCGTCCGACAATGATCTTAAATAAGGATAATTCTCGTCGTCTATTGAAATAAATATTACGCCATCCTCGCTCAGTAACATTTTTAAAAATTCTAACCTGGGTTTCATTAGAGAAAGCCATATCGAATGTTCGACACTATCATCATAATGTTTGAACGCATTTCCAGTATTGTAAGGGGGGTCAATATAGATACATTTCACCTTACCTTCGTAATCAGGCAACAACGCTTTGAGCGCAAGCAAATTATCGCCATGAATAATCATGTTTTCCGTATCTCGGTCACCATAGGATAGCTTTGCGTTTTCTTCCAATATCCGAGGCTCAATGTTGGCAATATCGTATTCCGGGTTATTTTTTCCTATCCAAGTAAGTTCTAATTTTTGTTTAGACATGGCTTATATGACTTTCCATTTAATGATAAATATTTCCGTGAGACTGCTTTTTTGTTTTAATTGACCCTCAACCAGCTCGATCAAACTTTCTTTGCGCCTGTCGACGTCGTCCTGTGATTCATAAAGCTTTTGCCGCATCTCATTACGCTTTTTTTCTGATTCTTTGATTTGTTTCTGGAACTTTACCTTCTCTTCCAAAATCACAATTTTCTTGGCGTTCGTTTTCAAGGCCTTGATATCGATATCCAGCTTTTTCAACTCGATTTCAAGACTTTTCTTCATGTCCTCCGCCCACTTATCCAGTTTGTCTACTTCTTGTTCGAAGAACTCACCGTTACGTTCCATGATCTGCTCCGAAACCAAATCAACCGAGTCTCTTTCAAATAGGTCAAGATCGCTCCGCTGCCCATCCGTTATTGTCGTCGGCAGAACCTGAGACGCGGGGAGTGAAAATAGTTTTTTTATAGCGTCCTGCTCGATGCGCTCTCCAGAATCATCTAACGCCGTTGCAAGCAGTCTATCCTCTTCCTCGAATGAGCCGACTGAGAAATTCGAGATTTTTAGTACGCCCTGCTTTCCGATAAGTGGCACGAGGGCGGATATTATAGATTTATTACTTTTGTAATCAAATACGACTTCCGCGACCGGCGTTTGGCTTGATTTGATCTTGGAGAGGATTTTTTGTGCCAATGAATGCCCGGGCCTGTAGATGTGGGCGTCCTCGACGTTCTTGCCAATCCTGTAGGGCCCAGCATCGATATTTTCCTTCGGAAATGGATTTTTCTTTAACGTGAAGGAGTACTCTTCCTCTGAAAAATCGGCACTTTCACCCAAATAGAACCGCGTCACTTCCCAAAGCCATCGTTCGTAGGTGTCCAGATGCGCCTGACTTTCCCTTTCGTTGGCTTTCAGCTTTTCGTGAACTTCAGTGTCAAAGTTTTCCAACAGCTTCTGACGGGTTTCCGACAGGTTGCTCTGGATGCTGTCATCCATTTCTTTCTGGAGGTTGTCAAAGGCGGTGTTTATTTCGTCCGTCGTCCGGCAGGTTTGATAGATGGCCGCTATTCTTTTCTCAAAATCTACGCCTGATTCGATACTGCCAAGCACCTCATCGCTTGCGCCAAATACGCCTTTAAACAAATTAAATTTTTGATCCAATAACTCGTAGACACGCTGATCGGCGGCGTTCTTACGATTTACAAAATTGATGACCACGACATCATGCCTCTGTCCATACCTGTGACAACGGCCGATGCGCTGTTCGATTCTTTGCGGATTCCAGGGCAGGTCATAATTTATAAGAAGCGAACAGAATTGAAGGTTGACTCCTTCGGCACCCGCTTCCGTCGCGATCATGATTTCGGCTTCTTTTTTAAAAAAATCCACTAAAGCGGCTCGAAGATCCGCCGTTTTAGAGCCCGTAATTTTGTCCGAGTTTTTATTCGTTTCGATCCACTTTAGGTATATCTCCTTGGACTTCTCGTCATGGTTTGAACCGTTGAAAAGCACTATTTTGCCGTCATAGCCATGCTCTGAAAGAAGCCGCATCAGGTAGTTTTGTGTGATGGTCGACTCGGTAAAAATTATTGCCTTTTTTTGCGCGCCGAGTTCGGCAGTCATTTCAAAGCCATTTTTCAAAGCAATGAGAAGGGCCTCTCCTTTGGAGTTCTTCCAGATCTTTTTGGCCAGCGCTTGAAATCTTTCCAGATCGGATTTTTCCTTCTTCATCAATGCAATGTCACCGTCGGTAAACAGTCGCTCTTTTTTTCCTTCGCTGTCATCACCATCTTCCGGCTCTTCATCACTCCATTCGTCAGCCAGCTCGTCAAAGTTTTCATAATCCTGATCCAGTCCTTCGATACCCGTTTCTTTGGCTACTTTTTGCCTTTCGGCCAAGTCCAAAAGCATTTTTACCTTATACACCAATCTTTCGAGGGTACTTGCGATAGCAAATGAGGATGAAGCCAGAAGTTTTCTTAAAACGAGCGATATAAGTTGTCTCTGACTGGCTGGCAGAGCAAACAAATGGGGGCGTTGAAGGTACTCAGACATGCCGTTGTATAATTCAGTTTCTTGCTCCGTCGGCACATAGTCCTCGGTTAGAGCAATGCGTTTTGTAAATTTGATATATTCGAGAACTTGTCGGCGTAGCGTTCGCGTGCAAATCGGCTTAAGCCGATTCCGCAAATCAGTAAACATCTCCTGTTTTGGTTCGAGCAGCCCAAGTTCATTCTCGTTAATGTCTTGTTCTCGGGACACCCGGGCATAATTGGCTTTGAAACTCTTCAAATCACCAAATACATGATCGTCAATAATGCTGACGAGCCCGTAAAGTTCCAACAGCGAATTTTGTAACGGGGTGGCAGTGAGCAGAATTTTAGGCGTTTCGCTGAGGGCACTTTTTATTTCTTTGGCTATTTTATTTCCGGATTTATAGACGTTACGCAAATGATGAGCCTCATCGATCACAACCAAGTCCCATTTTGTCTGCTTGATATACGGTGATTTTGATCTAGCAAAGTGATACGAGCTGATGATAACGGTCTCTTTTTGATCAAATGGATTCAGGTTTCCGTCTTTGATGTACTGGTTAAACGACTTTGTTTCGAGAATTATGGACGGCAGGAAGAATTTTTCCTGTAATTCCGAATTCCATTGCTTTCTCAAGCTGGATGGAACTATAAGAAGAATTTTCCTTTTCCGCTCCGCCCATTTCTGCGAGAGGATAAGCCCCGCTTCAATCGTTTTACCAAGTCCGACTTCATCAGCAAGAATAGCCCCTTTCGATAAGGGTGAACGAAAAGCAAAAAGCGCTGCTTCAATCTGATGCGGATTAAGGTCCACTTGCGCATTGGAGAGCGTTGAAGACAGCTTTTCCAAGCTGTCCGAAGCGCACCGCTTGGTTAACTCATAAGAAAAGTATTTGGCGTGATAGCCGGTTATTATTTTCTTCGCGGTCGTTGCAGCTTCACTCATTTGTTCACCTTTTTCATCAAACCGGTACTGGCTTTGACTTGGAGACGGGAGCCGGCATTTCGCTTTCATTAATTAAGCGAACAGGCACATTATTTTCTTTAAAAAACTCAACACTCGAAGGATGGCATGTAAAGAATAGGATCTGATGGTCTTTTGCGAGTTCACCTAGGGCTTTGACCGCGTTTTTCGCCCTCTCAGGATCGCAACTGACCAAAATATCATCCATGATTACAAAAAAAGGCTCTGAGTGCTGAGCAAACTCCCGAACGAGGCCAAAACGCAATGAAAGATATAAAGGTTCAGCCGTTCCCCGGCTTAGAATATGAATTTTTTTCCGTTTATCGTTACAATCGATTACCTCTATGCTTCCATCGCTCACAAGCGGGGCAAAAATACTTTTATACCTGCCTGCGGTGATAGTTCCAAAAAAATTACCCGCTTCCTTTACCAGAGCCGGCTGGCGCTCCCGTTCGTATTTCTCACGCGCCCTCCGAATAAGGGACAAGGATATTTGTCGAACAGCCCATTCATTCGCAATTGACCGGAAGCGTTCCATCAATATAGATTCGCGCATCCGCAGATCAGAGACCTCTTCTTCATTTTCGAGTCCTTCGACTTCTTTCTTCTTTTCCCCAAGGTACTGCCATGATGTTCCAATGGCTTTGGATAAATTTTCATTTTGCCCTTTAAGATTCGCTTCTTCTGAACTTAATTCCTCCGGATTTGCGGCGGCCAATTCTGCGGTAAATTTCTCATAGCTTTCACCATGCCCACATAGTTTTTGAATGTTTGCTTGGCATTGGCTAATTTTTACCTCCAGGGACTTCCTTTGCTGGAAATATTTTTCCTTTTCTCTCATTTCCGGCTCATTGACGGCACCACATGATTTCAAAATCTCCTTTAAGGCTTTCCCCACCTTTTCTATTTCCGCCGTGAGCGAGGCCGTTTGATCCTGCATTGATTTCATTTCAAATTCAATATGGCTCGCGCGCTCCTGGGCGCTGCGGCTCTTTTTTAGCTCATCCATCAACCGATCAGCTTCGATTGAAGCCGGTTCCCCCTCAGTTCTTTCGTAACCACAGACTTTCAAAATTCGAACGGTATGCATTTCGTAGGTAGTGATAATGCCCCTGATTTTTTCTATCCGCTCCTTCAGTTGCGTAGCGTGAACCAATTTTTCCCGAAGAGAACTTACGAGAGAAAACATTTGGAGGACACCGTCAGAAGTTAAAGCCGCGGGAAGCCCCACACCTTTGAGCCATTGTCCCCACGCTGCAATCTGCGCCTCTTTTTCTTCGATCTTCTTGCTCAGGGACTGCTCTTTTTTCTTAAAGTCATCCTCCTTAACCTCATGATTTTCGTTTGCTGAGGCTGAGGCTTCCTGAGCTGAAGCAAACTTACGGATCGCTTCATTTTCAGCTTCTAACTCCTGCATAATTGACTCGATCTCTTCGAGGCGGGGCAAGCTGTCTTTTCCCAATATCTTTGCGAGTTTGCGAATCTCCTCCCCATCAAAATTTAATTCTTGCCCAAGTCTTTCTTGTTCTTGCTCCAAATTCTGAATTTCATTCTTCAGATTGACTGTTTTATTTTGGAGAGACGCCTTGAGGCCTGAATATCTTTTAGTTTGATTGCGGGAGAAAAACAGATGACCGATACCGAGAATAGATAGAATGAAAAGGCTGGTTAAACTTATAGAAAAATTGCCGGTTAGACCAAAACCTATTCCTGCAACAACACCGAGCGATATAAGTAGAATGGATAACCATTTGGAAGCGGGTTGAGGAAGCTGCTTTTGCTGAAGGCCCATGAAATCATTTTGATCTGAAAGCACCTTTACCTTATCTGCCATCCGCTCAAGTTCTCGCTTCTTCTCAAGATAACACGGCAAAAGTGAACGGATTTTTCGAACCGATGCGGATCGTTCATCCAAGGCCTTTATTTGCGCAGCCGGGATTTCAAGGCTTTTTACTTTCAACGCCAGAGTATCTCTATCTTTACCCGATCGAAGCAGCTCTTCTTTGATTTTAGTGCATTCTTTTTCCACGTCAGAAATTTCGCGATTTACAGATTCGATTCCATCCCTGAACTTTCTGACTTCCTCATGAACAGGAATTGATGTATCAAAGGCCGAGATGCGGTCCTCGTTCCATCCAGTCCCGAGATCTTTAATCCCTTGATCGATGAGAACCTGTTCGTTTCTCAACTCCTGCTCCCGTTCGGGGAGATCAGTCAGCGCGGAGAAATATTTATCCTTTCCACTATAAAGTCTTTCGATTTCCTTGGCCTCTTTAAGAATTTTTTGATTAACGCTAAGCGCTTCGAGTTCAGTTTTGAGACGTTTCAATTCATCGTTTTTCTCTTTTAGCCGTTCATGCACATTTTCCAGCTTCGTGTTTAACCGGTCATACTTCCCCACTGCATCCTCTGGAAAGACGGTAATAACAGGAAATGACTCAAGGCCACGCTTTGTTCCAACAAGCTCTGACCAGTCCTCCCAAGCCTTGCCCAGATTTTGTACATGGACTAAACGCCTTTGACCGGATTTCAATTCCTCTTCTTTCCTCAAGATGTCGGATTTTAGCTGGAGGATTTCTTCGGTAAGAGCGCTGTACCGTTCCGTACTGCCTTCATGGAGATGGAGTTTATCTTGGACCTCATTTAGTTCAGCAATAATTCTGTTGATTTCGGAAGCGCTTCGCCTGGATTTATAAAGTTTTGCATTCTCTTCTTCCAAATCTTTTTCAATTTCGGGCAACGATCTTTTCACAAGCCCTACGCCGGCACTGTAGATCCTTCCCAGGACCGTTTTATCGTGAAGTGAGTCGAAATCCCGGAGTTCGTCCATTCCAAAGGCGAAAATATTCTCAAACGTATCGCGGGAAAGACTACAAAGAACATGATGCAGATCCTCAGGACTGCCTGTTGAGCCATCGGGCAAGGTCAGCGTTGACTCCCCGCCTTTTGGGCCTGCGTATCGCTCGATTACGAAACGCTCCCCGCGGCGATTGATAAGGGAAATCCTTCCGCCGCGTTTTCCACCATTGACGGGTTGATAGTCGTTACCTTTTGTGCGGCCATCCTTAAAGCCAAACAATACCGATCTAATAAATTCGAGAAGCGTGGTTTTACCGGATTCATTAGGTCCGAGTAGGACCGTGATGCCATTTGGCAGGCTATCGAGATGGTAATTGCAATGAATTCCAAAACCCTCGATGTGAATATTTTCGAGTCTCATCTGGAATGATCCTCGGTTATTTTTTCAACGCAAAGTGCTTCTGCACTATCAAGGAGCGCCATCATTTGCTCCTGAGACGGTGCCTCCAATAGCTTGCGGGTCAGACAAGCTCCGTAGAGGACTTCGAGCTCCTGTTGGAGTTCTGTTAAAGTCTCTGGTGATTTGCGGTAGGTTTCAATGATTCGGAGAAGCTCTCCCAGGAAATCTGTTTCTTCCCTGCGCTTTTCTATATCGATTTCAAAACGCGTCTTAACTTCAATGCGATTAAGCCACACAAACGGGCTCTCTGCGCCCGCAGTTTCCCTAAAATGCCGGATTAAATCTTCAACGTGATCTGGCTTTCGAAGGAGTTCATGAATTAAACCTGATCCAACCATGGTGAAATTGGCTACAACATCTCTCCCTTCTCCTTCCTCCCGAAGTAAATCAATTTGGGATTCTAGCAGCTGCATCAACGATTCTTCAGTGGCGACACCGTCTATTGATATTTCCTTATTTAGCCAGCGGACGCAGTCAACAGGGATAAAAGTTTCGTGCGGATTCCCTCGACCATCAACCTCAATTAAGTAACAGCCTCGCGGGCCTGTTTCTCTCGGATTTCTTCCTTGGGGGTTACCTGGATAAATAATCATGGGGTTCCGGGGATAAAGCTTTTCGCGTGTATGGACATGCCCTAAGGCCCAATAATCCATTCCAGATTTGACGAGGTCATCCAATGTGCACGGCGCATACGGCTCATGACCCGTGTTAGCTCCGACGTTACAATGCAAAAGCCCTATGGAAAAAACTGAGCCCTTTTCTCTTTGAAACTCCTTGGCGAGATTTTTCCGGACGTCACGAGTCTTAAAGCTGATTCCGTAAACTCTGGCTATCTCTTCGCCGCTTTGTGCAACGGAAAATTTCTGAACAGTGTCCCCACCAAAAATATGTGTTTTCTCGGGCCATTCCAGATTTGCAATCCAGCCGTCGAGGGGGTCATGATTACCATGAACGACGAACGAGGAAATGCCGGCGTCCGACAATCGCTGAAGACCTTTGCGAAAACGCAGTTGAGCTTTCAGGCTTCTATACGCCCCGTCATAAATATCTCCGCCGACAAGAAGGAAATCGACTTCACGCTCAATGCATAAATCGATGATCCGGTCAAAAGCCGTTATTGTGGCATTCCTCAGCTTTCCAGCAATTGCCTGGTCGAGTTCGGTGAGTGAGGTAAAGGGGCTGTCAAGGTGCAGATCGGAGGCATGAACAAAGCGAAAGTTTTTCATTGAAATAGAAACGATTTTTGACCTTGAAATTGATCTTGAGATTTAAAAATTTTCTTATTGGGTGCTACATAGATGAGACTCAACTGTTGGAGTCTTACAACTAAGGCGGAAATAGTGACATCAACGTCATGAGCGAACCGATAAAGCGACTTCCAATCAAACAAATTGTAGTTTGACGTGGTCTTGAGTAAAAGATCCCTGGGCATTGAAAGACAGCTTGCATAATAATCGACCGCTGATTTCACGTGAGGCTCGTCACAATTTTTGGTTAACTCGCGATAAGCTGTATAACTCGAATCATCTGTCCACGAATTTAAAACCACCTCAAGCAGAGTGCTTGAAGAGCTTCGGTAGCAAAAAACGGATTCTGCCTCAGTTGCAAAATTCAATTCGATCTCATCCTTCGGAGAAAATAAATCCCAGTGTCCAACCTCATGTCCTTTAGTTGATCTTTCTAAACCGGGTTTCTGCCGAAATAAATCCCTGTGTTTTTCATTCAAAACAATAATTTTTTCCTTCGTACTTAGTCCGCCTAAGATAGTCTCTCCGGGTTGTTCGTCAATTTCTTCCCAAAGAATTTTCAGGCCGTAAACATCTTCGATCAATTCGTCGATAGGCGTCGGAAGATTAAGCTTCCGGCCAGTTTTCATTTCATATTCGGCAAGACGCAGGTTGGCCAAGTCTTCAATTTGTCGATACGAAGCGCCCCGTTTCACTTTTTTCTCCGTTTAATATCTTCAAGCATTTCACGAAGCTGAGAATCCGATAAGTCTCGAGCTGCCCGAAGAACCTCTAAACCGAGCGGCTTTACCGCTAGATCCTCTAATTCGGGTGGTAATCTTTTAGCTAAGCTGTAGAGTTTCAATCTTTCCGCCTCATTGAGACCTAGTGCCTTGGAAATACTCTCAATAGTTTCTTCTTTGGGCTGAACACTTCGGTTGCTTTCCAGTTTGGAGAGATAAGTCACCTCAATACGAGTCGTCTTCGCGAGATCTTTCTGAGTGAGACTTCGGTTCTTACGAAGTTCGTATAAATAATGGCCAAATGTTTCTCGAATCATGGCCACGAGGATACCAAACTTGCACTTGTATGTCAAGTGCAAGTCTAAAAGAAAACCCCGCGCCCCTTTTCGTACAGAATGCCGCAAAATAAGACCTGATGGGAAATAAATGCAGGATTTGGTGGGTATGTTCCGGAAGGTCAATCTTTTGGATTACTTATGTGCCGGATAAACTCGGGAGCCAAATTTTCATAGGGATTCACGGCTCACCTGCCCGATTGTAGACGCGAGGATCTTCACCAACTCCTCAAACTGCATTTGTTTATCCTTGAAGATTCTCCATGTATGGTCTTTTGTTGTCTTTATGGTGCAGTTGAATTTCTTTGATTTGGTTTCACCATCAAGTTTGCGCGGCAAACGCTTACGGCCTTTGCCCTTTCTCAGATCGTGCGGGAGCTGAACTTCAATTTTATAGAAAACAGTGACCTCCACTTCTGCCTGTTCTATCCCTCCGAGATACTTTTCAAAATCCTTTTCCGTATCCTCCTGACATGTAAAAAGCTTGCCGTTTAAGATCATTTGATATGGAGCCAGTTCTTCGGTCTCCGTCCCGACTTCGCTAAGGACGGCCTGCTGTCCATCCTCAAGCATGATCTCTTTCATAATGGCCTCCGATTAGGTTATACAGTGTCATTCTGCGTCAAAGTATTTATCATTTTTTTGATAAGCAAATATAATTATCATTTTGCGGGAAAATATCTCCGTCAAAAGGCAAAAAAATAGGCCCCGTCTCCGGGGCCGTGAATCTTCCGTAACTCCTTGTCATTCAAGACCAAACATACTCAGCATCTTTGGAACAAGAGTCATCCCTATCTGTTTCCATCTGACAGCCAAATGTTTTGATGGACACTTTTAGCTTCTTCATCCCATTATCCTGAATTGTGTTGCAATCAATTTTTCCGGTCACACCTTACCTACGGTTCCACTAGATGAACGAGTATGACGGCTCCGATATTTTCCCATTTTTTGATAAGTATTTGTTGTTCGTGGCGTCAACACGGGCTTAGGCACTCAAGATTTCCCAATGCCCGCCTTTGTCAGGGCCAACCCTTTTAAGAAACCCACGTTTTTTTAACTTGGAAAGATTATCCTGAATCTTACGATGAGAAATCCCGACAAGTCCCGACAATTTTTGAGCAGAAACAGCAGGATCCTTTGCAATTGCCTCTAAAATCTTCCGCTGATTTGTGGATAGTTTTTCTACGACCCCTTCTACGACCTTTTCTACGACCCCTTTTGCATCTCTATCACTTATCCCTTCACCTTCTTCCCATTTGGGCCTATGGAATACAACCACAGAGCCCATTGGAATCTGCTGAAATTCAACCCGAACATTCGCAGCCGTGCATTCTTCATGAATCCTCTTTAAGCCGCTCGCCCATTTCTCAATATCGCGCGATTTATACATGGTTTCCGCAATCAGAGGATTGCGCAGAATAGACCGGCCGCTTCCTTTAAAGAAATCTTCGGGATGAACCTCTTCCGGGAACTTGCCTGGGTTATAAATCTCAATCCGGTCCTTAAAAATCGCCACTTCGTTGCCTTTGGGATTTGAATAATCCCTGTGGCAGAGCGAATTCCCAATCGCTTCCGAAACCGCACGCACAGGAATCTCCGGAATTTCCACCCGGCGGCTGGCACTCATATCCGCCCGCCATTTCATGTGCTCGTTGATATACGTCTCCGCCTCCTCCCGAAGAGAAAAAAGATTCCCCTTAAATTGCTTGATATCCAAAAAGGTCAATTTATCGGTACCGGCAAAGATGGCGGCCTGAATCTCCATCGAATTATTGTCACAGAATAAAATTTCTGCGGCTTTCGTCAACCGGATGCCGTCAAGGAGTCCGAGTTTATGCAAGGTTGTCTTGAGATCCGTAAATCCGAAACTGATACGCTTTGCTGTCTTGGCCTTGCGCATGTATTCCTTGACCGCCTTCACATTAACATCGGAGAGCTTCTTTTTGGATACCTCATCTTCCCAAAGCAATTTGCTTTTACGAGTGAATTGGTCCTCCATTTCCCGAATACTTAGCTGCTTGTCCGATTCGCCCACTCTCATATAAGCCCGGCCGTAGGCGAAATACGGGCGATGGATGCCGTGAAATTCAACATGGATACAGTTTTTACCTTGAATTTTCTTCACTTTCACATGCGGAAAAATTTTGGGCTCAAGATGAGTCGAAATGGCTTCCGTAATATCTCGCAGCGTTTCCTTTCCAACCATTTGACCGGCTACCATGCCGTCATCCTTGATTCCAAAATAAAGTACGCCCTTCCCGTGCTTGTTGAGGATAGCAGAGATTGAGATAACGGCCTCTTTAAGTTCAGCGGTTGAAGTTTTGAATTCGATCGTTTCCGATTCTTTTAGTTTCATTCTTCTGCTTCTGATCAAAGTTTTTTATGGTCTAGTCATCAATCCATTTTTCTTTTACGGATGATTGCTCAGGCATTTTTTATCTCCCTCTTATTCTGTGGACGCTGTTTTCTGAGCCATTGATCGATCTCATTTTTATCAAAACGCCACTGTCCTCCCAGCTTGGAGGCAGGCATCCTGCTCTGCTGGCACATCTTGTAGATTTTTTCTCGCGAGACTTGAAGGTAATCAGCAATCTGATCGATTGTAAGCCATTTTTCCGCCATAAGGGGTTCCATCCAATTTTTGCCAAATTATACCAAATATTCGCTGGTTTACGAGAAATAAAACCCATGAGGGATAAGGATTGCTGAGACCTCAAACAAATAGAAGCCGGGATTGGGTTTTCTCTAGCAGATGTTTTTTTGTTTTTTCAGGACACCAGGGGTAAGTGATATAAAATTAAGGACCTGGGGGGGTAAGGACTAGGAATGTGGGAAATCTTCTTCGGGAAAATCTTAGGAGACAGATCTTCACTTTGTTAGCAACTTCTTATTCAAAATGTCTTTCTCAATCTCTTTGATTGCGTTAGAAACATTGCCAAGACACCAAGAACCCTGGGGATTGGTGGATTACACAGTAGCGGTTGCCGGCTTGCACTCGGGCTCCGATTCAGTCTTTATCAGCGTGGTGCCGGACTTCCTTGCCTTCTTTCATGTAAATCACATCTTCGGCGATGTTGTTGGCGAGATCGGCGATGCGTTCAAGATTGTGGCCAATCATGACGAGATTCATTCCTCTTTTCACAAGCGAGGGATCTTCTTCTATCAGCTCCTCCATTTGAAGATAAAGTTTGTCATTATAAGCATCGACTTCGTCGTCGCGCTGTAAGACATTTCGGGCAAGATCAACATTTTCATTGATGAACGAATCAAGCGCCTCCCTCAACATTTTTAAAGAGGCCTCGGCCATTTCAGGAAGTCGAAGATTAGCTTTTAAAGGAGGTTCTTTCATCAAAATAAGAGCCCTCTCGGCAATATTGACGGCGTGGTCCCCCATTCGTTCAAGGTCGTTATTGATTTTCAAGATTGCTGTGATGAAACGAAGATCGACGGCCATTGGCTGGCCAATGGCAAGCAGGCCGTGTCCTTTATCATCAACGCTAATCTCAAATTGGTTGATGATTCTTTCCTCGTCAATCACGTCCCTCGCCAGCTTCTCATTCCTCTCAAGAAGCGCCTCAACAGCTTTTTCAATCGCTTCTTCCACTACAATCCCCATTTGGAGGAGTTTGACTTTAAGCCCTTTAAGTTCTTCGTGAAAATGGCGTTCCATAAGCAACCTCTCAGCCAAAGCGGCCGGTGATGTAGTCCTCAGTTTCTTTTCTGTCGGGGACAGTGAAAATCTTTTTCGTGTCCCCCTGCTCCACTAAGGACCCGAGATAAAAGAAGGCGGTACAGTCGCTCACCCTTGCGGCTTGTTGCATGTTATGAGTAACAATTACGATCGTATAATTTTTTTTAAGGTCCTGAATGAGTTCTTCAATCTTTGCTGTTGAAATAGGATCGAGTGCTGAAGCGGGTTCATCCATCAGGAGAATCTCCGGATTAACGGCCAAGACACGTGCGATGCAGAGTCGTTGCTGCTGGCCTCCGGAAAGCTCCAAGGCGGGTTTATGGAGACGGTCCTTCACCTCATTCCAAAGAGCGGCCCTCTTGAGACTTTCCTCTGCGATTTCTTCAAGCTTCATCCGATCCCTGATGCCGTGAAGCCTGGGACCGTACACCACATTGTCAAAAACACTTTTTGGGAAGGGGTTGGATTTCTGGAAAACCATACCCACAACGCGGCGCAAAGCCACCACATTGATGTCAGGATCATAGATGTTAACTCTGTCAATCATCACTTTACCTTCGGTGCGGGTTCCGGGAATTGTGTCGTTCATCCGGTTAAGAGCCCGAAGAAAGGTGGATTTCCCACACCCTGAAGGACCGATGAGGGCCGTGACTGATCGCGGTTCAATACCGAGACTCACCTCTTTGAGAGCCTGGGCTCCCCCATAGGAAACGCTGAGCCTTTCAACTAAGATTTTGACCTTTTCCGGTTCTGGCTTATGAGTCTCAGATTCAGGTGGTGATTTCACCCGCGAGACGTTCGTTTTTTCCATCGGCTGACTCTCCTCCATTTTTTCCAATTCCGTCGAAACGTCCATTTGGATCCCCCCTCTCTCCTCTATGATTTGAATAAAGACGACTTACCAGAGGGCAAAGGGAGGTTTCGCAACCCTCTGGCAAGACCCCGCGAGATGATATTCATTGCAAAGACACCTGCCCAAGTTTCTGTCTGAAATGAACCCGTAAAAGAATGGCAACAAGGTTCAAGAGGAAAGTGAGCGTAATCAACACAAGGGTTGTCCCGTATTGGATGGGAAGCGTTTTCTCTGCGTCTGTGGATTGAGTCGCCATAATGAAAATGTGATACGAAAGCTCCATGAATTGGTCAAAGGGATTGACCATAGGAAACACGCCGAAAAGCTTCACAAGAGGCAGCCGGGGAAGAAAATAAGCGCATCCCGTAAAAAGAATCGGAGCCGTTTCTCCTGCTCCCCGGCTTATGGAAAGGATTGCGCCCGTCAAAATTCCACCGCGCGCTTGGGGTAGGACGACATCTCGAATGGTCTGCCACTTGGTGGCTCCGAGAGCAAGGCTCGCCGCTCGCTGGCTTTGGGGAACCGCGTTTAACGCCTCCTCCGTTGAAACAATAATCACAGGGAGAACCAGTACCGACAAAGTCGCAGCAGCCCAAAGCAGGCAGGGCTGGCCAAAGAGAAGTCCTGTTTGCAACACGTGGTCGATATTCCTTCCGACAAAAAGCACAAAGAAACCCACGCCAAAAAGTCCAAACACAATGGAGGGAACGCCGGCAAGATTATTCACGGCGGCACGAATGATTCTGAAAAGAAACCCCTCTCCTGCATATTCAACGAGATAAATCGCGGACCCAACACCCAGAGGAAGGGCCATCGCAATCATAAGGATTGTGACAACCAGTGTCCCAAAAACGCAGGGAAAAATTCCTCCTTGGGTCATCCCTTCAATGGGAGGTTGTGTAAGAAACTCTAAGCTAATGGCCTTGTGTCCATTTTGGAAGATCTTGACCAGAATAAAGGCGAGTGCGCAAAGGGGGGCCAGGGCAAAAAGGCGAACCAAGGCCTCCAAGAGAATTTCTCCCCAACGAGACTCCTTGATTTTCAGGTCAGGAACTGTGATGGTGAGAGAGCCGCTCATGTTCACATCCTTAGCTGATGACGCATTCTGTTGAGGACTATTTCGGAGATCAAATTGAGAAGAAAAGTCAGGGTAAAAAGAATGGCCCCTACAAGAAACAGGGCGTAGTAATGCTCGCTTCCCTGGTCCACCGCTCCAAGCTCCGCTGCGATCGTCGCGGTCATCGTCCGCACACTTGAGAAAATATTCCCCGTGACAAGCGCTGCATTTCCTGTGGCCAACACCACAATCATGGTCTCGCCTAAAGCGCGGCCGAATCCTAAAATCACCGCTGCGGATATCCCGGAAACCGCCGCAGGAATCACGGTCGCCCAGATCGTCTGCCATTTGCTGGCCCCGAGGGCATACGAAGCATCTCTCAATTCCCTGGGCACAGCTCTCAACGCATCTTCAGCAAGCGTGATGACCAAGGGAAGCACCGCCAAAGAAACGCCCAAGCTTCCCACAAACGCATTCAAGCGAAATTTGGTATGAAAGAGATGCTGAACCGTAGTAGCCAGAAGAGAGAGCATCATAAAACCGATCACGACCGAAGGAATCCCCCCTAAAAGTTCAAGGGTGGGTTTGAGGATCTCTCTCGTGCGAGGCGAGGCGATCTCAGCGAGGTAAATGGCACAACCGATTCCCAAGACAGCGGAAATCAAGATCGCTGGAAAGGCCACAAGAAAACTCCCGCAAAAAAGCGGGATAAGCGAATATTTGGGCACCTCGGAGACTGCTTGCCACATCATTTTAAAAACCTGCTTTTCCTCCCAAGGGTCATAGACCCATTTCCCGATGAGGTCGAAGGGATGGGCTGTTTTAAAGAAAAAAACCGCTTCTTTAAAAAGAAAAATGAAGATGAGGCTGATGATGAGGACGGAAGAGACTCCCGCAAGAAAAAGGAGTTTCTCAAGCACCCGTTCCGAAGAGTGGAGTGTTCTTTGAGTTAAGATCCGCCGAAGATCTTGTGAAATCGTATTCATGGTGAAAACGCTCGTCAGTTTAGGAGGACTTCAAGGGAACGTAGCCTACCTCCTCCACCACCTTCTGGCCCTCAGGACTCAGGATCCAATCAATATAGTTTTTGATCTCTCCTTTGGGTTTGAAGCCGGTATAGATAAAAAGGTACCGCGTAATGGGGTATCGGAAGGTCCAAGCCGCTTCGTAGTCAAGAGTCCCGTCTGGTTTGACAGGATTGACCGGTTCGGATTTGTCATCTTTCTTCACGGGAACAATCCTAAGTTGAGATTGCTTGATAAAATAAGCGGCCCCGCCGTAACCAATGCCCCCGGCATCCTTACTCACGGCATTGGCCACCGCGCTTGTGCCGGGCATGGTCTGGCAATCCGGCGCATAGTCCGCATTCTTCAAGATATGTTCCTTAAAGAAGACGTAGGTGCCGCTATTCGACTCGCGGCAGTAACGGAGAATCGCCTGGTCACTTCCTCCGACCTCCCGCCAATTGTTGATCCTTCCAGTGTAAATCCCCATGAGTTGCTTCACCGTCAGAGACGGGACGGGATTTGCCTGATTGACAACCACCGCGAGGCTGTCCATGGCCACCTTAAATTCGGTCGGGTAGTAGCCCGCTTGCTGGGCCTTTCCGATCTCCGCATCTTTGATGGGACGGCTTGAGTTGGCAATGTCGGTGGTTCCGTTGATCAAAGCGGCGATCCCGGTGCCGGATCCGCCGCCTGTGACCTGAATGGAAGCGTTGGGGTTCTGTTTCATATAAACCTCCGCCCACCGCTGGCCCAGGATGACTATCGTGTCGGAGCCTTTGACGGTAATATTCTTTGCGGCGAAAGCGAGAGGCGTAAGGTTGAGTCCCACAACGACACCCGCCATTAAAAAGCTGCTGATGAATTTTTTCATGATTCGTTCCTCCTTAATTTTCAAGTTCAGAACTTCCATGACAGATCAAGTTGGAAACGCCGTTGTTGTTGATCCAAAATGCTGGCGGTATCGGAATTCAGATTTTCTACGAAAAACATCGTGCCATTGAGCGTGATTGTGTCCGTGAGGGCGTAGCCCAGCCTAATAACACTGCCGCGTTTTCCTGCATGACCATCGCCAAAATCGCTATCGTTAAAGGCGCCCACCACCGAATCGGGTCCGATGTATTTGTATTGATACCCGAGCTCCCAGTCATGTTTTTTCACAATGCTTCCGAGCTTCACCCCGAAGCCGTAGGCGAAGTCGTTTGAAAACTTATGCTCGAGGGTGTCGCCCGTATTCAATCTCCCCGCGGCATCCGACGGGTTGCCAGCCAGATCGAGATGCAACCGTAAGGGAGTTCCTCCCGGATAGAAGGCGATTTCCGAATAGGATTCGATGATATTGAACCTTCCCGCATCGAGCTCTGTGCTGATCCTATCCACATTGGGATTCCCCCGTGCCAAGGACGTGGTTCCAATGAGGAAGTTGCTTTTCCGCGCATAGCCGGAAAAGTCGTAATAGGAAAACGCCTGCAGAAAGTCGACGGGCCGTTCAAAGAAAGGGGTGTAAACCACCGGGTTGATTCCGAGTTGGTAACCGAAGAGATTTGCATCACCGCCGACGGTGGCGTCTTCATCGAGAACGAATTGACCGGCGGTGACGTAGCTATTGAGCTTAAAATTCTCTGAATCAATTAATTTCAAATCCGCCTTTTCATAGATCCCCTCTGGCTTGACGTCGCGGTCCCAAACCATGTCAGAGGCTCCTTTCTCAAAGGGATTGTTCATCTTTCCGGCGGTAACGTTCACCTGCTTAAGGGGTCCCCGATTTTTCAGAAGACCGGGCGTGTAACTGCCGTAGGCCTTTTCGATAAAAATGGGCTTGAAGTTAAAATTGTTGTCAAAGGTAGTGTTGGTTGAGGTCGGATCAGTATTCAAACCGTTCGATCCCGCCGCCCCGGTTTCTCCCGAGGCCAATCCAAATCCGATCATCATATCGTCGTTGAATTTCTTCTCGAAGCCGAACCTCAGCCGGTAACGGAATCGATTTCGATCATCCGTCTCCAAAGGATTGCCGCTCGTGTAATGAAAGGCCTCGTAGCGGAGTCTCAGGTCGCCAGCGAATTTGAGGTCTTTGAGCCACTTCTGAGCACCGCCCGTGGCCGTATCCAACATCTGGCCAAAATCATAATCACTCATCGGAGTAGCCTTGGGGACCTCCCCGCCTGCTGCAGGAGCCACCTGAATCTGGGCGCCCCGTTTCTTAAGCTCCTGAATTTCGGTGTGCTGTTCGTTAATGGTTTTCTGCATGTGCGACATCTGTTTCTGAAGTTCATTGATCATGCTGATGAGTTGTGACTCATCGGCCCAGGCTCTCGGGTAAGGAAGGAGGGTGAGTAAAAGAAAAGTACTCGACACGGCAAAGAGTTTTGATCTCATGTTAGATTCCTCCTAAAGTCATTTTGGCCTTGCTTAGTTTTCTCAAGTTTTTTTCAACCTGCTTTGTGATTTGGTCATAAAGTTGACAGATGGATTCATCCAAACCATTTTCCTCCTCAAGCTGACGGATGAGATCAGCAAGTAAGGTCTGCTGTCTTTTTAAGTCTGAAGTGATGGGGTCGAGTTTCATGAGTTCGTTCTCCCGTATTCGTCAAGATCCTACCTTTGCTCTGTCAGGCGCCTGTGAGGCTCAAGTAAAATCCGTGTAAATTCCGGGGGCTTTAAGGGTCTTCTTTACTGGCAGAGCCCGGGGAGCTCGCCATAGGCACAGTAATCCGCCTTGATCCTTCTTAGCCTTTTTAAATTCCTGGCCACCTGTTTGGTCCGTTCTTCGTAAAAGGAAAGGTCGAAGGCGTCAAAGCGAGGCTTTGCCTCAAGCCCCTCAATGAGATCCCGAAGAAGATCGTGTTGCTTTCTGATCCCTGCGATCATTAACTCTTTCTCAAACATGCTCCACCTCCTGAATTTTTTGAAAAATTCTATGAGAGATGGGTCAGGTAGGTTTGAGGGACAAGTAAAAAGTGGGTAAAAAGAGACAGAGGGCGATTGACGCCTGATTGGGTTCCGGGTATAAAAAGGAAAGAATTTGGGAGATTAAATGAAGAAAAAAGTCCTTATTCTTTGCACGAAAAATTCCTGCCGCTCACAGATGGCAGAGGGGATTTTGACCCGTTACGGCGAAGAGAAGTTTGAGGTCACAAGCGCAGGAATTAAGCCGTTGCGCGTCAATCCGATTGCGATTCAGGTAATGAAGGAAATCGGAATTGACATTTCCGGGAATCGTTCCAAGCACATGGATGAATTTAAAGGCCAGAAGTTCGACTATGTGATCACGGTTTGCGACAATGTAAAGGAAGCATGCCCAATCTTCCCTGGTGCTTCTAAGCAACTCCACTGGAGTTTCCCGGATCCTCCAAAGTCTGAGTCAATCACAGAAGAAATTCTGGATGAGTATCGCCGAGTCCGCGACATGATTCACGAAAAATTCAGGGCGCATGAAAAGGTCGGGTGGGCAGAGTGAATGAAAACTTCGATCCGTCGCCGAGCCTACTTTCACATGAAACACTTCCACCGTGAGCCTCGATGATATGCTTCACAATGGCGAGGCCAAGGCCGGTCCCACCTAACTCTCTGGAGCGGGCCTTGTCGACTCGGAAGAATCTTTCGAAGATTCGAGGGGTCGCTTTTTCCGGAATTCCAATGCCTGTATCCTCCACAGAAATCCGGACCTTATCTCCAATTTCTCCGGCTCTCACAATGATTCGCCCCCTCTCCTTGTTAAATTTAATGGCGTTATCAATCAAATTGATGAGAACCTGTCTCAACCGGTCTCGATCCGCCCACACCTGAATTGATTCGACGCAATTCTCAAAAGTAAGCGCTTTCTGACGCAAGAGGGGCTCAAATCCGGAAGTAACAGTCTCGATTTCTGCCTTAAGGTCAAGTTTCTCAAGCGTCAAGGGGATTTCTTTCGATTCAATCTTGGAAAGCTCAAGGAGGTCCTCAATGAGCCGCGTCAATCTGTTTGTATCTTCCTCCATCATTTTAAGAAATGCTTGGCTTCGTTCGGGTTCTTTCAAAGCGCCGCCTGCAAGTGTTTCAATAAAACCTTTGAGGGAAGTCAATGGGGTTTTGAGTTCGTGGGAAACATTGGCCACGAATTCCCTTCGCAGGTTTTCAAGGCGACGGATTTCTGTGATATCGTGTAAAACAAGAATTCCGCAGACTCCTCCTTCACATTTTGAAATTCCCAATGCATTGGCTCTAAGGACCCTAGGTTCGGGGAAAGCGAGTCCGATCTCGCCAGCAATGAGACTCTGCCCCTCGACGGCTTTAAGCGTCATTTCGTGGATCTTCTGGTTCCTGACGATCTCGATGAGGTTCTTTCCAAAAGCAGAACCTTTGTTAATTCCAAAGATCGCCTCGGCGCTCGGATTCATGATGAGAACCCGGTTCTCGCAATCGACCGCTACCACTCCTTCGACCATATGAGCGAGAATTGCGGAAAACTTCGTTTTTTCAGCTTCGATTTCAGACATTCTCCCTTTCAATTGAGAGGCCATTTGATTCATAGCACGGGCGAGAATGTTGATTTCGTCATCTCCTGTGATCCTAATCGGCTGAGCTAGATCTCCTTTTCCGTAACGGCGGGCGGCTTGGACCATCTCGTGAATCCTTCTTGCGAGATACCGGCTCAAGAGACTTCCTAAAAGAAGCGTAAGAGGAATTCCTAGAATCAAACTGATGAGAACAGGCCTTCGGATTGAAGAGAGAATCTCATTGACCCTGGTGAGGGGAAGGGCAATTCTCAACACCCCGGCAATTTGCTCATCTTTCTTCAGAGGTAAGGCGACGTAGAGCATCTTCCTTTTAACAGTCATGCTGTAGCGGATACTTGAACCAATGCTTCCTAGGAGGGCGGTCTTCACTTCGGGTCGTTCCCGGTGATTCTCCATCTGAAGAAGCCCTTCCCACGTTTCCCAGGAATCTCCCAGGACCGCTCCGTCAGGGCGGATGACCGTGATACGTGCCCCGGCTTTCTCGCCGAGTCGATGTGTGATTTCATGGATTTTCCCGCGCTCACCTCCTTCGACAAGCGAGGGAGTCAGAGTTTCGCTCACGAGACGGCATTGGGTGGTGAGGGATTCTCTTAACTGGGAGAGCGTTCGATTCGCAAGCGTTTGAGAGATGAAGATAGCCGTCAGTGTAAAAACTAAGATAAAGAGAGTTAAATAAGCCAATGAAAGTTTTTGGGTAAAACTCTTCGGGAAAAGAGACACTTTAGTTACGCTTCGGGGTCAAGACGATAACCGACGTTTTTGATGGTGACAATTCGGTGGGCTTCGGATCTGAGTTTTTTGCGAAGCTCGCTCACGTGCATATCCACGGTGCGGGTCTCAATCTCAAGCGACTGATCATATCCCCAAATTTGGTCAAGAAGAAAATCTCTTGAGAGAACCCTTCCTTCCGCTTCTAAGAGGGCTTTTAAGAGGTCGTATTCTTTGGAAGTCAGCTCAAGGGATTTCTCTTTGAGTTTGATGGTGTGTTTGGCGGTATCAAGCTCAAGAGTTCCCACTTTGAAGATTCTCTCCTTGGGTTTCCCCTGAGCGCGGCGGAGGACGGCTCTCACTCTGGCTACGAGTTCCCGAGGACTGAAAGGTTTTGTTACGTAATCGTCAGCGCCGAGTTCTAGCCCCAGCACTCTATCTGCCTCTTCCCCCTTCGCCGTGAGCATGATAATGGGGATGTGAGAGGTCTTATAGTTTTGCTTGAGGATTTTGCAGATTTCGATGCCGTCGAGTTCGGGAAGCATCAGGTCGAGGATAATGAGCTTTGGCGTTTCTTTGCGTGCTCGCTCTAGTCCCTCATCGCCCTTCGTGGCCGTTAAGACACGGAACCTTTCCTTTTCGAGATTGTATTTCACAAGCTCGACGATGTTTTTCTCATCTTCAATTAAGAGAATTGTCTCTTTGGCCATAGGGAGTTAAAGGCTTGGATGTTGGCACATTCTACCACCGGCGAGTTTTAAAGGAACAACGTTAAGTTCTTGTTAAGTGAAAGTAAAATCTGGGTAAATTCCGATCCAACCCCCTATTTTTTGGACCAATGATTGTCAATTCCAAACGGGTCTTGGAACGTGCCAAAACGATCCGAAATATTTATCATTTTTTTGATAAGCAAATATAATTATCATTTTGAGGGAAAATATCTCCGCCAAAAGGCAAAAAATAGGCCCCGTCTCCGGGGCCGTGAATATTTCGTAAGCCCTTGTCATTCAATGCCAAACATACTCAGCATCTTTTGAACCAAAGTCATCCCTATCTGTTTCCATCTGGCAACCAAACGTCCGGATCGAAACTTTTAGTTTTTGATTTGAATTATTATTCATTGTTTAGTTTTGATCTAGTGAAAGTCATACAATGTTCATCTGCCA
>Ga0209515_10002498_pt1 | contig 28140 bp, 18 predicted proteins | sample Subgroupgradi54m_FD_187454 | JGI IMG/M metagenome (GOLD analysis project Ga0209515, IMG submission 187454) | Subsurface groundwater microbial communities from S. Glens Falls, New York, USA - GMW60B uncontaminated upgradient, 5.4 m (SPAdes)... ... | reverse complement strand
TTCATGGCCTGCTCAGTGTAGTTGCGGTGCAACTACACTGTCTGTTTCACCTGAGGCTCTCCGATTTGGATTCTCTGCCCAACTCCACGCCATTTCGCTTGCATGGCCTGCTCGGTGGAGTCGCGGGGCAACTACACCGTCTGTTTCACCTGAGGCTCTCCGATTTGGATTCTCTGCCCAACTCCACGCCATTTCGCTTGCATGGCCTTCTTGGTATAGTTGCGCGGCAACTATACCGCCTGTCGCACCAGAAGTCCTTCGATTTGGACTCCTAACCCCGTAGCCTTCCACCCTGAGGCCCCGTCCTCCCTCACAGACTTCACAGCCCTGTTGCCGAGATTCTACACCCCCTCCCACTCAGATGAACCACCCGACATAGGATTAACGAGTCAGCCGATAACTCTTTGATCTCATTACAATTACACATACAAATGGGGAAATTATTGCCGCATGGTCGGAGCTATAAGAGACTTCGCCGTCGAGGTTATACCCATGACCAACAGTTGCTCTCCTCATGAGCAAAGGAGCTTTGAGTTGGGGATGGGGACGCCCCTCTCCCCGTTCTCGGACCGAGGTCGGCCTATATAGAAGGCGGCTTATATAGTTGGAGGGGTATCCACTTCCTACTTTCCCTAAGGATCGTCCCTTCTTCACCTCTTCCATTCCTCCTCCGCGCACGACCCGTACCCTGCGCAAGACGGTCATCCGCAAGTCTCCCCCTTCGCGCCCATTGTGCGCGCACATCCATATATATCAATGACTTACGAGATCACGGGCGGCATTGTAACGGGGGAAGGACGGTGGGTTGGAGGAGGCTCGATGTAAGAGAATCGGGAGCGGATGTTCCGCTGAGATGCGATGTAGGAGAAAAAATATGGGCAAAGAAAAAGGAGGTCAAGGAATCCCTGACCTCCCTTAAGTCAAGTCACCCTATTCAGGTGACTCCAAGAGAAGAACTACTTCTTCTTCTTGGAAACTTTCTTAGCAGCCTTCTTCGTTGCTTTCTTTGCTGCTTTCTTCGTTGCCTTCTTCTTGGCGGCCATTGAATCACCTCCCTTCATGCATTAAAAAATTTTGGTTGGAAACTCTCGTGACGATAAAGACAGGATTCGTAGGATAGCGTTTCAGGCCGATGGTTATTGGCCGAGAAACGTTCCGGTTGGCGGAGAGCCTCCCGTGTTCGTTTTGCTGTTGTTGCTTGCGATTCAATCTTTATCCTACATCTGCTCGACTGATAACTAAATGATAAAGTTGTTGACTTGAATAGTCAAGCAATTCTTTTGCGAAATGAAAAAAAAATTTTGATCGATGCGCGTCGATGATCATCGACGCGCGACGCAACTCAGGTGTCGCTGAGATCTTTGATCAGCGTAGTCACAATGAGATCAATGAGTTGAGCGTCTTCGATCTTTTTGTTCGCGCCGTCGGTGATGTAAAACGCATCCATCGCCTTGTCCGCCTCGGTCGTGAGGATCGCGCCGTGGACATCCAGTTTCAGATCGCTGAACACCTTCGTGACCTGGAAAAGGAGACCGATGCGGTCGCTGCAAGTGAGATCCACGGTGCTGAAGTTGTCCGAGATGGCGTTATCGAAGGTGACCGAGGGCTTCATGGGGATGTCGCGGATCTTTCCGAAGGCGGACTTGGGCTTGATGCGTGCTCGCAGCTCCTGCAATTCCTCCTTCGAGAGCTTGAAGTTCTTTCCCAATTCCCGGATCAAGCGCTGTTCGAAATCGGCGCTCCCGGCCTTGCCGTCGCCCGGGATCGAGACCCAGAACTTATCGATGGCCTTGCCGTCCACGCGCGTGAAGATGCGCGCGCTGAGAATGGAGATCTCCAGATGCGCGAGGGTTCCGGCGATGGCGCAAAGCAGCGCGTCGTCGTCGTTGGCGACCACGGTGATCTCCCAATGCGTCTGCCTTTCGAGCAGGCGGGCATTGAATTTCTGCGTGTCCAGCGAGGCCAGCAGGTTGATGTGGGTGACGATGTCCTCGGCAGTGGTGGAGGAGGCGTATTGGCGCGGCAGCATCTCCAGATGGCGGCGCACTTCGGCCTCGGAAACGCGCTTGGAAACGTTCTCGATGAGCTGATCCTCAAGGCTGCGGGATTCCAAAACGGCCTGGAAAGGCCTTTGCATTTCCGTCAGAGCGAGCTCGTATAGACGCCTGAGGAGCGAGGCCTTCCAACTGGACCAGGCGTCCGGATGGACCGAGGAAACGTCGCAATAGGTGAGGACGTACAACTTATGCAGGGTGGCGGGGGTCTCGACCTTGGTGATGAAGTCGCGGATGGTCTTGGGATCGTCCAAATCGCGCCGTTGGATGATTTCGTTCATCAACAGGTGGTAGAGGACCAGGTTGGAGGCTTCCTTGCACCGGGAGGGGGACATGCCCATCTTCTGCATGTATTCGAAAATCATCTTCGCGCCGCTCACGCTATGCTGGGGACCGACCCCCTTGCCGATGTCGTGATAGAAGCAGGAGAGGATGAGCAACTCCATGTCGCTCACTTGCCCTAAAGCCTTCTGCAGGGACTCCAGATCCTTGTCCGTCTGCTTGGCCAGATAGGCGAGCTGGCGGATGACGGTGATGGTGTGCTCGTCCGTGGTGTAGATGTGGTAGATATCGTGCTGACTGTGGCAATAGATGTAATTGAAGTCCGGGATCAGCATCCCAATCAGGCGCACGTCATTCATGGTACGGAGCATGCGGCCCACGCGCTCCTTGCTCTGGCAAAGGCGGAGGAACTCCGGCAGATGAGCCTTCATGTCCAGATCCGGGTTGCTGGACATGATGTTCACCGCCTGCTTGATGCGGAGGATGGCATGGTGGGAATGACCTAATTCCCTGCGGTTGGAAATCTCAAAATACTCCAGCATCAGACCCATGTTGTCCAGGAAGGGATTGCCGACGCGGGCCTTGAGGTCCAACGCCCCGTCCACGGTCTGGAAATGGGGATGGTCCTTGAGCACGGCGGGCTTGGCCGCCTTCTCCTTGTTCTTCACCCAGCGGGAAATGACTCCTTCGGTGACGCGGAGGATGGTCTTGGTATGGTGGTAGAAGATCTTCAGGAAGACTTCCACGGCCTTCTGGTTGTCATCATCGTTGAAGCCCAGTTCCGCGGCCACCTCGGGCTGGATGGCGAAGCCCAGGTGATCATCCTTCTTGTTGGTCATGAAATGCAGGCAGCAGCGCACCTGGAGCAGGAAATCGTAGCCGACGCGGATGTCTTCCAGCTCCTGAGGGGTGATGAGGCCCTCCCTGACCAGATCGCCGAAGCTGTTGCAGTCGTGCTTGACCTTGGCGATCCACATCATGGAGTGGACGTCCCGCAGGCAGCCCAGGCCTTCCTTGAGGTTGGGCTCGAGCATCTGCACCAGTACGCCCACCTGGGTCTTGCGCTGCTCCCGTTCCTTGATCTTGGCCTCGATGAGGGCCGTGGTGCGCCAGGGGAACAGGCGCTTGGACATCATGCGCACGAATTTGCGGTAGAGCTCGTGATCGCCCGCCACGAAGCGCTCGTTGAGGAAGGAGGTCCAGGTTTCCGGGTCCTTGGTCGAGGCTTCTTCGCATTGGGACAGGCTGCGCACGGAATGGCCCAGGATGAACCCGTAATCCCACAGATTGCGGACGATGGCCTCGGCCTGTTCCTTCTCATGCTTGGTCGGCTTCTCCGAGGTGAGGATGAGCAGATCGATGTCCGACTGCGGGCACAGCTCCAGGCGGCCATAGCCGCCCACGGCGACCACGGCGACCAGGTTGGCCTCGTTGGGCACGGACATCTCCACATGGTCCCACATGACCCGCAGGAGGGTATCCACCATCTCGCTGATGAAGCGCACGGTGTCGGTGCCGGACGCGCCGCTGCGGTTGATGGCGCGGATGCGCTCCCGGTGCCGGGCCAGGACGGCCTTGATGGAGGCGATGCGCTCGGCCGGGTCGCGCTTGTTGTAGCATTCGCGGAGGGAATCGACGAAATCGCCCTGCATGCCGAGATTGGTGAGATAGCGTTGGATCATGGTGGGACTCCTGGGGTCAACTCGATGTTCGTCGGGCGTACAGGCCGCCCGCCTGGGTCAAATGCTTGGCCCTTCGGCATCGGGCGTCGGGCGTAAAAAATCGGATGGGATGGGCGGCTTGGGCGAACGGCGGGGCAATCGCTGCCGCTTCCAGGCTGCCTCAAGCTGGAGATGGGGAAACTATTCCGGGTTTTTACGCCCGACGCCCGACGCCGGACGCCCAACGGCGCCAGCATCGACCTGAGAGGGTTCATCTCAAGAGAAAATTAGAAATCAGGAAGCCCGATATGAGCACGGAGACGTTCGACGCGACCACGGAGGCCATCGTCGCCCGGCCCACGCCTTCGGCGCCGTGGGTGCTGGTGTAGCCGTAGTAGCAGCCGAACAGGGAGATGATGATGCCGAATACGAAGGATTTGAGGATGCCGACGAACATGTCCCAGTTGGTGTAGAAGAGGCGGACGCCGTAGAAGAAGGACTCCGGCGACAGATCCTTGAACAGGGTGACCACGGCCAGGGCCCCGAGGATGGCGATGAAGGAAGAGAAGATGGTGAGCATGGGCAGCATGATCATGCCGGCCAAAAGGCGCGGGGCCATGAGGAAGCGGAAGGGGTTGAGATCCAGCACCTTCATGGCATCCAACTGTTCGGTCACGGCCATGGTGCCCAGTTCGGCGGTCATGGCAGCGCCCACGCGGCCGGCAACGACCAGGGCGGTGAGGACCGGCCCCACCTCGAGCATGACGGATTTGCCCACCGCCGTGCCCACGTACCGCAAGGGCACATAGTCGGCGAAGTTGTAGGCGGCCTGCCAGGCGGCCACGGCTCCGGTGAAGATGGAGGTGAGGCCGACCAGGGGGATGGATGTGATGCCGATCAGGTACATCTGATCGATGGTGAAGTGGAAGTTCTTGAAGACGGAAGGGATGGCCAGGAACATGTCCGCGCAGAACCGCAGGAACCCGACGATATTGACGCACATGCGGAGAAAGGCCTCTCCCAGCCGCACCACCCGCCCATCGATATACCACCAAAGCCTCACGTCGTCCTCCAACCGAACAAGGTCATCAAAGCAACCGTCCGTCGAGTGCTTCCGCCACTCGACGGACCCAAGCCACTCTACCGGGTCAACAGGCTCTCATAATATTCGTCCAGGTATTTCCGCTGACCCTCCGTCAATCGCATCGCCTTGGAGCTCCTGCGGGCCTCCCTGAGCAATTGCAACATGCGAGCCTCATCGGCGGGCTTGGCGGGTCCAGTGATCTCGCTGGGGCGCCCGTGGCTGGTTTCCGCCTGGCGGGATTCGCTTTGCCCGCGTTCCTGCATCGCGTTGCTCGCCTCCAGGAGCTTGGACTGGAACCGTTCCTGGCGGCGCTTCAGTTCCTCCGGGGTCATGCGGCCTCCACGCAACTCCTCTTCCAGGCGGCGGGCCTCTTCTGCAAGGCTGCGGATCTTTTGCGCCGAGCCGCCTTCCTCCCCCATGCCTTCGGCCAGGGACTCCAGGCTCTCGCCCAGTTCGCCCTGCTTGTTGGCCATGCCGCCCAGGGATCCTTCCCCATCGGCTCCGCCTTCGCCGCCCTGTCCGCCCATCCCGCCTTTTCCATCTTTGCCACCTTGGGCGCCTTGGCCGCCATCACCTTGCTGTCCCTCGCCGCCCTTCTCACCGCCTTGGCCCTGCTTGCCGCCCTTCCCCTTGCCGGGCTGCCGGCCTTCCATCATGGCCTTGAGCAACTGATACGTCGCCTGGTTGATGGCCATCTGCTTGCCGCTCATGCCTTGGAGCTGGCCGGAGAGATCGCCTCCCGAACCGCCTCCGCCCTGGCCCGAAGACCCGGGGCTGCCGGAACCGGATCCGGAGCCGCTCCCTTGGCCGGAGCTTTGCGCCATCTTCAGGAGCTTGAGCAGCTCTCGGGAGAGGTTCTGGTTATGCCGCAGGGATTTCTCGGCGATGTCCCAATTGTATTGCCGCGCCGCCTCGCGCGAATCCGCCGTGAGGCCGCGCGCTTCCGTGGTCAGGGCCTGCCCGAGGAAAGGCACCTTGGCCGCCAGCGCCTTCACCCGTTCATTGAGCCATTGCGCCGTCTGCGCCACGCTGCCGTACAGGGCCGCTTCGTCCGCTTCCCAACCTTCGGCCTGGCGCCGTGCCGAACCGCTGCGGATGAGCAGCTGCAGGCGCGACAGGTTGAGCGACTCCTGTAGCAGATCCTGCGCCTCGGCTAGATCGACGGAGCTTTCCATGCCCGCCATCGCATCGCCCAGCATATCCCCCATCTCGCCGAGCTTGGCGGCGGCCGATGCAGCGGACTTGGCAGCCGACGCGGCGGCGGCGGACTGTTCCTTTCCGGATTTGCTCTTGGACGCGGACGCCACGGATTGCCGCACGTCCTGCATGTCCTTCTGCACGGGACCGGCCGGGAGTTTTTTGCCGACCTCCTGGAGATCCTTCCGTCCCGCCGCCTGGGCCGCGAAATCCGCGAGAGACTTCTGGGTTTCCTGCTGCAGGGCCTTCTGCTCCGCGTCCTGGGGGGCGCCGGCCTGTCCCGTCTGCAATTGCTTCGCCAGCGCCTCTTCGCGCGCCTTCAGATCCTCCAGCATGGACTTCAATTCCTGCATGCGCTTGCGATCCTTCAACTGCTCCAGCATGGCCAAGGCGCGGTTCAGACTCTCCGCCAATTCCGCCTGCCTCTCGAGCATCTCCTTCAGCTTCTCCTTGAGTTCCTGCTCGTTGACTTCCTGGCCCTGCAATTTGCTTTCCATCAGCTTCTGCAGGCTGTCCGGAAGCACTTCGCGGAGCAGGTCCTGGACCTTCTTCATCTTCTCCATTAGTTCAGGGGAAAGCAACCCGTTCTTGGCCTCCTGATCCATGGATTTCTTGAGATCGTCGTTCGCGCCCTTCATGTCCTCGGCCATCTTCATCTGTTCCTGGATGGCCTGATCCATCATTTCGCTTTTGGCCTTGGCCTGGGCGGCCTGATCCTGCAACATCTTTTCCAGATCGGACTGGTTCTGGATGTTCCGATCCAAATCCTTGGCCAGGTAGTCCAATTGGGACTTCGCCTGCTCCACCTGCGGCTTACCCGGGGTCTTCTCCAGCTTTTCCCGCAGGGCGGCGAGCTTGGCGGCCTGTTCCTTCTGGGATTTCAGCAGGTCTTCCAGGTTCTTCTCGCGCTCATCCAGGGGCAGCATGCTCTGGTTGCCGTGGGGCAGGACCGCTTCGTTCTTCTTCAGGAACTCCTGCATCTCCTTGGCCGCCGCCTGGGCCTGGGACATTTCCTTGGCCGCCTTGGAAGACTTGTCCGCGGACTTGTCATTGCCGGCCTCTTCCTTGGACTGGCGATCGAGGGATTGGCTCATCTGCGCCATGGCCGCTTCCACGCGCCGCTGATGTTCGCGGGGATCGTCTACCATGATGCGGTTGATTTCGTAATCCGCGAGCATGGGCGGCCCTTCTTCGCGCGGGGACTGCTTTTCCCGCTCCAGTTTGCGTTCCAACTGATTTTCGCGTTGCAGGGCGCTCTTGAGGTTCGCCACCGCGCTCTGCTCCTTCTGGCGCGAGGACGCCAGCACCTCCTGGACCGTGGGCATGCGCAGGGTGCGGGTGGCCGAACGGCCGGTCTTGGGACCGTTCACGGTATCGTTGTCGACGGCGGCCAGATGGAACTCCACCACATTGTCCGGACGCAGGTTCAGGGCATGCAGATCCCATTCCGTTTCCACCAGCCCGGCGCGCGCCTGCTTGAGCCAATCCCGGCCGTCCCGCTGGCCTTCGGCCGCCACCTTGCCGTTCGCGAGCACGCGGTAGATGAGCTTGAGGGACGAGACGCCGAAATCGTCCTTGACCCGGAAGGCCAGGGGCATGCGCGCGTCCCGATCCAGCACCGTGTCGCCGCCGGGCGAAACCAGATCGACTTCCGGGGCCAGATCGGGGATGATGTCCACCCGGGAGGGAAGCGAGGGTCGCGAGCGGATGCCCTGATCATCCTGGAGCCAATAGGAGTAGTCGAGCGGCTTGCGGACCTCCCGGACCACGCGGAAGGAGGTACCGGGGCCCAGGGTATCTTCTGAAGGACGTACCGCATCCGTTACCTTGGCGCGCGCGGAATCCGCATCGCGCGCCGCGGCGCCGGCGACGGGAACCGGATCCGATCCGGGCGCGCCATCCGGGGATCGGAAGCTCCACGCCAGGCGCTTGAGTCCGCGATCGGCCGCGACGATCCAGGTCACGCGCGTGCCCGGCAGCACCGGGAAGCGCACCACCCCCTGGGGCAATGTGTCCGGACGCAGGCGCGTATAGCCCGGCGGTTCCAGGACGGCCTGGATGCGTTCCAGGAAAGGCGGGGGCAGAACCTTGAAGCGCAAGGACGGGCTGCGTCCGTTGTCCCCGGCGAAATACAGGGTGAAGTCCGTCTCCGCTGGGCCGAAGGCGAAGGCGAAATGTTGATCGGCGTCGACGGCAAGCGGGAAGCGGCTTTCCCCGACGGCAGTGCGGATATAGGCGAATACGGCCTGGCCCGGCAGCAGATTGCGCGCGCGGCCGGATACCTTGGCGCTGTCCCCCACCCCGATCACCTTGGGGCTCGCCCCCAAATCGAAGCGGAGGATGGGTAGACGGTCGAGGGCGATCCAGGGAAGCGAGGCGCGATGCAGGAATTCCACAGGGCGACCGGTGAGCGCGGCGGAAACGGCCAGGGCCAGCAAACCGGCTGCGAGCGCGGCGCGCTGAAGGCTGGGGAAAACGCGCGGGCGGGGCAGATCCAACTTCGGGAGAATCCCGGAGTAGAGGCGGTCCAGTTGGGCCAGGGTCTCTTCACCGTGGTTTTGCAGGGACAGGGTGGTACGGAAGGGATCCGGCGCTCCGGGGTTTGCGCGATCGAGATCCTGTGCCACGGCTTCCGGAGCATTGGCCCCGGAGGTCCAGCGGAGCCAATAAGCCAAGGGCGCCAGCAGATAGATGGCGTAGGTCCAGGACATGAGGATCAGGCAGGTGGGCGACAAGGGGAAGCGGAGGGAGAACCAACCGAGCACGGCCAGGGCGAGGAGATGGACCGCCATCAGGATCCACAGGACGTGCAACGCGGCAGCGGTCGCGCTCTTGCGGCGGTGGCGGGCGAGCAGGGAGGGGATTTTTTGGAGGGCTGAGGTCATTGGGGTTGGACAAGGATAGAAGTCAAAAGGCAAAATGCAAAAGTCAAAATGCAAAGTTTAAGAAAATGCCGCATTGTCCCCGCAACATCGTAGACTTCGGATTTGCTTCCCGGCTTCACGGCCGGATCGCCCTTTCTTCATTTTGACTTTTGCATTTTGACTTTTGCATTTTGAATTCTACCGCGGCGTCGTCAGGGAATCGCCTCCGCGGCCGCCGCTCCCTGCAGGAACCAGGCGACCACGTTCACGCCCATGCGCAAGGCGGCTTCATGCAATTCGGGGGGATCCTTGTGCACCTCCGGATCCTCCCAGCCGTTTCCGAGGTCGCTTTCATAGCTGTAGAATACCACCGTCCTTCCGTCCACGACAATTCCGTAGGCCGTGGCGCGCTTGCCGTCGTGCTGATGGATCTTGGGCAGCCCGTCGGGAAAGCGGTAGTGGGAGCTGAAGACCGGATGCTTGAGGCCCATGGGCGTCATGGGGTGGTTGGGAAAGAGGACTTTCATTTCGCGGCGGAAGGAAGTGTCCATGCCGTAATTGTCGTCCGCGAAGAGCAGGCCACCGCGCAGCAGGTATTCGCGCAGGGCCTTGCGTTCCTCTTCGGAGAAGGCCACGTTGCCGTGCCCGGTCATGAAAAGGATGGGGAAGTCGTAGAGGTTGCCGTCCATGATGGCCACGGGATGATCCTCAGCGCAGGCCTGCAGGCCCAGATCCGATCGCAGGCGCGCGGAGAGGTTCACCAGCATGGAAGGACCCGCGTACCAGTCTCCCCCGCCACCGTACTTGAGCCGTCCGACGGACCAGCACGGAACGGTCGAGGCCTGCGTATCCCGCCCGGCGGAAACGGCAATCAGGCCGAGGAGAAGCCACAATACGGAAAGGGACCGGCCCTTGTTAAACGTGCGGAACATAAACAGTAAACTAGAAAATAGCCTACCCGGGGGTGCTTTAAAGCCGGGTCGGAACGGTCATGGCAGTGAGGAAAACCGTTGCCGCGACAGGATGCGGAGCGAGGAACAGGATGCGGAGAGCGTGCGGCTTCAGCGCGCGGCGGTTTGGGCGGGGGTGGACCTGGACCGGTTGTTCCACAGGATGCGGTAGGTCCAGTAATTCCCCATCACCTTTTTCACATAATCCCGCGTCTCCCAGAAGCTGATATCCTCAATCGCCGATTCCGGGGGCCGATCGGCGGCCGCGGTCAGCCAGCGTTTGGTGGGCTCGGGCCCGGCGTTGTAATTGGCCAGGACCCAGAAGGAATTGTTTTTGTATTCCTTGGAGAGATCGCGCAGGTAGGCGGTGCCCAGGCTGATATTGACCTCCGCTTCGGATAGGCTGTACGGATCGAAGCGCGCCCACTTCTCATTCTTGGCCACCGTTTTGCCCGTGGCGGGCATCAGTTGCATCAGGCCCACCGCCCCCGCGCCGGATTTGATGTCCCGATCGAATCCGGATTCCTGGCGCATGAGCGCGTACACGAAGGCCGGATCCAGGCCCCGCTTGGCCGCGTACTTCTGCACCGCGCCTTCGTAAGGACGCGGGAAGATGAGGCGTAGCACTTCCTTGGGCGCGCTCCCCCATTTATCCGGCGGAATCTTGTAGCTGAGTTGCAGGCCGAGCTTGTAGGATTCCCGCCACAGCTGGCGGTTCTTAAGCATGCGGGCGTTGACGTACAAGTACCAGGGATTGTTCTTCACCTTGGCCGGAACGGTCCGCAACGTGAGGATGGCCAAGGTGTCCAGGCGGAACTGCAACAGTTTTCCGACGGTTAGATAGTCGCTTTCGAAATCGTTGCCGAGCTTTTCCCGGAAACCGGACATCCCATCCTTCATCCAGGTCTTGATGCCTTCCGGCGTGGATGGAGCGAAGCGGCGCCACGGTTCCAGGCTGTCCGCGTAGAGGCCCCGGGCCTGCAGGGTCTGGCGCGCGAGATGGCCGTAGAAATTGAGCGGGTACTTGACGGCGAGTTGCGCCAAGGCGGCCCGCGAGCCCACCGTATCCTTGAGGGAATCCAGGGCCTTGGACTCCCAGAAGAGGCCGGCGGGATAGGCATTCGAGTTCACCTGATCGCGGATGGCATGGAAGGCCTGGCGGGCCGCGCCCATGTTGCCCGCCTTGAATTGGCACAGACCCACGCGGAAGTTGGCCCAATCCCCGCGCTTGTTGGCGCTGAAATCCGCCAACTGCCGGTAGTAGAACTCGATGGCCTCCACGTAGTTCCCTTGCTGCTCCAGGTCCCAGGCGCGCAGCCAGTAGATCTCCGAGGTCTTGTCCGCCTTGGGGAATTTCTCCAGCAGGCGATCGTACCAGATGATGGCCTTTTTGGGGTCCTCCAGATGATCATAGCAGCGGGCGATCTGCAGGATGGCCTCGGAAGTCTCCCCGTACTTCTCCATGTATTTGACGAAGGCCGGGATGGCCTTGAGGTAATCCTTGTTCTTGAAATGCAGGTTGGCGTAGTTCCAATGCATGGCCTGCTTTTCGGCCTTGCCCGGCACCAGTTTGAGCGCGGCTTCGCTGCGCAGGATGGCCTGGCTGTTGAGGCCCAATTTGGTTTCCAGATCCAGCATCAGATCCTGCGACTCCCACGTGCCGGTTCCCGGCGGAAGATTGGGCGCAAGCGCCTGATAGAGCGTATCCAGGCGCCGGTCCGAAGGCGCGGAGGCGGCGATGCGCTTGAGCAGCATGTTGAAACCGTCCGGCGATCCGGAGAAGCCCTGGAGCTTGAGCAGTCCGTAGAGAAAGTTGATCTTAACGGAGCTGGCCACCGGGGCCTGGATGACCTTGCTGTAGAACTGCAAGCGCGCGGAATCGCTCGGCTGGGTCAGGGGGAAGGTCTGGATGCGACGGTTGAGCAGGTAGCCTTGCCAAGTCGAGCCGCCCACCCACTCCAGACAGGCCTTGAGCACGCTGTCCGCATGCACGTAATCCCGCAGCCCGGTATAGACGTCGGCCATCAGGATGGTCTTGTACACCTGCGCTAGGCGTTCCGAGGGTTCCGCCTTGGCCAGCACCTTTTTGGCTTTTGCGAAGTCCTCCTTCTCCATGGCTGTCACGGCGTTCAGGACCGCGAGCTGGAAGGCCGCGATGTCCTTGCGCGTGGGTTTTCTCATCGCGAAAGGAAGGCCCGCCTTGGGGCCTGGCGGAGGCGGCGCGCCGGAATCGGCCTCGGCCTGGGCCAGGCTGTCCTCGTCCCCGTTCACGATGTTTCCGGTCTTGAGCAGGGAATCGACTTTGGCGCGCACAGCGGAGGAGCCGTTGGCGGGAATGGGTGACGGGACCGCGGGCGAGGCGACTGTGGGCGCCGAGGCCGGAGCCGATGTCGCGCTTCCATTGGACGGCGCGGGTTGGGCCGCCGTTTGCCCTTGGGCCGGACCCGGTGCGGATGCCGCGGCGGCCGCGGCGGGACCCGGTGTGGCGCCTGAGGCGTGGGGTGCGGGAGACGGCACGGACGCGGAAACGGACTTCACGGATGCTGAGCCGCCGGTTGCAGGCGCGGCTATGGGCCCGGTCGCAGTGGCGGCGGCGGAAGAAAGGGGAGCGGCCGAGTCGGACTTGGACTTCACCTTGGTGGAGTCGACGATGACTTTGCGGGCGGTTGCGGACTTGGCTTTGACGCCGTGACGGGTGGAAGGCCTATCGGCGTGGATCGAAACCGCGATCGAGCCCGTCAAGGCCCAGACCATCATCATGGAAGGGAATCCGAATCGCCGACCCATGCCAGGAAAACTAACAACTGCTCCGGGGGCCCAGCCACTTTAGCATGGAACCAATTTTCCCGGACTCGGGATCGACTTCGATGGAATCGCCCCAATTTGGATCAGAAGGGTTCAGAACGCATCAGGACCGGCGGAGCCGCGAATGGGTTGGGGCGGGATTCAGATCTGGGAAGAACGCTTGCCTGGAAACTTGGTGATCCCCAAGTCCGCGAGCTTGTCACCGTAGCGTTCGCGCAGATAGCCGCCGATCTCGTCAGCGGTGGTCAGCAAAAGCACCGCCTCGCTGCATAGGCGCGCCTCTTCGAAGGAAATCGAACGGATCAGTTTCTTCATCTCCAGCAGCACGCCCGGGCCCATGGAGAGCTCGTCGATGCCCATGCCTATGAGCACGATGGCGGCCAGCGGATCGCCCGCCATCTCCCCGCATACGCAGGCCTGGATGCCGTGGCGGCGCGCGACTTCGATCACGCTTTTGATCTGGCGCCACACGGCGGGACTGTTGGGCTCGAACAACTCCGCGATCTTCTCGTTGGCCCGGTCCACGGCCAGGGTGAACTGGATCAGATCATTGGTGCCGATGCTGAAGAAATCCACCTCGCGGGCCAGTTCGTCAGCCATCACCACGGCGGCGGGCACCTCCACCATGCAGCCGATCTCCAGTTGGGCGTTGTAGGCGATGCCTTCCTTGTCCAGTTCCTTGCGGACCTCGTCCAGCACTTTCTTGGTCTCGCGGATCTCCCAGAGGTTGGAGATCATCGGGAACATGAGGCGGATGTTGCTGTAGGCCGTGGCGCGCAACACGGCGCGCAACTGGGTCTTGAAGATCGACCGGTTGTCCAAGCATACGCGTATGGAGCGCCAGCCCATGTAGGGATTCAGCTCGCCGGCCATCTTGAGGGCGGGAACCAGCTTGTCGCCGCCGGCGTCCATGGTGCGGATGGTGACGGCCCGCGGGCTCATGCGCTCGCCGATGTACTTGTAGGCCTGGTATTGCTCCTCTTCGCTGGGCATGTCCTCGCGGGTCAGGAACAGGAATTCAGAGCGGTACAATCCCACGGAATCCGCGCCGTATTGCAACACACTTTCCACCTCGATGGGCAATTCGATGTTGGCCGAGAGCTCGATGTACTTGCCGTCCGTCGTAATCGGCTCCAGGTCCCGCAGGGTGGAGAGCTCGCGCTCCATGGCGAAGAAGGCGGCCTTCTTGAACTCGTATTCCTTGATGTCCCGCAGCGAGGGATTGATGATGACGTTGCCGGCGGTCCCGTCGATGATGACCGTCTGGCCGGGCTCGATCTCGATGCCGGACCAGGAGATGCCGGAGACGGCGGGAATTTCCAGGGAGCGCGCCAGGATGGAGACGTGCGAGGTCTTGCCGCCCACCTCCGTGGTCAGACCCAAAGTATTCTTGCGGTTGAACTGCGACAGCACCGAGGGCGTCAGGTTGCGGCTCAGGATGATGACCGGCTCGGGGACGTCCAGGTAGGACAAGTTGTTCTCGCTCAGCATGAGGATGTCGATGACGCGGGTGGCCACGTCCCGCAAATCGCTCATGTGATCCTTGAGGAAGCCGCCGGAGATGCTCTCGAAGCGCTCGGCCAGGGCGTTGATGCGGCTGCTGTAGGCGTACTCGGCGTTGTGCAGGTTCTCGTGGATGTCCTTGATGACCTCGGCCACGATCTCCACGTCCTGCAGCATCATCATGTGGGTGTCGAAGATGCGGGCCTCGTATTCGCCCACGTCCCCGATGATGCGGGTCTTGATGCCGAGGATTTCCTTATGAGCCTTGTCCAGGGCGCGCTTGAGGCGCGCGACCTCCTGGTCCACCTTTTCCGGGGGGATGACGCGCTTCTTGACGACGCGTTCTTCCGGATGGAGCAGGAACGCCGGACCGATGGCGAACCCGGGCGATGCGGGAACGCCCTGCAGCATCACGCGTTTGGGTTTGGGTCCGGACATGATCTATCGGCTAATCGTATTTGAATTTGGAGGAAAAGAGCTGCTCGATGGCATCCAGGGCCTCGGCCTCGTCGCTGCCTTCGGTTTCCACCTTGATGACGGCGCCGGGTTCGGCGGCCAACAGCATGATGTTCATGATGCTCTTCGCGTTCGCGCGCATGCCATCCTTGATGAAGATGACGTTGCATTTGAACTTGGTCGCGGTTTCCACGATGAGGGCGGCCGGCCGGGCATGAATCCCGGAATCGTTGATGACGGTGAGTTCTTTGGTGACCATGACGTTCTCAGACTCCCTCTCGGAATTGGATGGACATTGCGGCGGAGGCGTCGGCCCCGGCGGCGATCTTGAAATCCCAAATCGGCACCAGCACCGTGCCCTGGTAGACCCTCTCGTAGCCGCCTTCGGACTGGCTTACGGTTTCAATGGCGTCCCGCCAGGCCTTCGTGGCGCCGGGGAAGGCCGCGTCGCACCGCAGCTTGAGCCACTCGTCGGTGATGGCGACGGATTTGGTCGCGGGCATTTCGCCCCGGGAGGCGAGGATGTCGCGCGATCTCGCAGCGGATTTCCCCGCGCTTGCCGCGACTGTCGCGGTGGTCATACCCGCAGCAACGGTAGCGGCCGCATCCCACTCAATATAACGGTCATGGGCGTTGCCCGCAAGCAGGCAAAAAAGCGCTTCCGTACCGAAGCGGAATTCCACGGGCGGCTTGCCCGCATTGGTGACCGGATTCGTGAACTTCCATTCCACCTTCAGATTGGCCGATCCCTTTTCCAGGATGATGCGTTTTTCCACCCCGATCACGGAGCCATCGGCGCTCTTGGCCGTGCCCAGGAACAGCACCACGGTATCCTTGGCGCGGCGCTCCAGGGAGGTTTCCCGAGCGGTGAACTTGAGGGCGGAGTCGTAGGCTTGTCCCGCGTAATCTTTGAACTCGGTGCCGGGCTTCAGGTACAGGTCAGCCAGGGATCGGCGCATGCGCTTATCGTAAATGAGGTAGCCGCGCAAGTTGGCTTCCTTCTCGCCCAGGGAGTTCTCGAGCTTGGTACCGGCTTCGCCTTTGCCGCCGATGAGTTCGTGGTAAGCCTCGAAGCGCCGGGTCAGGGTGTCGCTCAGGTTGATGGCCGTATCCTTGAGCCAGAACTGGTTGATCTCCCCGTCATGGGTCAGGCTTAGGTAGACCTCGTGGGAATTGAGGGTGTATTCCGGCTTGCCGTCGCAATCCCAATCGACCACCTCCCAGAGGGGCTCCTCTTTGGAAGCGAACAGGCCCACGTCCAGCAGGCGCTGGGCTTTGATGAGCTCGCGGTAAAGGGCGAAGCGCAGATGCGGCAGATACAATCCGCCGAACACGCCGTGCCAGTAACCGCAATTGCATTCCGATTGCCAAATGTGATCCATGGCCTCGCCGCGGATTTTGGCGGGCAAGGTGGCCTGCAACTTGTCGTACACGCGCGACAGGCGGATGCCCTGCTTGTGGATCTGGTTGCTCTCGGGATATTTGTTGAAGAAGTTCCGCCAGAATGTCCCGCGCAGGAACTTGACCGAGTCCTGGCCTTCGGCCTGGGCCACGATGTTCTGGGCCTTGCGGAACTTGCCGATGTCGTGGGCGTCTTGGGCCCACACCATCATCTCCATGTAGGAGGCGGGGGGCAGATAGACCAGGCCGAGGTTTTTCTCCGGCTTCAGGCCGTCGCCGACCGGGGCCACGCGGATGCGGTCCGGCATGCTTTCGATCTTCTCGAAGAAGCGGTGCAGCCAGCGATCAGTGTAGACATGGTTGAAGGTGCCGGGCCAATCGCCGAACTTCTCACCGTCGTCGCCGAACACCACCTGGAGATCGCCCTGGGAGTCCGGGGCGCGATCCTGTTCCAGCTTCAGTAGGGTGTCGATCACCTCTTCCACCGAGCGGAAAGGGATGTAGTCGCGCACCACGTCGTGGATGGGGAACAGCTTGAGGGTATGGCCCTGATCCTCGGAAAGGAAATAGCCGTCCATCTCCTTGTCGGTCTTCCCCACCATCTTGAAATGGCTGCCGTCCAGGAGCACGTATTCCAGCCCGGCTTCGGAGATGGGTTTGACCAAGGTGGGTTCCCACACTCGTTCGGCCAGCCAGATGCCCTTGGGCGTGGTGCCGAACAGGCGCCGCACGGAATCGGAAAGCTTCTTGAGCTGGCCGATCTTGTGGGCGTCCGAAATGACGGGCAGGATGGGCTCGTAGAAGCCGCCGCCCAGGATTTCCAACTGGCCCTTTTCCACCACGCCGCGTAGGCTTTTCAGGTAGTCCGGGCGCTTGGCCTCGAGCCAGTCCAGCAGGATGCCGGAGAAATGCATGCTCATGCGGATCTTGGGATGGGAGGCGAGCACGTCGAGAAAAGGGCCGTAGGCCTGATTGAAGGCCCGTTCGAAGATGAAGTCGAAATTACCGACGGGCTGGTGGTTGTGGATCGCCCAGTGCAGGTTGATCATGCGGATGCTTTCAGAAAAGATTCACGTTTACGTCCAGCCCCTTTTTCTCGATATGCTTGAACAACGAATCCGCGCTGTTCAGAGTGCCGCGCAGCTCCAGATAGAAGGTGGAGTCGTTGAGCATGGCGCCGAGGGTGCTGTTGCTGGAATTGACCTTGGCGAGCAAGCGGTTCATCTCATCCGCCACCTTGTCCGCCTTGTCGACCACGTCCCGCAGCTTTCCGGAGACTTCCGAGCCGTTCTGGATGATGGTCCGCACCGGCACTTCCTGATCCTTGAGGAGGATGTGCACGCGCTGGCTGGCGTCTTCCAGGTTGGCCAGGCTGTGCTTGACCTTGGGGTCGATGTCGTTGATGAAGGTATTGAGGCGCGTGCTCAGCTCTTCGGTCTGGCTTACCACATTGTTGAAGGAAGCCACGAATTCGGGCTTGCCCACCGTGCTGTCCATGATGGTATGCAGGGAGCGCACCAGCGTCTCCGATTCCACGAACACTTCTCCCGCGATGCCCATGGCTTCCGCGATGCCCGCATCCAACTTGCCCTCCAGCTCCGCGCCCGTGGGCCAATACTCTGTCGACTGCCCGAGCAGGATGCCGATTTGGCGCTCGCCCATCAGCCCGATGTTCTGGATGCGCACGTCCGAATCCTTCGGCAGCTTGAGGCCGCGATCCAGTTTCAAATTCACGCGCACGCGGTTGCCCTGCAGCTCTATGCCCTGGACCTTGCCCATCTTCACGCCGTTCACCTTCACGGGATCCCCGTCCTGGAGCGTCGAGACCTGGGAGAAAATCACATGGTAGTTGTCCGATTTGCGGCCGGGAACCGTCTCCTTGAGGAAGTACACGCCGAACAGGAGGATAAGGAGGGAGAGGATGACGAACAGCCCCACCACGATATTGTTTTTGCGGTTGGTCATGTCCTGAATGCCGAGTCCCAAAGGGGACGAGTCCGGCAGAAACCTCCGTTTTCCAGTATTATCGCAAATATAGATTATATAGACAAAGGAATAAGAACGCGGAGTGGCCGAGACTTCGAAGAGGGGTTAGGGATTGGGGCTAGGGAATGCAAAGAACAAGAACACAGGCGAGCCGATGACACAAAGATGGAATCGGCAGAGCCCTAATCCCTAGCCCCTAATCCCTAACCCCTTGGGAAGTATAGACAACTGCGGGTCTACTCGTAGACCTCAGTGCTTAGTCTTGTCAGCGAGTTCAACCTGCTCTTGTTCTTCATGGTCTCAATGAGCTTTTCGTTGAACAACTTGGCCGCGTCGATGCCGTTCATCTTCAACAGCATGTTCATGGCGATGACTTCCGAGATCACCGTGATGTTCTTGCCCGGGGAGATGGGGATGATGACCTTGGACACCGGAACGCCGATGACGTCGGTGGTAAGCGGATCCAGGCCCGTGCGCTCGTAGTTCTCGCCGTCCCGCCATTTCTGGAGCTCCACCACCACTTCCACCTTCTTGGTGTTGCGGATGGCGCGGATGCCGAACAGCTTGCCCACGTCCACGATGCCGATGCCGCGGATCTCCATGTGGTGGCCCAGGATCTTGTTGCCCTTGCCGATGATGGAGTGGCCCTTGCGGATGAGATGCACGATATCGTCCGCGACCAGGCGGTGGCCGCGCTCGACCAGATCCAGTACGCATTCGGATTTGCCGACGCCGCTTTCGCCTACGTAGAGCATGCCTACGCCGTAGACGTCCACGAGGGAAGCGTGCACGGAACAATACGGGGCGAACCAATCCTCCAGGATGTCCTGGACCTCGGTGCAAAAGTCTAGGGTCTCCCTTGACGTGGTGATGATGGGGACGTTCTGGGTAAGGCACATCTGCAGGAGCTCTTCATGCAGTCCGGCGTTATGGGTCAAGACCCAAAGAGGTGAGCGGTAGTCCTGCAGGCGCGCGAAGATTTCCCTGCGTTTTTCCGCGCCCACGGATTCCAGATACGACCACTCCGTGGTCCCGATGATCTGCACGCGCTGATAGGAGTAGACGCCGGTGAATCCCGCCAACGCCAGGCCGGGCCGATGCAGATTGGCCTCGATGATCTCGGTGCAGAGGGAGGATTCGGGAGTCTTGAGGTTCAAGGACAATTCGTCCTTGAACTGATAATAGAAATCCCTCACGGGGAGGGATCTCTTGCGGTTTATTTCGAGCCGGTTGAATTCGATGCTGTCGGGCAAATTGGGTTCTTTACCTCATTCCGCGACGAGGGCGGACGTCGGGATCGATTTGTGGATCTTCAATTTTTCGTTTTCCTTCTTAAGCTGCCGTTCGACCTTGTCCAGCATGCTTTCGATGGCCTTGTACATGTTGTCTTCTTCCGCGCTCGCGCAGATGGTCTTCTCCAGGACCTTGACGATGATTTCCGCGCGGCGGACGCCGCTCTTTTCCGCATCCAGGATCACGTGCGCCCCGGTGATTGAATCATTGAACTTCTCGATCTTGTCCAAGCTGTCCTTTATGCTGGCATGAAGTTGGGGGGAGGCATGGAAATGCCGCGCGGTGATCTGAATCTTCATGATTTTTCTCCTTTGAAGAAGAGCCTCCGTGCCGATGGTGCGGAGGCGGGGTTACCCTGTCCTTAATCTACATAAATGGTCCGCGCGGGGGTAAGCACATATCCGTGCCGTTTTTGCATGGTCGGTGCGGTCCAAACCGAGGTGTGTCCTGTTGTCCATCTCCCTGCAAAAACCGTCAAACCCGGAGTGGGACAGGAGGCACATGATCGTATCTTACCCGCGAGGTCCGGAACTTGTCAAGCCGTTCCTGCGGTGATTTTCACCCCGGAATCATTCCCTGGACCGTCCCCGGCTGAGCGGCGGTTCAAAGCCATCTACACCATTGATTTCCGGGAACTTCCACGGATTTCCTGGCAGGGTGTTTGCGAGGCGGCCATGCGGGCTTGCGCGATAGCGTGGCGGTACCGGAAAGTGACGGTTCCCGGCCATGTGTCAGGGAGGCCAAAACCTCAATATTGCTTGTGCAAACGGGTACCCAGGCCGGGACTGACGGCCGAACGGAAGGCCGGAACCAAGACCGGAATCGCTTCGGCCGCCGCTCCGGTTTACCCGGCCACGGAGATCAATACTGCTTGCGCAACCTAGCGGGTAGAATCTCCAATTGATCCCGGTATTTCGCCACGGTGCGGCGCGCCACGTCGAGTCCTTTAGCCTTCAGGATCTCCACAATCTTCTGATCGCTCAAGGGGCGTTTGGTGTCTTCGGACTCGATGAGCTTCTTGATCTCGTCCTTGGTTGTGACCGAGGAGACTTCGCGTCCATCGGCCTGGGTGACGCCGGCCGTGAAGAAGTATTTCAGTTCGAAAATGCCGTGGCTGGTCTGCACGTACTTGCCGTTGGTGACACGGCTGACCGTGGAGATGTGCATGCCGATCTTGTCCGCCACGTCCTGGAGGATGAGCGGGCGCAGATGCGTGGGCCCGAGCTTGAAGAAGTCCGGTTGGCTTTCGATGATGGCCTGCATCACCTTCAGCATGGTGGACTTGCGCTGTTCGATGGCGCGGATGAGCCAGGTGGCGGAGTTGAGCTTCTCGCGCACGTATTTCTTCTCGTCCGTGGAGGCGCGGCTGCCCTTCTTAAGGAGCTCGGCGTAGGCACGCGACACCTTCAAGGAAGGCACGGTGCGATCGTTGAGCATCAGCACCAGTTCGCCTTCCACTTCCTCCACGATGAGATCGGGAGTGATGGGATTGGCCAAGGTGACGCTGACGAGGCGGCCGGGATGCGGTTCCAGGGATCCGATTTCGCGCATGGCGGTCTGAATCTGATCCGGCGGCACGTCGAACTTCTTGCCGATGGCGGCGACCTTGAGCTTCTCCAGGAGTTCGAACTCCTCTTCGACGATGCGCTTGGCCAAGGGGCTCACGCGGCCGTAGCGGTAGATCTGCAGCAGCAGGCATTCGCGGAGATTGCGCGCGCCGATGCCGGCGGGATCCATCGATTGCAATACATGGAAGGCTTCGCGGACCACGGGGGAAGCCGTGTCCAGGGCCATGGACCCGTCGATGATGAGCTGGATTTCCTTGACCAGGGGATTGCTGGCGGCCTGCACGGCGCGTGAGGCCGCTGCATCCGCGGCGGCGTTGGCGTTGTCGGCGGTGGGATCGGGAAGAGGAGGCTTGACTTCCTTGGCGGCCTTGCCGTTGCCCTCGGAGCCGGACTTGCCGTTCCCGGAACCCCCGTTGCCGTTCGCGTCGTCATGGGACTTCGCCATGGCGCGGGAGCCCTCGCTTTTTTCTCCCGCTTCCCCATCGGCGCCATCGTCTTCATCGTCATCGGCGGCCAGAAGCAGATGCTCCGGAACCAGGTAGCCGCGTTCGTCCAGGCTGTTGACCAGGTACTCGACCAGGGCCGAGACATCCGCGTCCACGGTGCGGTCCTGCAGTTGTCCCAGGAGGTGGTCCTGCAGGGTCTTGGAGTAGACCGGAATCTTCTCGTAGCGTTCGTCCGGGCTTTCCAATTCCTCGGTGCGCTTGTTGCCCAGGTCGAAGCCTTCTTCGAGGTAGCTCTCCCAGTCGATCTCCTGCTTGTCCTTGGGATCGTCCGAGATCACGCGATCGAGATCCGTCTGTTCCGCCGGGGCCGGGGTCTCCATATCGTTGTCCGCGGAAGGGGATTCGATGCGGTCGTTGTCGTTGGGTTCGGTGGATCCTGGACCATCCTGCCCCGCTTCCAATTGGGCCGGCTCCTGATCCTCTTCGCCTTCTTCGAGGGTCTCCAGGAGCGGATTGGTTTCCAGCTCCTGCTTGACCACCATCTCCAGTTCCAGGGAGTTCATCTGCAGGAGCTTCAGGGATTGGATCATCTGGGGCGAGAGCTTCTGCTCCAGCCCCACGTGCAAATTCAGATCAAGACCGAAATTCATTTCTTCATCGCCTTCGTGTCCGTAGTCATCCCAGGGAGAAGGACTTGCCCAGGTAGATCCTGCGCGCCTCTTCGTCCTGGGCCAAATGTTCCGCCGTGCCCTCGACCAAAACCTTGCCTTCGAACATGATATAGGCCCGATTGGTGGTTGCCAAGGTCTCCCGCACGCTGTGATCCGTAATCAGGATCCCCATGCCCTTGTCCCGGAGATTAAATATAACCGATTGGATGTCCTCCACGGCAATGGGATCGATGCCGGCGAAGGGTTCATCCAACAACAAGAATTTGGGGTTGGTGGTCAGGGCGCGCGCGATTTCCAGGCGTCGCCGTTCGCCGCCGCTCAATGTGTTTGCCTTGTTCTTCCGCAGATGGGAGATCTTGAACTCCTCCATCAGGCGATCGCACTCCCGCCGGCAATCCGAGCGCGATAACTTGCGCGTCTGCAGGATGGCCAGGATGTTCTGCTCCACCGAGAGCTTGCGGAACACCGAGGTCTCCTGGGCCAGATAGCCGAGCCCTAAGCGGGCGCGCTTGTACATGGGGATGGACGAAACGTTGTCGTCGCCCATGAAGATGGATCCGGAATTGGCCCGTATCATGCCGACGATCATGTAGAACGACGTGGTCTTGCCTGCGCCGTTGGGGCCCAGCAGACCCACCACTTCGCCCTGGTTCACATGGAAACTCACCCCGTCCACGACCTTGCGGCCATTGTAGACCTTGACCAGGGACTCCGCCTTGATCTGCACTATTTGACCCTCCAGGGAATGTTCGGCCGGGGTTTTTCCGGCTTGGCCGCTTCCGGTGTTTTTCCGTCCGAAGGTTTTCCGGCCGGTGGATTTGCCGCGGCTGGCTTCGCCGCGTCCGGCGTCCTCGCCGCGTCCGGCGTCTTCGCCGCCGGGACCGGGGAAGCGGGCTTGGCCGTCGTCGCGGCGGACTTGGCCTCCGGCTTTGATCCAGGCTTGCCCTCGCGCGCGCTGTCGGACGCCGCCTTTTCCGTAGCCGCGCTGTCGGAGGCGCCGCCCTTGCCCTGCTTCTCGCCGTAATAAGTGCCCTTGGCAGTGCCCTTCACCATCACCTCGTCGATCTTTCCGTTCTTGAAGGCGAAGTCGATGGTGTCGCCCTCGGCGTCGTTCTTGCCCTTCAGCTTCTTCTTCTCGAAATGGTAGTAGGTGCTCTTGGCCGCGCCCGCGCCACCGCCCATCACGTTGGCGCTGGTGACCTGCTTGCCGTTGAAGCGCAGCACCATGTAATCGCCGCTCATCTTGTTGACGAAGTCGGGCTTGTCCACGTCGAAGTAGGCTCCGTCGGCGTTCTTGAATACTTGCACGCTGTCGATGGCCTTCTGCTTGAAGGCCAGGAAAAGCGAATCCCCATGTACGTCCGACTGGCGCGCGACCGAGGTGTCCGTGGCGGGCTCGGTGGAATGGGCCTGGGCCGAACCCTTGACCAGCAGGCTCTTGATCTCCTCGCCGTGCATGCCCAGGCGCATGATGTCGCCCTTAACCTGGTTGTCGTCCACCACCACCTGGGGATCGCCCAGCAGATACAGGGAATCCGACGCGTCGTGATACTCCGCCTTCTTGCAGGTGATGTTCAGGCGTTCCCGGTGGATGACCACCTTGCCGTCCGCCACGGCGACCTGCAGGGAATCGTCATAAGTCATGATGTCGCCCTTGATGGACAGTGTGTCCGGCCCATCCGCAGTGACGGCTGGATCGGAAGCAACGGCGGTCCCGGTTTTGCCTTTGGAAAGCGCCTTGGACGATGCCTTGGCGGACGGATTGACGGAAGGCTTGGTTTTTCCGGCAACGGCGACCTCCTTTACGGCTGCGGAGTCTTTCCTGGCGCCGGAAGCGCCTGCGGCTACAACGACGCCTGCCGATCCCGCGACACCGTTTGCTCCCGTAACACCCGCGTTACCGGTTTTCGCGGCCGCGGAATCCCCGCCCTTCGCCGAATCCTTTTTCAGATAGAATCGCCGCACCTCGGGATTGCCGGTCAAGGTGGCCAGATGGCGGAAACGCAGGTAGACGATGTTCTGCCCCGTGGCCACGTTCTCGCCGCTGCTGTCCCGCATGAACACATGGCCTTCGGCGGTGGCCTGGCCCATGTTCTTGTCGTAAGTGCCTCGATCAGCGGTGAGCAGCGATCCGTTCCGGGTGATGCGCATTCCTGATTCGCAGAAGACGATGTTGCGATCCTTCATCCATACGGCCCGCTCGGTTTCCATGAGCATCTGCCCGTGGCGGAAGCGGACCTTGCCGGTCAGCACGTATTCTCCGCGGCTGCGATAGCCCTCGAAGTGGTCCGCGTTCTCCATTATCAATGGCGCGTTGCGCTCCTTGGTTTCGGGCAGGCTGGTGGTGGCGCCGGCGGGCGCAAAAGCCAACAGGGCAAGTCCGGCGATACGCGCCATCCCGCGGTAACCGTTATTACGGGTGATACCCGCGAGAAAACGTCCGACGGCATTCGCCGAAATGACCCTGATGGCCGCATGGACCGCACTGCTTCTCATCAAGGACGGCCGCCGGGAACGGGTTTGGAAACCGGGGACGTGGCGGAGTGATTTGCCGAATCCGGGGTGGATTTTCCGTCCACGGTCTTAGGCGCGACGGAAGCAGCCGGCACCGCGGGCGTGGCCGGGACGGGGCGGGGAGGAATGGAGGCCGCGGAAGATTCGGATCCGATGAGCGGTTTGCCTGAAGGAGCGGACTTGCCGGCGGCGGAATCCGCGGGTTTGGCACCGCCGGTGCTGTCGGCATGCTGGAAGCGCTGTTCCACCTTCTGGAAGACGCCGTGGACGTCGGAGAGGATTTGCCAATTGTCGAGCTTGGCATCCGAGATGAAGCCCTTGCCGGTGAGGATGTCCCCGTCTTCGGAAATCACCCTCACGCGGGCTTCCGTGCTGATCTGGTTGATGGCCTTGTTCCACCGGAGGGAGTCCGAGGTGATGTCGACGCCCTTTTCCGAATGCCCATGCACGTGGCCGGAAGCGACCAGAAAGCTGATTCCCTCGTCCACGGCCCCGGAATCGGAAGTGACCCGAACCAGGGTATTGCCCAGGGTATCGTAGACGATGAGGTTGACCGGACGGGCGCGGACCATTTCCGTGCGGGGCCATTTGACAAGGTATTTCGTCTTCAATACCCAGCTCAAACGGGACCCTTCATACATATCCAGAATGGTGGTATCCCGGTATTCCGCCAGGGGCAATTCACGCACGGGCCCTTTGGCCGTAGGCTGGTCCCCGATCTTGGAACAACCTTGCACGGCAAGGAGGATCATCAAGAGCAGAAGGAAGGACAGAAGCAAATTAAATGCCACCCGATGCATGGCCTTAAAATACTTAAATCGGATACGTTTCAGGAACACTCCTTCGCTCTTCCCCTCCTGCAGACGATCCAGTCCATTCAACCAGCTAGAAGCTGCCCGAACGGCAATGATGTTACGCTCTCGCGCCTGGTCAAAGCAATCGTATCGATTTACGCCCCGGCCTGTAAAAGTTATCATTCCCTCCATCACCACCCGTCCATATCCTGGATTAGCCAAGGCCACCTAAGTTGAGAAAAACCAAAGATTTAACCGAGGGGCCGATATTCCCTCACTTGCTGCGCATGGCTCTTCCGATGATGATCGGAATGACGTCGCATATGTTCCTGAACATCATTGACGGTATCTATGTGAGCCGGTTGGGGATGGAGGAAAGCCTAGCGGTGCTCAACTACGGATTCCCGTTCTTCTACATGATTTTCGCCGTATTCAACGGTTTGACGAGCGGATCGACCTCGGTGATGGCCCGCCTGCTGGGTGCCAAGGAAAAGGAGAAGGCGGAAAACACTTTGAGCCAGGTCGTGTGGATCGCCCTGGGAATCTTCCTGGTCTTCGTCGCTGCGTATCCATTCGTACTCCCGGCCTATCTCTCCGCCCAGAAAGCCACGGCCATCGGCGGGGAATTGACGCGCGACTACCTTAACACCCTGTTCCTCGGCGTCCCTTTTCTGATCCTGGCCTTGATCTGGGGATCTGGCCTGAGGGCGGAGGGCAATACCCGCACCTTGATGACAGGCATGATGGTGGGAACCCTTGTGAATATCGTCGGGGCGCCTTTCCTGATCTTCTCCCATTTCCATTTCGCCGGCATCGAATGGTCCGGCCTGGGGATGAGCGTAAAAGGCGCGGGCTTGGCCGCGACCGGTTCCAACGGCTTGACCGTCCTGGTCGTCCTGTCGATCTATCTCCGCAAACGCACGGTGCTCAAGCTCCGCGTCTGGCCCGACTGGAGCGAAACTGTGGGCCTCAAGGACGCCTTCAAGGTCGGACTTCCCTCCATCCTTTCGCAATCCCTCACCGGCATCAACATCTTCATCATGACCCGCCTGGCCTCGGACTTCGGTCCCGCCGCCAAAGCCGCCATCGGCATCGGGTCCCGCCTGGAAACCCTGGCGGTCTTCCCCGCCCTCTCCATCATGATCGCAGTGCTTTCCCTGGTGGGTCAGAACTACGGCGCCAAAAAGTACGACCGCGTGGCCCGGTCCGTGCGCATGGGTTTGGCGACGTCATTTCTCACCTTGAGCGTCATCGGCATCCTGGTGCATCTGCTGCGCGCGCCGCTGCTCGCCAAGTTCCATCCCGATGCGGCCACCTTCCCTTCCGCCTACCATTACCTGGGACTGACCACCATGGCCTACGGCTTCGCCGGCATCAGCATCGTCTCCAGCGGCGCCTTCCAGGGCCTAGGCAGGGGACTGCCGTTCCTGTTCCTCAACACCATGCGCCTGCTGCTCATCGCCGCCCCCTTGGGCTGGTTCCTGGCGCGCACCCACGGCGAATACGGACTGCATTATGCGCCCCTGATCGCCAGCGGCTTTTCGGCGCTGATCGCCTCCACCTGGATCCTGACCACCGTGTCCCGCCTCAAGCACCAACCCGCGGTCGTCCCCGTGGCCGCCACGGCCACGGCTTGATCGCCACCAAGGCTCCCAAGTCCCACTTGGCCATGGGCAACGCAAGGTGATCATGCCCCTACCGGCCCTCGAAGCCAATCAGAGCGAGATCCGCATCCAGGTCCGCTATTCCGAGACCGATGCCATGAAGTTCGTCTATTACGCCAATTACCTGGTGTACTTCGAGGTGGCCCGCACCTCGGCGCTGGCCGAGCTGGGGCATCCGTATTGGGAGATGGAGAAGCGCAACGTGTTGATCCCGGTACTGACGTCCCATTGCGAATACCTGAAACCGGGACGTTACGGGGACATGCTGCTCATCCGCACGCGGCGCTGGCGCCTCGGGATGGCGCGCATCCGCTTCGAGTACCAGGTGTTCAGGGGCGGAAACAAGGACCTTGATCGGGAAAAAGACGGGGACGGCGAACTCTTGGCCCAAGGCCACACCGAGCATGCGTTCATGCATCCCGAAGGTCGCGCCATCCGGCCCCCGCGGGAAATCGTGGCTCTGTTTCCGCCATATCCCGGTCCGGTCGAAAAGGCGTAATCGTTAACCGGGAAGGGCCTGGAGCCCGCCTCCGGTTCATCCCATTTACATACTCGCGCCGATTTCGGCGATCAGATCTTCCAACGCGTTGACCGATGCCTCTGCGGGCTTTAGCGCCGGAAACTTCTCATAGGCATAGTTGATCCCGGAGGAGCTGTTGATGAGGTGAAGGTAGGGATCGCTTCCCGCATCCTTGATGGCCTGGTACACGTCCGTTACACTGCCCGTCTGTCCGCCGGAAACGCCGGCGATGGCGATGCCGGGAATCAGCACAGGAACCTCCCTCCCCCGCTCTTTCCAATAGGCCAGCAGGTCCCGCAGTTCTTTAGGCGCGGTCGCGCCGACCACGGCCCCCAGGCTGCCGTCGTTCCAGTCCGCCAGCTTTTCCGCCACCTTGCGGTACAGGGGAACGCCGTCCGATCCCACCGACAGTTTCTGGAAATCCTTG
>Ga0209515_10002497_pt1 | contig 28145 bp, 23 predicted proteins | sample Subgroupgradi54m_FD_187454 | JGI IMG/M metagenome (GOLD analysis project Ga0209515, IMG submission 187454) | Subsurface groundwater microbial communities from S. Glens Falls, New York, USA - GMW60B uncontaminated upgradient, 5.4 m (SPAdes)... ... | reverse complement strand
ACTGTTCAAAGCGCCGGAGAAGATCGGAAGCCATGCCATAAAATACCTCCACCAGCCTCTTTTTGCAAAATATTTGTGACACAGTAGAACTAAGCGGTATGTGAAGGAGGAGGAGCTGACCCGGCAGTTCGGGGAAGCCTTAGGGGCTATCCAATTGGACCCGGAAGTCCATGGCCTGTTGATTCGGGCTTTGCGGGAGAGTCAGGTGGACGAGAAGCGTTTCCACCAGGAGGAGATTTCCAAGCTGGAGAAGGAACGCCATACCCTCGAAACCCGCCTGGAGTCCATTTACCTCGACAAACTGGACCGGGTCATCACCACGGATTTTTTCCAGGAGAAGAGCCGGGAGTGGAAAAGCACCCTGGAGGGCATCAAAGGCAAACTGGAAAAGCACAGCCAAGCCCACGGCAATTACATGGAAGAAGGAGCCCAACTCCTGGACCTCTCCCAGCAAGCCGCCGAAATTTACCGCAAGTTGGAAATGACGGAAAAGAAGCGGATTCTGAACCTGGTACTTGCGAACTCGATCTGGCTCAACGCCCAGCTCATTCCCAATTACCGGGAACTGTTTGGCCTGCTTGCGGTTATGAAAACCCAGAGCCAGGGAAACCCGGACTTAGCCGGAGGAAAACCAGGGGATTGCAAGGAGTGGTACACCAGGCAGGAGTCGAACCTGCGACCTCTGCCTTCGGAGGGCAGCGCTCTATCCAGCTGAGCTACTGGTGCTCGAAATCATCCGGTCCCTGGATGCGAATGAGGAAGGGGAGCCGGTGCCCGGGCACCCCGGGCAGGACGGCAAAATCTACAACTTAGGCTCCCGACCTGCAACCCGGATGCAACCTCCGATGCAACCGGAATGGGCCCTTACGGGTCTAAGTCGGGGCCTACGCCGCGAACGGCGCGGAAAAATCAATCATGCCACCAGTCATCAGCGGGGGCGGCGGTCTTTTGGGCCTTGGCTTCCAGACCCGGATCGCGTCATTCCGAACCCCCAACCGGGCTGTGGGAGCCGTTGGGTTCCTGTGCGCGGCCGGTTTTCACCCCGGGCGGTTTGTCCTGATACCACCATCCCTCGGCCTCGCCGCCGGACTTCGCGGATTTGTCCTTGTACCACCAGGCTTCGCCCTTCGCGGCCGGGCGCTGCGAGGCGCCCCCGCCGACCGGGATGGATCCCTTACCCGTAGCAGATGTGTTACCTTCGCCCGATCCTTTGTCCGCGCCCCCGGATCCTTCCATGGCTTCATGGAATCCGGCCGACCCAGAGGTTCCGTTGTGGGATCGGACATGTCCCTTTTTTCCATGTCCGGAAGGCCAGAACACCAGCAGGAAAACGGCGACGGCCGCCACGGCCAGGACGATGGGGAGGAGGATGCGGGCCTTTTTGGCGTCGGGTCCGGGGTGCCCGGGAGCCGTGGCGGGTTGGGAGGCGGGATCGGTTTTCATGGAGGCTCCTGTTTGGAAAGGGCAGGAATGGCCGACTTAACTTAATCTATAATAGGATCTGAAAAAGGAGTTTAGTCCCCGGCCTCTGAATATCGTAGCTTAATAAAGACATGCGGAATCCTTCCCGATTCCGATCTCCGAGGTGAAATTCATGGCCGACGACCCTAAGACCATTTTGCTGGTGGATGACGAGGATTCCATCCGGAATCTGGCCGCCCTGGTGCTCGAAGGCGGTGGTTATCGGGTGCTCCGGGCCCAGCACAGCGATGAGGCCCTGATCCTCCTGGATGGATACAAGGAACCGGTCCACCTGTTGCTGACCGATGTGAAAATGGATCCGTTCCTGAGCGGATGCGAACTGGCAAAATGCATCCGCCTGATGCGTCCGGAAATCGGGGTCCTGTACGTGTCGGGTTTTGCCGGCAATGCCGTTGTGCAGCAGGAGGTCGAGGAGGCGCGCGCCTCTTTCCTGGCCAAGCCATTCACCCCCAAGGATCTGCTCGATAAGGTACGTTCCACCGTCTCGGATGCCCGCCTGCCCGCCTGATTTCCGCAATCCCCCTTATTCATTCCCAAAGCTCCCAATCCCGCTTCTCTTGGCTCGGATTTTCCTTGCGGAGCCGTAGTGGGAAAGTTCCTTTCGATAAGAGGGTGGCCGGAGGCCGTCAGGTTACGTGGGTTTCCGGACTGGAATCAGATTGAATTAAAACCGATACCAATCTCACGGGAGTAGATTTCCGACGGCGGATTTTTTTCTGGGATCCGCGTTGCGAATAATTTAAATAGAGGGTCCGATGGCGGCCGTGGGGGTCGAAGGGGGCGATCTCCTCCATCGCAACCGGGAATCCCTTCCCGGGAAAAGTGTATTTGTACAAAGGGGAAAATGCATGGGTGCGGGCGGAATGAATTCTCTGCTGGCCGCGTGGGATGCGCTTGTGGGCAGTAAGCCGGTTAGGGGATCTTTCACCGGATGCGGAACGTTCCGCGATCTGTTCGCCAAATCCCAGGATGGCATCGCTTTGGTGGACGGTTTCGCGCTGACGGAAACCAATCCAGCTTGGGATGCTCTTTTTGGAACGGACCGGACCGACGGAACAACCGGAACGAACGGGGCGGGCAGCGGCGGCGACTTTTCCGGTAAACCCGTTTCCACCTGCCTTCCCGAACTCGCCTTCCCCATGGCCGGCCCCATGGTGTCCGGAGAACGCGTCGGTTTGCGCAAGGATGGCACGCGCATCCGCGTGGATGTTTCCGGGTATCCGTTCCCGTGGCAAGGCCGCGATCTTTTTCTCGTCCAGGCGCGCGACATGGGCGAACGCAGGGTCGGCGAAGAGATCCTGCGTGACGGCGAGCGGACCCTGCGTCAGAACGACGGCGTACTGCGGGAGGTGCTCTCCCATTCCCCGCTGGTGCTGTTCGCTTTCGACAAGGACGGCGTCTTCACGGTGGCCGAGGGCATGGGCCTGCAAGCCATCGACATCAAGCCCGAGGAATTGCAGGGCCAGTCCCTGTTCACCCGTCCGCCCAACCCCATCCGACCCCTGCAAGGCCCGGTGCGCCGCGCCTTGGACGGCAGCGATGTGGATGAGACCGTCGAGATCGGCGGAAACTTCTTCGAGATCCACCTGCGCGCGCTGCATGCCCGGAACCATGCCCCGAAAAGCAGCCTGCGCGCGGACGCCGATTCCGAAGGCGGCGGGGAATCCGATCGAACGCCATCCGCGATCGAAGGAGTATTGGGCCTGGCCGTGGACGTGACCGAGCGCCGCCGCGCCGAAGAGGATCTCCGCCGCAGCAAGGAGCATCTCCGCACCGTCATCTCCAACGCCCCCATCATTCTGTTCGCCCTGGATGCGAAGGGCGCCTTCACCTTGTGCGAGGGGCGGGGACTGGAAGCCCTGGGGCTCAAGCCCGGCGAGGTGGTCGGCAAATCCGCCTTCGACCTCTACCGCAACCAGCCGCAGATCCGCATGAGCGTGCGCCGCGCCCTGTCAGGGGAAGAGTTCACTTCTACGGCCGAGATAGGGGGGTTGTGGTTCGAAACCTATTTCAGCCCCGTGTTCAAAGGTTACGACGAAGTCGCGGGCGTCATCGGCGTGGGCATCAACGTCACCGATCGGCGGCGCGCCGAGGATGCTCTGCGCCGCAGCGAGGAACAGCTCCGCCATTCGCGCAAGATGGAAGCCATCGGCCGCGTGGCCGGCGGCGCTGCCCACGACTTCAACAATCTGCTCACCGCCATCACCGGCTACGCGGAACTGCTCCTGACCGGATCGTCCACATCCGACGGCCCCACGGTCGCGCCCGCGACGGAATTCCAGCGCAAGAACATCGAGGAGATCCGCAAGGCCGCCGATCGGGCCACCGCGCTTACGCGGCAACTCTTGGCGTTCAGCCGCAAGCAGGTACTGAGCCCCAAAGCCGTGCGGCTCAACCACATGGTCGGGGAGATGGACAAGATGCTCCGCCGCCTCATCCGCGAGGACATCGAACTGGCGACCGTTCTCGATCCGGAATTGGGCGAGGTCTGGGCCGATCCCGGACAGATGGAACAGGTGATCCTGAACCTGGCTCTCAACGCCCGGGACGCCATGCCCGCGGGCGGCCACCTTTCCCTGGAAACCGCCAACGTGGAATTGGAAGGCACCTATGCGCGCGGCGAACTGTTCCTGGTGCCGGGTAGCTACGTCATGATCGCCATCAGCGATACGGGCCGGGGCATGGATGAAGAGGTGAAGGCGCATCTCTTCGAACCCTTCTTCACCACCAAGGAGGAAGGCCAGGGCCAGGGATTGGGGCTCTCCGCCGTGTACGGCATCGTCAAGCAGAGCGGCGGCACCATCGCCGTGGAAAGCGAAAAGGGGCGCGGCACCACCTTCAAGGTCTTTCTGCCGCGGATGGACAAAGACGCGCATCCGGCCGTGCCCATGGCGCAAAGCGACTCCCTCAAAGGCGTGGAGACCGTGCTGTTAGTGGAGGACGAGGAAGCCGTGCGCACCCTGGTTCGGGAGATCCTGCGCATGCACGGATACAACGTGTTGGAAGCGCGCCAAGGCGGCGAGGCCATCCTCATCAGCCAGCGCCACAAAGGATCGATCCACCTGCTCCTGACGGACATGGTGATGGCGAACATGAGCGGCAAGGAATTGGCCGAGCACCTCAGGCCCCTGCGCCCGGAAATGCACGTCCTGTTCATCTCCGGCTACAGCGAGGAGTCCGTGTTCGGCGGCCCCGGAAGCCTGAAAACAGCGGTGCCCGGCGAGCCCGGTCGCGACGGCATGCTCGCGCTATCGGACGCGTTCCTGGCCAAGCCCTTCACGCCCAAGACCCTGGCCACCAAGGTGCGGGAAGTGCTGGACGGAAAGCCCGCCGAGCGCCACGACATGGCGGGACAGTTATAGCCGGCATTAATTCCTAAGCAAATCCCGTCCCACCGCATCATGAACATCCGCTTGCGAGCCATCCAGGAATCCCATTCCGGCCGCTTTCGTGCGATGCGTTCGGATTCCATCCCAGGCATCGGATCCTGATCCTCTCCGCTCTCCGGATTGGAAAAACGCGGCAGCATATCCCGCGCGGCCGGTTCCGGAATTGCGGTTGGACGCCCCGCCCCGGATTGGGAGCGCCTGCAGCAAAGTCTCTTTCAATCCATCATACGCGGGCTTGGGAGTGTAGTCCTTGTCGAAGGGCAAGGCGTCGCCCCAGCCCGCGAAGAAATCCGGCACCCACGAGCTCGCGTCCGTGAATCCCCAGGTGAGGAAGGATTTGCAATTGGAATTGTCCAAACAGGTCTTGAGCAGCAGCGCATAGTTGGCCTTCTGCACCGCGCGCGCGGCGGAGTCGGCCGGGAGCTGCATACGGAAATCCAATTCCGTGATCGAGACGCGTAGGCCCAGCGCCCCCAGGCGTTTGATGTTCTTGTCGATGTCGGATGCCGAGAAGGATTTCCCGCTTTCGAAATGGCATTGCAGGCCAACGCCGTGGATGGGGATGCCCCTGTCCTGCAGGCCCTTGACCAGGGCGTAGACGCGATCCGCCTTGCCGCCCATGCCCTCGCCGGAATAGTCGTTGTAGAAGAGCAGGGCCGCCGGATCGGCGCGGTGGGCCCACGCGTAGGCGGAGTCGAGATAATCATCGCCCACGCGCTGGCGCCAGAAGGTGTTGCGCAGGCCCGCGTTGTCGTCCAGGGCCTCGTTGACCACGTCCCATTCCAGGATCTTGCCCTTATAATGTCCCACCACGTTGTCGATGTGGTTCTTGAGGATGGCGAGCATTTCGTCCCGGCCCAGGGTGGTGGCGGCTTCCAGCCATCCGCTCGCCTGATGCCAGACCAGGTTGTGGCCGCGCAGGGCCATGCCGTTGGCGGCGGCGAAGGCCGCCAGATCATCCGCGTTCTTGTAGTTGAAGGTGTTGCGCTTGGTTTCCAGCTGATCGAACTTCATCGCGTTCTCGGGGACGATGATGTTGTATTCGCGGGCGAGGGTTTCCTTGTAGCGGGGGTCGGTGCCCCAGAAGGGGCTACCGACGGCGGCGCCGATGTAGATGCCTTTTTTCTTAGCGAGGGTGGAGAGGGTTTCGGGGGAAGGGGCGTTGGGCGAGGACGCGGCCCATCCCGAGAGGGCGGCGAATAGGCTGAGTGCGACAATTTTTAGAAACGCAGAAAAGGATGTCCCTTGATCCAACAGATTAGTCCGATTTCGACCAGCCATAATACCCCAATGGTCCAGAGTCAAACTGCCCGGCTGGACCTTACCTATTATACTCCGCATTTCGGAAATCTGAGGTTGTTCCCCAGTGGTTAGTTTCAAATTCTAGGCGGCAGGTTCCAAAATCGGGCATTTCCTGGAAATGCCTTTAGTTATTCTTACCCGGTGAAAGCAGACGGAGTCGTGGCTATCATTTGGCGAAAGGCCACGCATGCACATGAACCCGGGAGGGTCAAAATAACAATGTCCGCTAACGTGAAAATATTTTGCGTTGGGGAGTGTCCCGTCTGCTTTGATGGCGGGTCATTACTTTGCGTTCGTTCAAATGCCACTTCAAAAATACTTCTCTATTGCCCATCGTGTGGAGTCGCTTGGAATAAAAAACCGAATCCGGGCATTCTTGAAGAAGTCCATTCCTTACAACAAATCGCTCCGGGTGGAATCTCACTTCCAAATGAAGTCGAAATCTCAAATTATGAATTCGTCCCTTTCTTTGAGGCAAATCACATAAGGTGGTACTCGCTAATACAGCGTGATATTGCGAAGCAGCAAGGGGATCAAAAGTAAGTGTGAACTGAAATTGATGTTGGAGAGGAGGTCTTTTATGTGAGGAAATCACCCGATGCCCGGGGGATTAGAAACTCCAGGCGATCGATGCCTGAGAAAAAAATGTCGCTACAATGGGCGCAAGAATTTCGACTTCCCCAATATGTTGTAGCCATAAAATAAAATTTGTAAACGATTGTTACCATATTGCCTTTGTCCTTTGGGCAATGTACCTACGAGTTTATGTATTCCAACCAACTCCAGGATGGTCGAAAAAAACCCTACGCTAATCCCCTTGTCCGTTCCATTAATAGCCACGGCTCTTAAAATCTGAGAACTTTCGGCCTGTTGCCCATTCCAACTAATCCCCCCATCCGTTGTTTTTAAAATGTGACCCCCACCTCCGGTCACATAGCCTGTGGATGTGTTTGCAAATGCAACGGAAAGGAAAACCTGCACATCCCTGCTTTCAAGGTTGGTCCAGTGTAAAGCCCCGTCAGTCGTTTTCATGATCTTTCCGAATCCGCCTACTGCAAATCCCGTGTCCCGACTCGGAAAGGAAATGGAACGAATGTATCGGTTTTTCACCGTGTCGGGCCTGAACCAAGAGCGGCCTCCGTTGGTTGTTTTTACTAGAGCGCCGTCTCCGGCGGCATAACCGATTTCCGGTCCGGCGAACGCAATGGTCAAAAGTTCGTCACCGGATTGGGTTGGAATTAAACTCCAGGAATTTCCTCCGTCGAAGCTTGTCATGATGCTGTCCGAGGTGCCGACTGCAAATATTATTTGGCTGTTTGGACATATAATTGATCTGAATCCGGCGAGCGTATGTGTGTCAAGCAATTTCCAGGTATTCCCTCCATTTTCTGTTTTGGCAATCAGGCCCCTCCAGCCCGCAACGAAGCCGGTATCCTGGTTTAGAAATTTCACACATCGAGGCGCTTCTTGGCCTTCGAAGTGTATCGCACTCCAGAATTCACCGCCATCCCATGTCTTATATATAATGGGCCTCTCAAGAGAGTCGTCACCTACAGTGTAGCAGATATCCGCAGTGGGACAATCAACGCCGGAGAATCTCAAATTTTGGGGAAGAAATGTGCTTCTCGTGGTCCATAGTTCCTGCGTAAATGCGGATGATACAAGAAAAAAGAAAATGTTGATTCGAAGCCATTTATCAGAACCCAAATTAGCCTCCACAGTTGGTCGGAATATCGCTGAAGTAAAGGTAAACATTATCTGGCTGACCACAAATACGTCGCCGTGACAAGAATAGGACCTGCTATTATTGATCAGGACAGTGCTTTGTTCAAGTTTTCGCCTTGAGGAAAATAGTGCTAAATACCAATGATAAAGTATTGTGCATCGCCCTTGGTCTCCTCGTCGCGCTGCTTTTGTATCTGGTTTTAAAGCGCGGCGTAGTCTACAGTCATCAGTCAAAACGAAACCATCCGATTTGATTGGGCCGGCAATTTGCATTGCGTTGCTTTGTATCCTGATCCTCGGCCAGATTTTCCTGATTCTTTTCATCATGCGTCAATCGAGCCCGGAGGTAAAAGTCGACGCGCTGCTTTATTCACTTGCCCCCAGCTTGACCTATTTCGTCTACTTCTTCGTCCGCTATGCCATTCTTCCTGGTATCAAGCACGATAGGAGCAAAAAGGCCCTTGAGTCCTTGCGGCCTTGGTTTTCGGTTCCACCGCTCCCCTGGTTACGATTCCTTCGGTCCGTCCCAATCCCTTTTAAACCTTTTCTTTCCACCACCCCCAAGGGTTCTCCAACCCGAGAACGCATTCCACCCGCCCCCGCCCTAACCGCTTGGCTAAGCTTGGGTCTGAGGATACCTTGAGGCCGGGTCAGCAGCCTTGGCAGGCAGGCGACCGGACCACATCATCAAGGACGCATCATCGTGAAGACCAAAATCCTCAGCTATTCGCTGCTTGCAGCCGTCTCCATCCTCGCCCCGGCCAACAAAGCCCTGGCGGCCGATTCCACCGTCGTGGCGGACTTCGAGACCCAGACCAACCGGAACAACATCAACGGCTTCTGGTATTTCGTCGACGATCAGGGATCCAAGGGCACCTCCAAGATCACCAGCGGCGATACCACCGTTTCCCCCGTGATCTTCTCGGCCGCCAGCTTCGGCGAGGGCGCCCAGAACCCCGCCGGCTTTTCCGCCAAGCTGGAATACACCTTGGGTACGACCCGGCCCCGGAACAATCCCACCAGCCTGACCGATACCAGCACCTATTCGCCTTTCGTCCTTATCGGCACCAATGTCGTTCCCGTCATCGGCACGGAACTGGATCTCACCGGCGCCACCGCCCTCTCCTTTTGGGCCAAGGCCACCCCTCCGGTGAAGGTTTCCATCGCCTATCTGACCGCGGACGTCAAGGACTACAGCTATGCCCGGTCGGAAATCGCGATCACCACGACCTGGAAACGCTATACGGCCAACTTCGCCGGCACCACCGGTAACGTCTTCAAGGGAACTTGGGGCACGATGAAGGACAAGTATCCCACCCTCGCCAAGTCCAAGGCTTTCGATTTCGCCATCATGAAGGACACCAATCCCGTCACCAAAGGCGTCCTCCAGTTGGACGATGTGGTCCTCAACGGCTGGAAGGATCCCAACGCCGCCGGCATCCGCAACGTCTCGGGCTCCAACCTGACCAAGGCCTTGCGCGCCTCCGTGGACGGCAAGTCCCTGCGCTTCAACGTGCCGGAAGCCTACCGTAACGTGGCCGGTACTGTAGCCGCCATCGACCTTTCCGGCAAGACCGTGGCCAAGGCCGCATTCGCCAAGGGCCAGCAGAACGTGTCCCTGACCCTCGCGGGCCCCCAGGCTGCCACGGTTTTCCTCCGCGTCTTCACGGGCACCGAAGCCCTCTAAGGAATGGGTGTGGCCGCGCCGGACCGCGGCCGCTCATATATATAAGGTCGGGGGACCTCGGGGCTTCGCTAAGGCCCCACCCCCGGCCCGGTTTTCCCAGGATGCTCCTACACCCCCCCGGTTAAGGACTCCGAAGGCCCTGCCCCCCCCGGCGGGGCCTTTTTTCCGTGAGTATTTAACCGCTCGCGAGCGCACGTTCCCTGCGGCAGTAACCGCTCGGCAGGGGCCTCGCTCCCGTCTCGCAGCCCACCGGGCTGCTCGATCCCGCCTCACAGTCCGCGAAAAACCCATCTCCATTTTCATCACCGCTATTTTGGTTGTCTCGACAATGGAATCGGGTCCGAGGTTGTGACAGCGGTCACCGAAGCCTTATCTATAACACCATCAACCCTGGTCCAACAACTCTAATCCCATATTACCTTCGGGCCGACTCCCGGTTCCCTGAGCTGAAATCGCCATAAATCTCAGCAAAATTGGGTTTTTAGCCTTCATGGGGCCTGTCAAACTCCGGTCAACTCGGGGCAAAGAAAGAGTAAAGGTTTCGAAAACCGCCCCCGATATAACTAATGTAAACCGCCGCTGAATCTTCCCCGCGAAGACCACCGGCACCCAAGGAAAAGAAAATGAAAGCTCTGATGCTCCTGTGCAGCCTGATCTCCGTTGTTCCCGCCGCCCACCTCAACGGCAAAGTGGTCGGAGTCAAGAGCGGCGCCTCCCTGGAAATCCTGAGCGAAGGCAAGGTCATCGGCATTAAGGTCGCGGGCATCGATTGCCCCGCCAAGAACTTCACCGCCGGCAAGGCCGCGCGCCACTACGTGGCCGACAAGGCCTTTATGAACGACGTGGACGTGGAAATCACCGGCACGGAATCCGACGGCAATCTGATCGGCAAAGTGACGCTCCCCGGAGGCATGAACCTGGGAGCGGAACTGGTCAAGGACGGACTCGCCTGGTGGGATAAGCAGAACAGCCCCGAGGAAAAGGGCCTGGCCATGATGGAGAAGCAGGCCCGCGACGCGTTCCTCGGCATCTGGGCCGGCGTCACCGGCGGCGATGACGATGAAGATTTCGGCAAGGAAGTCCTGGCTAAGCGCGATGCGCCCACCCAGGATGGCACCGCCATGCTGAGCCAGGCCGGCAACTGAAAACAACAGGCGCCCACGGCGCCCGGGTCGGCAGGGCGCATGCCCTCCGGCCCACATGACCCCCCTCATAAAACCCAATCCCAGGATCTCCCCGGTCCCGGCCCCCTCCCGGGGGCCACTTTTCTTTGGTCACGCATTGGCCAAGCTATGGCCCGCCCCCGGCATTGCCCTCTTCAGCATCTGTGCGGCAGTAACCGCTCGGCGGGGGCCTCGCTCCCGGCTCACAGCCCGCGGGGCTGTTCGCTGCTCCAGCACGCTTTCATCGGGAGGCTTTGCGGGCGGGGTCCCTTCTGTGGTCCCATCCGCTCCCATATCTTGGCCAATGCGAGGACCAAAAGGTGTTGATCGATGTGAGGACTAAAACGTATTGGCCTATGTGGGGACGAATAGTTTTGATCGGTTTAAAGACTAAACCGTATTTTCTTTTTGGGTTTTTGTTTGTTGGGGGATCGGTGTGTTCCGCGTGCTTGCGCACACGATTCTGTGGAGGGATATTTGAGTTTGGGGAGTGGGGAGTGGGGAGTGTGCGGGTTTTTGGGTGAGAGTAACTTTTGTGTTACCTGACGTGTTATTTGACCTTGAGGCAGCGGATCAGGATCTTGCGACGGTGCGGATCCGCGCGGTGTTCGCAGAGGTAGATGCCTTGCCAGGTGCCGAGGCTCAACGCGCCATTGTCGATGGGGATGGTTTCGCTGGTGCCGGTGAGCAAGGCCCGCATGTGCGAGGGCGAATCGTCCGGGCCTTCGATGGTGTGCTTGTGCCAGCTTTGGTTTTCCGGAGCGAGGCGGCGGAGGAATTCCTCCAGATCCTGCTTGGCGGTGGGGTCGTAGTTTTCGCTGATGAGGAGGGAGGCGCTGGTGTGTTGGAGATAGAGCCAGCACATGCCTTCCTGGATGGCCCAGGCCTTCACTTGACCCGCTATGCGTCCGGTGATGTCGTGCAGGCCCCGCCCGGGGGTCCGCACTTCGAGTTCCGCTTTGAGCCACTCCATGGAAGGAAAACAGCTTTCGGTCAGACTCGGTGCTTGCCCGAGACGGAGGCCGATGAAGCAACGGCGGCGGACAAAGAGACCGCGTCCGATGAAGCATCGGATTCGCACTCGCGATCATAGAGAGCGCGCAACCGCCGGAACATCGGGCCCACCTTGCCGTCCCCGATCTTTTCCCGCTCGATGCGGGTGATGGGCAGGGGTCCGCGCACGGATGAGCATAGGAAGGCTTCCTGCATCATCCCGATCTCTTTGGGGAACAACGCGGCTTCCCCGTAGGGGATCTTTTCCCGGCGCAGGATGCGCAGCAGGATCTGGCGGGTGATGCCGGGCAGGATGCCGGTGTCGATGGGCGGCGTGAGCACCTTGCCTTCCACCACGCAGAAGAAACTGGAGGTGCTGAGTTCGGCGATCTCGCCCTGCGGCCCCAGCAGGATGGCTTCGTAGGCACCGCGCTTGTCCGCTTCAGCCTTGGCGAAAATGTTGGCCAGGTAGTTGGTGGACTTGATGGCGGAGTCGAGCCCGGAAGCCGCGGCCTTGTTGATTCCGGAGATGGCCACCTTTACGCCGCGCGCATACAGCGCGGGCGGCAGGCCCGAGACCGGCGCCACCGTGACGATTAGGGTAGGCGGCAGGGCGGGGTCGATGGCGAGGCCGCCCAGGTAACGTCCGCGCGTCAGGGTGATGCGCACCACCGCGTCGGCCAGGCCGCTTTTGGCGCACAGCTTTTTCACCAGCCGTTCCAGGCCGGCTTCGTCCATGGGCAGGGCGATGCGCAGGCGCTTGGCCGAGACGCTCAGCCGCTTGAAATGCAGGCCGAAGAATTGCGGGCGCCCGTCCCAGGCGCGCACGGTTTCGAACAGGCCGTCGCCCAGCACCAGACCCCGGTCGAACACCGAGACCACGGCCCTAGCGGCCGGGGTGATGCGCCCGTTCACGTAGGCGTACAGGGGTTTGGGTTTTGCGGCAGCGGATTGACCGAGTTTCGTTTTTCCGGTAGCCGATGCCGCGGATTTCCCGGCCCCGGTTTCGGCCGCGGCGCTTTTGCCGTCTGCGTTTTTCTTGATACCGGGCTTTTTAGAAACGGGCAAAAGGCGATCCGGGGCGATTGGGATTGCGTACGGGTTTGTTTCCGGCTACTCCGCCCAACAGCCCGTTGTACAGGCCGAAGGACACGCCGAAGCTGATGCGCGTGGCGTAGGTGTCGAACTCGGAACCGCGTCCACCGAATTTGATCTTGATATTCTCCAGGGGGAGCGTGCCGCCGTGGCCGTCGGGATAGCCGGAGAGGGCGGTGGCGGCTTCGAAGTAGGCGAGGAAGGGATAGTTGTTGTAGATGCGCGCGTTAAGCTTGAGCCCCCAGCCCGCGCTCTGGAACCAGCCGCCGGCATTCCCATCAAGCTTCCATGCCTCCGCGTCGAACAGGCGCGCGTCCGTGGGGGAGCCGTTCCAGGCCCGTCCCGCCTCGTAGAACACGTTGGCGTAGAGATCCTGGATGAAGAGCACCCAGAGGCCTTTGTAGATGTCCGGCACGATGGGCTGGTTCAGGTCCGCGCTGAACTTCAGGGTGTTTTCGCCCTGGAAGGCCAGGTTCTCGATGTCCCGGAGGAAGGGGTAACCGCGGAGGAACATGCCTTTGGCGAAGAAGGTGTCGAGGGTGTCGCCGCCGCTGTCCTTGGCCGTCGTGTTCCAATCCAGCAGGCTTCCCGCGAACGCGGACATCACCAGGGACCCGTCCTTGGACCAGGGGAGGCCCATGCCGTAGGTCATCCCCAGATCCACGTCGTGCAAAGTGTACTCGCGGAACTTGGTCTGCACCGCGCCGTCCGGGGTCACCTCGAACACGTCCGTGAAGGATCCCTTGCGTACGATGCCGGAATGGTTCCAGGTGTAGGAGATGGCCGCGGCCATGCCTTGCGGGGCGATGATTTCCTTGTCCGAATAGGAGGACGAGTACAGGTTGGCCAGCGCCGAAACGTACAGGTTCTTGTAGTACTCGAAGGCGAAGGGGAATTCGTAGAAATTGAAATCGTTCCAGGCATAACCCGAGGCCACCCGCACGAACGAGGTCTTGTAATCGTTCTCGATGGCGCCTGCGTCGAAGAGGTTGTACGAAGCCGCGGCCTCCACGTTGCGGAAGATGACGGCGTAGTTCTGCTCTTCCGAACTGATCTCGGTCACAAAGTCCTTGTCGCGCACGGTAACGGTATCATGCGTGGTGAGATTGCCGCGCGCGAAGGAGGCTTCCAGGGACACGGGCAGGGAGTGGTTGGTCCAGGAGAGATAGAACTGGGACTCCTTGTCGGCGGAGAGGATCTCGTCGTTGGCGCCGAAATAGTCCAGTCCCTTTCCCACCTCAAGCAAAAGGGCGGCGGAGACTTCGTTCTTGGTGACGGGGTCGTTGATGAGGCCGTTGAATCCCGTGAGCCATTTGGGCTCGCCCTGGCGCGCGGAGCGCGTGCGGGCGGACATCTCCTCGCCGATTAGAAGCGGGTTGACGATGTAACGGTTGGGTACGCCATCGTACTTCTCGCTCTTGCCCTCGAAGTCGATGGCCTCCACCTTTTCGTTTTCCGGATGCAGGTTGCGCGGGGCCGTAGGCGGGACCGCCACCGGGTTCACGTCCGGCAGCAGATACAGGGAGAAGCCGTCCTTGTCGTAGCCGACATAGGCGAGCCGCTTGCCGGAAGGATCGATGGCGGGGGCGAAGGCGCCGCCGGCCACCTGGGTGATGGACTCCAGGGCGCCGGTCGCCAAGGTGCAGCGGTAGATGTTGTAGATGGCGTTGCTGTCCGCGGAGAAGTAGAAGGACTTGCCGTCCGGGCTCCATTCGGGATCGCGTTCATCGTACGGCCGCGCCAGTACGGGATGGAAACCGGTGCCGTCCGTGTTGACCATGCCGATGTTTCGGGAGGCGCCGTCGAAGTAGGAGAAGAGGATGCTCTTGCCGTCCGGCGAGAAGCGCGGCGAATAGATGTTGTAGCCGAAGCGGCCTTCCATGGAACTGTCGGAAGGGAAGATGGTCTTGACCTCGTCCGGATCCAGTTCGGTCTTGCCCGTCTTGGGATCCGGGCCTTCCGGAACCGGGGCGATGCACAGGTAGAAATTCGTGAGGCGGTTGCGCACGAAGACGATGCGCTTGCCCTGCTTGTCGTAGCTCGCCTGCACGGCGTTGAGGGTCTTGGTGTAGCGCACCAAAGTCTTGTCCGGCCCGAAGTCGAACAGCCCCGCGACGAAGCCCTGCTTGCGGCGGGGATTGCGCTGGTAGATGTCCAGCTTGTGGATGCCGTCCTTGTCCTCTTCCTTGGCGGAGTGGTAGAGGATGGTGCTGTCGTCCGGCGCCACGTCGAAGGGGCTGCGGATGGGCGCGATCATCTTGAGGCGATCGTCCTCGGGCTTGGCGGTGTCCGCGAGCGCGTACAGGTACAGGGCGCCGCGGAAGTCGTCGCGACCGCGGTTGGAGACCAGGAAGATGTTCGCGCCCTTGGAGTCCCAACGCGGATAGTAGTTGTAGAAGCCCTTGGACGTCAGCTTCCGGCCTTGGCGCAGCGGGCCCAGGGCTTTCACCTGATCCGCATACTGGGCCGTGATGGAATTCTTCCAGTCCTTCCACACCTCGTCCGCATCCTTGCCCAACACCCGTTGCATGGATCCGGATAATGTCTGGCGGTGTATGCGCGCGTTCTCGGCCCACAAACGCGGGATGGCGGGATCGCCGTAGCGGGAAGCGATATAGCGCACAAAGCCGAAACCCTGAGTGTAAGGGCCAAGCTCATACTCCAGGCTGGTGCCCGCGAAGGATCCCATGCGATCGTAGCTGAGCAGCTTGTTGTCCAGCGCCGCCGTGCGCAGGAGCATATCGCGGTGGGAATCCCAGGCGTCGTAGCCGGAAAGTTCCGATTCGTATTGCGCCACGCCTTCTGCGAACCAGTTGGGCTGGGCCGTGAAGGGGATGATGGTGGCGGCCGAGGATTGCACGGCCTCGTTGTAATAGTCCTGATAGCCGAGCACCAGGCCTTGCACCGGGCTGGGCAGTTTGCTGGAGGATTGGATGGACACGAGATGCGAGAACTCGTGGGTGACCACGTCCTTAAGCCAGTTGTGCGTGCTGCGGATGGGGAAGTCCCAGTCCGAGATCCACACGGTCATGGTATTCTGCAACGAGTTGGCCCAGCCGTTGGAGAAGATGTCCTCGCGGATGATGAACTCCACTTTGTTGGGCAGGCGGATCTGATAGCGCTTCATCTTCTCTTCGGCCACCCCCTCGGCGATGCCGGCGATATATCCGGCGACGGGCTCGAGCTGGGCCGGATAGTGGAAGCGGAAGTGCTCGGTCTCGGAGGTGCGCCACTCGATATGGGCGTCGTTGCGGTTGAAAGTGAAGGCGTTGGCGGGCGCGGCGGTTAAATGCGCGAACAGGCCGGCCAGGATCAGGACGGAGGGAACGGACATGGAAAATACGGAAAAGGAAAAAACCGGCAAGGAAAAGACGAAGCGGACCAAAAGCGAAAGCCCCGCGCGTAAGTGGCGGGGCGGGGCGGAGAAAAGGGCGGGCCGGAACGGCATAAGCCCGTATAGTGTACAAAAATAGGACGCCGAGTTACATTCCAAAAGGAGCAAAAACCTTGGCCAGTTTTACAGAAAGATATCACGAACTCACCAAGTACAATCCCCATACCATAGACAAACTGGGGCCTGTGCATTGGGATCACCAGCCCCCGGCCTTCAAAGCCATCAGCTCCAAGGTCAAAATCGACCTGCTCTCCCGCCTCCAGGCGGTGATGGATCATCTCGAAGAAGGCACCCCGGTCACGGACAGCCCCGAAGCCGGCCTCGAGACCATCGCCAAACTCCTCTTCTTCACCTTAGGGCTGACCGCGCGCCTTTCCGATCAGGGCGGCGGGGATTATTTCCTGCGCGCCGCGCCTTCCGCCGGCGGCCTCTATCCCACCGAGATGTACGTCGCCGCCCGCAACCAGAGCGGCCTTCCGGACGGGCTCTACCACTACCATTCGCTCAAGTCCGCCCTCATCCCCGTATGGCAGGGCGCCTTCTGGGGCGATCTCAAACATTACTTCCTAGGACATCCCGCCGTCGACGGTTCCGGTCTCATCCTCATCTTCACCGGCACGTATGCGCGCAGCGCCTGGCGCTATAAGGAGCGGGCCTATCGCCGCATTCTGCTGGACTCGGGACACGCGGTGGGGAACCTTTTGGAAGTCTGCCGTTACGCCGGATTGGATCATGCCTTGATGGGCGGCTTCCTGGACGCGGGTCTGGAGGAGTTGTTGTTCCTGACCCACAAAGAGGAATTCCCCTTGCTGGGCGTGGCCATCGGTCCCACCGGATCCCTGCCCGCGTTTTCCGGACAGTATCCCAGCGAACCCCCAGCGGACGCCATCCGCCATCTCGCGGCCGCGGTTGCCGCTGCCGCCGTGGGCGCCGCGGAAGCCAAAACCCGGGATGCGGGCTCACGCGACGCCGGTTCCGGGGATGCGGGCCCGCGCAGCGCCTCCGGCAAGGACGCGGGCCTGCGCGATCCCATGCAGGTGCAGCAGAACGCGTGCGAGCGCATCCGATCGGAAAAAGACCTGCGTCCCCCGCCGGACGGGACCTGCGGCGGACCCGCCTTCGCCGTTCCCAAGGATTTCAATCCCCTCAAGACCATCCTGAGGCGGCGCAGCTGCCGCAAGTTCACGGGCGGATCGATCACGCTCGATCGCCTCAAGGAGATGCTCGCCTATTCCTTCCGGCCTGCCGGGGCCCCGTGGTGCCTGGCCTCCGGCCGCCTGGAATTCCATCTCGTCGCCCTCAACGTGGAAGGCCTGAAACCGGGCGTCTACCGCATAAAGGCCGACACGCTCGACTTGGAGTTCAAGCGCCCCGGGGACTTCCGTTCGGAAACCAATTTCATGTGCCTGGGCCAGGATCTGGCCGATGAATGCGCCTTTGCGTTGGTGCACACCTCGGATCTAGCCTCCCTCGCCGAGGCATATGGGGACCGCGGCTACCGCTACGCCTGCATGGACGCGGGCCAGATCGGCGAACGCATCAACCTGTGGGCCGTCCACGGCGGCCTCGGTTCCAGCGGCATCGGCGGGTATTACGACGATCAGGCCAACGAACTCCTGGACATCCCGTTGACCCACGGGATCCTGTATATCACGCTGGTGGGGGTTCCGGAAGGGGAAGTGGGATAGAAGTCAAAATTCAAAAGGCAAAATGCAAAGTGCAAAATGGATCGAATCCCTGGGGAAAATGGGGAAAACCCTGAGGTGACGCAGCGGGCGGAGTGCCCGGACCCTTTGTTCCTCTGCTTTTGATTTAACTTTGACTTTTGCATTTTGACTTTTGCATTTTTCATTCTAACCGGTCGGCCCTATGAATCCAGATATCTCCCTCTACAACACCGCCTCCCGCAAACAGGAACCCTTCACCACCCTGCATCCCGGCGTGGTCAACATGTATTGCTGCGGGCCCACGGTCTACAACTACCAGCATATCGGCAATCTCCGGACCTACGTGTTCGAGGACATGCTGCGGCGCACCCTGGAGTATAAGGGTTACACGGTCAACCACATCACCAACATCACCGATGTCGGCCATCTCACATCCGACGCCGACACCGGCGAAGACAAGATGGAGAAAGGCGCTGCGCGCGAAGGCAAAAGCGTGTGGGAAATCGCCGAGCTCTACACCCAGGTCTTCATGCAGGATCTGAAGCATCTCAACGTGGTTTCGCCTTCGCGCTGGACCAAGGCCACCGATCATATCCCCGAGCAGATAGCCCTGGTGAAGACCCTGGAGGAAAAAGGCTTCGCATACGTGATTCCCGGCGACGGAGTCTACTTCGACACCGAGAAGTTCCCGCGCTACGCGGACTTCGCCGGGCTCGACATCAAAGGCATGCAGGCGGGCTCGCGGGTGGAAATGATCGAGGGCAAGCGCAACGCCACGGACTTCGCGTTGTGGAAGATCTCGCCGCCGGACTCGCATCGCGCCATGGAATGGGATTCGCCTTGGGGCCGCGGATTTCCCGGCTGGCACATCGAATGCTCGGCCATGGCCATGAAGCATCTGGGTTCCACCCTCGACATCCATTGCGGCGGCACGGATCACATCCGCGTGCACCACACCAATGAGATCGCGCAATCCGAGGCGGCCACGGGCAAGCTCTTCTCGCGTTTCTGGATCCATGGCGGCTGGCTGCTCGAGGCCCCGAACGAAAACGGCGGGGGCGGCAAGATGTCCAAGTCCGCGGGCGAGTTCATAACCCTGGACTACCTGATGAAAAAGGGCTATGCGCCCATGGAGTACCGTTACTTCTGCCTGACGGCCCATTACCGCAGCTATCTCAACTTCAGCTGGGAAGCCCTCGACTCCGCGCGCGACTCCCTGAAAAGCCTGCGCCGCAAGACCGATCCCCTGATCGGCAAGGCCACGACCATCGCCTCGGACAACGCCCTGGGCTGGCAGCGCCGCTTCCAGGAAGCCGCCTTCGACGATCTGGGATTCCCTCAGGCCCTGGCCGTGCTCAACCAGATGCTGAAGGATCCGGATCTGTTGGAAGGCGAGAAGGCCGCCCTGGTGCGGGATTCCGATCGCCTGCTGGGCCTGCGCCTCGAAGAAAAGACCGAGGGTTCGGACAAAGCGCTTCCGGGACCCATGCACGCCTTGCTTGACGAACGCAAGGACGCGCGCAAGCACAAGGACTGGAAGCGCAGCGACGAGATCCGCGACCTGCTCAAGGCCAAGGGATTCGGAGTCAAGGACAATCCCGACGGCACCACCAGCTGGTTTCCGTTGTGATACTGTCGGCTTGCCTGTAGTTCCTGATGTTCCGGACGGTTACTTTCCGTCCACCCGATCCCGCGATTCCATCCACGGTTCGCGGCTTCGCGCACGGTAACTTTCCGCAATCGCTCGTTGCGATCCCCATGCGTATATTTCTATTTATGGGTTCGTATATTGATGATATAATTCCCGGACATGCCCGGCTTGCGAAAGCCGGATTCCCGGACGGGAAGAAACCTTCAACCCCAGTCATGGCGGCAACAATGTTCAGGATGGACGACAAAGAAAAAGAAAAGGACAAGGAAGAACCTGCGTCCCTCGCCAAGGAAATCGCGGAGTCCTTCATCAAGGCTCGCAAGATTTTCCTGTGGTCCCAAGTGGACGATACCACCGCGGAGAAGATCGTCAAGCAGCTCATCTTCCTGGACTCCCAGAACCATGAAGACATCATCTTCTACATCAACAGCCCGGGCGGCGTGATCTCTTCCGGCCTAGCCATCATCGACGCCATGCAGGCGGTGAAGTCGGACGTGGTCACCATCGTTTGCGGCCAGGCCGCCTCCATGGGCGCGGTCCTCCTCGCCGGCGGCGCCAAAGGCAAGCGCTACGCGTGGAAGAACGCCCGCGTGATGATCCATCAGCCCCTCATCTCCGGCCACATGTACGGCCCGGCCACGGACATCCAGATCCAGGCCGAGGAAATGCTCCGCATCCGCACCGCGCTCAACAAGTTCCTGGCGGACGCGACGGGCAAGACCATGGATCAAATCGAACTGGACACGGATCGGGACCGTTTCATGACCGCCGAAGAAGCCAAGGCCTACGGCATGGTCGATATCATCGAAAACAGGTTGTAAGGCAGGAAGACCGCTGCGTTCCGGTCTTCGCGGTCTTTGGTCTGGAGTCCGGGCAAGTCCTCCGATTCTTCCGCTTCGCCCCTTGGAGTCTGGGGTCTGGAGCGAAGAAAAGTCCGACAGAGTTTGAAAATTAAGCCGTCAAAACCATATGTTTGGCGGCTTTTTCTTTTCTTCCGCTCCAGACCCCAGACTCCCGACTCCAGACATGGCGCTGCCCCGAGCGCAACCGATTCACCAACCTCTTCCTTGCCCGATAGGCATTTATCACACGCTGTCCTCGGCGAACCCCTTGCTCCATCTTACTTTACACCGTGCAGACCGTGCGCATTCCTGTCCACTCCCCCCTTTTCTTCCCACCCGGTTCCATGCTAGACTCTTCGAAGCACCCCAACCAAAGACCAGGAACATGAACGAGGAGTCCAAGAAGCGGTATCAGCGGATCATCCAGGATCTGGGGCAGATTCCCACCATGCCCACCATCGCCGCCAAGGTGATGCAGATCGTCAACGATCCGCATTCCAGCGCCGAGGACGTGGCCAAATTCATTTCCCGGGACGTGGCCCTGACATCCAAGGTGCTGCGCCTAGCCAACTCTGCGTTCTACGGCATTCCCCGCACCATCTCGTCGGTGAATTCCGCCATCGTCATCCTGGGGTTCAACACCATCCGCAGCCTGGTGCTGTCCGCATCGGTGCTGAAAGTGTTCCCGGCCAAGCCCGGGCTCGTCAGCTTCGATCGCAAAGCCTTCTGGAAGCACTCCTTCATGGTCGGCATCGCCTCCCGCATGGTGGCGCAGATCTACCGGAAGAAAAAGCTGGTCGACATGGAGACCGCCTTCAGCGCGGGCCTGCTCCACGACATCGGCAAGATCATCCTGGAACAATATTCCAACGACGACTACCTGCCCGTATTGAAGGGCGCCAAGGATCAGGGGATCCCCCTCTTCATGGCGGAGAGGGCCATGCTGGGCATGAGCCACGCGGATGTGAGCGGCATGCTGGTCGATAAATGGCAGATGCCCAACGAGCTCAAAGGCCCGATCGTGAATCATCATAGCCCGATGGAGGATAAGTCCTCCCAGGACATGGCCTGCATCGTGCATTACGCCAACCATCTCTGCCATCTCAAGGGCAGCGGATGCATGGAGAACGAGACCTACGCGCCCCTGGTCAAGGAGGTCGAAGCCCTCCTGGGCTTGGGCATCACCGAAGAGATCCTGCTGGAAGAGCTCGAAAAGCATATCCAGGAAGCCGAGCCCTTCTTTTCCCTTATCGAGGCGAACTAGCGGACCGGACCGGGCGGATCCCGCGAAGGGATCCCGGAAGCGGATCCATACCGGCGCGCGCGCGGACCATGACGGACAGCGATTTCGGAAATCCGGAAGCCTTCTTCAAGAACCATGGCGGCGTTCCCAAGAATCCCGTGCTGATCCACCAGACCCTGGCGGTGCTCCGCGATCCTTCCTGTTCGGCCGCGGATCTGGTGGGCGTTCTGGAGAAGGAGCCGGCCATCACCTCCAAGGTGCTCAAGGCCGCCAACTCGGTCTTCTTCGGCACCCCGAAATCGATCACCTCCCTCAAAGCCGCCATCGTGCGCCTGGGCAACCACAACATCTCCCGCATCGCTTTGTCGGCCTCCCTCACCGGCGGCGGTGGCGGACCCTGGGCGGATTTCTGGAAGCACTCGATCTCCGTGGCCATGCTCTCGCGCTACATCGGCCATTTCACCGGCAGTTACTCCAAGCAGGAGGAAGAAGAACTTTTCACCATGGGCCTGCTCCACGATCTGGGCGCCATGATCGAAATGGACTCGGGCGAATTCAACCGCGTGGGCCAGACCTTGCGGGCGGGCGGGCACACCCTTTCGGATGCCGAGAATCTGGTGTTCGGATTCGATCACGGCCAACTGGGCCATCTCGTCGCCGAGCAATGGAATTTTCCCGGCGATCTGGTCGACGCCATCGCCTTCCACCATCAGCCGGAACTCAGCAAGGATTTCTACCGCAAGGTCATCGTCATCCACCTCGCCGATCTGGTGAGCCATGGCTTCAAGATCACCAACATCCCGGGCGAGGCCGCGCCGCCTACGCAGGAAGCGTATCTGCAGGAGTTCAATCTGCCGGTGGAACAGTTGATCTTGTTTGGGGAATGGCTCTTGACTCAGAAAGAAGAAATCGACGCGTTCGGGGATCTGATGGGCTCTTAGCGCGCGTCGGGGTGGAGCGAGCCGCGCGCCCGCGCGGGTGTGCGCGCCGGGCTGTCGGCTGCAGCGGGTTTGCTTCTTTTTCATTGAGTCTACCGGCCGTTCGGCCTGGCTGTTCGCTGTGGTCGATGCGCTCGCTCGCGAATGGACGCCGCACTTGCTGTGGTCGCGCAGACGCTCGTTCGCGCTTCGGCCGCACGGCCTGCAAACGGGTTCCCATCCAGAGTTCCGATTCCCACCGCTTCCGCCTGATCGCCCGGCGCGCACACCCGCGCGGGCGCGCGCATCATTCCGCTGGACGGACGGCTAAGAGCCATCCGATCGGTCGCGAGGGTGGCGCTGGGGTCGACGGGAGACTGCGGGGTAGATGGCGGAGAGGGTGGTCGGTGGAGCGGATCCGTGGGTCGGGGAGTTTGTCTGGGCTTCCGTTGGTTTTGGTCGATGGGGTTCCCGCCCTGGGATAGGCGGGAGAGACCGCCTTGGGATAGGCGGGAGAGACCGCCCTGGGATAGGCGGGAGAGACCGCCCTGGGATAGGCGGGAGAGACCGCCCTGGGATAGGCGGGTAGAGACCGCACGGGGATAGGCGGAAGGACGCGGGGGTCTTTTTCTTTTTGGGATCGCTTGGAGCGAACAGCCCAAAACGGGCTGTGAGCCGGGAGCGAGCGCTCGCGAGCGGTGTTGACCCCTACAAATGCTGCTGTGAATGCTCTCCCGTTTGCCCAAGCCGCCCATTCCCGGGCTTTTCTTCGTCTTTCCCTAACCCCTGAATACCTCGCTGCGGACATCTCCTTGGAATGGCGCTCAGATGCCTTTATGGCATCTTCGCCCCCTAACCCCTAACCCCTGGATTTATATTCGTCTAAAACAGGAAGTCCCATGGGTTTATTCAGCAAGATTATCAAGGGCCTGACCAAGACGCGCGAGAGCGTGGTCAAGGAGGTCAAGGGCGCCTTCGGCAAGGGCAAGCTCACCGATCAGGTGATCGAGAATATCGAAGAGAAGCTGTTGGCCGCGGATATCGGCATGGATGTGGCGTCGCGCATCATGGAAGAGGTGCGTGGGAAGGCGAAGGGCATGGAGATCGACAGCAAACAATTGCTGGAGTGGATGGCGGAGGCGACCCGCAATCTGATGCCGGTGACGCCGCCGTGGGAAGCGAAGGCGAAGCCGCACGTGATCATGGTGATCGGCGTGAACGGGGCGGGGAAGACCACGACCATCGGCAAGTTGTCGCACTATTACAAGAACAAGGGATTGTCCGTGATGGTGGCGGCGGGGGACACGTTCCGGGCCGGCGCGATTGCGCAGTTGGAGAAGTGGGCGCAGCGCGTGGAAGTGGACATCATCAAACATCAGGAAGGCGCGGATGCGGCTTCTGTGGCGTTCGATTCCTACGCGGCGGCCAAGGCGCGAGGGACGGACGTGCTCATCATCGATACGGCGGGGCGGCTGCACAACAAGGGCCATCTGATGGAGGAGCTCCGCAAGATGGTGCGCGTGCTGCGCAAGCATGACGAGGCGCTGCCGCATGAAACCTTGCTGGTCGTGGACGGCAACACGGGCCAGAACGCGATCCAGCAGGGGCAAGGCTTCAACGCCATCGTGAAGCTGGACGGATTGGTGGTGACCAAATTGGACGGGACGGCCAAGGGCGGTTCGATCATTCCGCTGTGCCGCGAGTTCGGCATTCCCGTGGCCTGGGTGGGCGTGGGCGAGGACGTGGATGATCTGATCCGTTTCGATCGCGATGAGTACGTGCAGGGACTTTTCCTGAAGGATGGGGAAGAGACGGCGCTGATTCCGGACGCCACGGCACTGCCGGAGGGGAAGTCCGCGTCGGATTATTATTTGGGAGTTTGAGGATGAGGGGCCGGCCAATGGGTGGTCCCGGACAGGCGTTGGGAAATGACCAAGCTTTGACCCTGGCCCGGTTCGCTTCCTCAAGGTAAGCGGGCCTTGGAATCGGGACTTCCCTTCCCGCAAATAGCCCTACACCCCTTTTACCCGAACCCCTCTGTCATGGTTCGGTCATGATTGTGCCCCCAATTGTCTGAAGTTTGGCGGGGTCAGGTCATCCAATGGGAAAATCAGGTTTCGCCTTGCCCTGTTCGCGGGGCCCTTTGTACCTTGCCTTCACACCCGGAAAGACGCCGGGAATCGGCCCGGGGGGGTCGGCAGCACACATCGGCCTTCCTGCGCGGAAGGCCGGAGCGGGGAATCGGATTGACACCTATGGGCACCGGCGGTACTATAAAAATCAGCGCACTCAGGCTGTTGCCGCTGGTCTTGTTGGCCCTAGGGGGATGCCGAAGGGGAGAGTTCACCCCGGATGCCAAGTTTGTAGATTTATACGTTGAACTGAAACTGGCTACGGTTGGGTATTCCAACGACTTGGACAAGGTGAACCGGATCCGCAGGGTCATATTGGCGCAACACCACGTGACCCCGACCGAGTTCCATGTCGAGACCGAAAAGCTGATGACCCATCCCGATACCTGGAGGAAATTCCAGGAGGATGTGGTCGCCAGGGTCGAGATGGTCCAGGCCAGCCATAAAGAAGGAAAGCAGGAGAATTAAAATGGCATCCGAATTCGTCAAAGAACTGACCAGCGACAACTTCGAAGCGGAAGTCGCGTCGTACACCGGCACCGTGCTGGTGGATTTCTGGGCCCCCTGGTGCGGCCCCTGCCGCATGGTCGGTCCCGTGGTGGAAGAGCTCGCCAAGGACTACGCCGGCAAGGTCAAGGTCGGCAAGCTGAACACCGATGACGCTCCGGACATCGCCAGCAAGTTCGGCATCCGCAGCATCCCCACCTTGCTGTTCTTCAAGGACGGCGCCGTGGTGCAACAGTTGGTGGGAGCCTATCCCAAGAGCAAGATCAGCGAGAAGCTGGAAAGCGCGATGAAGTAACATGATCGGAATCCGCCGCACTTTATCCATTTCGGCGCTCCTCATTGGCGCTTACGCGTTCGCGGGAACGCAGGCGTCCGCCGAGGGCGTCAATTGGAAGCCTTTCGAAAAGGGCCTCAAGGATGCGGCGGCCGGCAAGAAGTACAGCTTCGTGGACGTCTACACGGAATGGTGCGGCTACTGCAAGCAGCTGGAAGCCACCACCCTCAAGGCCAAGCCCGTGCTCAGCGAGCTGGAAAAGAATTTCGTGAGCATCCGCTTCAACGCGGAAAGCGAAGAGAAGGTGACCTGGAAAGGCAAGCAGGTCACGATGCAGGAGCTAAGCGCCTCTTGGGGCGTGGAAGGCTTCCCGACCATGCTGTTCCTCAACTCCAAAGGCGAGATCATCGGCAGCTTCGCGTCCTTCGCGGATGCGGACCTGATGATCAACCTGCTCAAATACATCTCATCGGGCGCCCGCGAGCGCAAGGTTTCCTTCGAGGATTTCCTGAAAGCAGCGTCTTGATGGAATACGTATTCCTGATTACGGCGGGCCTCCTGGTCCACACGTACCTGCTGTATCCGGTTTCCCTTCCGGTGCTCAGCCTGTTCTTCTCGCTCCGCCGCAAGCAGGGCAATCCCAACAAATTCAAAGTCTCCATGGTCATCGCCGCCCACAACGAGGAGAAGGTGATCGAGGAGAAAATCCGCAACACCTTCGACCTGGAGTTCCCGCGCAAGAACCTGGAAATCCTGATCGGCTCGGACGCGTCCACGGACAAGACCAACGCCATCGTCTCCAAGTACGCCCCGGACGTGAAGCTTTTCCAATACAACCAGCGCGGCGGCAAGGCCGCGGTGCTCAACCAGCTGGTCCCGCGCGCCCAGGGCGATATCCTGGTCTTCTGCGACGCCAACACCATGCTGCTCCGCAACGCCCTGCAGAAGCTGTTGGCCCACTTCGAGGATCCCACCGTGGGCTGCGTGTGCGGCCGCCTGATCCTCCACGACGCCGGCCATTCGGCCTTGGGCATCGGCGAGAGCATCTACTGGAACCTGGAATCGGAAATCAAGAAGCTGGAAGGCAAGCTCGGCATCGTCATCGGCGCCAACGGCGGCATCTACGCCATCCGCCGCGAACTCTTCGAACGCATCCCCGTCGACAAGACCGTGATGGACGACTTCTTCGTGACCACGCGCGTGCTCAAGGCCGGCAAGGCCGCCATCTACGAACCCCAGGCCATCGGCAGCGAAGAAACCTCCCTGGAGACCTACGGCGAATTCCACCGCAAAGTCCGCATCAGCCAGGCCAACTTCAACCTGCTCTCCAAGTACACCCCCCTGCTCAACCCCGTCCGCGGCCTGGTCGCCTACGGCTTCTTCTCCCACAAGTTCCTGCGCTGGATCGCCCCCGTCCTGATGATGGTCCTGCTGGTCTCCAACGCCCTCCTGCTGGGACAGAGCCCGTTCTTCTACGCCGCTTTCGCCGCCCAGACCCTGCTCTACTTCGTAGCCGGCCTGGGCTACGCCCGCAACGGCAAGACCCGCAAGTCCAAGTTCCTGCTCATCCCCTTCTACTTCGTCTCCATGAACCTGGCCCTCCTGATCGGCATGTTCCGCGCCATGTTCACACGCAGCGGCGACAAAGGCGGCATGTGGACCCGCATCGAACGCAGCGACATCTTCCGCGTCGACCCCCGCCTCAAGAGCAAGCCCGCCGCCACCCGCGTCAAGGTCAACGAGTTCTCCTCCTGACCTGACGCCTGCCGGCATCCGGCGAACCCTCCGCTTCCGTCCCCGGAAAATGTTACTATTCCCTTCATGGGCCCCGCGCGGACTCTCCGCCGCTTCATACTCTTAGCCGTCTCGATGTTCCCCATCGCCGCGCAAGCCGGCGCGGTACTGACAGGCACGTTCGGCGCCGACTCCCGCGCACATTACCAGGGCGCGCACTTCGCCTACTCCGCCGCCTTCTACGCCAAGCTTGACGACATGACTTTGCTCGGTATCCAATCCGGCCAGGGCACGGTCACCAGCACCGAAGCCATCCCCCTGCTCGGAAGCGCCTTCATCCGCCTCCCCATCGGCCGCATCGTGCTCCCGGTGGCCATCGGCGATATCGGCTACTCCTTCGACGACAACCACCCCGGCTTCCTCTGGCGCGCCGGCGGCGGCTTCGACATCCGCAACGGCCGCCACTCCAGCATCCTGCTGCTAGGCGCCCACGAAAGCCAAGCCAGCCATTACGGCTGGATCGCCCGCCTGGGCCTGCTATTGGAATTCTGATCGCCCCCAAAGCGATCCACCAATCTCACCCTCTCGCTAATCCTCTCCGCATTTTTCCGCGCCAGCGCAGCGCCGCGCCATCAACAAATCCCAATCGAAAAGCCCCCATCGCCCCAAACCCCCACGAAAAGCTCCCACCGAAAAGCGCAGTATAACGACACACCTTTACCGTACGCAAGGACGGGGTGGGGGATGCCTCTTGTGTCGGCGGGTCCGCTCCCGGGTGCGCGCGGGCTGAGTTCAGGCGCAGCCCGGAAGCGCCCTTGGCCGCAGGTGGCTCCGCACCGCGTCTGCGGAAGACCTCATCACTTTGACCGGCTTTACGCGGCGCGGAGCCGGCAGCCCTCGGAGAACCGTCCTGCGGCCAAGTTGCGCCCCACCGCATCGCTTAGCTGA
>Ga0209515_10002496_pt1 | contig 28152 bp, 31 predicted proteins | sample Subgroupgradi54m_FD_187454 | JGI IMG/M metagenome (GOLD analysis project Ga0209515, IMG submission 187454) | Subsurface groundwater microbial communities from S. Glens Falls, New York, USA - GMW60B uncontaminated upgradient, 5.4 m (SPAdes)... ... | reverse complement strand
CGGCAACATTTTGAGTGCCAGTTGCGTTATTCTTAAGCGCTTCGTCACCCACGGCGACATTGAGATTGCCGGTGGTATTGCCGGAGAGGGCACTCCAACCGAGCGCGGTGTTCTGATAGCCGGTAGTGTTGGCGTTGAGGGCGCCGAGACCAGCAGCGGTGTTAAGTTGTCCATCAAATCCACTCACGTGGGAAAGATTGCGTAGACCATCTCCCATTGCAAGCGAGCCGCCTATATTATTGGATGTCTGATCCGGAAGATACAAGATCGGCGTGCCGTTTATCCCGATCGTTCTGTCAGAGAGAGATGAAGTGCCATCAATCTCAAGCTTGTACGCCGGGGTGGTCGTACCGATGCCGACGTTGCCGGAGTTGTAATATATATTGGAACTGGAAGTCGTCCACTGGGACGATATTTTATTGTTGAACGCCGTCCAATCCACAGCAGTGAGGAGTCCTCGCGCAGTGCTGGTGGCGCTTGGTAGGTTGAAAGTGAGCGCGTTGGTTGAAGTAGAGATGCTGAAGTCAGTACCGGTCATACTTGTACCAAAGGTGAATGCCGGACCACTTACGCCGTTGATGGTCGTGGTTGCCATAAATAAGGTTGACCATGCAGGCGTTCCGCCTGTTATGGTGAGCATCTGGCCATTAGTACCGACCGGTATCGCCAGCCAGCTGGTGCTTGACGCCGTAACGGCTTGCAAATAAATAAGCGATCCCGCCGCAAGACCCGGCGTTGAGGTCGCGATGGAAACTGACGGTGTAACGCCGCAATTCATGTCCGTCGGCAAACAAGTCGGATTAAGTGTTTGCCCCGGCTGATAAATAATTGCAAATGCCGGCGCGGAAGCGAACGAAAATAACATCGCCGCGACCATAAGTACTCCAAAATATTTTGCGTGACGCGTAATCATAATATTTTATATATTTTATTTTTTTAATTAATTTCGACTTTTAATTAATTTCGACCGAAGGGTGCTTGGAAATCGTGATGGTAACTGCGCACTCGTTGCCGCAATGCGGACACTTCATAACGAATGAAGCACTGCCATCCATTTCTTCGGTTTTCACATTTTTTACCAATGGCCCTTTGCATTTTGTGCAATGGATCAATGAAGTTTCTTTTTGAACTTGTGTTGTTTTTTGATTCATAAAAATAAAACGGCCCGCGAAAGATATCTACCGTAGTAGAGGTCTTTCGCGGGCCGTAGCTAGCGAAATGATTTAATTTATAACGATTCGAAATTATCCAAAGATCTTGATTACACAATATCGCGACACTGCAACACTCGTCAACATCTAATCTGTGGATAACTTTTGAACCTGTTAATTCGACCTTTTGATGTGTTTTTATATTACAGTTTGTGTCCCATTTGAGGAAGTAATATGGTTATCCCCAAGGAAAAGGCCAGAGTTATTAATTTGATTTATCTCACCCCGCTACTCACTATTGTTTGAGATAAAAAAAACCGCCGGAATGACGGCATACTTTTATATATTTTCAATTATGTTTCTTTTGTCAAATGGTTTATTTTTCCACAAGAAAATAGTATCGAGTATCTGCTAAAGGCAAATCCTTAGGGATTAGGTTCATATTGCTCACAACCTTAACTGGTGTTAACGATAGATGTTTTAGGTTTAGGCGAAGTTCGTTAATCAAGTCCAGATTATCGGATGTAATAATAGCAGTAAAAGGAAAATCGGCTCGCTTTTTTAAATATAGTAAATCTTTGACTAGATAACTGGTTTTTGTGAAATTTAACAATGGCATATCAAAATAATACTCATAGTTTCTGTAGTGAGTTACAAACTCTTTGGGGTCAATGGTTGCGAATCTATGCTTAAGCTCTGCTTCTGATAGTTGAGTATCAAAGGTATTAACCATAAAAACCGCTTTTTCTCCTTCAGCAACTTTCTGCATATTTTTGGCAAAAGAAATTTCATTATTTGATAATGGAATATGGTTTGGACCGAAATACGAACTGGTATCCAGAACTATTTGCACCGCAAAAAGCGATAATACCATTACCGACATAAATATAATCAGAATCTTCCCCCCGAACTTTACTTTAGAAAACGCTAAAAATAGCATCCAAACTAATGAACCAATTATAATCCCGATAATGGGGGCAGTCATTGACGCCGCATCATCTCTAACGCTGCCAATCGGCAATAATAATGTTTGGGCAAAAGAAGCAATTAACAAAAGAGTAGGAATTTCAAGTGAATGAATAACATATCCACTAATTTTTTTAAGTTTATAAAAAGCTACGATTACCAAAGCTATCATAAATGGCAGGATAAAAGCTATAGGAGTGCTTGACGGCAAAAAATGACGCTTAATTTTCGGTAAGCTGTAAAGCACTGAAAGAGCCGATTGGATTTTTGAGTAAGGAGACCACACTGTTAATATGTAAAAGTTATATAAACCGCTCATAATAACAAATGGTCTGATTGAATAATCGGTAATTCGTGAAATAAAACTAATTTTAGAGCTATTACCAGAAGCAATAAATGCCCCTTTAATATCAAGCCAAAAGTTATGCCAACCAAGATATGCCATATTTGGAATCACTTGTAGAGCGAATCCAAGAACTGGGGCTGAAGCCCAAAGTATCACCAATAATGATAAAGTGCGAATTTTATGAGAAATTGGTAATTTATATATATAAATAGTAGATAATCCAACTAAATAAGCAAAAATGAAAAATGTTGAATTATAACTTGTAATTGCTAATAAAAAATAAAATAACCAGATAGATAAGATATAGCGTCTGGTTATTTTTGATGAAGCAGTGGCCGATTTAATATGGTTAATTGCGAATATGCTTAGCATCAAAATCAGAAATCTCAACATATTTTCCACTGGAACAAAATTGATTACCTTGGCATACGCCAAAAAATTTTGGGAAATGTCAAAATAAAGCACGGCAATAAACCCTATGTATTTATTAGTTATTATTTTAATAAACACATACAAGAAAGTTAAGCTAAGAAGAGAAAAAATGATATACAACAATCTTAGTGAAAATAGATTTTCAATCCCCAATTTCATCATAAGAGCTGTCGGAATGATATAAAAACTTGGAAAGTGCGTGTAATATAGTTTTTTCCCTATTAAACTGCCGTTTACATCACCGCCTGCGTGCTGTTGCAATTCTTCAAAATACTGGGTTATTTTTCCGTAACCAGACGGTAGCTGAAGAAAATAGTGTTTTAAAAATCCATCCCGTGCAAAATAGCGTGCCGATAATAAGGTCTGTGCCGTATCTACATCCATTGTGTTTTCTGGAACAGCTAAAACAATTAAAATTGACGCCATTATTGCGAGGAAAATTACAAATAACAAATTGGCGGTTAGTATTTTTTTAGCGGATGACATAGATGACTATAAGTATCTATAAATGAGAATATAACATAAACATACTGATACTCATAGTCCGTCGCCTTATAACCATCACGCCTCTACTCTTAAAGAATGAATAAGAATAGAGACGAAATCCTAAAAAAATTTGGTAAAAGGGTTAAAGAGCTTCGCTTACAAAAAGGCATTACTTCGCAAATGGCTTTGGCAAATAAGGCGGGTTTAGACCGCACCTATATTGGTGGTATAGAACGAGGTGAGAGAAACTTGGCATTAAGAAGCATAGAAAAAATAGCCAAAGCTCTTGGCGTCAGTCTTGAGGAACTCTTTAGGTTTTAGAGTTGACGGAAATTAAATAAAGCTCATTGATAAAGCTGGTATTTAAAAACCCCTACATTTCTGTGTATCATAAGAGTATGCGCAAAAATAATGCTAAAAATGATCCAATTTCCAACCGTCCTTTCACCAAGCACGTGCAAAATCTTTTCGCATCGATCTTTCGTTATCACTTCAAGCGTAGGCCAATCGTTTCAAATCGAAAAACTCCTTTCGGTATCTATGCCAGCTTGGCTTTCCGCAAAGCTGTAAAATCACCATTTCTTCAACTCCTAAAAGAAGAACTGATCGGCGAATTCAAATCAGTTGAAATTATCGTGAAAAACGGTTCAAATCAAAAAATTGACGACACCGATTTAGAATCAATCATTATTAGCGTTCGCAGGGAACCGGACACGCTCTTTATCCTAGCGACCAAAGGTGAAGTTCCCTTAGATGATTTTGATCGTCTCTTCCGAGCCTTCACCCGTCACTTAGTCATCATTCTGCCTCTTGGAGAAAAAGATATTGAAAAACTGGAAAATTTCGTTAAAAATGGTAATATCAACGCGTGTCTTGTTGTTCTTACCATGCTTGCCAATCGTATAACCACCGATCCCTGGGATGAGAAAATGATGCAGCGTCATGGCGGCGCTTATGCGACTCGAGCTGAATGGCAAAAATCAGCCACGGCAACCCGGCTTGATAAAATGGACAAGCTTCGGGGCCCCCAACTCCGAACGCTCATCAAAAAGATCCGTTTCCTGATGTCCTTTGAAGAATCGGGTGATGAGATATCAAAAGCCTGTAAGGCAGTAAAGATATCCAGAAAGACCTTCTATCTCTGGCTTGAAAAAGATTCTGTGTTTCGGGAACTTGTTAGTATTTAAAAAAAGACAAATGGGACAGAGCCGTGTCTCATGATATTTGCCTTATACCTGCTGTTTTTGGGCAAACATAACCTGAAAATGAGACACGTGTTTTTGATGCCTAATTTGGCATTTTGCCTTATTTATGCGGAATAAAGGTATAAAGCATAGGAAATTACACATATAAGACACCGTAGCGTGTCCCATTCCGTATAAATTTGAGGGATTTTTTTAAATTATTTTTAATCAGTGACCTAGGTCCTTCAGTCCCATAAAAGTCATCTAAAATCTCTTCATTTTATTCTGAACCCGAGAGACCAAGGTGCTTCAAAAGAAAGCTGAAGGAGACCCTTATAAAACCCTTATGGGGTCTCATTCATGAAGGTCCTAGACCGCGTAAGGGCATAGGGAAAAATTTATGAAAAAATATCAAAAAGAACTGGATAAATTTTTTAAAGAAAATAAATGGCCGTATTGGCCGCCATTAGTCATTTTAGCCCGCCTTTTTGAAGAAGGCGGAGAATTAGCGAGAGTTGTTAATCATCTTTATGGTAAAAAGCCAAAAAAGAAAACGGAAGCAGAACAAAATTTGGAAGAAGAAGTTGGCGATATTATGTTTACCTTAATTTGTTTTGCTAATTCCAATAATATTGATTTGGATAAGGCGATAAAGAAAAGTTTTAAAAAAGTTATGAAAAGAGACAAGCACAGGTTTGACGATCAAAAATTGAAAAAGAATTAAAAATCAGCCATAATATCGTGGATAAAATTAAATCAAGGGCCTATGGTGAAGCGGCATCACGTGATCATGGCATGATTAAGTCCGGGGTTCGACTCCCCGTAGGTCCACATAATAAAATTAAAATCTACCAGGAAGTAGAATTTGACTGCCTTCGGCAAATACTGCTGAAAGTAGTTGTCAAATTTTCACTTCCTGGTCTATAAAATTATGTTTCAAGTTGATCAAAAATTTCCCCACTTCTCGTTAGAAGTGTATTGGCCCGGAAAAGATGAGGTTGGGCGGCTGGCTTCAAAAAACCTAATCGGCAAATGGATAATTCTTTTATTCTATCCGGCGGATTTCACATTTGTATGTCCAACCGAACTGGCCGATTTAAATCATCTTTATCAGGAATTTAAAAAACTCAAAGCCGAAATCGTGGCAGTGAGCACCGACACGGTCTATACCCACAAGGCCTGGCTGGAAGTTGAAAAGCTACTCACCGGCGTTAAGTATCCTATGGCCGCGGACCATAACGGAAATTTTTCTAAAGAATTGGGCATTTATAATGAAGAAAAAGGCATGGCCCAGCGCGCCACTTTTATTATTGATCCGGAAGGCGTATTGCGCGCCGTTGATATCGTTTCAGGTTCAATCGGACGAAGTGCTGACGAGGCGCTTCGCAAACTTCGGGCGCTTGATTTCGTTTCTAAAAATCCGGGAAAAGTTTGCCCGGCGAACTGGGACAAAGATAAAACAGCGCTTACGCCGTCAATCAAAAAAGCCGGCAAGGTGTACAAGGAATACGAAAAGAAATGAGTCGAGTATCTCCAACAAAAAAGCAAAAGGTAGTTCCAATTATCCCCGACACTTACCTTGCCGTTATTAAAAACAGCATCGGCTCTAACTTGTTCCATAATTTCTACGCGAAAGTAAACGGAAAAAGAACCGACGTTATGGCAAACGGCCAACTTTCGTGCGCATTTTATGTTTCGTCAATTTTACTATTGTTTAAGTTTATTAAAGAAGGGCACGCCACCGTTGATTCTACCGTGAAGGATTTAAAACAATCTGGCTGGAAAAAAATCAAAAAACCTAAAATCGGCAGTATCATAGTTTGGGAAAAAATGATTTTCTCAAATAACAACATTCATAAGCATATCGGTTTTTTTATAGGCAATAATAAGGCGATAAGCAATAGTTATAAACTTCGTTATCCCGCCCTGCATCACTTCACATTTGATGGGAAAAGGAAAGTTGAGTTAATACTTTGGAATTCGAAGCTGAAATAAAATACGCTTGGCGCGTAGAAAACGCTTAATTAAAAATCCCCGCCCAACTAAGCTGGGCGGGGATTGATATTTCCCTCGCTATTCGCTTTCCTTTTTCTTGTCTCCAAATTGCTTGTTCATCTCGCGCTCAAGGCCGCTAATGGCTTCTTCTTTATCATTTTCTCTTAAACGGGCGTTGGCTTGAGCCAGCCGCTCTTCATGTTCGCGAAGCGCCTCTTCGGGGTCTCTTCCTTCGGCTATTGCCTCTTTAACTTTTCTCTTTTTTTCTTCATCCGGCATGCTGAATTTGCCGTATTCTAACTCTTGTCTGACAGCTATTGGGTCTTTTTTTTCTTTGGGCCCGCGTTCAAAATTACTCATATTTGTTGACCTCCTCAGTTGTATTTTAATACGTTAACGACCCTTAAAGCATATCAAAATAATATTTGAAAAGTCAATAGGTTTTACTGGCAAGGTACACAACTTGACAAATTTAGCAGTTTAGAGTATGATATACTTATCAGTAAACATTAGGTAGTTTAACAACCAAACGCCCCAAAAGGGGGCAAAAGGAGAGGGCCATGCGCTACAAAATCGTAGCTGTGGATCCGCTCAAGCCGTTCCCGCTTCCGTCGTTCGGGCTCGCCAACATCGCGAGTCTGGACGATGCGAAGAAGCAGACCGACGAGAAGTACGAGAAGGCGGCAACCGCGGAGATCGAGACGAACAAGGTGTTCCAGGAGCTCTCCGCCAAGATCAAGGAGATGTCTGCCGTCCTCGTCTACATTGAGTCGCTTCCGAAAATGAGCGACGCCCACAAGGAGGAGGCCAAAAAGATCTGGAAGGAGATCAAGGAGTTCAAGACCGCTTGCGAGGAGATCACCGAACCCATCCGCGAGAAGAACAGCAAGATCGCGAAGGAGGAGTTCGGGTTCATCAAGATGCGCTGGCCCGTGATCGAGCCGGCGCTCACGCTCCATCTGGCACGCCAGGAGCGGCGGCTCGCGCACTTCAAGAGCGCGTGCCGCTTCTTCAACTGCGACAACCCCCATCCGCTCGGAAGCGCCTACTTCCGGCGCTTCGGTCGCGATGCCTCCCGCGGATCCTCGGCGCCAAAGTCGACTGGGCAGGCAGCCATGCAGGGAACCCGGCGGCACTCCCCACAGTTCTTCTGCGGCGGTCATCGCTGGCTGAAGTCGCAGATGGCAAGCGGGAACTACGCGATGCTCTCTAACCCGAAGTACCGGGTCAAGGCCATCGCCTAGACCTCGTCAAGCCGCGCATTCACAGAACAACGTGGATGCGCGGCATTTTTTATGTTAAAATATAAATCGTTAAAAATTGCCGCGGTAGCTTAATGGTAAAGCAGGTGCCTGAAGAGCATCTGAAGGCAGTTCGATTCTGCCTCGCGGCACACTTCGGCTCGTTTCACTCGCTCAGTGTAAACCTCAAAACAACCCCGCAACTGCGGGGTTGTTTTGTTTTAAAATATTTTTTAAGACAGATTTTTTAAGGCCGGCGGATAATTCTTTTACAAACCGAAAACCTTAAGGAAATTTTTGAATAAAGTTGAGGATTTCGGGGATGGGGACGGGGCGGCCGGTTCTGCCGGCTTTTGTTCATTGGGACTTTCAAGAATAATGTTAGGTCTGATAATCAGCGACAAGACATTGTTTACACTGTTATTAATTTTATCAAAAACGCCTTTAACGGTAATCTGGGCGCCTTCGACAATCGGAGTGCTTACAAAAATCTCATCGCCACTCTGAAGTGACAAAATAAACCCTTCTGTTGTCACTTTTTTTACGGTTCCCGAAAGCGACTGGTGGAAATTTTTTGCTTCCAAGTTTCTTACTACTGCCGCCCTGATAGTTTTCCCGTCGGTAAGAAGCCAGCCCAAGACATTGATTTTTTCACCGGCGGCAAAATCGGATAGAAGCGCCGGTTCCTGACTGGCGCCTAAAAGCGTGGTTCGCTCGTCAATCTGGACGATATAATAATTATTTTTTCCGCCTTCAAAAACGCAAGGAACGAGCTGATCCGATTTGCCGTTTCCATAAACCGCACAGGACTTTTCATTTTTTTGAATTACTTCAATAGTCGCCGGCGGCTCATCAACTGTGGGGCTCTTAAAGATTTCCACGCTATTAAACTGATAGAATCCCGGAGCTAATTTTGCCGTCAAAACGACTTTATCCGCCGCCACGGTAAACGGCAACGACTCATTCGCTAAAACAGGCATAAAACTCATGAAAATGATAGCCGAAAAAAGCCCTGCAATAGCCAAAATATTGTTAATTTTCCAAGTTTTTGTATTCATAATTTAATTGAATTTTAACTTTAATATATCCTTCACAGACTATAATCAATGATACCCTAAAGTCGTCTGTCAAGCAAGTCCGGGCCGACTCTAAAAACTTCTTGCCAATAGCGGCAAAGATTGATAAAATTTCTGGTATTGAAAATAAATATCGTCCGCGGGTGTCGTATAGTGGTATTATGTGTCCTTGCCAAGGACAAAACACGGGTCCGATTCCCGTCACCCGCTCACTCAATATGTAAAATTTTTTATGTATAAAAATGGAAAACCTGAAAGTGAATTAGCATAGCATTTTGGATTATGTTAAAGTGTAAGAAATCTATTATTAATATTTCGTATAACTAAAAAATGAAAAAACCAATAATATTTTTATTAATAGTATCTTTTATTCTGGCAATTGGAGTGTTTTTTTCAAATCCAATTTCTGCTCAAATAACTCAACAAGATACACAAGCTCTAATAGCCAAACTCCAACAACAAATCAAAGCCCTGCAAGAACAGGTGCAAAAACTTCAAGCTGAAGTATCATCAACCAAAACAGAATTGGAAGCAGTTAAAACCGAGCTTAAGTTTACTAAAATCTTAAGGTTAGGCGTTAGAGATGATGAAGTAAAACAACTTCAAGAATTTCTTAAGCAATTTCCTGATATCTATCCCCAAGGTCTTGTTACCGGCTACTTTGGACCTTTAACCGAAGCCGCAGTCAGAAAATTCCAAGAAAAAAATGACATAGAGAGCATCGGCGTAGTTGGCCCTAAGACATTATCTAAGTTAAATGAACTGGTTACTGAAGGCGCTGGATCTTCGGGTGTTATCCCTCCTGGGTTATTAACTGCTCCGGGGATTCAGAAGAAGATTGAAATTCCTTCAACAACACCTATTGTTGCCGCAACCTCAACTGTTTTAACTACTACACCCATCACCCCTACCCCAGCTCAACCAGTAACTACAGCCCCAACCGGAGTTTGTCTAATAAAAGATAGATATACAGATGTGCCCCGCTTTGATGTTGCTAATTTCGGCAATGGATTCGCCAAGTATGCTATCAGTGGAATAAATACGGTTTCCGGACTTCAAACTGCCTGTACCAAGACAATCTATGATTATCTTCTTCAAAACTATTGCAAATCGAATGCTAATCCCATACAGAGACTGATCACAACCTATGACTACAAAGGTATCGGGGAACCCCAGAGTCTTAGCTGTGGTGCGTTAGGATGCAATTTTATTGATTGTTCGGCGATTGCTTCTTTAGCCCCGATTCCAAATCCAACTCCTATTGCCACTACTACTCCAACTTCAATTCCTGCTCCGACTCCCACCCTTACTCCCGCTCCTACCCCGACTTCAACATCGACCCCGACTCCTACCCCTACTCCTGTCCCAGCGCCTGCTACAACTACTCCTACTCCCACCCCAACTCCTACTCCCGCTACGACAACCCCGACAGATACTGGTAAACTAATCATTTCTTCAATTTCTGTCATTAATATCACTTCTAATAGCGCCACTCTTACTTGGAATACTAACATGCCGGCCGATTCCCGATATACGTATACCGCTAACACTATTTGGACTTGGGCCCCAGAAGGTCTATCTACCGGTCAGGATACCAGTCATTCGGTGAAGTTGATTTCTTTAAGCGCTGGTACGGTTTATCGCTATACAGTATCATCAAAAGATGCCGGCGGTATTTTGGCGGTAAGTGATGTTCAGACCTTTACATCTACTGGTGGTACTCCTATATCTCCTACCGATACTACTCCGCCGGTCATCTCTAACATTTCCGTCAGTCAGTTCAGCGGAAGTATTTCTATCATATGGACTACCAATAAACCGACTGATACTTTCGTTGAGTGGGGTACAACTACTGCTTATGGGTTCGGGCCTAGAATTTCCAGTTATTTATCTACGTCTCACACACCTGGTATTGGCGGCGGTGCTCCTATTGGGGCAATCTACCATTTTCGGATTCAATCAAGAGACAATAACGGCAATTTGACGGTCAGCCCAGATCAGACATTTACAGTCGTTCCATATTAGAAGTTGATAAAAATCTGGTTGAGTTCTGTTGACAAAAATCAAATGTTTTGACATACTCTATTCCGGCCTAATAGGCCGGTTTAATCGTTTACTGTCCTTTTAAAACTTAAAAAGGGGTGGAAGAATGAAACGAATTCTTGCTATTGCAGTAGCTCTTATCTTGGTTAGTCCATTTTTTGTTCAAGCGCAAACTACTTTACAGTATTGTCCCGACACAAATTCAAGAGCAGTTTATTGGTTAGAGGATTTGAATGACCAGACGATTAATAATTTCAGTTTGACTAATCATAATTCAGTTTCTTTTGAGACGGGGATTTTTAACAACAGCGCCAATTTCGGAAACGTTAATACCAGTAAGTATCTTGATGTAGCAAGTAATCTTGGTTATGCCGGCGGGGATATCACAATTTCATTATGGATCAAATTCAATAATGAGGTTCCGACTAATACTGCTTTTACGCTTGCCATGATAAAAGATGGGGCTGTCAGTAATACCGAAATCTGGTTCCAATATCTTGATGAAGGCGGAATTAAAAAGGTGAGAATAGCCAGAACTAGAACAGGAATAATTACTGCAGTTCAAACAGTACCTATAACTTCGCTTTTTGATGGTTTTAGGCATCATTTCGTTGCGACTTATGAAAGTTCTACTGGTAACTTGAAATTGTATTTGGACAATCCTATTACAGCTACAGTATCAACAAATCAGGTAGGAACCGGAAGTCCCCCTGTAGTTAGTAGATTTGTTTTAGGGACCTTTATCAATGCCAGTGATATTGCAGTTTCTTGGTCTTCAGTAAAATTTGATGAAGTCGTTGTAGATTCAACTGTTTGGGATACAACAAAAATCAATGCTGTTTTTCTCCGATCAAATCCTCCTATTGGTTGTCCGCCCCCTAATCCTGTACCAACCACAATAAGTATTTCGCCAACCTCTATTGTAGCCGGCTCCCCTGGCTTTACAATGGTAGTTAACGGAACAAATTTTGTTTCGGGTTCTGTAGTAAAGCTCAGCGGATCAAACAGGACTACAACTTTCGTCAGCTCAACACAGCTTACTGCTCAAATTTTGATAGGTGATCTTACCACGGCCAGTACTTTTCCGATCACGGTTTTCAATCCTTCGCCAGGAGGCGATACATCAAATCCACAGACCTTCACGGTTACTACTAACTCCATTAATAATCTTGATATTCTATTATCCACCCTAAGAGACGCAATTACCGCTCCTGCGCCGAATAATAAAAATCTAAAGGATTTGTTTGATAAGTTGCAGGCAATTTTGAATCAACTAGATGTCGCATTATCTACAAGAGCATCAGAAAGCACTCTGTTTTCAGCAAAAAATACTCTGGACTTGATAAAGTTACGAACAGATAATCTGGACGTCCTGCTTTCCACCAGAGCCAGTGAAACAACCCAACTATTAGTAAAAAGTGCCTTAGATGCAATTAAATTAAAAACGGATAACCTGGATGTATTATTATCCTCCAGAGCCTCTGAGTTAACACTACAAGGTGTTAAGGCAGGAACTGACAAGTTAGATACGAATCTTTCAACTAGAGCCAGTGAAGCCACTCTTAACAATATTGCGACAAAGTTACAAACGCTCATTGACGGTGACAAATGGCAAAGAGCAGCTAAAGACGGTAAGGCGTTTATTGTCACTACTAATAAGATAGTCGTACCAGGAACAGCAGAATTTAATTTCTTTTTACTTAAAAATGCTGCCGGCTCCGGCAAGAATATAAGAATCAAAATCATTATGCCGTCATTTGCGTTCCCCAGCGCTGATACCACTATCCGAATTTATAAAAACCCAACTATCACCTCTAACGGTGCGCTGTTGTCAGTAAATAATTTAAAATCAAGCGGCGGGGCCAGTGTTGGTACCACAGCATTCAAGCTCCCGGTTGCTGCTGACGGCACATTGATGGATACTTTCCAGGTTACTGGCGGCGGATTCCCCAGAGATTTTGAACTTGCATTTTTCTTAGAGCCAGGCGAAAACTTACTAATCACTGTTGAACCATCAAGAATGGGCATTTAACACTCCATAACCGTTACTTTTGTGGAAGAATAACGATATTATCGTAAACGTTTTTCAAATCTCGCTTTTTGCGAGGTTTTTATTATGTTCCCATAATTTGGAACACGGTAACATTCCCAACGTTCGCCAATAGGTTCTAACGTCGTGCAATTTCCCGTTCCATAAAAAAGGCCGCTATCGGTTTCGGGAAAATCCCGAGTTTGATAGCGGCTTTTTTATTTTTCGATCAGGCAAGTTGCGCGCCGTAACCAAGGTCAGGCATGAAAAAAAAGGTATAAGCAATATAAGCAATTATTAACGCCGCGGTAATTATCGCAAAAATCTCGTCACCGTCTGGCTTTCTCATTTTTAAGTTACATCCTTTCGCTCGGTGAGCGGTGCTCGTTTTTGCAGGTTACAACCTCATTATAAAATGCTGCGGGAATCAGCATGCCATACTCATTTTTCGACCACACCAGAAGAAAGGCAAGCACTTTATCTTTGAAGTTGCGGCACGCAACTGTACTAGCCAATACCGGCCATGAATCGGTCTCGGGAATCGTGACGCCAATCGCCAGAACAAGTGGGGGTTCTCCGGGCTGTCCGGGCATCTCTCGTATTGTTGCTGTTTGAAGCCACGCAGCGATCAACAGTTCAAACATTGTCGGCTCCTTTCTTTACCTTAGTGCGACAGAGCTAAATTAACGAGGAATTGAGACAAGTTCTAAATACAAGAAATATCCGTAGATAGCTGCGAAGGGAGCAACCAACACATTTACCGCCTCAGAAATAATTTCGTTCGTATTCGGAAGGATCTGTTTTAGAAAGTATCCAATAAGCCCGAAAATAATAAGTGGAAGATAAGGAACTATCCAACGGATAAGTGTTGCGAAGGTATAACCCCGCACCAAACTCCGACTTTTCACAAGAGCATCCAAACCATGCTGGTTCTCAACAACCAAAACGTAACTTCCCAAGCTTAACCGGGTCGCAACAATAAAACCGGGAATAATAAAGAACAAAAATCCACCGAGGATCCAAAACGACATTAATATTCCAATCCACCAAAGTGAAAAAAGTTTATCAAAAGCATTTCCTAAATTCCAAAGCATGTTTTTATTTTGTCCCACCACATTTTGTTCTGTCACGCGATTGTGCGTGTAAGAAATCAGCGTGATATAAGCTATTGAGTGGATTGTTAATGCTGTAAGTCCAACTATCATAAAACCAATAACCACACTTGATAAAGAGGGTCTCCGAGAAACCGGAATACTGGCGTAATGGCTTAATAACCAAGTCATAGCCGTAAAAGGCAAAATCATTAACAGTCCGAAAACAAGATTAGTCCAAAAATCACCTATAAATACTCTGTAACTTCGAGTAAAAAGTTCACCACTTCCGGCTAATTGTCGTCTGTTCATTTTTCCCTCTTTTCTCCTTGTTTTTTAAAGTTCTATATTATAAGTTAATAAGTAATACTTTAGGCAATTTCTGTCAATATCTTAGCGGATAAGTTAAAATATGAAAAGTGTTGAGATTCACACGTGTTTGACAAAAAAATTTTTATTTGATACCATACAGGTATTAAATAAATTAACCCACTTGGTTTCATGACTAAGTTTTTAGGAAATTATCAATATGATATTCAATTTACTCATCGCGGTCTTCGCTTTGGCGGGGGGACTTGCTTTAGGTTATTTAGTCCGCCATTTACTTGCTACAAGAAGTGTCAACTCAATAGAAGCTAAGGTTAAGCAACAACTTGAAGAGGCCAAAACCGGAAGCAAAGAAATTCTGCTTGACGCCAAAGACAAGGCGGTAAAAATACTTGAAGACGCGAAAAGTCAAGAGCGGGAACGGCTTGGAATTTTGGCGCACCAGGAAGAACGGCTTAATCTCCAGATGAAGAAATTAGAGCACAAAGAAGACGACCTTGAAAAGTCGCACCAAGACCTGGAACGGCAAATTGGCGAAGTAAAAACGATAAAGTCTGAAGCGGAAAATTTGAAAAATAAAAGCGAAGAAATGCTCCAGCAGATTTCCGGCCTTTCACGGGAAGAAGCCAAAACAAAACTTATTTCACAGGTTGAAGAGGACTCAAAATCCGATTTAATAGCCGCTATTGTGAAGATGGAAAAAAACCGGATTGAAGAGCTTGAAAAGAAGGCGCGGGAAATTATGACTGTGGCGGTTCAAAGGTACGCCCGTTCTCACGTGAGCGAAATCACAACTTCTACGGTCAGTCTTCCGTCCGACGATTTAAAAGGCCGGATTATCGGAAAAGAGGGCCGCAATATCCGCACTCTCGAAAGATTAACCGGCGTAGAAGTGATTGTTGATGAAACGCCTGGAGCCATCACCCTCTCTTCATTTGATCCTCTGCGGCGGGAAATCGCTAAAACCGCTTTAATAAAGCTTATGGCCGACGGCCGGATTCAACCGGCAAGAATTGAAGAAAAAGTTGAAGAAGCTAAAAAGGAAGTAAACAAAAAATTACTGGAGGCGGGTGAGGCCGCGGCTTACGAAGTTGGAATTTTGGGCCTGCCGAAAGAACTAATCGTGCTTTTGGGCCGTTTGGCGTTTCGCACCAGCTACGGCCAAAATGTCCTGATTCATTCAATTGAAATGGCCCATCTCTCCGGCATGATGGCAAAAGAATTGGGCGCCAACGTTGAAATCGCTAAAAAAGCGGCGCTACTCCACGATATCGGCAAAGCGGTTGACCATGAAATTGAAGGAACCCATATTGAACTCGGAAGAAAAATTCTTAAAAAATACGGCATTGATGAAGCCGTGATTAGGGGTATGGAATCGCATCATGAAGATTATCCCTTTTCTACTCTTGAATCGTATATTGTAACCGCCGCCGATGCTCTTTCCGGAGGCCGACCCGGCGCGCGGCGCGATACGATTGAAAACTATATCAAACGGCTTACCGAGCTCGAAAGCATTGTTAATTCTTTTGAAGGAGTGGAAAAATCATACGCAATTTCTGCCGGCAGAGAAATTAGAGTTTTTGTTTCTCCGCAAGCCATTGATGATCTAAGAGCGCTGCAATTAGCGAAAGAAATTGCCAAAAGAATTGAAAGCGAATTGAAATATCCGGGCGAAATTAAGGTTAACGTGATTCGGGAAACGAGGGCTATTGAATATGCCAGATAATAGAAATATAGAAAATATAAAGCAACATTAAAAAATCAGTAGACTTTATGAAATTTTTTGAAAGGTTATTTAATGGCAGTGTAGAAAAAGAAAATCAAGATAAAGCGCTCGCCGAAATAGAAAATCCGCCAAAAAACGAGCCGGCTCTTGAGCTTGAATCACTAAAAAAAATAATAGAACGGCGCAGCACTCCCGAAGAAACACTTTTGGAATCAAGAGAAAAATCAAAAAGTACACCTTTGGGAGGAGGCGTAAACCAAACAGAATTTATAGAGTTGCGTGATGACGGTTCGGGTGTTTTCAAATCGAAAAAAGGCGAAAATATAAATTTGCGAGAGGGCATCGAGGCAGGCACATATTTCAAGCGAGAGCGTGCCGCATATTTAGTAAGTCGTTTCCTTGGTTTTGATCTTGTGCCACCCACCGTTATACGGGAACTGGACGGAGAAATAGGAAGCTTTCAGCAGTTTGTCACTGATACAAAAAATTGGTATGAAGTACTCGATAGTAAAAAGCTACTCCTTGAATCACAACTTATAGCGATGTGGATTTTTGACTATATTGTATGGAATTCAGACAGGCACGGTGGCAACTTTTTAGTGAAGGAAGATAAAATATATGCAATTGATCACGGTTTGTGTTTTGGTAATGCTCACCCTTATAAGTTTCAAGAATTCTTTGATACTCCCGTTCCGAAAGAAATTATAGAAAAACTGGCATCATTCGCTTCCTGGGAGGAGGGGGTAGACATTCTACGCGATCTTTTGGAGGAACTATTAGAAAAACAAGAAGTTAGCGCCTGCATAGCGCGAATTAAAAACATCACCGGCTTATTACAGGAAAAAGAATCTATACATTATGGCGCCCTTAATTTCTTTCCAAAAGAAAAAAGGTAAATTCCAATATATGCACAAAGTAGAGATTTACAAACTACAAAACGACGGGGCTCAGGTTGTAATTGCAACCTGTCGTCTACAAGATGGGACGGTTGATTGTGATGGAGATATGAATTTCGTAACACATCTTAAAGAAGAGGGTATTATTGATTATTCGCAAAAAGCGCACACGAAAGTTTTCCCAAAAGATGGAATGCTATTTCTTAAACAACTGCAATACAATTTTAAATCGGGATATTTAAACGCTTCCGAGGTCATAGAAGAATAATTGGACAGCTTCAGACCTGATATCGCATCCGTAAAATACAGATGATTGCTATTGGCAATAGTTTTCATATATAATTACTATGGTCGTATTTTAACTAATTATAAAAAATATTTTATAAATTCTAATCATATGAACAAGGATAAATTAGTTGATATGGTGGCGGCAAAGCTTGGCAGCACCAAAGCCGAGGCCGAAAGAGCCATCAATGCTGTATTAGATGAAATCACCGCCGCTCTCCAAAGAGGCGAAGAAGTGTCGCTTACCGGTTTCGGCGCTTTTATGGTTTCATCAAGAAAAGCCCGCGCCGGAGTAAATCCGAGAACGGGAGAAAAAATTCAGATTGCGGCCGTAAAAGTGCCCAAATTCCGCGCCGGAAAAAATCTCAAAGAAGCCGTAAGATAAGGGATTTGCCAAAAATCATTGCCTCTCGGCGATGATTTTTTGTTTCAAGTCGTTGACAGACGACTTTTTTAACTGCTATTCTTATTTCTTAAAGTGGTTATTTAAACAGATGTGTCAGGAGGAAAAAAGTGAAAAAAAGTAAGGCCATATTTGTCGAAGTAAAAGGCACTGAGCTAAAGCCAACCGTATTTGTTGGAGGGGGAAAGACCAAACAGACTTCAAAAGAACGGAATGCTTTAGCAAAAGAAATTGGAAAACTGATAAAAATATATAAAAAAGCGCAAGCGCGAAAACGCCGCCTGTTAAAAAGCAAAAAGAAAAAGCCCTAAGCCGGGAAGTAGAACTTTGACAAATGTTTTGCAATGCAAAACATTTTTTTTGCTGAAAGCAGTCAAAGTTTCACTTCCCGGTAAGGGGCTTTTTATATTGAAAAATAAGTCAAAAAAGAATATAATTTTAAAAATCTCACCTCCGCGATTTCGGCGGGCATGCCCGCCGAAGCTCGCTATGGCGAGCGAAGGCGGGTATTGTATAGTGGTAATACGTGACTTTTCCAAAGTCGAGCCGGGAGTTCGATTCTCCCTACCCGCTTGGCTAAAATAAAATCCTCCGCAAGGGAGGATTTTATTTTCATTAGAAAAAACCTGCATACGCAGGTTTTTTCTAATGAGCATTCCTTTAACCTAATTTGCCCAGATAACGAATGTAAATACTTTATTTCCCTTGCCCAAATCTCTCTCGTGGAGAGCGCTGCGGCCGTCGCTAGATTTTCGTATCACCTTGCCCCATTCTGACGGATTGGAGGTATCAATATCATTATCATTACCCACTGATGCGGGTACAGGAGATTTTTTGCCAAAAACGCTACTTAAAACAGTAGTAAAGGCATCTAGATGTTGATAGATTATTCCGAGCTCATCGTAGTCGTGCTGATTCGGGTGCAGATTGCTAAGCTGACCGGAGAGTGTGCCGTCCGGGTCATTCGTGTAATCCATGCAGGTGCCAAGGTTTGTATTATCAAAAATCACGTCTTGATGGTCTAGTCCGAATGTATGTCCAACTTCTTGGCAGATAACGAATTGTCTCCAGGCCGGAGTATTGTAGGTTGAGGTATTAAAATACGTGTCATTCAGCTTTACTGTTCCTTGCGTTATGTGGCTGCCGCTGACCCATATTGAAGCTATGCCCAGCCAGCCATTGAAGCCGTAGTTTTTGTCGCACACCTCTACCCGCCCGTTTGTGGGCCGACAGTTCAATTTTGATGCACCAGCAACGATCGTGGTGTCTAATACCGGAGATACACTCCAATCACTTGATGCTGTGGTAAGATGAGTAGGCCATAGTAGCCCAGAAAGGTTGTTGCCGAGCTTAAGCGTAAACGGATTTAAGGTTCGCGCCCAATGATAACCGCCCCATGAGTGACTGGCGTATGCGATTGTTGCAAATGCGCCGGCGGATAGCAAAACCGTCACCGCCATAAACTTACCTAAACGACGAAATGAGATAATCATAAAAGTTATTGTGAGCTTATTTCAAAATCTGTTTCTGAGATAATCTCTATTACTTATTAATATTAATAAAACTAGTATTCTATCTTAGCAATCCTCCTCCGACATGTCAACCTCCCTTTTTGTTAATAACTTTTGCATTCAAAACAATCCAAAACCCGTCTGTCAATTGGCGGACGGGTTTTGGTTTAGTTAAATATTTTTAAAACCGACCTTTGCTTTTAAAACGTCCGGCCGATAAGTTTGGTTTCTTTGGCAAACGCCAGTTGAACAACCGAAGCGATAATGTTTTTAAACAAAAGCACCATCATTAAAAGCGACCCTAAAACTGAAAGCTGGACAACAAATCGCGTCCTAATAAATATACCCATAGCGAATGGCAAAAACGCCTGCGGATGCGCCATATCGACGGCTAAAATTTGCGCCGTATATTCTATTACCCGCGCTACATATACATTGTGGCCGATTAGGTACATAAAAAACGCGAAGACCGCCGTTTCAACGGCTAAATAGGGCAATACTTTCTTTCCAAACCAGATAAAATAAACCCGCCGCATTATGCGGTCGCTAAGTTGATTTTTATTTTTCATGTTTATCTCCATTATTGCTGGTATATTTTTTTAAAATATTTTTAGCTCGAAAAAGCTTCATTTTTAAAGCCGGAATAGTCAGCGACTCTTCTTTAGCAATGTCTTTATACGATTTGTCTTCTAAATAGTATAACGAAACCAAACGAGCTAAAGGTTTCGGGAGGCGGGATATTAAATCGGCCGCGACGCTTTTTGTCTCGCTTTCTAAAACGACATCTTCAGTGGAAAGGTCTCGTTCGCTGGCTAGCTCCAAATCAAGCGGGTTGGCTGATTCTGCCTGCCATTTTTTGCTTATCTTCCGGTAACGGCTGATAGCCGTATTCATTAAAATCTTGTAAGCCCAGCTCTTAAATTCAATGCCCTCCATTTTCCTGAATTTGCCGCCGTATCTGTAAATTTTAACGAATGTTTCCTGAACGACATCTTCGGCTTCTTCCTGTTGCCTAACCACGCCGAGCGCTTTTCTTATAAACGCTTCCTCGTAGCGGTCAACTAAAATCTTAAAAAGCGCCGGCTTATTTAAAGAAGCTGTTAAAATTTCTTCGTCTCTAAGCGGGCTTAAAGCGTAATTTGATTCTTCCGGTTCAAAATTCATGATTTTATCATACAATGAAACTTTTTACTTTTCAAGTAAAAATTAATTTTTAACGACGTCGGAGGTGGTTATATTTAACAGAAAAATTTTGACAAAATATATTTTTAGTGGTAATTATATAGCATTCATTTGTTCATTAACTAAACAGAGAGGAAAAATCATGGGACCGAAAAGTATGGCGCTCCGAGCCCGCTTTGAAAAAAGTATGTTGCTTTCAACGCACGATGAAGTTTCCCCCGCGATCACAGATGGAAAAGGTATATATGTTTGGGGCGCGGACGGCGAAAAATATGTTGATATGAGCAGTCAGGTGGGGATAAGCTCAATTGGTCAGCGCCATCAAGTAGTGATGAAAGCGGTCAGAGATTACTACGACGAAATGGAAGAAAAAAATGGGGGATTAACGGCCTGTATCGGCAGCGACTACATTCACCCTCTAATGGTGGAACTTGCCGAAGAACTAAAAAGAATTACGCCCGGAAACCACCCTAAAAAAGTCGGGTTCAAAGCCGGCGGCGGCGAGGCCATTGATTCGTCGGTAAAGTTCTGCAAAAAAGTGCGGCCGGAAAGACCGTTTTTCGTATCCTTCATCGGCGCTTTTCACGGCCGAAACGGCTCGGCTCTTCAAGCCACCTGCTCAAAATATGTTCAGAAAGACGGTTACGAAAGATCAGGATATTTCGTTAAGTCGCGATACAATACCGATCTTGATTATCTTAGAGAATTAATCGGCTGCGAATTTAGCGGAGATCAAATTAATGCCGTTATCCTTGAATTCGTTCAAGGCGAAGGCGGTATTGTTCCGGCTGATCCTAAATGGATAGCTGAATTAGTTGATTTTTGCAAGAAATATGATATTAAGGTGATTGACGATGAAATACAAACCGGTCTTGGCCGTACCGGAAAGATGTGGGCCTGCGATCATTACGGCGTGATCCCCGATATCTTGGTAACAAGTAAAGCGCTTGGATTCGGCTCGGCTATCTCCGCATTTGTAGTCAACGCCGAAATGATTAATGATAATCTCGTCAAAGGTTGGGATTCGGAAACCTTTTATGCCCCGCCGGATGCTTGCGTTAAGGCGCTGGCAACTATAGGGGCCATTGAAAAAGAAAAATTGGTTGCCAATGCTAATAAAATGGGGGAAATTTTAGGTCAGCGGCTTAAAGCTGTAGCCAATAAATTCCCGCAGTATTACAAGGTTCGCGGCCTTGGCTTAATGTGGGGATTAGAGTTCAGTTTGTATGGCCATCCTGACACTCGAACTCGCGACAACTTCATTTGCTGGGCGCTTGATGAGGGGCTGCTTTTTATAAGAGCCGGCCGCGGCAATCCGGAAAAAAACCCAAGTGTAAGATTTATGCCGCCGCTTTGCATCAACAAAGAACAGCTCACTGAAGTTATGGATAAAGTTAGAGAAATTCTCTTCTACAAGCGCCCATAACCCAACTTTATTATCATGTATCAAAACACAATAATAAATAAGTTTTAATCGCCCCCGTTGCTTCCGGGGGTTTTATGTTATAAATTTATAGTTACATGGACGGTTAGCTCAATGGCAGAGCACTGCGTTTACATCGCAGGGGTTATAGGTTCGAATCCTATACCGTCCATATGATTGACATTTTACACAACTTACGTAATTATGTAACTTTAGAGTTAGCTCTTTGAATTCAACGCATCAGGAAGTCACATATGACAGATGACAGAGAGGAGACAACTTTGGCCATAGAACTAAAACTTTTGCGCGAGGGGAAAACTAAGAAGATTTGGCGTTATCCTTTAAGCACGTATGAGGTCTTAATAGAATCGAAAGACGATGTCACCGCCGGCGACGGCGCAAAAAGAATACAGGTAAAAGGTAAAGGCGCGTACTCTACCGAAACGACCGCCAACTGCTTTGAATTCCTTCGTAGAAACTACATTCCGAATCATTTTGTCAAAAAAGAAAATGAACTGACGTTCCGCGCTCTCGAACTTCATATGATCCCAATTGAGGTTGTCACCCGGCGCGTCGCTACCGGTTCTTACCTCAAGCGCAACCCAGATGTTAAAGAGGGCGCATATTTCACCCCGCCGATGATCGAGTTCTTCGACAAAGACGATGCGATGCATGATCCACTCCTGATATACGATCTGGTAAGTTCCCGTATTCTTCGCTACGACGCGAAGCTGCCAATCAGTAGAGGATTCATAGATGAGTTGCCGCTCGAGAGCCGCGCCGAGTCTGGATTTTTGATCAAGGAACTCACCAACATAGGTGAACAGGTATTCCTTGCCCTGGAAAAGGCCTGGGCAACGCTCAACGTTACTCTCTGCGACCTTAAAGTCGAATGCGGACGAGGCGTTGTCGCTGGCGGTATCATGTTGGGTGATGCCATAACGAACGACGAGTGGCGTCTCTGGCCGGATGGCGACAAATCGCGAGAACTCTCCAAGCAAGTGTTCCGGGATATGACAGAAGTAACGCCGGAAAAGCTTATCGAGCTCGAAGCTAACTACGCGCTAGTCGCCGAAATGACGCGAAAATTCTAATTCACTGCAATAATAAAATAAAATTCCCCGATTCAACGGGGGTTTTTCTTACTGCGTTTTGGGCACTCCATTTTCATGAATTCGAATACGGAGTTGACAAAAAATATTTTTAGAGTAGTATAATTTTGGAAGCAGAAGCTTCCGTTTGTACTTAAACAACATAAAACTAGGGGAGAGAGATGCCCAAGAAAATCGCTGCCTTGCTTTTCGCAGTATGCATTGTAGCATTTTTTTCGCCTGTTTACGCAGAATTGACGCTCACCGAACGTCCGGTAAAGGTGAAAACGATTACGGTCGACAATATCAAAGATCTTGTGGCACCAGAGACATTCACGAGTGACCCCTCAAACCCCAGCAGAAAACTTTGGAAATACGATGGTTTCAGTTTAAGCGGAACATTGCCGCCGATTGAAGCATATCGCATCGATAGAGAGCCGTCTACGTATTATGGTTATGGTTTCGGCAGCAACTACCCTCAATACCTCGCTATCTTCTATGAAGACCAATGCGTAAAGGTAGATGACGAATGCTTTCATATTACGATCCGTCTAACTAGAACGGCAATCAAAGAACTTTCTGATTTGAAACCGTATCTTAAGAACGCCGAAGTGCATGGTGCCTATATCTGGGCTAACATGAACTATTCCCGGGATATGTCTTCTTATTACTGGGGTATACCTTCTAATGAGATGGAAATAATAATAGAGCCACTACCATAAACCTCCTTGCTATTGGGAGACCGAATGGCTAAACCCAGCAGTGATGTCGTTAAAGATAAAAAAATAAAGACGCTGGAAGATTTTTTGGCTAAAGAAATTCAAAAAGTTGCCGAATTATTGAAAAAAGTTACGACTCTTGAGATAAAATCAGAAAAAGATGAAGAACAAATCAAAACTTTGCGGCGATACTGTAAAAAATTAAAAGGTGACAAAAAGATTAAATGTGACCGCAGTAAAGCCATGGTTGTACATGGCGAAATGGATTCTCCTGAAATGCCCGATTAGTTTAATAAGGGCTTTCCAATGTGACTCCACAAGGTTCGCGCCTATGTGGAGTTTTTTTATTTATTCTTGATTTCATAACCGCCGATAACAAGCCCGGAGGCAATAAGAACAAAATTTTTAACTATAAATTCGCCTTCAATGGTAAGAAGCAATGGATTCCCGCCGCTAAAGAACATCCACGGCGATAAAAATAAGGAAAAAATTGTTCCCGCCATCTGAAGCCACAACAATATTAGCGTTACTCTTAACGCCAACTTAAAAACAAGCCCGACTCCGATTAAAGTTTCCCAAATCCCCAAGATTATAATAAATGCCGATTGGGGGAAAAAAGAGTAAGTATTCGCAATCAGTGCCGCAACGGGACTCGCGCCCGTTAATTTTAAAAGTCCAAACCAAAGAAAAACAATGCCAAGCGCGATACGGAGAATAGGAATTCCCCAAGTCCGCATTTCACTTATTAAAAATTTGTCTAATTTATTTATTAACATTTATTTATCCTTTATTTTCTCCTTTTCCCGTGAAACGCTTGGTGAATTTCTCGAAGCTGTTTGTCGGTTATATGAGTGTAAATTTGGGTGGTGGCGATGTTTGAGTGGCCCAAAAGCGCTTGAACCGAACGGATGTCGGCGCCATTCATTAGTAAGTCGGTGGCAAAAGAATGGCGAATCGAATGTGGAGTTATTTTTTTAGTGAGGCCTGCTTTGGCGGCGTAATGTTTCACCAGCCGCTCAATGCTTCGGCTTGTCAGACGCGGATTTTCGGCTTTTGCCGGATTTTTTCCGCCAGAGACGAATCCTTTGGCGGATACGTTCCTTATAAAAAGCGCCGAATCAACGTCTTCCCGTTTCTCAAGATATTTTTTTAAAGCTATTTTAGCATTTTCCGAAAGAAAAACCAAACGGATTTTACCGCCTTTGCCCCGTACCGGAAACTCACCCGCGCCATTTTTAACCGACAAATTTATTGAATCGCGATTTAAACCGCAAAGTTCGGAAACGCGAAGGCCGGTTGAAAATAAAAGTTCTAAAATCGCGCGATCACGCAAGGCCTTGAAAGAGTTTTCGTCCGGCGCACCGAGCAATCTTTCCAATTCGTTTTCTTCCAAAAAAATTACCTGACGCTCCGATTGTTTTCCCAGCTCAATTTTGTCCGCCGAGAGAGTTTTAATATCCCGCTTGGCCAGATATTTTAAAAAATTTCTTAAAGCAATTAAGTAATAATTTTGGGTATTTTTCTTTAGGGTCTCGCCCGCCGTAGCCTTGGCAAAGGCAGGTTGGCGGTTAAGCCATAACCGATACTCTCGGACTAAATCCTGTGAAATTTGGTCCGGCTTCCTAACTTTGGAAAATTCCAAAAACCTGTTTAAATACCGCTCGTAATTTATCCGCGTTTTTACAGAGCGATTTTTTTCAACTTCCAGATGATCCAGATAGTCTTTTAATAAGTTTTTTATGTCCATAAATCTATATTATCAATAAAACAGCAGTGTCGCAAAATATTTTACATTTTAAGATCCCTAAACAGCAGAAATGCTGATTTTTGTTTGGACTTGACGTAAAGAGCTAAATATGCTATACTTATTATGGTAATGGAGAATGACAATCTATGCCCTGCCACGAGGATTTCGTGGTAACAGCACATTCCAAACAGAGAGGAGTAAAAGCGATGAAAACACAGATCACGCAGGCAGTACGGACAGCGCTTGGCGGGTCCCGTAAGGTCAAGATCACCTTCAAGCGAGAAGCGACGATCGAGGTCAACTATCTGCTGGTAATGGCCAGGTCGGGCATCATCCAGCTCAACAACGGCGACGAGATGACGTTCATGGCTGTCTCCCAGTCCAAGGACTGGGGAGGCGACCGGAATCGCACCACCACGCTCACGCTGACCGATCAGTTCGACGAGAACTGGTTCGTCGGCAGGATGGACCATGCCCTCGAGAAGATTGAGGCCGTCAGCTAACCCACGTCGCCGACCGACCCAAAGAGCCCCGCGCGGACATTGTCCCCGGGGCTCTCTTTTTTTCTATAATTGAAATTATGCGTAAACTTTACTAAAATCGTCTACTGTGATATTATTTTAAATAAATGCTAAAAACCAAGGAAAAGTCGAAAATTATTGAAAAATACAAGGTTCATCCGACCGATACCGGTTCGGCCGAGGTTCAAATTGCCATTTTAAGCGAAGAGATTAATCGGTTGGCAAAACATCTTAAAAAACACGCTAAAGATAATCACTCGCGGCGCGGACTTTTGGGAATGGTTTCTCAAAGAAAGCAGCTCCTGAATTATCTTCAAAAAAACAACGAAAAAAGATATAATAGTTTGATTAAGAAGATAGGACTTAAAAAATAAATGCCAATAATAAAACATAAAGACCAGCGAGTCGCGATTTTAATAGACGTTCAAAACCTTTACCACTCGGCGAAAAATCTTTACAACGGGCGGGTAAATTTTGCTAAAGTTCTGGAAGCGGCCTTAGCGGGCCGCAAATTGGTTCGCGCCTTGGCTTATGTGATAAAAACAGAAACCGGGGAGGAAGCGGCTTTTTTTGAAGCGCTGACCAAAATGGGAATTGAAACGAAAGTCAAAGACCTCCAGATTTTTCCCGGCGGCATGAAAAAGGGCGATTGGGACGTGGGAATGGCGGTAGACGCAATCCGGCTTAGCGAATTCACAATAGACGCCATAGTACTTGGTACCGGCGACGGCGACTTCGTCCCGCTGGTTGAATATCTTATCGGAAGAGGCCGGCAGGTTGAGGTAATCGCTTTTGGCCGTTCCACTTCGGGAAAGCTAAGAGAAGCGGCCGATGATTTTATCGATATGTCGGCTGATCCGAAAAGATTTACCATCCCGATTAAAAAATCCAAACAAAAACGATTAAAAAAATAATGCAGGAAACCAAAAAATATTCCCTTTCCTTAGGGGAGGAAACGCTAAAAATTGAAATCGGCAAGCTGGCCAATCAGGCCAACGGCGCCGTCACCGCCCAATTGGGCGATACCGTCGTTTTGGCAACATGCGTCATGTCAAAAAACCCGAAATTGGGAGCTGATTTTGTTCCGCTTTCTGTCGACTATGAAGAAAAATACTACGCCCGCGGAAAAATTTTGGGCTCAAGATTTATGCGACGCGAAGGCCGGCCTTCGGATGAAGCTATTCTAAACGGCCGTTTGATTGACCGGGCTCTGCGTCCGCTTTTTGACCAGAAGTTTCGCAATGAAATTCAAATTGTCACCACGGTTCTTTCGGTAGACGAGAAAAATGATCCCGATGTCTTGGCGATGAACGCCGCTTCCATTGCTTTAATGATTTCGGATATTCCTTGGAACGGCCCGATTGCCGCCGGAAGAATCGGAAAAGCTGGCGACAAGTGGATAGTTAACCCAAGTTTTGCAGAGCGGCAGAGCGCTGTGGCCGATTTGGTTGTTTCAGTTTCAAGCGACATGAAAATCAATATGGTTGAGGCCGGCCCTCTTTCTGAAATTGAAGAAAACGAGCTCTTGAAAGGCATTGAATCGGCAATGGATTCTTTGGGAGATTTAATAAAATTCAACAAAAAAATTGCTGACGATTTTAAAACGCCGAAAATATTGATTTCATCCGAACCGGTTGACGAAGATCTTAAACAAGAAGTCGTAAAATTTTTAGACAAAGACGACTCTCTTCTAAAAGCGATCTATGAAAAAGATAAACAGGCAAGAGCAAGTAAAATCGGCCTGCTAAAAGACCTGCTAAGAGAACGGGTTAAAGAAATTGATGAAAATAAAATAAAAGACGCGGAAATTTTATTTGAAGAAGCTATTGATAAAATGGTCCATAAAAATATTCTTGAAAGCGAAAGGCGGCCCGACGGGAGAAAACTTGATGAGTTAAGAGATCTTTATAGCGAAGTCGGCGTTTTGCCGCGGGTTCACGGCAGCGGCTTGTTCCAAAGAGGCGAAACCCAAGTTTTATCGGTTCTTACTTTGGGGGCTCCTTCCGATGAACTTATTATTGAAGGAATGGTGATAAGCGTTAAAAAACACTTTGTCCACCAATATAATTTTCCGCCCTTTTCGGTCGGGGAAGTCGGCCGGATGGGTTCGCCGAAAAGAAGAGAAATCGGCCACGGCGCTTTAGCCGAAAGAGCGCTCCAAATAATGGTGCCGGAAAAAGAAAAATTTCCTTACGCCATAAGAATCGTTTCTGAAGTTTTGTCCTCCAACGGTTCTTCTTCAATGGCATCGGTTTGCGGCTCCACTTTGGCGCTTATGGAC
>Ga0209515_10002495_pt1 | contig 28153 bp, 25 predicted proteins | sample Subgroupgradi54m_FD_187454 | JGI IMG/M metagenome (GOLD analysis project Ga0209515, IMG submission 187454) | Subsurface groundwater microbial communities from S. Glens Falls, New York, USA - GMW60B uncontaminated upgradient, 5.4 m (SPAdes)... ... | reverse complement strand
TCCTGGTTGTGGCGTGTCGCTAACACGCCGTGGTTCCACATTCTCAACCAAGGATACGCCTGTTCGTTTCTCTCCATCCACAACATTCGAGCATAACTACGGTTTCAGCCGCTCTGATTTCGCCAACCGTTTCGGCCCAGGCTACTACCTTTCGGATACTCCTCAACATGCGGCTGCCGAGCACCTCAAGAAATACGGCCATCAACCCGAAGCCATTCTTCAAGTCAGAGCTCGCCTGACCAAAAATCTTATAGTGGGTAGCCCGCTTGCAGAACGGCCGATTTCTAGGTGGATTGGCGCAGGCGGTCGTGCGGCGGGGGCTCCTTGATGTACGGAGCATGACAGTTCTATTCTCTTGCGACAACCAACAAGCGTCCCTTGCCATTTTCCGCTGTATCAGGCACACTTGACGCAGAGTGCCGCGGTTCTTGAAGCCGGATTCCGCCGTCGGCGGAATCGGCGGCCTTCGGATGCGAGCCGGGCTACCGAACAGGTAGGCCGGCCTATTTCTTTTTAGCCACCCGTTCCGTCAGGTGAAGCGATATGGTATTCTCTAACGATGTGGATGCGCGGTGAAGCGGAGGGACACGCCATGAAGACGCTGCTGATTGTCGATGATGAGCTCAAGATCTGCGAGATGCGCTCCAGATTTTTTGCCTCACTGGGTTTTCACACCCGCACCACCCAATCCGGACGGCACGCGCTCGCACTCCTTGAGACCCAATCGCCCGACTACCTCCTGCTGGATGTGCGCATGCCGGACGTCTCCGGTCTGGAGGTGCTCAGGCAGGCCAAGGCCCGCCACCCGGATCTGAAGGTGGTCATGGTGACCGGGCTCAGCGATACTGAGATGGCCGACGAGGCGCTGCGTTCCGGGGCGTCAGACGACCTCACGAAGCCGGTCGCCTTCACCGATCAGGCCTGGGCCCGCGTGTGCTTCGCCCCCGCCTGAGAGCCCTCAACACCATCCCCACATGGCGCTCACGAAGGTCCTCCTCGGCGAGTTGCTCGTCCAACGGGGCCTCATCACGTCCACTCAGCTTGATCAGGCGCTCGCCCTCCAGCGCGGGAACCCCAGGTATCTCGGCCAAGCGCTGCTGCAACTGGGCTGGCTGAATGAGGAGACGCTCCTGCGGGTGCTCGCCGAACAAGCGGGCATCCCGTACATGTCGCTCCGCGGGGTCGAGGTGGATCCGACGTTGCTGGAGCGCGTGCCAGCCAAGTTCGCCAGCCAGTACGGCCTGCTGCCGGTCGGCTTTGAAAACGGTGGCCTACGGGTCGCGGTCGCCGATCCCTTCGACGTGCGCTCACTCGATGAGTTGAAGCTGCTCCTCGGTTGCGAGATCATGCCGGTTTGGGCGTCGGCCCTGGACATCCAGGAGGCGATCCAACGCCACTACGGCGTGGGCGCCTCGTCGGTCCAGCGGCTGCTCGATGTCAAGCCGCAGCAAGCGGCGGCGCCGACCCGCATCACAGAGGACCTGAGCGCGCAGGTCAATGAGGCCTCGGTTGTCTCTTTCGTCAACCAGCTCCTGTGCTCCGCGGTCCGGGACCGGGCCACCGATATCCACATCGAGCCGTTCGCCGACATGCTGCGCGTCCGGCAGCGCGTCGACGGCGTCATGTACGAGCTGCCCATGCCCCCGGATCTCATCCGGCTGCACCAGGCGATCGTGTCGCGCATCAAGGTCATGGCGCAGCTCGACATCGCCGAGCGCCGGCTGCCGCAGGACGGCCGCATCAAGGTGCAGTTGGAGGCGCAGGACCTCGATCTGCGCATCTCGGTGCTGCCGACGAGCTTCGGCGAATCGGTGGAGATCCGGCTGTTGTCCTCCCACATGCTCTACAGCCTGGAGCGGCTGGGGCTGGGCGGAGACCAGCTGCCGCAACTGATCCAGCTCATCCAGAAGCCGCACGGCATCATTTTCGTCACCGGGCCGACCGGGTCCGGGAAGACGACGACGCTCTACAGCTGCCTCTCCCAGCTCAACGCCCCGAATGTGAAGATTCTGACGATTGAGGATCCCATCGAGTACCAGTTGACGGGCATTACCCAGCTGCAGGTCCATCCCAAGATCGGATTCTCCTTCGCGCAGGGGTTGCGCTCGATGCTCCGCCACGACCCGGACATCATGATGGTCGGCGAAGTGCGCGATCCCGAAACCGCCGAGATCACCATCCGCAGCGCGCTGACCGGCCACCTCGTCTTCTCCACCCTGCATACGAACGACGCGGCGGGCGGAGTGACGCGGCTCCTCGACATGGGCATCGAACCCTACCTCGTCGCCTCCTCCGTGCTCTGTTTCATCGCGCAGCGGCTCGTCCGGGTCGTCTGCCCGGCCTGCCAAGAGACGCGGCCGCCGGAGCCAGGCCTCCGGGAGGAGTTTGGAGCCACGGAGCTCCCAGCCACGATCCGGTACGGCCGGGGATGCCTCGCGTGCAAAGGCACCGGCTATCAGGGCCGCACGGCCATCCACGAGATCCTCTTTCTCAGCGAGTCGATCCAGTCGCTGGTCCTCAAGCAGGCTTCGTCGCATGAGATCGCCCAGGCCGCCCAGCAGATGAACAAGATGCGGACCCTCCGCCAGGACGGCTGGCGCAAGATCCTCGAGGGGATCACGACGCCCCAGGAAGTCCTGCGTGTCACCTGATACCGCGCGGATTCCCATTGAGTCGGCGTGAAGCAGCGTAGAGAGCGGCGCGCATCACCGATCAAGGGGCAGAGCGTCCGACAGCGATGACGCTTTCGCATTACGCCTACGCGACCACGTGTTATACTCAACACCATGCCTCGCTTCACCTATCGGGCCAAAGACCAATCCTTCCAGATGGTGGAAGGCGTGATCGAGGCCGACAGCGAAGCGGCAGCCCTGAGCCGGCTGGGCGGTGAAGGCGTGTTCCCCATCGCGATTGCTGAGGTGGGGGCCGCAGTCTCCTCACCGCTTGGCATCCTCCCACGCCGCATCTCACCGCGGACCCTCGCCTACGCGACGCAGCAACTGGCCGACCTGTTGGGCGGAGGCCTGCCACTCCTGGGTGCGTTGACGCTGCTGGCCAAGCAGACCGAGCAGCTGGCACTCCAGCGCGTCATCGAATCGCTGGCTGATGCGGTCCGCAGCGGAGGCTCGCTCAGTAGTGCGATGGAGGCCCACCCGCGCGTGTTTCCGTCGCTGTACCGCAGTATGGTGAGGGCCGGGGAGGCGGGCGGAGGGTTGGAGCAGGCGCTCAACCGGCTGGCGGAACTGGGCGAGGCTGAAGCCGAACTGCGCAGCCGGCTCCTCAGCGCGTCCGCGTATCCGCTGTTCGTCTTCTGCTTTGCCATCCTGATCTGCCTCTTCCTCATGGCCTATGTCATTCCGACGCTCTCGATGGTCATCGTCGAGTCGGGCCAAGTGCTGCCGCTGCCGACACGGGTGGTGTTGGCGGTGAGCGCGCTCTTCACCCACTGGTGGTGGGCGTTGGGTCTCGGGCTCGTTGGGGCGGCCTGGTCGGCCCGCCAGTGGTACGCGATTCCGTCGGGCAAGGCGATCGTTGACCGCACGCTCCTCGGCCTGCCGGTCTTCGGTGATTTCGTGCGGCGGCGCGAAACCGCTCGGCTGGCACGGAACCTGGGCGTGATGGTGGGCCAAGGCGTGCCGATTCTCCAGTCGCTGGAGGTCGTCTCCAGCAACATTGCCAACGCCACCTTGCGGCAGGCGATTGACCGGGTCCGTCAGGCGGTGCTCGACGGTTCAAGCCTCGCCGCGTCACTGTCGCAGACCAAGGAATTTCCGGTCTTCGTGAGCAACATGGTGGCGGTCGGCGAGGAGTCTGGCGCGGTGGACGCCGCGCTGCTGAAGGTGGCAGCCACCTATGAGCGGGAGCTGGATCGGACGCTCCGCACGCTCACGACGATTTTGGAGCCGGTCCTGCTGGTGGCGGTAGGAGGGGTCGTCATGTTCATCGTGCTGGCGATGTTGCTGCCGGTGTTTCAACTTGGGATAGGAGTCCAATGACGGGAAAGAACATGCGAGGAATTTTGGATTTTGGATTGCGGATTTTGGAACGGACGGCTCTGAGACGTCGCAATCCGAAATCTAAAATCCACAATCTAAAATCCGGCCGGGGATTTACTCTCATTGAAATTATGCTCGTGGTCATTATCATTGGAGTGCTGGCGGCCATGGTCGTGCCCCGGCTGGTGGGCCGCACCGAGCAGGCGAAGATGGCCCGGGCCAAATCGGACCTTTCCGCCATTGGACTCGCGCTCGACCTCTATGAGCTGGACGTCGGCCGGTATCCCGAATCCTTGGACGAGCTCGTTGCCAAAGAGACGCCGTCCAACGTCAGCGAAGGGGCGAGGTGGAACGGTCCGTATCTGAAAAAAGGACTGCCCAAGGATCCATGGGGGCGGTCGTACGAGTACCAGCGGCCGTCGCAGCATCATCAGGACTACGATCTCTCCTCGCTGGGATCCGACGGCAAACCAGGAAATGACGACGTGACCAACTGGGACTAGACGCGAATTTTGGATTTTGGATTTTGGATTTTGGATTGTCCGGCTGGGTCGAACATCCAAAATCTAAAATCAAAAATCTAAAATACGGTGGCGGGTTTACGCTCATTGAGGTAGTGCTCGTCGCCGTGGCGATGGCCATCCTGCTGACCGCTTTGCTGCCGGGGTTTCAGCGCACGACGCAACGACTGCGGGTTGAGCATGCGGCCTTCGAGTTCGCCCAACTCGCGCGGCTGGCCCACGAGCGCGCGGTCAACGAGACTCGCGAGACGATCTGGACCTGGGACGAGGAACGCCTCCGTGCCCGCGTCGAGGCAGCCGACGCCGTCTCGCCTGAGGTACCACCTCAGGCTGACAGCCAGGACGGGATGGCAGCGGAGGCCAATCGCGTGGAAAGCTCGCCGATGCCGGTCGGAATCGTCGTGAGTGTTGCCCGCGGCAGCGAGGATGTTGCGTGCCATTGCGTGCGTTTCTTCCCGGAAGGCACCGCGGAGGGTACGTCGGTGACGGTGAGCATGGACGATCACGCCTACACGGTGACGGTGGATGCGGCGACGGGACAGACGTGGCTCACAGCGGGGGCTCTTGCTCGTTGAGGCGGTCCTCTCGGCGGTCGTGATCGCCGTGGGCCTCGTGTTCATCAGCCGGGCGCTCGGCGGACAGCTTGGAGCGATCCACCGGCTCGAGGCATCGGACGCGAGGCTGGCGCTGGTGCGGAGCAAACTCCTCGAATGGGAGAGCCTGTGCCTGGCCGGACTGCCGCTGCAGGATCGCGCGGGCGCATTCCCTGAGCCGTTCGCCGATTACCGGTGGGTGCTGGGCACCACGCCGCGCGCGGATGTGACGAAGAAGGACGGCACGGTCGCCGCCGCCGCCGCGTCCATCACGGTCGAGCGCGCGGAACAGCCAGGCTCCTCGTTGACGCTCACGGCGATCTGGCCCGACACCTGGGCCCCACAGCAATGACGCCGGCTGGGGACTGGCCCGCCCCGGCCAATCGATTCGTGGAGGGCGGGCCGGGGAGCCCTGAGCCGAGGGGCTTTACGTTTGTGGAGTTGCTGATTGCCGCCGCCATGATGTCCATGCTGTTCGTGGGGCTCGGCGCCCACCTCCGGGGCGGGCTCATCGTCTGGCAGCAGGTGACGCTGCGGGGCGAGGCCGTGCAGCGGCAGCGGGCTGTCTTCGACCGGCTCGATCGGGATTTGGCCACTACCTTCGTCTACGACGATCGCGAGGAGACCTACGGGGAGGAGTTCGGCAGATTGCCGGCACCGCAATTCGGGGAGGATGTGCTGGTATTGTTCTCCGCCGAGCGGATTCCCGGCGGCCTGAGCGCCGTGCGTATCGTGACGTACCGGTGCGAGGAGCGCGAGGGGAGGGCGGGACTGTGGCGCACCAGCCAGTCTATTGGGGAAGCTCGAGCGAAGCTCGAGCCCGCATCCGAGCTCCTGCTCAGAGGATGTTCGGCGCTCTCGCTCCAGTACGCCCAGCGAAGGGCCGCGAGCGAGGGCAAGCTCGAGTGGGGACCGCTGGCCGAACGCGAAACGCCGGTGCTGCCCCGTCTCATCAGGGTCTCGCTTGAGTTGAGCGGGGGCGGACGGATGGAGCGTGTGTGCGCGGTGCCGGTCGGGGTGCTTCCAGCGGCGGCGCCATGAGCCGAACTCGCTCGGGCTCGCTCCTCATCATTACACTCTGGCTGGTCACCATCCTCTCCGTGTTGGTGGTGGCGATTGGCCGGTACCTCTCGCTGGGCGTCACCATGACCCGTTACCGTCTGGCGCGTGAGCAGGCCAACACGCTGGCGCGCAGCGGCGTGTACCTGGCGATGCAGCGGCTGGCGAGCGACGGGATCGAAGCGGACGGCAAATCGTACGACTGGGAGGGGGACGAATGGGCCTCGTTTTCCGCCGGGGGATCTGCGGACAGCGATTCGGACGTCTGGGTCATCGCGTTCCCCTCGCCAGGCTCCGGATCGTCGAGGTTCCGCGGACGGGTGGAGATCCGCATGACCGATGAGGAGCGTAAGCTGGACCTCAATGCCGCCGCGAAGGACCAGCTCCTGGCGCTCGTGGGTGACGACACGCTAGCCCAGGCCATCATCGATGCGCGCGACGCACCGGACACGGCGGAGGATCGGCCAACCGGCCAGCCGCCGTATTTCGCCAAGAACGGACCCTTCGCCGCCCCGGAAGAGCTGACGGACCTTCCCGGCATGACGCCGCAGATCTACGACGCCCTGCGCGCGTCGACCAGCCCGTATTTCGGCGCCGGTGCCACGCTGAACGTTAATACGGTCTCGGTCGACGTCCTGCGCGTACTGGGGCTGACGGAAACTACGGTGCAGATGATCGCCAAATTTCGCGAGGGCCCGGACGGTCCGCAGAAGCATGCGGAGGATGGGGTGTTCACCGAGGCCGGGTTGGCGATCGTGCAGACCCTGAACAATACCCAGGGGGTGGACCTCACCGGCACGCCGGACGGCAACCTGCTGATCGGCTCGACCTTCGGGGTCGCCTCGCAGACGTTTCTCGTGCACGTCGAGGGCATCATCGACCACCCGCCGGTGCGGGCCCGGGTCGAAGCCGTCGTCCGGCGCGCGCCCTGTCCCAGGGACACCCCGGCGCCGTGTATCATTGGCTGGAGAGAAGGCTAGGCGGGGTCGCAGGTCGGAGGATGGGAACGGCGCGTCTCCCGTGTGCTTCCACCTGCGACCTGCGACCGACCTGAGATGGCGACTCGACTGGTGGTGGAATGGACGCGGAGCTCGATCCGCGTCGCGGTCTGTGAGAGCAGCGGCAGCCGATGCCGTCTGCGCGCCGTCCACGCCCAATCGCTCCCGCCCGGCGGGGACATCGTGCCCGCGCTGCGCACGCTGCTCGCCTCGGCCGGCCTGCCGCGGACCAATGCCGTGGGCGTCATTCCGCGTGAACAGGTGCTCATCCGCATCGTGAAGTTCCCCTCGACGAAGCTCGAGGAACTAGGCTCGATGGTGGAGCTCTATGCCAAAGGACAGCTCCCCTATTCCAAGGAACAGGCGGTGACCGATTTCTATGTCCTCGCCCAGCAGGAGGGCTTCAGCACCGTCGCCGTCGTCGCCTGTCAGCGGGAAACGGTGGAACGTATGCTCGCGACGCTGCGGGAGGCGGGACTCATGCCGGTGGCGCTGACCGTGAGCTCGTGGGGCGTCTTGGGCTGGTACCGCCAGACGGTCATTCTTGAGCCGTCCCGCGAACCCGTGCTGGTCATCAATGTGGATGACACGCGCACCGACCTGATCATCGTGGCCGAGGGCCGGCTTCTGACCAGCCGCAGCATCGGGCAAGGCAGCCAGGACTGGGGCGGAACCGTGGATGCGATCGAGCTCCTCGTCTTGGAGGCGGACCGGACGTGCGTCGCCGTCAAGAAGGAGCTTCCGGACGCCGACGTGCACTCGGTGATCGTCACAGGCTTGGGCCAGCTGACCCGCTGGAGCGATGCCCTCGGCACGCGCCTCGGCTTGCCCGCCGAGGCCATCGAACCGCCGGTGGTCAGCCCCCAGCCCGAGACGTCCGCCCTCTCCGCCGTCGTCGCCGGCGGGCTCGCCGGCACCGAGACGGCCGAGTTGCTTAATCTCGGCCCGCCGGAGCTGCGTGCCCACGTGCGACACCGCCAGCAGGTGCGGGAGATGGTGGCGATGAGCGCCATGCTCGTCGGCGTCCTCGCGCTAGGGGCGGGGCTGCTCGCCGTGCAGGGGCTGCGCCAGGAGCGGCGGGCAGCACGGGTGGACAGCGTGCTAGTGGAGGTGGAGCCACAAGCGAAGCGCATGCGCGAGAAGATCCGGATCACCCAGATGACGGACGCGATCCTCGGCCACCGCCGAGCGCTTGCCACGGTGCTCTCGGGCCTCTTGAGCGCCACGCCGAGCGCCGTGACGCTCGAGGGGCTCTCGTTTGAGCGAGGACGGAGTGAAGTGGAACTCCGGGGCAACGCCGACTCCACCCAGGCGATTCTCGACTACGCCAAGGCGCTCGAACAGCGTGAGGCAATCGCCGTGGTGGAGCTGAAGCGCTCGACGCGCCGCAGCGGCCCATCGGGCGACCGCGCCGATTTTGAGCTCCTGGTTCGGGTGCGCGCCACCCCGCCGGGCCGAGAGGGGCCGGAATGATCCCCCGACCTGGCTCCCGGCCGAAGGCCGGATTTCACCAACCGGCTAGAAGAAGTCGTTTCACGCACATGATAGCTTGTGAAATTGCTCCGCCTCCGGCGGAGCAGGGCCAGGTGGGGGGATGATCCAGCTTGTCTCACTGCGGCCCATCGAACGCCGGCTCGCGATGACGGCGGGCCTGGTCATCGGATGCTGGGCGCTCGTCTCGTGGGTGTTGCAGCCGCTGTGGGACCGCGCCACCGACGCGCGGCGCTACGTCGGCACCCAGACCGAGCGGCTCGAAGCGATCGGCCGTCTCCTCGTCCAGTCGCCGGCGGTGGAGCGCGAGTACGCCGCCATCGTCGGCTACCTGCAGAGCGGGGATGACGCGCAGCTTCAGAGCACGCTCCTCAACGAGCTGGAGATGCTTGCCCGAGCCTCGGACATCCATCTCGGCCTCAAGCCCCGGCCGATCAAGCGCCAGGACCGCGTGAGCCGCTTCGACGTCGAGCTCGATGCGGAGGGGACGCAACAGCACTTCCTCGCGTTTCTCGATGCGCTCCTGCGCATGCCGCGCCTCGTCGGCGTCGAGCGGCTCAGGATGACCGGCGTCCCGCTGAAGCCGGACCTTGTCCGCGCCACCATTGTCCTCCAGCACCTGGCGTTTCAGCCGGGCCCGTCCGAGAGCTAGATCTTGTTATAGAGTGCGTCCCAAAACTATGGAAGTGGCAAAGTGGCTGAGTGGCGAAGTGGCCGAAGGGCGGTCCGCTCCCGTCTTCCCTTTCCACTTTGCCACTGGGCCACTTGGCCACTAGTGAGCCACTGGGCCACTGAAGCGGCGGTTTGGGATGTGGTCTGACTCTCTTGTGCTTGACAGGGAAGGGTAGCGTGTTATAATCCAGTTACTCTCTACCAAGAGAGTAGTTGATGCCCCAGCTTGCTAAGATCTATTTGCTCAAAGATTTAGCACGGTTAAGCGGCCATTCCATTCACACCGTGAAGTTTTACCTCAAGCGCGGGCTTATTCAAGCAGCGGGCCGAAGCCCGGAGACGCGCTTCCGCTATTTCGACGACGCCACCCTCGCGAGCCTCTCCACGATCCGCGCCCTGCGCAAGGAGCGCAAGAGCCTCTCCGAAATTCATCACCTCCTCAACAACCATCATGCAGTCGGCTCAGGGCTCCCCGGCCCGCCGACCACGATTCTGTGGGCCGGGGCGGGCAGGATTGAGGGTTCTGGACCACTGTCCCGAGCCCAGAGCCCCGAGCCCCCAGCCATCCTCAGATGAGCTACTACACGGTTTTTGGCCTGACGAAAGAGCCGTTCTCAACGAGCCCTGACCCCGCCTTCTTCTTCCGCTCCAGCCCCCACGTGCAGGCGCTGGCGCGCCTCGAGATCGCCATCCGGCTGCGGCGCGGACTCTCGCTCATCCTCGGCGACGTGGGGACCGGCAAGACGACGCTGGCCCGCACGGTGCTCTCCGCCTTCCCGCAGGAGGACGGCTTCGCCTTCCACATGGTCCTCGACCCCTCCTTTGAATCGGAGTACCAGTTCCTCTACCAGCTGACGCGGATGTTCGGCATCCAGTCCCAGTGCAAGTCCACCCTGGACTGCCGGGAGGCCATCGAGCACCACCTCTTTCAGAGCGGCGTCCTTGAGGGCAAGACGACGGTGCTGATCATCGACGAGGGCCAGAAGCTGTCCTTCGACATGTTGGAGAACCTCCGCATGCTGCTGAATTACGAGACCAACGAGTTCAAGCTCCTGCAGGTCGCGATTTTTGCGCAGATGGAGCTCCTGGGGCGCATTGCGCGCGTGACCAATTTCATCGACCGCGTGGCGCTGAAGTACAGCCTCAACCCGCTCAGCGAGGAGGAGACGGCGGACATGATCCAGTTCCGCCTCCGCTCCGCCGGCCTGCCCTACGGCCGCAGCCTCTTCTCGTCCGACGCCGTGTCGGTCATCTACCGCTTCACTCAGGGCTACCCCAGGCAGATCGCCCTGCTCTGCCACAACGCGTTGGAGGCGCTCGTGATCCACGAGAAGTCCATCGTGGACGCCCTGCTCGTCGAGGAGTTGATCCGCCATGAGTCCCGATGGCTTCGCGAAGCCGCCGCCTGAAGAAAAACTGCTGAGGTTCATCCGGGGCAGACCCGCCCGGCCGGCCACCGAGGCCGCGACGTTCCCTCACCCCGGCCGGCTCATGACCACCTCCGCCCAGGCGGCGAAGGCTCTCGTCTCCCGCTCACCCGCGCGCTCACCGGGATGGCCGACGATCGCCATGTGGGTGTTGGGGGCGTTCCTGGTCGTCGAAGTCATCGTGCTCATCATTCAGGTGCTCCGCCCGCTGCCGCCGGTGCTGCTGCCGGTCGAAGCGGCGGTGGAGCAGCCGGTCGTCCTCCCCTCCCCTCCCGAGCTGCCCTCGCTCAGCGCCAGTGTGCCCCGGACCGTCTTCGCGCCGCCCGCCGAAGCGCTCGCGGTGCCCTCGGTGGCCGCCCCCCTCAGCAGCTCGGTCAGGTCGCTTGCCGCCCGCCTGACGCTCATGGGGATCGTCGCGGGCGACTCGCCGCAGGCGATCATCGAGGACGCCGAGACGAAGAAGACGTTTTTTGTGACCGCCGGCCAGATGGTGGTCGACGGCGCCGTGGTCGAGCAGGTGCTGAGCAACCGTGTCGTCCTCAGTGTCGCGGGTGAGAAGATCGAGCTCTCACTCTGATGAGGAGGGGATGGGGGCTGATGCGTCGTGGAGTAAGGTGGGCGGCGGCCGCCGGAGTGCTGGCGCTGAGCTGCCCGACTGGCGTCTCCGCGCAGCCGCTGGCACCTCCGGTTCAAGAAGGACCGATCCGCACCGCCCAGCGCATCTCGCTTGATCTGAAAGGCGTGGACATCCTCGATGTGCTCAAGCTGTTCTCCCAGAAGAGCGGGCTGAACTTCGTCGCCGGGCGCAACGTCACGGGCCGCGTGACGATCTTCGTCAAGGACGTGGATGTGTGGGACGCCTTCGAGATCATCATCGGCGCCAACGACTTCGCGTATGAGCGGCGCGGCGACATCGTCACGGTGATGATGGCGCGCGACTACGAGCTCCTCTACGGGGAGAAGTTCCAGGCGCGCACCCAGACGCTCATCCAGCCGCTGAAGTACGCGAAGGGCTCGCCCGCCGCTGCCGTCCTCAACCAGATCAAGTCCTCCATCGGCCGCGTGGTGATCGATGAGGCGACCGATACGCTCATCCTGACGGATGTCCCCGCGAAGCTCGTCGAGATGCAGGGCGTCATCAAGGAGCTCGACCGGCCGACGAAGACCCGCGTCTACAACCTCAACTACGCCGACGCCGAAAAGCTCAAGGAGAAAGTCCAAGAGCTGCTCTCGCCCGCCGGCACCTTCACGTTCGACACCCGGACCAACAAAGCGGTGGTCTCGGATCTCGAAGAGGTGCTGACGAAGGTGGACCGGGTCGTGCGGGCGTTCGACGAGCCGGATGGCCAAGTGCTCATCGAGGCGAAGATCGTCAAGGTCGACCTGACCAACGCAATGGACCTTGGCATCGACTGGCAGCAGGTGTTCGCCGGCATCGACATGCAGACGCGCGGCAACTTCCGCGTCCTGAGCGACATCGTCGGCGGCACCGCGACCGGTGGGGCGCTCAAGCTGCTGACGGCGCCGAGGGGGAACACGCAGGTCATCATCGAGGCGCTGAAAAAGATGACGCGCGCCGACACGCTCTCCAGCCCCCGCATCATGGTCTCGAACAACCAGGAGGCGAGGATCCTCGTCGGCACGAAGGAGGCGATCGTCACGGTGACGACGACCGTGCCAGCGACCGGCTCCACCGTGTCGGCGCCGGAGATCCAGTACGTGGATGTCGGCACCAAGCTCTTCGTGACGCCGAGCATCAAGCGGGACGGCCACATCCAGCTCAAGGTCCGCCCCGAGGTGAGCACCTCCAAGGTTGAGACGTTCCAGACCAACCGCATCCCCATTGTGACCTCGACGGAGGCCGAGACGAACGTACTCGTGAAGAGCGGGGTCACGCTCATCATCGGCGGCCTCATCGAGCACAAGGACGAGCGGACGGATAACCGCGTGCCGGTGTTGAGTGACGTGCCCTTCATCGGGGCGGCGTTCCGGGGCTCGACCGACTCGAACCGGAAGACCGAGCTGGTCGTCTTCCTGACCCCCCAGATCATCATGCCCGATGGTTCCGCCTACGCCGACAGCCCACGACCGCCGCCGGTCATTGAGGTAGAGGTAGAGACGGACGGTGCGCCAGGTGCCACGGTGCCGCCCGCCTACCAACAGGTGGTCCGCCGGCACCTGCAGGAGCGGTTGACTGCCCGGCTGCGGCAGGCATCGCTGCCGCCTGGCTCAGTGAGCGTCTCCTTCACGCTGGGGCGGGAGGGGCGGCTGCTCGGCGAGCAGCACATCACCAGCGACGCCGGCGAAGCGTTCATCCAGGCGGCCGCGGAGGCGCTGAAGCAGGCCGAGCCGTTTCCGCCGTTCCCCCCGGACTCGCAAGCGCGCGAGGTCCGGTTCCGGCTTGCCGTCGAGTACGCCCCGTAAGCACAGACACGATAGAGGCGAGGGAAACGGCTGAGGGACCACAGACACACAGCACTGCAGCGGAATGTGCTCTGTGTTTCGGTGGTGTTCTGTGTCTCTGTGGTGTAAGCTGTACGCGTCTCTGAACCCACCGCGCAGCAGCGCATCACCAGAAGGATGACATGACGACGAACGGCCTGAAAGGGAAGTGGGCGCTCATCCTCGGCGCCTCAAGCGGCTTTGGCGCCGCCACCGCCCGGGAGTTGGCCCGTCACGGGATGCACATCATCGGCGTGCACCTCGACCGCCGGGCAGCGCTCGCCGGCGTCGAGGAGCTGGTCACGTCGCTCCAGGATCAGGGCGTGCAACCGCACTTCTTCAACGTCAACGCCGCCGACCCGCTCAAGCGCCAGGAGGTGCTGGACCAGGTCCAGCGCGAGCTCGCCGGAGCGCCCGTCAGCGTCCTGCTCCATTCGCTCGCGTTCGGCACGCTCAAGCCGTACCTCGCGGCCGACCCCAAGGAACAGCTCACGAAAGACCAGATGGAGATGACGCTCGACGTGATGGCGAACAGCCTCGTCTACTGGGTCCAGGATCTGGTGGCCCGCAAGCTCCTGGGCAAGGGCTCGCGCGTCTTCGCCATGACCAGTGCTGGCGGCACCCGAGTCTGGCCGACCTACGGGGCGGTGTCCGCGGCGAAGGCGGCGCTGGAATCGCACATCCGCCAGCTCGCCATGGAGCTCGCGCCCTACGGCGCCACGGCGAATGCCGTCCGCGCCGGCGTGACCGACACGCCCGCCCTGCGCAAGATTCCCGGGAATGAACAGATGATGGAGTTCTCGAAGTTGCGCAACCCCCACCGCCGGCTCACCGCGCCGGAAGACGTGGCCCAGGCCATCGCCGTGCTCGCCAATTCCGGGGCCGACTGGGTGACGGGCAACACGATTGGCGTGGATGGCGGGGAAGACATTGTCGGCTAGGCAGTGGCAAAGTGAGCTGAGTGGCACAGTGACCAACAGAGAGCAACGCGGCCTTTTGGTCCACCAGCCACTTCGCCACTCAGCCACTCAGCCACTGAGCCACTCGGATGCGAGTTAAGAAACTCGAGATCTTCGGCTTCAAGTCGTTCGCCCATAAGACGGCGATTCACTTCGAGCCCGGCGTCACCGCCCTCGTCGGCCCGAACGGCAGCGGGAAGAGCAACATTGTCGATGCCATCCGCTGGGTCCTCGGCGAGCACAACCCGCGCGACGTCCGCGCCCCCCGCCTCGAAGACGTCATCTTCAACGGCACCGACCAGAAGGCCCCGCTCTCTATGGCGGAGGTGCACCTCACCATCGCCAATGAGCAGGGGCTTTTGCCCATCGCCTTCACCGAAGTGACGATCACCCGCCGCGTCTACCGCTCTGGCGAGAGCGAGTGCTTCATCAACCAGATCCCCTGCCGGCTGAAGGACATCCACGAGCTCTTCCTCGGCACCGGCTTGGGCGGCGGCACGTACGCCATCATCGAGCAGGGCCACATCGACATGATCCTCTCCTCGAAGCCGGGGGAGCGCCGTGTGGTCTTCGAAGAGGCCAGCGGCGTCGCCAAGTACCTGGCGAAAAAGCATGAGACGATGCGCCGGCTCGACGAGGTCCAAGAGCATCTCGTGCGGATCGCCGACATCATCGGCGAGGTCCGCCGGCAGGTCGGGGCGCTGGAGCGCGCGGCGAACAAGGCCCGCCAGTACAAAACGCAGTGGGAGCAGCTGAAAGGGCTGGAGCTGCGGCTCGTCGTGGATGAGCTGGGCTCGGGCCAGACGCGCGACCAGGAGCTCGACACACGGGTGCAGGCCCTCCAGGTCGAGCGGGACGCACTCGAAACACAGAAGCAGACGCACGTCACGTCGCTCGAAGCGGCCAACGCCGCCGTCTCCGCCATCGCCGGTACGCTCCAGGAGCTGCGCACGCAGGCGGTGACCTCCGCTAGCGAGGTCCAGCAGCACGACGGCCAGCTCGCCCTCAAGATGCGCTGGATCGACGAGCTCGCGCAGCAGATCCAGCAGGCCGAGGCCGAGGCGGTCCAGCTGCGCGAGCGCACGACCCAGCTCGACGAGCAGCTCGCCCGCGTCAGCGGCGCCGAGGCCGAAGTGCAGATCCAGCTCTCCGTTGTTGAGGAGCAGGCCCATCAGGGCGGCAGCGAGCTGGCCGCACTCGAGGTTGTGCTGCAGTCGGTGCTCGAGACGCTCGAAGCGGCCAAGGCCCAGCTCTTCGACGCGGCCTCTGAGGCTTCGCATCAGCGCAACCGGCTCGCCGGCCTGGCTTCGCGGCTCCAGAGCATGGAGACGCAGGTCAGCCGCCTCGAAGCCCAGCGCACCCAGCGTGCCGCGCACGCCGATGAGCTGTGCTGCCGCAGCCAGGCCGCGTTCAACGAGCACGCGGGACTGCAGCGCACGTGCGACGAACTCAGGCGCCGCCTGACGACGGCGCAGGAGCGGCATGACGCCGCGTCGGCCAGACGCCATGAGCTGACCGGGCGGCTTCACGAGCTGCGCGACCGGCGTTCAGGCGAGCGCGCCCGCGTCGGGCTGCTCGAAGACCTCTGGCACCGCTATGAAGGGTTTCCTGACACGGTGAAGATACTCATGGGCCGGCAGGTGGACGGGCTGATCGGCCCGCTCGTGGATCTCGTGCAGCCCGCCCCCGGTTACGAAGAGGTCGTCGAGGCGGCACTCGGGCCGCTCGGCGAGGCGCTGGTTGTGCGAGACCGCCGGGCGCTGTCGCGCTGCCGGGAGCTGCTGAACGAGCAGGGGTTGGAGGGCTGCCGCTTCCTCGTCCTCTCGGACTGCCCGCTTGCGCTGGCGATGGAGCCGGCCAGTTCGCAGGAGGGGCTGGCGGGCGCGGTGAAACAGTATGTGCGCGCCGAGCCCGAGTACCAGCCACTGGTGGACTGGCTCCTCAACGACTCCTGGATCATCGATGATATCCAGCGGCTGCTCGGCCAGGACCAGCCGCCGCAGGAACGGCTGGTGAGCCAGCGCGGGGAGCGGTGGGACCGCCGCTCGTGGCGCTTCGGCCAGACGACGCGGGCCTCCGTCTCCAGCCGGTTTGGGCGTCAGCAGCGCTGGGAGCAGGGCCAGGCCGCGCTTCACGCCTTGGAGGAAGAGTTTCGTCGGGTCGAAGCCGACTCCCGCGAGGCGGAGCAGGCGTGGCAGGCGTGCCTGAGTGAGCAGGAGGCGGCGAAGGGGCAGGTGGCCCACGGAGTACCCGCCCTGCACAAGCTCGACGCACAGGCGACCCAGCTCGCGCGTGAGCTGGAGCGGCTTGACGAAGAACAGCGCGCCTGCGAGCTCGAGGTGCGGGACCTGACGTCCCAGCGCGAAGCGCTGCGCGCCGAATCGGCGCAGACCGAGCGGGTCGCGCAAGAGGCCGAGGAGCGTCAGCACATACTCGAGCGCGCGCTCGACGATGCACAGGCCGCGCGCGAATCCTCGGAACAGCGCCGCCAGCAGTTCTTGATTGCCCGCTCGCAGGTTGAGTCCTCGCGGCAGTCGTTGACGGAGCGCCGCGACGCGTTACGTGCTCGCCGCGTGGAGCTTGACGCGGACAAGGCCGGATTACTACAACAGCTCGAATCCAAGGCCGCCCGGAGGCAAGATGCCCTGCGGCGCTCTGAAGAGCTCGCCGGGCAGCTCGAGGAACACCGCCAAGCGATCCAGCGCCTCACCGAGGAGCGGAGCCGGCTCGACGCCGAGGCGGAGACCGTCAGCCGGACGCTCAACACCGAAGAGGCGACGCGGGACCAGCTCCTGCCGCATCTCTTGGCCGCGGAGCAAGAGCTCTCGACGCTGATGCGCCAGCTTCAGGCACAGGCCCAGCAGCTCTCCGAGCGGACGTACCGCCGCACCCACCTCGTCGAACGGCTGCGCGAGCTCTACCAGATCGACCAGACCGCCATCGACGCGGAGCGTCAGGCCAACCCCCCGCCGCTCACCGATGCGCAGCGTGCCCAGATGTCCGAGCAGGTCCAGAAGTTGCGGGGCAAGCTGGAGGGGATCGGTCCGGTGAGCCTGGGCTCGGTGGAGGAGTACGACGAACTCAAGCGCCGCCTCGACTTCCTCCAGACCCAGCAGCAGGACCTCGTCCAGGCGCGGGACGACCTCAAGACCTCCATCACGCAGATCAATCGCACCGCCCGCACCCAGTTCCGCGAGACGTTCGAGCGGATCAAGCAGGCGTTCCAACACTATTTCACCCGGCTCTTCAACGGCGGCGAGGCAAACCTCATCCTCATCGATGAGGAGGATGTGCTGGAGTCCGGCATCGACATCGTCGCCCGTCCGCCGGGGAAGCGGCTCCAGAGCATCAGCCTCCTCTCCGGCGGCGAGCGGGCGCTCACGGCGGTCGCCCTCCTCTTCGCGCTCTTCAAGGTCCGGCCCTCCCCCTTCTGCATCCTGGATGAGATCGATGCGCCCCTCGATGAGGCCAACGTGGACCGCTTCACCCGCGTGCTCGAGGAGTTCCTCACGCTCTCCCAGTTCATCCTCGTCACGCACAACAAGAAGACGATCACGAAGGCCGACTCGCTCTACGGGGTGACGATGGAGGAGCCCGGTATCTCCAAGATCCTCTCCGCCAAGCTCGTCCCCAGCCGCCCGGCCCCCTCGATTGCCCCCGTCGCGGCCTGAGCCGCGGCCCGGTTGACCCTCCACCCCCCGGAGGCTATACTGATCTGCCATGCCTGAGCCCGCATTCCACCCGCTTCCCGAGGTGCTGGAGGAGATCCGCGAAGGCCGCATCGTCATCGTCGTGGACGACGATGACCGCGAGAACGAGGGCGACCTCGTCATCGCGGCCGGCTTCGCGACTCCCGAGCACATCAACTTCATGGCCACCCACGGCCGGGGGATTGTCTGCGTCCCCATGGAGGGCCGATCGCTCGACTGGCTGGGGCTCCATCCGATGGTGAGCCCCTCCGAGGACCCGATGAAGACGGCCTGGACCATCTCGGTCGACGCCAAGCGCGGGGTGACCACCGGCATTTCCGCCCACGACCGGGCCCATACGATTCAGGTGCTCGTCAACCCCGCCTCGGGTCCCGGCGACCTGTGCCGTCCCGGCCACGTCTTCCCGCTGCGCGCCAAGGAGGGCGGCGTCCTACGCCGGGCTGGTCACACCGAGGCGGCGGTGGACCTGGCGCGCCTGGCTGGCCTGGCCCCGGCGGGCGTCATCTGCGAAATCATGCAGGACGACGGCTCGATGGCGCGCATCCCGGATCTCTTGGCGTTCGCCGAGCGGCACCGGCTCAAGATCTGCACGATCGCCAGCCTCATCGAGTACCGCCGGCGTTTCGAGAAGCTGGTGACGCGCGTGACGACGACCAAGTTGCCGACCGAGTTCGGTGAGTTCTCGCTGGTGCTCTACGGCACCAGCATCGACGACCGCCAGCATATCGCGCTCGTCCGGGGGGCGGTGGACGAGGGCCGGCCGGTGCTCGTGCGCGTCCACTCGCAGTGCCTCACTGGCGACGTGTTCGGCAGCCGCCGGTGCGACTGCGGTCCGCAGTTGCGCCGGGCCATGGAGAAGATCGCCTCGGACGGCCGCGGCGTCATCCTCTACATCAATCAGGAGGGGCGGGGCATCGGCCTGGCGAACAAGCTGAAGGCGTACGCGCTCCAGGACCAGGGGATGGATACGGTTGAAGCGAACCTCGCCCTCGGCTTCCCGCCGGACCTGCGCGACTACGGCATCGGCGCCCAGATCTTGGTGGATTTGGGGCTGAAGGACCTCCGCCTGCTCACCAACAACCCCAGGAAGATCATCGGCCTGGAGGGGTACGGGCTGCGCGTGGTCGAGCGCGTGCCGATTGAAATCGACGCGCATCCCGACAACGTGAAGTACCTTGAGGCCAAGCGCGACAAGCTCGGCCACCTCCTGCCTGCCCCCGCACGCTTTGCTTCGCAAAGCGAAGCAGCGGGGGCGCAGGCAGGCCTCGATGCCGTCTAGCCCGCCCGGGCTGGAGGCACCGGTGTGGTGATGCGGCGGACGGGGCCCGGCCGGCCAGCGGAGGGGTCGGCGCGCGGTAAGCGCTTCGTCATCCTCGCCTCGCAGTTCCACGAGCGGCTCAGCCGCAAGCTCATCGAGGGCGCGGTCCGGGCGCTGCACCGCTACGGGGCCTCAGCCGGCGCCATCCGTGTCTTGTGGGTGCCGGGCGCTTTTGAGCTGCCGGTCGTTGCCGCCCGCCTCGCCAAACACCGGTCCCACCCCCACGCGGTCATCGCGCTGGGAGCGCTCATCAAGGGTGACACGCCGCAGTACGAAGTCCTCGCGAACGCGGTCGCGACGGGCCTGGCTGAGGTTTCGGTGCGCACGGGCGTGCCGGTGAGTTTCGGGGTCATCGTCGCCGACACGCTCGCGCAGGCGCTGGCGCGTGCGGGAGGAGACCGAGGCAACCGGGGGCAGGAGGCGGTGCTGGCGGCCCTCGCTGTGTTGCGGCTGCTCGGTACCCTGCGCGTGTGAGCCTGATGCGAAACCGGACGAAGTCGAGAGAGTGCGCGCTGCAGATGCTCTACCAGGTGGACATCCGGCAGGTCGACCCGAAGCAGGTCATCGAGGAGTTCTGGCAGGCCGAGGTACAGGTCGCCGACGACGTCAAGAGCTACGCGAACCAGCTCGTCGAGGGGGCGCGCCAGCGCCTCGCCGACATCGACCGAGTGATCAGCGCCCACACCGACAACTGGGACCTGAAGCGGATGGCGGTTATCGACCGGAACATTCTCCGGCTGGGCGCATTCGAGATGCTCTACCTCGACGGCGTGCCCGCCAAGGTGTGCATCAATGAGGCGATTGAGCTGGCCAAGCGATTCGGCGACGTCGAGTCTGGCAAGTTCATCAACGGCATCCTGGATGCGATCCACAAGAAGCGCCATGGTCATGGCCAGACGACAGAGCCGCGCGTTGGCTGAGAGCTCCGGGCTCGTGGCTCGTGGGACTTCCAATGGATTCACGCACCGCTGACCTGCATCTCCATACCTTCTATTCCGACGGCACGGACGCCCCGGAGCGGGTCGTCGAGCTCGCCAAAGCCGCGGGCCTTTCGGCCATCGCCATCACCGACCACGACAACACCGAGGCCTACGCCGTGGCCGAGCCTGCGGCGCGCCGGGTCGGCATCGAGCTCATCCCCGGCATCGAGATGTCGGCCAGCGCAGAGGCCCAGGACGTACACGTCCTGGGCCTCTTCCTGGACTTCGGCCACCCGTCGCTCATCGCGCACCTCACGGAGCAGCAGGCACGGCGGGTGCGCCGCATGCATGAGATGGTCTGCCGCCTCTCGGAGGTCGGCGTTCGGATCAGCGCGGAGGAGGTCCTGGAACTGGCGGGGGTCGGCACCGTCGGCCGCCCCCATGTGGCGCGCATCCTGCTCAAGCACGGCTACATCAACTCGCTGTCCGAGGCGTTTTCAAAATATCTCGGCCCGGCCAACCCAGGCTTCGTGCCCGGCTCCCCCATGCCGCCGTCCCGTATCATCCGTCTCATCCTCGAGGCGGGCGGCGTGCCGGTGCTCGCCCATCCGGTGTACCTGAAGGGCGACGCGTTCATCGACGCCTTCACGCGGGAAGGCCTGGCCGGGCTCGAGGTCTACCACTCCTCCCATACGCCAGAGCAGGTGCGCCACTACGAGGGGGTCGCCGACCGCCTGAAGCTGCTCAAGACCGGCGGTAGCGACTCCCACGGCGACTCGAAGGAAGGGCTGCCGGTCGGGGCCGTCAAGATCCCCTACGAGCTCGTGGAGTCGCTCCGCCAATGGACCGCCGCGCGCACCCGTTGACCCGTTACCCCGTCGTTGAGTCGCAACCGGTCAACCGGCCAACCGGCCAACGGGCCAACGGGCCAACCGGTTCCCATGAGCGGTGGATGGATCTCGCGCTGCGCCTGGCGCGTCGCTCCGAGGGCGAGACGTCGCCCAACCCGCCGGTCGGTGCTCTCATCGTCAAGGGCGGCCGCCTCGTCGGCTGGGGTTGGCACCGGCGCGCGGGTGCTCTCCACGCGGAGGTCGAAGCGCTCCGGCGCGCCGGTTCACGGGCGCGCGGCGGGGTGCTCTACGTGACCCTCGAGCCGTGCCGCCACACTGGCCGCACCGGCCCGTGCTGCGACGCGATCCTCGCGGCGGGCATCGCGCGCGTGGTCATCGGCGCCAAGGACCCTAACCCCGTTACCGACGGGCGCGGCATCGACCGGCTGCGCCGGATGGGTGTGCGGGTGGTGACCGGTATCCGCGGGACCGAAGCCGAACAGCTCATCGAGCCGTTCCGCAAAGCGATGACGACCGGCTTGCCATTCGTGGTGGCGAAGGCCGCGCAGAGCCTCGATGGCAAGATCGCCACGCGCAGCGGGCAGTCGCGCTGGATCACCGCAGCACCGGCGCGCCGGCTGGGCCATGCGTGGCGTGCCCGGCTGGATGCGATCCTGGTTGGGATCGACACCGTGCTGACGGATGATCCGTTGTTGAGTGTGCGCCACCCCGGTCCGCTACCCGCAGATCGCTGGGCCGGGGCGGGCGGACGACGACGCCGCGGTCGTCCCCTCAAGATTATCGTGGACAGCCGCCTCAGGACTCCGCTGTCGGCGCGGTGCCTTTCATCCGAGTCACCCGCACCAACCCTCATCGCCACCTGCCTGCCCCCGCACGCTTTGCTTCGCAACGCGAAGCAGCGGGGGCGCAGGCAGGCGACTGTCCGCGCGCCGGCCAAGGCGGCCGCCCTGGCGCGCCGAGGAGCCGAGGTCATCGTGCTGCCGGCACGCCGGGGACGGGTTCCGCTCGCGCGTCTCTTCCGGCTGCTGGTCCGGCGAGGGATCCACTCGGTGCTGATTGAGGGGGGTGGGGAAGTCTTGGCGGGGGCCTTGGCGGAGCGGCTCGTCGATCGGATCGCGTTTTTTGTCGCGCCGCTCCTCATCGGCGGCCGCGCGGCGCCAGGTTCAGTCGGGGGCCACGGGGTGTCGCGTCTGTCCCAGGTCGTCGGGTTGAAGCACCTCGTGTGCACCCGGGTCGGTCCGGACCTGTGCGTGGAAGCGGACGTCGTCTATCCCAAAGACCGAGACAGGAGACAAGAGACAGGAGACAGGTCAGTGCGCAGACGACACCTGTCCCGTGTCTCCTGTCTCCTGTCTCAAGCGCGGCGTCCTTCTCGCTGATGTTCACCGGCATTATCCAGGAAATCGGGACGGTGGCGCGCGTCGAACGGCGCACGGGCTTCAGCCGCCTCGTCGTCCAGGCACCCAAGATCGCCTCGCGCGTCCAGCGGCTCGAGAGCGTGGCGCTCAGTGGGACCTGCTTGACCGTGGTGGACGTGAGCCATGGGACGCTGGCCTTTGAGGTCATCGAGGAAACCCGCGGCCTGAGCACCGTGGGCGCGTGGCACAGGGGTCAGCGCGTCAACGTGGAGCCCAGCCTCTTGCTGACCGACCGGCTCAGCGGCCACATCCTGTTCGGCCATGTGGACGGCATCGGCACGGTCATCAAGCGCAGCCGGCGCGCCGGCGAGCTCGTGCTCGAGATCCGCGTGCCGGCCGCTGCGCGCCGCTTCCTCGTGCCCAAGGGCCCGGTGGCGGTGGACGGGATCAGTCTGACGGTCGGAAGCCGGCCGACGGCATCGACGTTCACCGTTCACCTGATCCCCGAAACGCTGCGCCAGACCACCCTGCGCGAGACACGGTCGGGTGAGCGCGTCAACGTCGAGGTCGACTACCTCGCCAAGCTCGTCCATCAGTTTCTGTCCAACGGCAGGCTGATCCCGATGAGGTCGGTTGACATCGCTCGGTAGAAGATGTCTACTCGTTGTAGATACGCCACATGGGGGAGGATGAGAGGCAGCACGACGGTCCAAAAGTGGGGCAATAACCTCGCCGTGCGGATTCCCCGGGCGGTGGCACAGGACATCCATCTCCACCAGGGGTCTGTGGTGGACATTGCGCTTGTTGCGGGCAAGATCGTGGTGAAACCAAGACGGCAGCGGCACGATACCTTAGCAGAGTTGCTGAGAGGAATGACAACGCGACATCGTCATGCAGCACTTGACTGGGGAGGACGGGTCGGACAAGAAGCGTGGTCATGGCCGACTCGTATGATCCCAGGCGTGGCGATATGGTCTGGCTGACGTTCACCCCTCAAGCAGGGCATGAGCAAGCCGGCCACCGACCTGCGCTCATTCTGTCTCCAGCATTGTACAACAGAAAGGTTGGTCTTGCCCTCGTCTGCTCCAGCACGACCCAGGTAAAAAGTCATCCTTTTGAGGTGCCCATTCCTAAAGGGTGAGAAGTATCGGGGATGGTGTTGGCTGACCAAGTCAAGAGTCTGGATTGGAAGGCCAGGAAAGCTCGTTTTTGCTGTACGGTGCCGGGAGCGACCATGGCTGAGGTGTTGAGGAAATTGGCACCCCTCGTCGTTGAGCCAACGATACTCTAGTGTCAATCAAGAAGAAGTCTCCCAACCTCTATGTCATTGCAGGGCCAAACGGTTCAGGGAAAACGACTTTTGCGAGGGAGTTCTTGCCGCATTACGCGAAGTGCAAAAATTTTGTCAACGCCGATCTCATCGCTCAAGGCTTATCACCATTTTCTCCCGAGGCAGCCGGAATCAAGGCTGGTAGGCTGCTACTCAAACAGATCCATGAATTCGCCGAACGGCGTGCAGACTTTGCGTTTGAAACCACCTTGGCTGGGAAGACCTATGTCCAGCTCTTACGGAGGTTAAAGCAGCAAGGCTATGCGATCCACCTGTTCTTTCTCTGGATTCCTAGCGTTGAACTGGCTCTGGTGCGAATTAAAGACCGTGTGGCGCAGGGCGGACACAATGTTCCAGCGGCAGATGTTCGTCGTCGCTTTGGAAGAAGCGTGCAGAATTTCTTGAGGGTGTACAGATCCCTGCTCGATTCCTGGGCGGTGTTCAACACGTCGACTGCCCCTCCAGCTTTGATTGCCAAAGAAGAGGGTGGTACATTAACAGTTGCCGATGCTGACGTGTTTTCGAGGATCTTCAAAAACGCGGAGCGGTAGTCATGGCTAAAATTAAGAAAGGTAATGGAGCCTCATTGTCCGTGAAGGCTGAACAGGCCATGAAACGGGCCTTTCGACGAGTCCTCGAAGAGCATAAACGGCTCAGCCAGCCCGTTGCCATCTGGCGCGCAGGCAAAGTCGTGAAAATCTCAGCCAGCCACCTCCTGGCACATCAATAGCCACGAAATAATAGGCCGCATGGATTTCAAGTTAAGAACGAACGCGAGATACTTTAGCGACGAGGAACTGCTTGACGATCTCAAGAGAGTTGCGGGACTCTTGGGAAAACAGACGATCGGACAGAGGGAATACTTGAGACTCGGTAAATTTTCGTGCAAGCCTTACCGGAACAGATTTGGCGATTGGAATAAGGCTGTGGCAAGAGCTGGCTTGAAGGTAGAAAAGGTTGGCAGAATACCCGACCAAGAACTGTTTGATAATTTGGAGACTATCTGGCGACAGCTCGGAAGACAACCGTTTTATGGTGAGATCAGAAAGCCTCTCTCAAGGTACGTGGTCACGGTTTATTCCCGTCGTTTCGGCGGTTGGTTTAAGGCATGTGAAGCGTTTATTAGGAGCAAGAAAAGTGATCCAGAGTTCAGCAAACTCCTGAAAGGGAAATCCACTCTCAGATCACGAGTCATAAACGAAAAGTTGAGGCTGCAAGTTTACAAGAGAAATCGATATAGTTGTGTTATTTGTGGCCGAAGTCCGGCAGCGCAACAAGGGGTGATACTGCACGTCGATCATGTGATTCCATTTTCAAAGGGCGGGGATACCAGCTTGGAGAATCTTAGGACGTTGTGCGACAAGTGTAATCTGGGAAAAGGCAACGACACAGACCTATAGGCGATTTCGGGGCGTGGCTCAGCTTGGTAGAGCGTCTGGTTCGGGACCAGAAGGCCGCAGGTTCGAATCCTGCCGCCCCGATTCTTCTTCGCTCTCCTGCGCAGAGAATTTCGGTGAGAGCTTCGAAGCAATTAGGCGAGCTGCTGCGAAGCCCGGTCGGGCGAAGCAGAGCCGCCCCCATGCTGTTGAATAATTTTGCGTAGGATTTGATAATCTTTCGGGAGGTGTGGTACAGTTTTTCTAACGTCGAAACTCGAGCAGTTCGAAAGGGCAACGCCGGAGAAATCCGGCGGCGCAAAGCTTCAGGCCTAACCCGAAAGACGGTATGGCGGCTGGGCTGCCGACAGCTTGCAGCAATGAGGCAGCCCTACGCTTGATGGAAGCCGCGCAGGGCTGCATTGTGTTTACCGGCCGTCAACAAGGAGGAGCGCCATGAAACTTGAGCAACGGCAGTGGACGAAAGCGGTGGGGTGGACGCCCTCGAGCACGCAGCTGAAACACACGGCGCAGCTGGCCCTGGTGTTCGGCAGCACCGCAATCCTCAGCGACCGGCAGCGGCTTCAGGAATTGCGGGCTTGCTATCCTGCGGCGCACCTCTTCGGCTGTTCCACCGCGGGGGAGATCTATGGGACGCGGGTCGCCGACGATTCGGTGGTGATCACCGCCGTCCAGTTCGAGACGACGACGGTTGCGCTGGCGCACACCAACATCGTCGAGTGCGCGGACAGCCGCGCGGCGGGAGAACGGTTGGCCAAGGCGCTCGATCCGAACGGCCTCGTCCATGCCGTGGTGCTCTCCGACGGCCAGCGCGTCGATGGCAGCGAGCTCGTGCGGGGCGTGACGGCCTATCTGCCGCGCGGCGTCGTTGTGACGGGGGGGCTTGCCGGCGACGGGGCCCGCTTTGAGCGCACGATAGTCTGTGTCGACGACATCGCGAAGGAAGGGGAGATCGGCATCTTGGGATTGTACGGCAGCCGACTCAAGGTCGGGTACGGCTCCCTCGGCGGCTGGGACCCCTTCGGTCCGGAACGGCTGATCACCCGCTCGAAGGGCAATGTGCTCTACGAGCTCGATGAGCAGCCGGCCTTGCAGCTCTACAAGAAATATCTCGGGGAGCACGCGAGCGGCCTACCAGCGACTGGGTTGTTGTTTCCCTTGAGCGTTCGGAACGCTACCGGCGACCGGGAGGTCGTCCGGACCATCCTGGCCGTAGACGAGAAGGAGCAGAGCATGACGTTTGCCGGAGACGTGCCGCAGGGGACCTACGCCCGCCTTATGAAGGCGAATTTCGACCGGCTTGTTGAGGGGGCCCACGGCGCGGCTCAGACCAGCTACGAGGCGCTGCAGTCCTCGTCACCCGATCTGGCGATCCTCATCAGCTGCGTGGGCCGCAAGCTGGTGTTGAAGCAGCGGACGGAGGAGGAGCTCGAGGCGGTCCGCTCCGTCTTGGGCGACGGGGCCACGCTGACGGGCTTCTACTCGTATGGCGAAATCTGCCCCGCCGCGCCCAACGCCAACTGCGAGCTGCACAACCAGACGATGACCATTACGACGTTCTCCGAGCGGTAACCTAAGAGAGCCCTGCGAAGGGATGCATAAACTTCTTGCCAGGCAGCTCAGACGGCACCTTGGCGATCCCGTCGATCTGCCGAAGGGATGGGAGGCGTTCCTCTCCGTCATCGATGAAGCCTACCAGCAGGCGGATGCCGACCGCCTGCTGCTGGAGCGCTCCATAGAGCTCGTCTCGCAGGAGCTCATGCAGCGCAACGAGGCGCTGCGCCAGGATATCGCGCAGCGCAAGCTTACCGAGGAGGCGCTGGAGAGCTCGATCTCGATCCTCCAGGGAACACTCGAGTCCACCGCGGACGGCATCCTCGTCATCAATCGCGAAGGGAAGATCATCAGCTTCAACCGGAAGTTCGTCGAGATGTGGGGCATCCCAGACGAGATCATGGACTCGCAGGACGACAGCCGCGCCCTAGCTTTCGTCCTGGATCAGCTCCAGACGCCCCAGGAGTTTCTCAGCAAGGTCAAGGGGCTCTATGCCCAGCCGGACGCCGAAAGCTACGACATCCTCGAATTCAAGGACGGGCGGATCGTCGAGCGGTACTCGCAGCCGCAACGGATCTCGGGCAAGAGCGTCGGAAGGGTCTGGAGCTTTCGTGACATCACCGAACAGAAGCGGGCCGAGGATCGCCTCGCGAGGCTCAATAAAACCTTCCTCAGCTTAGGGCTGGATTTTCATCGGAACATCACGCTCCTGACCGAAGCCTGCGGCGAGCTGCTGTCGGCGACGTACGCCCTGTATAGCCGGCTGGAGGGCGACTTGCTCCATGTCATCGGGCAGTGGAACACCCCCAGTGACTATCAGTCGATCGACCAGGCCGACGGGCATATCTGTCATGACCTCATGACGAAGGAGACCTCGCCGGGATTTTTCGTCGTCAGAGATCTCTCCTCCACCTCGTACGCTCGCACCGATCCCAACGTCGCCCGCTACGGGTTGAAAACCTATGTGGGCCACCGCGTGCGCTGCTTCGGGCAGCCGATCGGCTCGCTCTGCGTCATGTACCAGCACGATGTCGTGCCGACGCCCAGCGACCGGCGGGTCCTCGAGATTGTGGCGACCGCGATCGGAGTGGAGGAGGACCGCCGGCGAGTCGAAGAGACGATGGCCCAGCAGGCGAAGGAGCTCGTCCACTCCAATGCGGAGCTGGAGCAGTTCGCCTATGTCGCTTCCCACGACCTTCAGGAGCCGCTTCGGATGGTGGCGAGCTACACACAACTGCTGGCCAAGCGCTACAAGGGCAAACTCGACAGCGATGCGGATGAGTTCATCGGCTACGCCGTCCAGGGGGCGATTCACATGCAGCGGCTGCTCACTGATCTCCTGGTCTACTCCCGGGTGGGCACGAAAGGCAAGTCGTTTGCGCCCACGGACTGCGAAGCACTGCTGGGGGCCACGCTGACGAACTTGAAGATAGCCATCGAGGAGCGGGGCGCCGTCATCACCCACGAGCCGCTGCCGACCGTGATGGGTGACGACGTGCAGCTCGGGCAGCTGCTCCAGAACCTCATCGGCAATGCGATGAAGGTCTGCAAGGGCCAG
>Ga0209515_10002494_pt1 | contig 28164 bp, 29 predicted proteins | sample Subgroupgradi54m_FD_187454 | JGI IMG/M metagenome (GOLD analysis project Ga0209515, IMG submission 187454) | Subsurface groundwater microbial communities from S. Glens Falls, New York, USA - GMW60B uncontaminated upgradient, 5.4 m (SPAdes)... ... | reverse complement strand
ATTTTTTAAAATTAATTCAAACATATGATTTTGTTGAAAGAACAAATACAAAATTAGTGCTCCATACAATGAAAGAAGATGGTATTGAGGTGGTGTGAAAAATGGTTACAGAATTTGGATTAAAAGGAGTAAATAAAATTTCAGGAGATTTTGGAGAGAGAGAGGTAATTAAATTAATACCCTGTCCTAATTGTAGTAAAAAATTAATAAGTTTACCTAAAAATTATCCGTTATATGATTTACAATGTACTGGCTGTTCTTTTAGAGTACAGGTTAAAACTAATAACTCAAAACCAAAATCAGAAATATTCGGTGCAGGATGGGAAATAATTGACAAAGTCTTAAAATCTGGATTTATTATGCCACCATTAATAACGAACTTCAAATGGAAAGAAAATAATATTGAACATCAAAAAATAATATTTTATCCGTTTATCCCTAAATCTCACCTTAAAAAAAGACAATTATCATCAACTGCCAGAAGAGCTAATTATAAAATGTTTAATTACATAGGTTTAGATAGATTACCCCATTTTGTTCTTTATGAAAAATAGTTTTGCCATCATTTCGTCTTCTAATTTAGTCCTAAAAAATAAAAGCCTCTGGGAAGATTTGAACTCCCGACCTGCACTTTACGAGAGTGCCGCTCTACCGCTGAGCTACAGAGGCGTTTTTATTAGAAATTTATGTTGTTCTTAATAATCTTTCGTTATTCTTAAGAGATTATAACTGCTTCAATAATTCAGATTTATTATTCATGAATTTACTTTGGCAATGAAAACAGACAATGTGTTTTTTTCCTGCTTTATCTTTCATGTAAGTGCCAATTATCTTTTTAAGGAATGTTTCTTCAACTTTATTTTTACAGACGTCGCATTTCATTGAGACTAGAGAATTTGTGTAAGTATAAAAACCTTTTTATAATAAAAACGAAAACATTTTTATAAAAACAATTCTTTCTCTAAACTAATTTAATAACTAAAAAGGTGATTCCTATTAAAAAACATGAAATGCATACCCAAGATAATAAAGCCCATGATCGTCATGATCGAGAATTTCAACAACAGTTTGTAAAAAATTTAGTTCCTTTGAAATCTGTTGATTTATCGCAATGCCATTCGGTGAATGATGTAATTAAACAAATGAATTTTGCTTCGTTTGGTGCTCGTGAAGTTGGGGAAGCTGCTGATATTCTTGAGATCATGACGAAAGATAAAGATTGTTTTAAAGTATTAACATTATCTGGCGCAATGACGATGGCAAAAATGGGTCTTGTTATTTGCGAAATGATTGAAAATGGCATGGTCGATGCTGTTGTTTCAACAGGAGCATTAATGGCGCATGGATTTATTGAAGCAGCTGGAATGACGCATTTTAAAAATCCCGGGACAATGCTGGATGAAGATCTTTATCAAGTTGGATTTGATCGTGTCTATGATACACTCGAATCAGAAGCAAATCTCGATGAAGGCGCTGAAATTTTAATTAAAGTTCTTGAAAAGTTTGATAGAAGTAAAACTGTTTGCAGCTCTGTCATTAATCGAGAACTTGGGCGATATTTGCATCAAAATGTGCAGGGTAGAGGAATCTTGAAGTCTGCATTTGAAAAAAATGTACCAGTGTATATTCCTGCATTTACTGATTCAGAATTTGGATTAGAATTTGCAGTTTTTAATCGAAAAAATGCAGTTGAAGGAAAAGAATTACTTCGATATGACCCATTTATTGATATGAATGATTATACAGAGCGAGTGCTTCATGCAAAAAAAATGGGAATATTTACGATTGGCGGCGGTGTACCAAGAAATTGGGCGCAGCAAGTTGGACCACATCTTGATATTATTCGAATGCGTGTTATTGAACAAGACGAGAAATTAAAAAAAGATGCACATCTGTATAAAAAACAATTTTCATATGGTGTTCGAATTTGTCCAGAACCTGTGACTTTAGGAGGATTATCTGGTTGCACCTATAGCGAAGGTGTGAGCTGGGGTAAATTTATTCCTACGAGCCAAGGTGGGAAGTTTGCAGAAGTCTATGCAGATGCAACAATCGTACTGCCATTTTTAATTAAAGGAGTACTTGAGAGATTGGGGAAAACATAGATTTTTAATATTCTTTTTATTTCTGTTTTTCATGAAGAAAAATGAAGCAGGTATTATTGTTTATGATTATGGAATGCGTGCTGTAATTCTTGGAAGAAATACTGAATCAACTGATTTGCGTGATGGAAATTATCAATTGATTCGGACAGCAGTATTAGCTGGAGAAAGAAATATTGAAGATGTTCTTGTTCAAGCAGTAAAAGAAATTGTTGGCATTGATGCACGCTTTTGTCAACATAAGGCAAAGTATGAAAATGATGATGTGATTATTCGATGGTATGAATGCACTCCATTGAATCATGAGATTAAAGCAACTGGGCAATTTAATCAAGCAGTTTGGATGCCTGATTCAAGAGTTTTATCAATGCTTGATACAGAAACGGTTGCAATATTACCTTATGAAGTAAAAAGATTCTTTAGTGGTTAGCTTATTATTTCATTTTAATAATATTTTTATTTTGTTCACAAACTCAACTGTTTGCCACTTAATTTACTCAGCCAATCTTTTTTCAAATTGTTCATGAATATCATAACAAGCTTTTTCTCTTAACTCTTTCGAAATTCCAAGAGTTTCAATATCTTCTCTATTGAGAGAACTAGCGATTAATTCAACATCTTCTTTTTTAATTGCTTTCTGTAAATGATAATGAATAAGAAAAGCTAAAACCAAAACTTACATTCTTTCTCATCTTTTAACCATAGTTTCCAATTAGGCTTGTTCATCTTCTAATTGTCTCCACCATTCAATTCCAATAATAATAATTTTATCTTTCTTAAGCTTTTTAAAAAATTCTTTGGTTAGATTATGAAATGATTGTTTGAATTCTTGATGGCTAAGATAAACAGGATTTAATTGCGTATTTGTTTTCATACTTATTTTTTTAGCAATATTTTCAACCTCTTTAGAATTCTCAACTTTCTGAAAAATTAATAAAATATCAATATCTGAATCTTTTGTATAAGAGCCATTAGCATAAGAACCGAAAATAATAGCGATTAAAGGTTTCTCTCTTAATTCCTTTAAAAAATCATTTATTGATATTTTTATTTTTGACGGAAGCCTCTCAAATCGAGAATATTCAACAACAGCAAGCATAATACTCAGCATTTCTCTTGAATAATTCAGAAAATAGTTAATCTGATTACCCGCTTTTTTTTGCTTAATTATTGTACTTATTTTTTGAAGCCCATAATCTATAGATGGCATTCCTAATTTAAGCCGTTTAGAGAGTTCTCTCTTATGGATGCCTGGATTACAATAAATCTGTTCTAAAATCTTAATTTCTGTTTTGTCATACATTTTATATCAATTGTCATATAGAAGGTACCATTGGTATATAAAGTTTCTTGTTTGATTAACACTTTTTCCAAAAATCATCACAGTTTTATATGGATTAAAATGATTATTATGATGTAAATATTCTTTTTAAGAAAATATATATCTGTTTATTTCTTTTGCAGTAATCATTAAAAATCTCTGCTCAATTGATTTGATAATGCCTTTTCTTAAATGATATGTATTTGCATTTATTGCGTATGCAATCCAGCCTTCAAGAAAGTCATAAATGGTATCATAAGTTATTTTCTTTTGTTCATAGAAGTTTGTTAAGAGTTGTAATTTCTTCTGAAATTTTCTGATATTCTTCTTTTTTATTCTTTTGTGATGCATGAATATCTTTACACCTAGAAAATCAGTCCCTTCTCCTATTTTTATTATTCTTGATTTTAAAGGATGCAGTTTAAGTTGTAATTTTTCTTTTAGAAAAAACTCAATTATTGGTTTATATTCCTCTAATCTTACTTTTGAATTGTCAAAAATAACAAAGTCATCAACATAACGGATGTAATACTTTGCTTTTAATGTATGCTTTACAAATTGGTCAAGCTCATTGAGATAGACATTTGCAAAAAACTGTGAAGTCAGATTGCCTAATGGCATGCCTTTATTATTTTCTTTTGAGCAATAATTTGAAAAAATGATCTTGATAAGCCATAATATTTTTTCATCAGAAATTTTCTTTTTGATAATTGATAATAAAATATCATGATCAATATTATCAAAATATTGCCTGATATCACATTTTAATACAAATCCAATTCTAGTATTGTTCTTTGTTACTTTTAGTTTGAATTCATCAAATCTTTGTATTGCTTTTAATGTTCCTTTTCCAATTTGGTTTGCATAAGAATCGTGGATAAAACTTTTTTCAAAAATGGGTTGAATAACATTACACAAAGCATGATGCACAATTCTATCTCTGAAGTCTGATTTGCTGATTTTTCTCGTCTTTGGATCACGAAGAATAAAAGTTTCTAATGGTTTTGGTTTATATGCATGCAATAATAATTCAGTTTGTAATTGAAGAAGATTCTGTTTCAGATTTTTCTCAAATTCAAGAACATACAATTTAGTTGTTTTTCTTTTTCTTGCTTTTTTGAAAGCTAATTCAAGATTTTCATAAGAACAAAGTTGTTCATAGAGATTCTCTTTTTGTTGCATAGAAATTACCAAATAATAATAATAATAATAATAAGCCTTGATGCTTGTGTTATTCGCAAAAAGGAAGCCCTGTTGTTGAGATTATTGTTGCCATTAGCATTCGAGTTGTTATTACTATTGTTCACAAACAGCGCCCGCAATTAGCCTTTTCACTCATGAATTCACTGCCCCTTCAGTGCGAAGCATCAAGTCGGAGCTGTATTTTATGATTTCATTCTGATTAGAATAAAACCGTAGTGAAAAAGCGTGTAACTCCCAAGCACTTCTCCAAAATCCTTTGTAGAGGAACGATGGCAAGGCTCAATAAATAATTTAATACTATGAGAATATAAATCTTTTGAAAAAAACAGCCCTAAAAATTTTTCGACGACGGGGGAGCCACTCGCAAAAAGGAAGCCCTGTCGTTGAGAACATCGTAGCCAACAGCATTCGAGCTGAAACCATAGTCCACAAACAGCGCCCGCAATTGATTTCTACCAATATCATTTCTTAAATAAAATCCCATTGCATTACCATTTGATTGTACCATATTACTAAATACAATTGTACTATAAGCTTGCAATAAAGTTTTATCTTCTTCAACTGCTACAAGCCATCCTTGATGCTCAAGAACTTCTGATTGTGTTAATCCCAAATTGTATTTTGCTTGCGATCGTTTTAATGGTGTTCCTTCTTGCAGAGTTGCATAATTTATAGAAATAAATTCTTGATTAAAACTTGATGAAATGGTAATCAATTCTTTACAAACTGGAATAATTCTAAAATCATCTGTTTGATTAGAATCCGTTTGCTCAGCAGAATAAGCGATTCCTGTGCAAGAATCTAACCATTTCTTAAATAATCGCAATCGTTGATCTAGAGTTCGTTCAGTGCCATCTGAATTATTTAGTGTTTCAAAATCTTCAACTCTTGCTAATAAGTTTTCTCTAAAAGTTAATGGGCGAATGATTGTTTTGCCATTATTATCATATAATAACTGTTGTGGAACTTCTGCTTCTTTATCCTTATAAGAATCTCTAAATGCTCCCACTCCGTTTGCATAGCTCGTTGCTTCCAGCATTAATTCATACTGTAATTTTATATTTCTCTGAGGAGGATTTGCAGCTTGCTCACGTATAACCTCAGCAACTGTTCTTGGTTTATTATCTGGTTCTTGTTTTGGCTGATAATTAATTTTTCTTCCAATCCATTTTTCAAAAACTGCAGCTGAAACATTTTCTGATTCCAATGCTTCATACAATTGTTTGTCCTCTAATTCTTGCCAGCCTTTTGCTTTGGTACAAGCATTAAATGATAATCGATAGAGTAATTCTGGATCTTCTTTGTATTCAAAAGCTGCAGCTTGATACATTTTCTTTCGCAAGCCAATTAAGCTTCTTCGAAGATCGCCATTAACCTGCATTCCTTCTCCGAATAATAAAGGAAATGCTTCTGCTGAAAAAGAAGAACTAACAGTTTCAATTGTATTTTGCCCTTCTAAATGAATTATTGACTCTAATCGAGTTTCTAAGCCAGCAATTGCTTTGTCAATTGCCAGCTTTTTATCAGTATAAAGTTTTGATTTCCAAGCATTTACTTGAAAATCATACAGAGAAGTGTTTCTTGCAATTGGATCTTGATCTCGCAATGCCTGCTCTTTATCATAACTTCTTTGATAGAAACCAACGATATCCAAATCATTTGGAACTTGATTTAAGTAGCCAGACAAAACATCAGTGAATAATTGCAGCTTCTTTTCTTTTTCTTCTTTTTTAATAGCTTCCTTTTTCTCATCAAGAACATCAAATTCTGTAATTGGATTTACAACAGGAAATAAATCCTGCAATAAATCTGGACAAATATAATTAGCAAAATCAATTGGACTATCTTTATGAGTTTCTAATCGCAGTCCTTGAATGATATCTTCACAGCTTGTTGCGAATCGTGCGACTAATCCAAGAAAATTGGTTGTACCTTTTGCTGCAATTGTTTCGTCGATTGTTGTAATAAGAGCTTGATTTGGCATTTTAAGAGATATAATTAAATGGTGATATATAAATGTTTTCTTTATGTGCTACTTGCAAGTAGTGTTTTATATGGAATGAACGTTTTAGATATGTTGGAAATTTACCATTCGATCTATTTGATCGGTGGAGGATCCACAATGTGAATTCACATAATGGAAAATTTCTAACATGCTCAAGAACCACTATTATAGACTCCGGTGGCATGACTATTTCATTAAGCATGCCACCGGTCTATTGACCGGTGGTTCTTGACATAAAATTGAATAAACAAGATCAAAAACATAATAATAAGGTAATTATATATACTACAAAAAACTTAATACTTTTGAGAAATTATTGAAGAAATAAAATAAAAATAATAAAACAACCAATTAACTTAAATCGTCAACCGCAATTCTTTCGCCAATTGGAAGCGAAACTTTGTGCGATTTCATAAATTCAATCGCACTAACTTTTAACTTAAATCATCAACCGCAATTCTTTCGCCAATTGGAAGCGAAACTTTGTGCGATTTCATAAATTCAATCGCACTAACTTTTAACTTAAATCATCAACAGTTAACACAGTGATTTTACCTGTTGCTTTGAGTTTTGATGCCATTGCAACGATGTATTTCACTGATGTTTTTTCTGCTGCTTGCAATAATTCAGGCAATAATTCTTCGTCCATGATTACTGCATGAATTCCTGTTGCTAAGCCTTTAATTGTTGAAGATAATTCTGAGCAAGGTACTTTGCCTAAAATATTTAATTTTTCGTCAACAATGTAGGCGCCTTTTGTACCAACAAGATCTTCTAATAATTGCAAGAAGCTTTGCTTTTCTTCATCAGTTAGTTTTTTCTTTACTGGCTGTGATTGCTGATAAGGTTGCTGCTGGAAAGGCTGCGATTGTGCAGGCCTTCTTGTATCGCGCTGATCTCTTTGCTCTCGCGGTGAATCACGTGAATCTTTTTGATCCCGTTGTTCTCGAGGTTCAGAGGATCGTTGCGGTTGTTGTGGTTGCTGTACTGGTCTTCTTTCTTGAGCAGCACGTTCAAATCGCTCTTGACGATCATTTCTTTGTTTTGTATTATTTTCTTCTCGGCTGTTTGCATGTTGAATGTCTTGCCTTATTTGTTCACCTGCGATTCTACTTCGCAATGCTTGATGGATTTCTTTCTTAGTAATTTCTTCAACTTCTTTTCCATCAGGAGCTTTTGTTACGAAATCAATGTCTGCTACGGTAACAAGCTCTCGCAAGATTAAATCTCCACCACGGTCACCATCAACAAAAGCAGTAATTATTTTTTGTTTTGCTAATTCTATAATTAGTGGCGGCACTGATGTTCCATTAATTGCAATTGCATTTTTAATGCCGTGCTTTAATAAATTAAGAACATCTGCCCGTCCTTCAACGACAATAATTTCGTCTGATTCATCAATCATTGGACCTGCAGGAAGTTTTTCTACACCATAGTCTTGGACTTCCATGACTCGAACAGCATAGGCTACTTCATCAGCCAATTCTTGCGAATCTGGGATTGAAGAATCCATTAAGTTCTTCAATAATACTTTTGCTCTTTCAATAACAATAGCTCGCTTTGAAACTCGTACGTCTTCAATTTTTTCAACGTTGATTTTAGCATTACAAGGACCAATTCTTTGAATGATTTCTAAAGCTGCACCAACAATAGCAGTTTCTGCTTTGTCTAAGCTTGAAGGAATGACAATCTGACCATTTGTTTTTCCTGTTCTTGTGTCAACATTTACTTCAATTCTGCCAATTCTGCCAGAACGTTGTAATTCTCGCAATTCTAAATCAACACCTAACAAACCTTCTGTTTGACCAAAAATTGCACCAATGACATCTGGTTTTTCAACAACACCGTCAATGAAAATAGATGCTTGAATAATATATTTTGCTGATACTGGACTAATTTTTCCCATTGTTCTTACCTCACTACTTAAAGTTGAGAAGATATATATCTAGTACTTTCGTACGGGAATTATAGCTATCTTCTCTCTTTCTATTATTTTTTCCTTCTAGAACAAGTTCGTTACTAGCTTAAATAAAGCTTATTTTACCCTAATTGTTAATGATTGTACTCTATTTTGTGAATTAAGGAACGGAACTTGTTCTTATTGATTACTTAGGAATATAAAAGCTATGTTGCCCATAACACTAACTCCCAACTTCATAGCTTGCTTTTAGCGTGAGCTTCATTGAGTACTCTCGTGATGGGCTGATGAATGTAAGAGTGTCTCAATATCAAGGCTGCAACGAACGTTACTGCTCAAAAGAGGACCCATTTACATACAATGACGTAAGTTCTGGTAGCATAGAAGGAGTATATATAGTTAACTGAATTTTGTGCCAAAATTTAGTTTAAAGAGATCACCCATTTCCTGGAAGTAAAAATTATGATAATTATAATGAGTTTATTGGTAGTTCTTTGAAATTAGCAACATTAAGAGAAAAAGGAATAATTCCAGCTATCACAGAATTAGTTGAAAATATGAACGCAACTTCAAGTAATTATGTTACACTTGCTTTTCGACCAAAAAATTGAAAGCCATAATTATTTAAATGACCTGTGTAGTACTGCGATTAATTCGTTATTTTTCAGTAGTTAAAATAACAAATATTAAATATTAGTTAACCTAACTAATATACTATGACATTTAATATTGAAATAGTCCCAGTAAGTTTAATATATAGTGTAAAAAATGATTTAGTTGTCTGTTTACAAGGTGAAAGTGGTGCTGGTAAAAGTACTACACTTGCACATCTACTAATGAATGATTCTTTGAATAGACCACATGATTTTCTATTTATTGGAGATGATCCAGTAATATTAATTTCAACAGATAATGAAATACTCATTAACTCAAGACAAATAAAAGCAAAACATAATTTCTTACATCAAACATTAACTGATTGTGAGGCAATAGTCTCTTTTAGAGGGAAAAAAGAAGATTATGAGACAAAAGTAGCAGGAAAAGATTTAAAAGATTCAATTGTTCACCCCTATTTAACACTTCAAAGAACCATATTTGATGACAGTATGATTACAGGTCAAAGTTGGCCAATATACCATTGTAATTTACCTAAGGACCATGTTTATCAGTTTATAGAACTTATAGATATCAAACCTATTAGATTAGTTCTTAATATACATCGACAAAATAATTTACAAATCATCCGTTCTTTAACTGAAGATGACTATCTAAAATCATCACTCAACCCATCTGATGTGAAAAATAGGACATTTGGTTCATCAGTGTGGTTAAGAAAATTATATGATTGTAAAATACCAATTATTGATGTAGGTACAACAGATACAAATGTTGAACAAACAGTTAATCAATTAACTCAATTAATGAAAGAATATCAACTTTAATTTTCTAAAAAGAGTTTTACAAAAAAGTCATAATTATTTTAAAATAATTATCGCAGCATAATCGTAGCCAAACCTAAAAAAGTTAAGAATCCAAAAACATCTGTTGCTGTTGTTATGAAGATTGTTGCTGATGCTGCTGGGTCTTTGCCTAAGCGTTTCATGATCAATGGGATTAAAGCACCGAAAAAACCTGCGACGATAAGATTTACTACCATTGCGACTGCGGTAACAAAACCAAGCAAAGGACTTTTATTCCATAATACTGCGACAATTGCAACAATTATTCCGTTGATTATACCGTTGATTGCACCTGCCGCCATTTCATTGATGATTACTTTTCTTGCAGTTTTTAGTTCAATCTCTTTTAATGCCAATCCTCGTACGACAACTGCTAATGTTTGCGTTGCAGCATTTCCACCCATCCCTGCAACAATTGGCATGTAGACAGCTAATAATGTAAATGCTGCGATTGTTGGCTCAAATAAACTGACAACATAAGCTGCAAGAAAAGCAGTTGCTAAATTAATGATTAACCACTTGTATCTGCTTTTTACTTTTACTGCCATTGAATCAAAAACATCTTCTTCACCGACACCTGCGAAATCACTTAATTCTTCTGAAGGATTATGTTCCGTTAATCGAAGTACATCATCAGAATAAATGACACCCATAATACTATTGTCTTTATCTAATACCACAATTTTATTATGCGGATTCTTCTTGAAAACATTGACTATATCACCTTCATCCTGGTCATATTTAATGTGAGGGATTTTTCTAACATACTTTAAAATCTTTTCACTTTTTTTTGCAATTGCAAGCGTATGTGTTGGTAATTTTCCGATTAAAAAACCATCCTCAACAACTAATATAGAAGGAACTTTTCCTGTTCTTGACTCGTGTTTTCGAATTAACTTTGAAAGAGAACCAAACGTAATATTTTTTTCTGCTTGAATATAATTGAGACTCATGATTCCTGCTGCAGTGCGTGGATTGAATCGCAATAGATATTCTACTTTTCCTTTTACTTCTGCACTTAATTTTTGCAAAATATCTTTTCTTCTCGATGAATCTATTTTTTGTAATAAATCAGTTGTTTCATCTGGATCAAGATAGACTATTAATTGCAAAAGCTCTTGATTAGTTAATTTATGAATTATTTCTTCCCGTATATGCTTTGATAAACCAAGCAGAATAAAACCCTGTTTATTTGTGGGAATTACCTTAAATGTTGATAATCTATTTTCCGGAGAAGAAATTAACCGAGAAATAAAATCATTTTGCGCTTTTTTCTTTAACATCGAATTTTTTTTAGCTTCGAAGTATTACTTAAATGTTTGCTTTTTGAGATATTTTGATTTTCGTTTAATTCTGTAATAAATATAAATACTTCCAATACCAATGATAAACATAATTAAAATTATTCTTCCAACATATTGCGTTGCAAGTTCGTAACTTGCTCCAAAAATATAACCAACGAGGAAAAATGAAACTGCCCAAGTGACACCACCAATTATATTATAAATTAAAAATTTGAAAAAAGGAACGTCTGTTGAACCTGCAACAAAAGGAGCAAAAGCTCTTGTTAGTGAATTAAATCTCCCAATGACTAATGTTTTTCCAGGATGATCATTCATTATTTTTTTTGTTTCCTTAAAATATTCTTTTTTGAAGAAAAAATATTTCCCATAATCTGTTATAAAAGAATAACCATACTTTTTTCCTAAGAAATAACCGATTAAATCACCAAGGATTGCACCAAAAGCTGCGAAAAAAATAACATCACCAATATCTAAAATACCTTGCTTTGCAAAGAAACCAGCTAGTACAATAATTATTTGGCCAGGGATAAATAAACCAAAAAGTGGAGTTGCCTCAAGAAGAGCAGCAATAAAAATAATGCTGTAACCCCAATGATCCAAAAAAGGGATTGGAAGATTTGCAATTTTATTTACGATTTTCATTGTTTTAAAATATGAATATTGAATATATTTAAAACTGCTGGTTTTTACAAGATAATAGAGCATTAATTGGAAGAAAAATGCTTTGAAAAAACTTTATAAATCATTTATTATTCCTTACAAAATGATGGCAGCTTTTAATATACAATTGGATCCAACACCAAAAATAGACAGTTTAGTGTTTCCTGATATAGTTCATCTTGTTCCCCCTGACAGAGATTATGATTTGTTAAAAGATAGTTATGATTACGCACGAAAACGAAATATTTCTGAAGATCAAAGACCAAAACTTCAATTGCGGAGTCTTTTTTATGATGATCTTAGCATTAGCGCGTTTGACGAGCATTTTATGGATGGTGGAAAAGATCGTAATGGATACTCACGGAGACCAAAAACACTTGCTGGTGAAGGTGCTCCAAAAGTATTACAAGCAATTCGCACTTATACACAGGATGTTGAACTGATTAATTATCGACTTGATGTACAAGATGATCTAGCACAGAATCCAAGTTTAATTCCTGCATTTGAAACATTTTATGGAAAAATTATTCAAGCAAATAATTTACATTACTCAGCGTTTGCAAGAGATTCAAATAGAAATAAAATTAGAGATCAATGGGGCAGATGGGTTTATGCAAGCTGGCAAAATTTACCAACTGCGTTTAGTATTGTTGATAGTGCAATGAGTGAATTGGAAAAAGTATTAAATTCAACAACAAGCAGGGGAATGCAAGAGATCACTCAATTTTTTTCAGCCGTAAGAAAACATCCCGTATATGCAGAATGGCATGAAAATATTCACAAAATAGTCAATGGTGGAAAATATTTTCTTGCATTTCAATTTGATGTTGGAGATGGAATGACTAATATGATTGAATTAGGAATGGTTTCCGATGGATCACCAATCGATATTTTGTTACAAACTCCTTCTACACAAAATGGAATAGTAAACCATCAATTAAATAATGAATTAATAATTAGAAGAACTCATGGCGTTGTAAAAACTGAATTAGGTCATTTATTGCAAGCATCCTTTAAATTAGATTTTGAAACTTTAGATCAATTTTGCAATATTCTTACAACTGGAATGCACGAGCAACTTTCGTTTTATGCTGCTCTTGGTACTATCTATTCAAAATATATGAGTTATGGAATCCCTGTTTGCAGACCAATTGTTGGAAAAGGAGATTCTGGAATGGAAATGAGAAAGACAATTCACCCTGTTGTTGCAGTGCAAGCAAAACTTGATAATAAAAAACTGATGTTTAATGATTATCAAATTTACCCTCATCAAAAAGGGATTTTACTAACTGGACCAAATGATGCAGGAAAAACTTGCTCAGGAAAAGCATTTGCATTAAATATTGCAATGGCGCAAGCTGGAATACAATGCCCAGCAGAATATGTTCGAATTGGAAAACCTGTACGAGATATATTAACTCATTTTGTTTCAAAAGATGATATTGAAAAAGGAAAAGGACGGCACCGTAATGAATTAAGTCGTGCACGACGGATTTGTGAACTATTAACTCCAGAGGATTATCTTTTGTTTGATGAGCCATGTGGTGGTACCGATACAAAAAGTGGACTTCAAGATTCTTGGGCCCTTGTTCGTTATGCAGATCAATTAAATATACCTACTGTTTTTGCAACTCATTTACATGAATTATCCGCAAGAGTTGAAGCAGGTGAATTAACTGGATTTGTAAATATGCAGGCTGAAATGATTTTAGAAAATGATGAACATGTGCTAACGCATCGAATTATTTCAGGTAGAGCAACAGAAAGTTTTGGATCAAGAATTTCAAATGAAGAAAGAGTTACTGTTGCTGCGTTAGATGAACTGATTGCACGAAGAATTGCAGCTGGAGAATTAGATGATAAATTAATTAGACGATAATTCTTTATACCTATAAATAGTTTTTTATACTCTCTTTATTCTTTCTCATTTATGTCAAAAATATCGCATGAGAAATGGAAGGTATGGGGAAATGTGTTTGATGAGCATGCACTTGATAATTTATATAAATTGATTACCCAAGGTTATTTTGAGCGAATGCGATCTCCTATTTCTATTGGTAAAGAAGCAAATGTGTTTACTGCTGAGAAGAAAGATGGCAGTTTAGTCATTGTGAAGATTTATCGTCTTGAAACTTGTAATTTTAATAAGATGTATGATTACATTAAATGTGATCCTCGGTATGAAATGCTGAAAAAACAGAGAAGAAAAGTTATTTTTTCATGGACGCAGCGAGAATATCGGAATCTGCTTAAAGCGCGTGAAGCAAATATTCGAGTACCAACACCAATAACAGCACGAGACAATATTATTGTTATGGAGTATATGGGCGATGGAGAGACTATTGCTATGAAGGTCAAAGATCATGTTCCTCTTAATACCCAACTTTTTTTTGAAAAAACTATTGAATATATGCGCATATTGTATAAAAAAGCAGGTATTGTACATGGTGATTTATCTGGGTATAATATTTTAAATTATAATGATTCACCGGTGTTTATTGATTTTTCTCAAGGAACTATTTTACGAAATGAAATGGCAGAAGAATTGCTTGTACGGGATGTCAAAAATGTCTGCCAATTCTTTCAAAAATTAGGATTAAAAGTTGATGCTGAAAAAGTGTTGAAAGAGATTAAGAAGTAAAAGTTGATATTTATGCAGCTATGAATCCAAATAATAAAATGATTCCTGTGAAACTGATACCAGCAGCAGTAAATTTGAGAATAGTTGCTCTTAATTCTGATTTTTGTGCATATTGTCCAATGAAAATACCGCTGATGTGTAGTACTGCAGTTGAGAGAACAAAACCAAGCATATAGATTACTGGATTAAAGATTACTGCCATTTCACTGCCATGGGCATGACCATGAAAGAAGGCTGCTAATCCGATACATACTAGTGTTATTTTCGCTGGCAATTTCTTTGAGAATATGATTGCAAGTCCTGAAAAGATAATTGAAAGTGCTATTCCTAATTCAACAAAAGATATTTGGAATCCAAGTATGCCTACAATGCCACCAAAAATCATTGCTGAAATAAATGTTAATGGTACAATCCAAATTGCTTTTCCCCCTAATTGTGTTGCTATTATTCCTACTGCAAGAATTGCCAATAAATGATCAAATCCTGTTAAAGGATGCAAAGCACCATTTGTAAAACTAGTTCCAGGTATGATATGTGCATTCGCAAGAGAGGATAGGGCAAAAAAAGTAAGTAGATAAATAATTATTTTTGAATTTAAGTGTATTTTATAGTTTATTGTAATCACCTCATTTTTAATTTTACTTTTAATTTTCAAATTAGAAAATAATAAAAAGGATTAATTTGTACCATATATTAATAGTTGAGAGAACTATTATTTAAAATTATTTGAAGAAAGAGTAATGAAAAAGTAAAAAAAGAACTTAGATCAGTTCTCTTTTTTAAATGATTATTGAATTTGTTTTTTTCATCTTTTTCTTCATCAAAATCACCAACGAGGACTTCTGTGGGGTAAAATAATTATAACTCCTCATAAGTTGTAGTAAAGTTTAAATAGCATGGCTTATTCTTGAGAGAATATGGAGAATTTTTCGTATGACATCAAAGTACCAAAGGATAGAATAGCTGTCCTTATAGGAAAAAATGGTGAGGTCAAGAAAAATATCGAAGAATCTACTAATACTCTCATTGCAGTTGATTCTAAAGAAGGAGATGTCAATGTTTCTGGAGAAGATGCGATTACACTTTATAGCACAAGAAATGTGATTCGTGCAATTGCTCGAGGATTTAATCCTGAAGTTGCACAGCTTTTATTACGACAAGACTTTGTATTTGAATTAATGCCTGTTGAACAATATATTAAAAATAAAGCGCATATCGAGCGAGTAAAAGGGCGAGTTATTGGAAGAGATGGAAAAGCACGACAAATTCTTGAAGAATTAACTGAGACTTATATTTGCGTTTATGGAAAAACTATTGGAATTATTGGTCTTGGAGAAAATGTGAATATTACACGACGAGCAATTGAAAGTTTACTTGTTGGAAGTCCGCATGCAAAAATCTATAAATGGCTCGAGAAGCAGAGAAAAGAATTAAAACGTCACAGTGTAGAAGAGAATTATGGCATTAAAGTAGGTAGTCAAAAAGAAGATGAAGAGATTTAATGAAGTTAATATTAAATAAAATTAATAGTTCTGATTTAAAAAAAATTAAAAATTTAAATTATACTTTTATGTCCAGACTGCTAATACACCAGCCATTAATGCTAATGAGACTAAAAGATTAGCAATGCTGATGAAAAATAGTTTCCAAGATTTGCCTTCCCATAATACTGAACTTAATGTTAAAGGCACTGCAAAACCAATCCAGATTAAAAAGCCTGTGGACATCCCTTCAAAAAATGTTGTTGAGTTTGTATAATCGACAAAATGGGCTAATACAAAACTTACGACTAATGCACTCAGAAATGCAAGTGCCATTGTTTTTCCCATGCCTTTTTCTTTTGCTTCCTGCATTTGCCTTTCTGTAAATCCCATTAAATCCATCCAGATCTTACCAAATAATACTTTTGAATACCAGAGAAAGCCTACAGCCATGTAGATAATTGCTCCAACTAATACTGCCCAATAATTTATTGTAACGTCTGTTAATGCCATAAATGATCACCTAAGTAATTATTTGTTAAGGGATATATAAAGTTAATGGGATTAAAAATTATTTTAAAAATTTAAAAAATAATTTTTACTTTTTCACAGCCAAATTCTGCTGCAAGTATTTCATAGATTGCTTTATATGAAGGCAATACTAACGAAATTCTTTCTGCTGATTCAGATTCTCCCCCAGCAGCTGCATAGATAGGTGTTTCTTTTGTTCTGTGATTATAAATTAAAAGATGATCCATTTTTGTTGCAACTATTTCTTCTTGAGGAAAAGGTGTACAGGTGCCAAATTTCATTCCTTGCGGAGTTTTCTGCAAAGAGTAGCGATTGGCCTGCGATTTTGACATTCCAAATAGAGTTGGGAATAGATCTCGCGGTTGTATCTTTCCAAAACTCCCCGGAAGAATTACTCCTATGTATTTTTCTTGACAACTGAAATATAGCGAGCGTACAACTCTTTCAGGAGAAATTCCTAAAAGTGCTGCACGTTCTTCACAAGTTGCACTCTGTGTTTCATGCTCTATTAAATTGATTCTATAATTTAATTCTTCTGCTCTTTTTTGAATATAGCTTTGACTAGCTGAAAGTATATTTTGTATCATTTGATTCACCCTTGCGTATTTTATTTAGATTTTAGTTTAAGATTTAGAAGAAGAATAAGTGGGCGTCAGGGAGCTTAATGAACAACCACGTTTGCTTAAAGTTATACTCAGATGAGAGATAGTTACTAATTTATTTTTTTTATAGAAAGAATTAAAATTATAATTGAGAACAAGGAAGATAATCACGGCTTGTGAGCCTTTGAGATACTCTTGTGTGTTTCATCAATATGATAATGTGATGAAATATAAAAATGTTTTGGTGTTGAAGCTGCATAGTTACATTTTAACTGAATTAAACATTTTTGTTATTTGTTTACAATTTTGTTCTGCTTCTTTTTTGCAATCATTCAATGTTAATAAACTCTTTTTTTGTTCCATTTTTTGCAGTACTTTATCGATTGCCTGTTCAAAAGGAACTTGTCTTCTTCCTAATTCATGCAGCCAAATTAAACTACCTTCAATTGTTACAAACTTAAAGCATTCTGCATTTTTTACGATTTCTGCGATTTTCGATTTTGTTGGAACTTTTCCATGGTGCGCTTCAATTGCATTCAGAATGATTTGCTGCTCTCTATTATTTACTTTCCATTGCTGTAAGTATTTTTTTGCAAATGCTGCACTTAATTTTGGATGATTCTTTTGAATATCATCTTTCCAAATAGGACTAAAAATAGTATGGGCAAGATATAATGAAGTAAGCACTAATTTTCCATCAACATGATGTTTTTTAGAAAGTTGCTTTCCTTTTTGTATAGCAAGCTCTGTTAACAACCATGCTGGAGCTTTATTTTTTTGCGTTTGCTTCTGCATTAATTCTCTAGATAAATTGATTATGTCCATTTTTTATTATGGAACTTAGGTACATAAAAATGTTTTGGTGTTGAATATAGATTATTGTTTGATTCAATGAACTGCAGTTTTCCAGATTTCTTGAAAGAATTCTTTATATTTTTCAGCATTGTTTTTTGATTTTATAACAAAAGCTGTTGGTTCTTCTTGCCAAACAAGTGTCATAACATAATCTCCGTAGATAAAGATTCCAGCAGGCAGTTTTTGTTTTGAAAACTTTACTTTCATGTTCTTGAAAAGGTGATATTTAATAAATATTGCTCTTATTTTTTCATTTGCAATTAAATGCACTCCTATTTTTTTTTGAATTCTTTTCTTATGATAATCACGAAAGAAATACTTCAATTCAGCATTGTTTAATTCTTCTCCTAATGTAAAAACAGTATATTTATCTCCGCTTTGCAATGTGTTTAAAATATTTGTAAAAGCTACCTTTACTCCTGCCAATCCTTCGTAAATTGTTGCTTCCTGTTTGTCTTTTGCTAGTTTTCTTTTCTGCTCAATTATCGGAATCAATTTTTCAATTTCCTTTTTCTGCTGAGAGATTAATTCTTCTTTATTATTAATAAACTCAATAAGATGTTTTGGATCAGATGCTTGAAAATATTTGACATTGTTTTTAATTACGTAAGAAACTAATCCGCGTTTAATTAATTTATCAAGAGTAGGATATACTTTTGAATTCGGTATTGCTGACTTTTTTACTATTGGAGTAGCAGAAGATTGTTCTAATTCTAAGAGTGCAAAGTAAATTTTTATTTCATTCTTGCTTAACCCAATTTGTTCTAAAATTTCTAAGTTCATTCAGTTTAAGAATTGAATCTTTTATTTAAAACTTCTGTTATTATCACCACACTTGGGGGTGGGAATATTAATATCACTGATTTGATTACTTTATTTTATGGTAGAAGATAAAAAGGTAGAAAACACATTAACAGAAATGGTGGAAATTACAAAACTTCCAATTATTACAGCTAAGTATACAGGCCGTCTCTTTTTAGAAATTGCCGCAGTTTATGGAGTTATTAGAGTTTGCGGTTTTGATCACAATGAATCAGCTGAACAAGCAATGTTATATGGTGTTATCCGCAATGGAGTCGATGCTTTTGATGCATTTTTTTTGAAACAGGGTCGAGCGTATGAAGCAGTGAAATCAATGCAATCATCCCCTTATAGAAAAGAAGTAGAAAGAAAAGATGAGAAGTAATTAAATTAGAAAGATACAACATTTTAGATTTCTTGAAAGATTTTCAATTGTCCTGTGGAAATTTTCATTAGGGTTTAATTGTGCAAAATTGTTTGTTCTTGAGCACTGGTCAGTTTTTCACTGGACATTGCGGTGTGAGGTATATAAAGGAAATCCTCTCTTAAATTGTTTAATCCCATTTAAATTCAATGAGATTCAAGAATAAATAATTTCAAAGAGGTCGAATTTGACCAGTTTAGAGATGAAGCAGAGGTGAATTGCAATGAATATTTTTAAAATTGAATATGATTGGTATGAAGGTGAACATGAAGAGACTTTATTAGTAAAAGCTGTTGAAAGAGAAGAGTTTGAAAAAGATTTAGTTAAAGCAACAGAATTTGCAACAGAACTTATTGGTAAAAAAATAGAGGATGGAGATTATCTTGGTAAAGGTTATTCTGTAGAGTGTTTACCTGAATATTATCAACAAACACTTTGGTTTCTTACAGAAAAATTAGGATATATGGTCTGCTATTTTGATGAGAATATCAATTATTCCATTAATGATTCCTTTGATAAAAAAATATTCATAAATAAATTCGAGAAGAAAATAGTACGAAGTGAATTGAAATGAGCAAAATTAGTGAAAAAAATGTAAAAAATGATCTACCTCTCATTTTTAAAGAAATCAAGTCAATAATTCATAAAGCAAGATACACAGTCTTTACTACAGTAAATACAGAAATGCTAAAAGCGTATCATAATATAGGACGAAAAATTATTGAAGAAGAACAAAAAGGAGAAAAAAGAGCAAAATATGGTGAAAAATTAATTGATTTATTATCAGAAGAACTAATGAAAGAATTTAAGAAAGGCTTTGATGTTACAAATCTTCGAAGAATGAGAAGATTTTATTTAATTTACCAAAAATGGGAGACAGTGTCTCCCAAATTAACATGGTCACATTATTCTGAATTAATGAAAATAAATAATCAAACCAAAAGAAAATACTTTGAAAAATATGTTATTATTGAAAATCTAAGTGTTAGAGATTTAAAGCGACAGATGTATTCCTTACATTATGAAAGATTATTAATGAGTAAAGATAAAAATGCTTTAATTGAATATGAGAAAAAAGGTAATATTCCTTTAAAGACAAAAGACTTAATCAAAGACCCTTATGTTCTTGAGTTTCTTGATTTAGATGAGAAAACAATTTATACTGAAAGAGAAATTGAATCAAGAATTTTGGATAATCTCCAACGATTTCTATTAGAGCTTGGTCATGGATTTAGTTTTGTTGCAAGACAAAAAAGATTTACTATCGATAATGATCATTTTTACATCGATTTATTGTTCTATAATATTTATTTAAAATGCTATGTGATTATTGAATTAAAAACCACTAAATTTAAGCATGAAGATGCAGGACAAGTTAATTTCTATTTGAATTATGTCCGGAAAGAAATGAATACTTCAAATGATAATGATCCTATTGCAATAATACTCTGTACTGAAAAAGATAAAGTTCAAGTAGAATTTACTTTAGATGGTTTGTCAAATAAGTTATTTGTCTCAAAATATAAATTATATCTTCCTACAAAAGAAGAATTGGAGAATGAAATTAAAAGGTTATTATGAAACCTCCCTTTTTGTTCGATTAAAATTATTATATAAAAAGGAGTATTTAATAAGTGAAAGCTTATCATAAAGGAAAAGATGGCAAAGAAAATAAATAATGGAATATATTGCGTGAAATGTGATAAGGAAATGCAAGAGATAGTTTTACCTCGATATGAATATGAAGATTTTTATGTCCTCCATAATGTAGATGCATATAATTGCAATAATTTCGGAAAGATTTTCTTTACAGAGTTACAAGCAAAGCAGATGAAAGCAAAAACAGAAGAATTGAAAAAAACATTCTTTTGGATTTGAACGGAAGATTACAATCAGTGGTAAAAGTTTGGTTGTTACAATTCCAATAGAATTAGCGACTCATCTTAAAATCATTAAAGGACAAAAGGTAAAACTTTATCCAATTGCAAATGGGTTGATGGTAAAGAAGATGTAGATTAAATATTACTTACTCATCGAAATAACTTTTATCTGACTTAATTCGTGAAATCCCATAGTGCCATGTTCTCTGCCCATGCCTGATTGCTTGTAACCGCCAAAAGGATTGCAATGCAGCCAGTGAATTGCATTGTTAATTTCAACTGTTCCTGCTTCCAATTGTGAAGCAACTCGTTGTGCTCTTATTTTATTTTTTGTAAAAATAATTGCACCTAATCCGTAGATTGTGTCATTTGCAAGAGCGATTGCTTCTTCTTCTGTTGCGAAAGGAATAATTGAAAGAACTGGTCCAAATACTTCTTCATTCCAAACGCGCATTGTTTTATTTATATTTGTTAAAAGAGTTGGGAGAAAATAAGCGCCACTCAGATTTTTTGGAGAATTGCCACCGATGATCACTTTAGCGCCTTTTTCTATAGCGTCATTTACTTGGCTTTCTAATAATATTAATTGTCGTTTTGCGACTAAACTTCCAATGTCTGTGTTTGGATGTTCTGGGTCGCCTACTTTTTTTGATTCAATTTCTTTTTTTAATTGTTTCACAACTTCATCAAAAAGGGAATGATGCACAATCAATCGTTTGAGAGCATCGCATGTTTGTCCGCAGGTTTTAAAACGTTTTGCATAGATTTTATTGATGATGTCTTTAACATTTGCATCTTCAAAAATAATCCCTGGATTTGAACCACCAAGCTCAAGAACTGCTTTGATAAATTTTTCTCCTGCTAATTTGTATAATGCATGACCTGTTTTTGTGCTACCTGTAAACCAGATAAGATTGATATCATCATTTACTAGTTTCCAACCAACATCTCCTGCACCGTATACTTCAGAAAAAACTCCCTCAGGAAGCTGCATGATTTCTTCGATTAGTTTGCCAGTCAATGGACATTCTTCAGAAATTTTGAAAACAACCGTATTTCCTACTAAAAGATTTGGAATAACACCCCAAACAAACATACCAAATGGATGATTCCAAGGAGTGATGACTGCAGCAACACCAATTGGTTCGTATATAATTTTATGAAGCGATTCTTTATCTTCATACGTGATTTGATCTGCTAATGCTGCTTCTGCATTATTCAGGAACCAATTAAATTTATCGAGATGACCTTCTATGACTGATCTGCTTTCTGTTATTGCTCGTCCTGTTTCTTTTGTTGTTAAGAGAATGATTTTCTCTTTCTGTTTTTTGAATTGTTCGTAGATTTGCTTTAAAAGAATGATACGTTGTTTTATTCCCTGTTGTTTCCAACTTTGTTTTGCATTATTTGCTGCAGAAACTTTTGCTTTAATTTCTTTATCAGAAGATATATCGACTTCGCCTAATTTTACATATGCTTTTGCAGGATTTGTTGAGATTAGTTTCATGAGAGGAAGTGGGTGTGTGGTAGTTTATATTAGTTTTGGTGAGATTATTTTCAGATTTCTTGAACAATTTTCAATTTTCTTGTGAGAATTTTCATTAGGGTTTAATGCTGCATAATTATTTCTTTTAGAGCACTGGTCAGTTTTTCACTGGACATGTGCGTGTGAGGTATATAAAGGAGTATTATCTCTTTTTATTGAAGGTGATATTTATGGAAGAAAATCAAGCATTAGTTGTTTTTCAAGATAAAATACGAAGAATATGGCATAAAGATGAATGGTGGTTTTCTGTAGTTGATGTAGTAAGTGTATTGACTGAAAGTAGTGATGGAAGAAATTATTGGAAAGTTCTTAAATATAGACTTATAGAAGAAGGTTCAAATGAAACGGTTACAAAATGTAACCAGTTGAAATTAGTAGCAGATGATGGAAAGCTTCGTGAAACTGATTGTGCTAATGTTGAAACCCTTTTTAGGATTGTACAAATAATTCCATCATCCAAAGCAGAACCATTCAAACTATGGCTTGCTAAAGTAGGTTATCAACGAGTACAAGAAATTGAAAATCCAGAATTAGCACAACAACGAATGAAAGAATTGTATAAACAAAAAGGCTATTCTAATGAATGGATTGAAAAAAGAATTCGAGGGATTGCAATACGAGATGAACTTACTGATGAATGGAAGCAACGTGAAGTTAAAGATATAGAATATGGGATTTTAACTTCTGAAATTTCGAAAGCTACCTTCGGAATGACACCTGCTGAATATAAACAGCATAAAGGATTGAAACGAGAAAATCTTCGAGATCATATGAATGACTTAGAACTTATTTTTTCAATGCTTGGTGAAAGAGCTACGACAGAAATAGCAAGAACTAACGATACAGTTGGATTTGTAGAAAATAAAGATGCTGCAATCAAAGGAGGAAATATTGCAGGAGATGCACGAAAAAAACTTGAAATTGAAACAAAAAAAGATATAGTTACTCATGAGAATTATCTTGATATATCTGAAAAAGAAAAAAGAAGGCAAATAAGGGGGAAGTGGTAAAGTGAAAATCTTAATAATATTAAATTAAAATATTCTATAATAAATCAAGAATGTTTAAATAGAATAATAAGATACTTGCTGTAAAATGAAGAGATGACTTTATATTATTTTATTTGTATTCTTATTAAGCAATGTGTATGCATTGGATTGCCAATATAAGTATAATCAATCATTTGATCTCTCAAATAAAATATATTTCCCAGATAGTTCTTTGAATGAAAGAATAAACGTGAGTAATTTTGTTGTTTTTCAAACAAATGGGTTAAGCATCAAAATTATAAACAAAATAGAACAGAAAATTGAACTAGATATAAAATATACTATGACTAGTAGTTGGTTTGGAAATCAAGCCAGAAGTTATACTATTTCTATCGATCCTTATGGTTATTATTCAATTGAGGATGAATCTACATACTCATGTAGAGGTTATCCTTGTAGTATCCAAGGTTTAAGTTTTTTATTTAAACAACCAAGTAATGTTACTCTTGAATTATGCAGTTTATGTAATTTAGATATATGTAAGAATGATGGAATTTCTTGCACTAATCCACAAGATTGTGGAAGTAATTCTTGTGTAGAAGGTTATTGTTCGAATTCTGCTCTGTGTTATAATAATAATTGTAAATGTTCAGCAGATAAAATACAATGTAATGATAATAAAAGATGTGTAACTAAAGGAATTGTTCCACTTGACGTAAAACCCGAATGTAATAAATCACAAGAGTGTGCTACTGGTTATATTGATCCAAATTCAAATTTGTGTACTAAATCTCCTTCTCAATTGGAAGCTCAGAAAGAACAGAAGTTGAAAGATGAAATGCTTCTTAAGATTCAAGAAGAAAATGCTAAAAAAGAACAAGAAGCGATAAAAAATAAGAGAACTATTGCTATATTACTTGGACTTGTTATTATTGTTTTAATTGTTATTGTAGGTAAGATTATCATTGAAAAAGTAAGATCAGGGATATTACAGATGGAAATTGAAAGAATTCAAGAAGAAATTAAACATATGGAAAAGGAAATTGAATTAATGTCTGCTACGAAAGAATATTCAAAAAATCTAAAAAATAGTATAAATGAAGAAATAAAAGAAGGAATTAAAAAAATAGAAAAATTAAATCAACAAATAAAAGATGCTGAAAATAAAGCAAAAATTAGCTATATACACCAATTAAAAAAAGAAGAAGAAAAACAAAAAGAGAGAAGTAAAAAGTTAATAAATACTGAACTTGAATTAAAACAAAGAATACAAAAAATAGAGAGATTAAGGGAAATAGAAGAAGAACGTATTGTCCATTTATTAGGAACATATAAAAAAAAATATGGTAAGGAATTCATTTTAGATAATGGTTATATAAGATTTGCAAATAATTTGTTTTATCCATCACAAAAAGGGCAACTCTTTCATAGATGGTTATTTGAAAAAGAACATAAAAGAAAAATTAAGATTAATTATGAAATACATCATAAAGATTTTGATAAATTAAATAATAATATTGAAAACTTAGAAGAATTAACTCCTGAAGAACATAAAGCTAAACATATTAATAAATTTAATCCGAAAAACTTATAAACTATTTCTGAATTTTATTTTTTATGGCAGATGAAGCACAGGCAACATTAACTGAAGCGCCACCGAAAAAGATTATTGCAAATGAACTTGCGAAATCACAAAAAGATATTGGTGTGGCAGAATTCTTTTCTCGAAATAGGCATCTTCTTGGATTTGATAATAAAAGAAAGGCTTTAATGACAACGATTAAAGAAGCTGTTGATAATGCGCTTGATGCTTGCGAAGAGGCAAAGGTCTTGCCTGAGATTAGCGTTGAGATTATTGATATGACAAATGATCGGTATCGAGTTATTATTGAAGATAATGGTCCTGGAATTGTTAAAAAGCAACTGGGAAAAATATTTGGAAAGCTGCTTTATGGAAGTAAATTTCATAAATTGCAGATGAATCGTGGACAGCAGGGTATTGGGATTAGTGCTTGTGTTCTTTATGCACAATTGACTACGGGAAGGCCTGCAAAAATTATTTCTCGAATTGATAAAAGTGAACCTGCGAATTATGTTGAATTAACGCTTGATACAAAAACAAATAATCCTATTATTTTAAAAGAAAGTGTTGTCGAATGGAATAAAAATAATGGAACGAGAATTGAACTTGATCTTGAAGGAAGCTATCAAAAAGGAGTGCAATCAATTGACCAATATTTGAAGCAAACTGCAATTGTTAATCCGCATGCTACAATTATTTATACTAATCCAAAAGCAGAACAAATTATTTTTCCGCGTGTTACTGAAGTATTGCCATTTAAAGCAGAACCTATTAAACCGCATCCGTATGGAGTTGAACTTGGAATTTTAATTGAGATGCTTCAGAAAACAGAGTTTAAAACATTGCAGCAATTTTTAATTAATGAGTTTTCTCGTGTTGGAAATAATACTGCAAAAGAGATCTGTGAGAATTCAAAACTTTTGCCAGCAACAAAATCTGTTGATATGAGCAGAGAAATGGCAGAAAAATTAATGGATGGAATCAAGAAAACAAAAATTATTGCTCCTTCAAGCGATTGCATTGCTCCGATTGGAGAAGAATTGCTTGAAAAAGGATTGCGAAAAGAAATTAATGCTGAATTTTATTGCGCTACAACAAGGCCTGCAAGTGTCTATCGAGGATTTCCTTTTATTGTTGAAGCTGCACTTGCTTATGGCGGGGATCAACCTGCTGAAGAACCAGTTACAACATTACGATTTGCAAATCGAGTACCACTGCTTTTTCAACAAGGAGCTTGCGCATCGACAAAATCGATTATTTCAACTGCTTGGAAATCGTATGGATTACAGCAGAGTAATGGAGCTATTCCTGTTGGACCTTGCACAGTCTTGATTCATATTGCATCTGTATGGGTGCCATTTACTTCTGAAAGTAAAGAAGCAATTGCACATTATCCTGAAATAATTAAAGAGATTAAATTAGCACTGCAAGAATGTGGAAGAAAGCTCGGCAGCTATATTTCAAAGAAAAAAAGAGTTGGCGATGAACTTAAAAAACGAGGATATATTGAAAAATATATTCCCCATGTTAGTTTAGCATTGCAAGAGATGCTCTTATTTAAACAAGAAGATAAAGAAAAACTGGAAATATTTTTAAAAGAGATATTAGAAACATCACGAGGAAAATTAGAAGATGTTGAATTTGATCCTACGAAGAATGAAGAATTTGATGAGAGTTTCGCCGTCAATAAGAAAAAGAAGAAAAATGACGATGATGAAGAAAGTAGTAGTAATAATGAAGATGAACTTGATTAAATGTGATGCACTATGAAAGATGTTGGAAAAGAAATTAAAATAATTGCAAAAGATATTTATGAGGATATCATGAAGAAAAAGAATCCTCAATTAGATATGCCGATTCGTTCATTACAAAATGTTGTGTATGATCCTAAGAAAGGATATTTTGAAATTCAAGATAAAACAAAGCAAAGAACATTGACTGCTTCAACAGTTAAAACATTTGCACAAACATTGCTGATGATGAATGAATCTCGAAAATTAGTTGAGACTGATGATATCGCAACAAAAAGAGAGATGTATTATATTTCTAAAAACTGGGGCGAAGCAATGTTTCATGAGCAACCGGAATCAGACACCGTCATGGATGATTTTGAAGCATTAATGCGTGTTAATCGAGAACAAATTGGATTTATTCCTGAAGAGAAAGGCGGAGATGTTGCCGGAGAATTAATTGTTATTGATAAAGATGAAAATAACAAAGAATTGAAAATTGACTGCACTCGATTTGGTTCAGGAGCTTATTCTGTTCCAACAAGTGTTGAACATTTAAAATTTGAAACAAAAGCAAAATTTATTTTAGCAATTGAAACTGCAGGTATGTTTCAACGACTGGTAAAACATAATTATTGGAGAACTGCAAATTGCATTTTAATTTCCATGGGGGGAGTTCCTACTCGAGCTTGCAGACGATTTATTCGACGATTAGCAGATGATATGAAATTACCTGTGTATGTATTTACCGATGGAGATCCCTATGGATTTTTTTCAATTTATAGAACATTAAAAGTAGGCAGTGGAAATGCAGCACATATCAATGAATTCTTTTGCGTACCACAAGCACAGTTTTTAGGAGTAACACCACAAGATATTGTTGATTATAAATTACCAACACATCCACTCAAAGATGTTGATATTAAAAAGATTAGGGATATTATTAAGAATGATCCTTTCTGTAAATACAGTAAAGAATGGCAAAAAGCATTGGAACAAATGGCGAAGATGGGACGAAGGGCAGAGCAGCAAGCACTTGCAGCATGGGGATTAAATTATGTTATTACTAAATACTTGCCTGATAAATTAGCGAATCATAAAACGTTTTTACCTTAGATTATTCTGAAAG
>Ga0209515_10002493_pt1 | contig 28176 bp, 24 predicted proteins | sample Subgroupgradi54m_FD_187454 | JGI IMG/M metagenome (GOLD analysis project Ga0209515, IMG submission 187454) | Subsurface groundwater microbial communities from S. Glens Falls, New York, USA - GMW60B uncontaminated upgradient, 5.4 m (SPAdes)... ... | reverse complement strand
GGGCGGTCAGCCTGAAGATCGTGCCGACCGCCATCCTGTCACGCCAGACCGCTGGCATCCGCGGCCGCAGCCTGATCATCAATTTCCCCGGCAAGCCGTCATCGGTGGCCGATTGCATGGGCGCGGTGTTTCCCGCCGTGCCGTACTGCCTGGACCTGATCGGCGGCGCCTTTCTCGAGACCGACCCGGCAGTGTGCAAGGCCTTTCGCCCGAAGGCGAAGTAACGCCGGCACTTGCGTAAACATACGATCGAAAAAGCCCTCCCCCATCAAGAGGGAGGGCTTTTATGGGCTCTGCCGCAGGAATAAGCGTCCGCCAGCCCTCAGCGGCTGTGGGCGATCTTGACCACCGGCAGGCGGGCTTCGATGGATTCGGCGAGCTGGCGGCGGTCGATCTGGCGCAGAACCGGACGGGCCGCCTGTTCGGCCTGGACCTCCTCGACGGCGATGCGGTTCAACTGGGCGGCCATGGCGAACAGGGCGTGCTGATTCTTGAAGCCACGCGCACGGGTGGACAGCAGCGCCGCGACGCTGCGGACAAACATCGCCCGGTCGGTCGCGTTGGGGTTTTCCTCGAAGGTCTCGGCCATGGACTGTAACTCCGAATGACTGATGCACGTCTCGCCGTTGGGGGGCGCAAAGCCCATCGGCGCCCCATAACACCACACGGCGCGGCGCAAGTCCTTTGATCCGAAGGAAGGATTGCGGTCGGAAATCGGTCTAGCGCCAATTGCCGATATGCCCGCGGCGGAGCGGCTGGGGCGGGGCTGCCCCGACCTTTTTCGCTCGCCCTGTGACCGGCATCACAGCCCCGCCCCCCGCCCTTTGGCATGATCCTCCTTGTGAGCCGGGCAGCCGCACACTCCCAGCTCACACGCCGCCGCCGGCGGTGCCGCCACACCCTTCCCTGCCTTGGCGGCTGAACGGCGGCACTCTTCGCCTTCTCGTCTTCCTCGCACCTGAACAGGGGGCCCGCGCCGCACAGCACGGGCCCCTTGATTTTTATATGTCCCTCGCCGGGCGGGCGCTCCCGCGCCCTTGGCCGCCGCCTCAATGGCGGCTTGGTGTATGTCCAGGGCAATCGGGTGAACAACCTCATGACGAAGGCCTGTCCGGTTGATAGATCGCAGGCAACACGGATGAACACGGATTCCGGCTTCGCCGGAACTGGGATGAACACGGATTGCTCGTTATCCGTGTTTATCCGTGGGTATCCGCGTTCATCCGTGTTGCTTTTCACCGCTGATGGCACAGCATAGTCTCAAAGCGTTGCGCTGCTCGCCTTCACCCGATTGCCCTGGGTATATGTCCCTCGCCGGGCGGGCGCTCTCGCGCCCTGGGGTAGCGCTGTGTTAGCCTTGGCCGGCGACGTCACGGGGGCATTCATGCAAGGCAATTCCGCCGTCATCCGCCGCGCCCTGCCCTTTCATTACGGCTGGGTGGTGGTGGGAACCGGCACTCTGGCTATTTTTGCCGCGCTCGGTCTCGGCCGATTCGCCCTGGGCATGCTGCTGCCGTCGATGGCGGCATCGTTGCCGCTGTCCTATGACGAGATGGGCTATATCGGCACCGGCAATTTCATCGGCTATCTCTTCGCCGTGCTGGTCTCGGGGCGGCTGGCCGGGCGAATCGGCGCGCGGCGGATGATTGCTGGCGGGCTGCTGCTGGTGGGCGGGTCGATGCTGCTGGTCGGCCGCGCCGAGGGCTATTGGCCGGTGCTGCTGCTCTATGTCGCCACCGGCCTGGGCTCGGCCACCGCCAATGTTCCGGTGATGGGGCTGGTGTCGCACTGGTTCGCCCGCCGCCATCGCGGCAAGGCTGCCGGCTTCATCGTCATCGGCTCGGGCTTTGCCATTGTCTTCACCGGTCTGGCCATTCCCGCCATCAACGCCGCGGTCGGTGCCGAGGGCTGGCGACTCGGCTGGACCCTGATCGGCGTGCTGTCGGTCGCCGCCGGTCTGACGGCGGCCGTGCTGCTGCGCAATCATCCCGCCGAGATGGGCCTGCGGCCAGCCGGCGCCGAGGCTGTCACCGCCGAGTCGGGGCCCAGCGCGGCACCGCTCAGCCCGCCCCGCCATATCCTGGCCCAGCTCGGGGCGATCTATAGCCTGTTCGGCTTCGGCTATGTGATTTACGCCACCTTTATCGTGACCACCCTGGTGAAGGAACGCGGCTTTTCCGAAGCGGATGCCGGCCAGGTCTGGGCCTGGATCGGGCTGTTCAGCCTGTTCTCCGGGCCCGGCCTGGGCATCCTGTCGGATCGCCTGGGGCGCAAGGCGGCGCTGATCATCGTGTTCACCTGCCAGGCCGCCGCCTATCTGCTGGTGGCGCTGCCGCTGCCGGAGCCGCTGGTCTACCTGTCGGTCGCCCTGTACGGCCTGGTCGCCTGGAGCGTGCCCGGCATCATGGCGGCGGCGGTCGGGGACTATCTGGGACCAGGCCGCGCCGTCGCCGCGTTCGGCACCGTCACCCTGTTCTTCGGCATCGGCCAGATCTGCGGCCCGGCGCTGGCCGGCGTGCTGGCCAAGTCCTCCGGCAGCTTCGCCCTCAGCTATGTGATCGCCGCCCTGTCCGCCCTGATGGCCCTGACCCTGGCCACCCGGCTGCCGCGAACCGCATGAGCCTTCAGCAGTTCTCATTTTGGCGCTGAGCAACATTTTCCCCCTCTCCCGCTTGCGCCAGGGCCTGTGGACATTCGTGAAAAGGGGGTTCCCCTGAGAGTCGAAATTTGATTCAAGACCGGAAAACGGAGGCCAGCCTTGACTCGAATGATGCTCAATGACTCGCGATGGGACCGTATTGCGCCGCTCCTGCCGGGAAAGAAGGGTGATCCAGGTCGGAGCGGCAACAATAGTCGAGGCTGTGCTGTGGTTGGTCCGAGCCGGTGTGCCGTGGCGAGACCTGCCGGAAGCTTCTTAGCTACAAAATGAATATCCACAGGCCCTAGCCCATCAAGGGGGAGGGGGGAATGTTGCTCAGCGCCATAATGAGGACTACTGCCTAACCATCGACCCGTTTGGTTTATCCGCACCTTTCGTCTATGATGACGGTGCCCGGATGGTGGCACTGGGCAGGAGGGGTGGAATTTCGGATGGGTGATGACCGGTTTTCCCTGGTCGTCTTCGACGTCGGCGGGCGCAATTGTGCCGTGCCGGCGGCGGCGGTGCGCGAGGTGGTGCATTACGCGGAACTGGCCCGTCCGCCCGGCATGCCCAAGGTGCTGGAAGGGTTCCTGAACTATGCCGGCGAAGTCCTGCCGGTCATTCGGCTCGACCGGCTGTTCGATCTGCCCGGCCGGGCTCCGGGCCTGTATTCTCCCATGCTGGTGCTGCGGCCGTCCCATGGCCGGCTGGTGGTGCTGGTCGACTCGGTGCGCGCGGTGACCGAGGTGGACCGCGACGCCTTGCGGCCGGTCGACGATACGGCGGCGTTCAACGGCTGTGTCCAGGCCGAAGTGACGTTGCGCGACCAGACGGTGCATGTCCTGGCCCTGGAGCGCATCCTGCTGGAGCAGGAACAGCGCCGCATGGATGATCTGCGCGACATGGTCACGCAGCGTCTGGCCGACCTCGAGGGGGCAGCGTGATCGCTCGCGCCCAGAGCAGCGTTGTCGGCGACCCGTTCTATCCACGGGTCAAGGCACTGGTCATCGAACACACCGGTATGGCGTTCTATCGCGAACGCGACGACGATTTTTCGCGCGTCCTGACCGAACGCCTGGCCACCGTGGGCATGCGCGACTGCGCCAGTTATCTCGAGCGGCTGAAGGACGGCAAGGAGCTGGAAGAGCTGATCGCCGACCTGACCATCGGCGAGACCTATTTCTTCCGCTATCGAGAGCAGTTCGAAGCGCTGCGCGACATCATCCTGCCGCAGGCGATCGAGCGCAACAGCGAGCGCAAGCGCCTGCGCATCTGGAGCGCCGGCTGTTCCACCGGTCCCGAGCCCTATACGGTGGCGATCATTCTCAAGCAGAGATTCGGTCACCGCATCGACGGCTGGGACGTGTCGATCATCGGCACCGATATCAACCAGCGCTTCCTTGCCCGCGCCCGCGAAGGCCTGTACGAGGACTGGGCGTTCCGCGCCACGCCCGACGCGGTGCGCAATGCCTGCTTCATCCGCGAGGGCAAGCGCTGGCGCATCGCCCCGGAATATCGCCGACTGGTGCAGTTCCAGTATCACAATCTGGTCGATGACCCCATTCCGTCGCCGCGCCACGGCCTGACCGACGTGGATGTGATCATGTGCCGCAACGTGGTGATCTATTTCACCACCGAAACCTTCCGCGTCATCATCAACCGGTTTCGCGATACCCTGAGCGACGACGGCTGGCTGGTGGTCGGCCATTCGGAACTCAATACCGAGCTGTTCCGTGCCTTCCGCACCATTGAGGCACCGGGCGCGGTGCTCTACCAGAAATCCGATACCGTCGACAAAGGATTCGACTTCGCCGCCTATGCCGCAGAGCTGGCGGCAGCACCGCCGCCCGCGCCGCTGCCCATATCGCTGTCCGACCTGCCGCCGCTGGTGGCTCCGCTGGTGGCCGCCCCGCCCCCGCTGTGGTCACCCCCTCTGCCGCAGCCGGAGCCGCCCCCGCCCGCCGTCAACGACGAGCCGGGCCTCTCGCCGCTGCTCGAACTCAAGCGGCTGGCGGATCAGGGGGCCTGGGTCGAGGCCATGCGGGTGTGCCGCCGGCTGCTCGATGCCGACCCGCTGGATGCCGAGGTTCATCTGCACCACGGCCTGCTGCTGGAGCATATGCGCCAGATCGGCCAGGCCGAGGAGGCGTTGCGCCGCGCCCTGTATCTCGATCGTACCCTGGCGCTGGCGCATTTCCATCTTGGCCGGCTGGCCTCGGACCAGGGCGACCGGGTCGGAGCGTCACGGGCCTTCCGCAACGCCCTGCGCCTGCTCGACGGCAAGGCCGAGGCCGAACGGGTGGACGGGTCGGATGACATGTCGGTGGCCGAACTGACCGGCCTGCTCGCCCTGCATATGAGGTCCGTCGGCGAATGACGAACGGCAAACGCATCGACTGGGACGCGGTCAAGCTCCGCATGGCGGAGGCGGAGGCGCTGATCGGCCGCAGCCTGGAACCCGATCCGGCACGGGTCGCCGAACTGCTGCGCGAGCGCGCCGTCCGTCTGGCCGAGCGCCGCCGTCAGGGCGCCGCTGCCCCCACCGAACGGGTGCTGGGATTCTGGCTCGGCGATGAGCACTGCGGACTCGAGATCACCACCGTGGCCGAAATTCAGCCATACCAGCGCTGCACCCCGGTTCCCGGCCAGGCGGCCGAACTGCTGGGAGTGGTCAATCTGCGCGGCCGTATCCGGCCGGTGCTCGATCTGGCCGGCATGGTCGGCTCGAAGGGGGCGGCGGCGGACGGCGGCTATGTGCTGTTCCTGCGCACCGGCAGCGGCGAGATCGGCGCGCGGGTCGATCGGGTCGAAGCGGTGCGCTCCATCCGTCTCGACGAATTGACCGACGTCGGCCGCGGCTCCGGTCAGTTGGCCAGCCGTTTCGCCAAAGGAATTACACGGGATTCCCTGATCCTGCTCGACGCCGAGGCGGTCACCGCCGCCCTGGCCACTGTTATCGCCCCGGCGTCTTGACAAGAGGACATCATGCAGCAGAGCGGCTTCTGGATGTGGAGAAATTGGAAGGTCAGCAGCAAGCTGCTGTTCATTTCCCTGGGCTATCAGGCGATGATCTGGACCATCGTCGGCCTGACCGTGATGGGCAACCGCCAGCAAGCCTATGATGCCGAAATCATCGACCTGGGCGGCCGCCAGCGCATGCTCAGCGAGCGCTATCACAGGGAGGTTCTGCAGAGCCTTCAGGGTATACCCAACGACTACAAGGCGACCCTGAAGCTGTTCGACGAGACTCTGGAAGCGCTGTCCCATGGCGGCACCACCGTCGCCGATCTGGCGACCGGCCGGATCATCCATCTGCCCAAGCCGGATCTGCCGGACCTCGATCCCATCGTTGCCCAGCAGCGCCAACTGTCGACTCAGCTCAAGACCGACACCCAGGCCCTGTTCGACACCAAGCCGGGCGATCCGGCACGCGGTGACAGGCTGCGCCAGATCCAGCAGGCTCAGGCCGCCCTGACCGTCGAGGCCAACCGTCTGGTCCAGCGCCTGACGGCGGCGGCCGAGGATCGGGTGCGGATGATCCTGGTGTGGGAGGGCGCACTCAGCATCGCCGCGCTGCTGCTCGGCATGCTGACCGCCTGGGCGGTCGCCCGCTGGATCGCCCGACCCTTGAGCGTCTGCGCCGACATGGCCCAGCGCATTGCCGGCGGCGACCTCAACCTGCACAAGCTGCCGGTAACCTCGACCGACGAAACCGGCAAGCTGGCCCTGTCCTTCGACGACATGCTGGAGAGCCTGCGCGAGATCGCCATCCAGAGCCGGTCGGTAACCGAGAATCTGAACTCGGCGGCGGCGGAAATCCTGGCGACCACCCAGCAGCAGGCCTCGGCGACCAAGGAACAGGCGGCGGCGGTGCAGCAGATCACTTCGACGGTCGAGGAGATCAGCCAGTCATCGGCGCAGGTGTCCGACCGCTCGAAAGTGGTGGCGACCGCGGCCCAGGCCATGGCGGTGCAAGGCGCCGGCGGCCTGGAGGCGGTGCGTCATACCAGCCGGGCCATGGACTCGATCCGCGAACAGGCGGAAAGCGTCGCTGAAAACGTCGTCGCCCTGTCGGAAAAGACTCAGGCGATCGGCGAGATCATCGCCACCGTCAACGACATCGCCGAACAGTCCAATCTGGTGGCCCTGAACGCGGCCATCGAGGCCGCCGACGCCCGCGACGAAGGCCGTCGCTTCGCCGTGGTCGCCAACGAAATCAAAAATCTGGCTGATCAGGCCAAGGAGGCCACCGGGCAGGTGCGGTCCATCCTGGAAGAGATCCAGAAGGGCATCAACACCTCGGTAATGCTGACCGAGGAAGCGGTCAAGCGGGTCGAAGCCGGCCGCGAAAAGACTCAGATGGCCGAACAGACCATCCGCAAGATGGCCGAGAACATCCAGGAGAACGTCAGCGCCTTCCAGCAGATCGTCAGCGCCACCAACCAGCAGCAGATCGGCCTGGAGCAGGTGACCCACGCGCTGCATGAAATCCGCAGCACCAGCACCCAGACCGCGTCCAGCACCCGTCAGCTCGAAGAGGCCGCCGGCAATGTCACCACCCTGGCGGTCCTGCTGCGTAAGGTGATGGAGAAGTACCGGCTTTGAAGGATATCCGCCGCACACTGCTCGCCGCCTTTCGCATCGAGTACCAGGAGCATCTGGAATACATCCGGAATGCCCTGGTCAAGATCGAGGAAGGTGGACCGGCCTGGGATCAGGCCGAGTTGGATGAGGTCTTCCGTCGCGCGCACAGCCTGAAAGGGGCCGCGCGTGCCGTCGACCTGCGGCCGATCGAGAGTGTGGCGCATCGCCTGGAAACGCTGTTCGGCCGCCTGCGGACCGGATCGGTGAAGCTGGACGGCGCTGCCATCGTCGTCATCCACCAGGCCATCAACGCCGTCGAGGACTGGGTCGCCGGCCTGACCGATACCGCCGTGCCGGCCGAACCGACCGAGGTGCTGGCCGCGCTCGACGCCTACCTCGCCACCCTGGCACCGCCCACCGAACCGGCCTCGTCGCCGGCCTCGGATCGGGCGCGGGGCTGGGATCGCAGCCGGCCGGCACCCACGCCGTTTGATATGGCGGTACCGGCGCCAATCGCCAAAGCACCGCCGCCACCACCACCGCCCGAGGATCTGGCGCCGCAACGCCTGTCCGGCATCGAAGACACCGTGCGCATCTCCACCGGCGACCTGGACCGCCTGTTGCGCTCGGCCGGTCAGTTGCTGACTGAGGGCCACGGTCACGAGGCGGTGTCGCGGCGGATGCGGGTGATGGAAACGCAGATCGCCGACCTGGACCGCCAATGGAAGGTGCTGCGCAAGGCCTTTCCGGTCGATGCCGGCCATCGCGGCGCCGAACAGCTCGACGCGTTTTCCCAACTGCTGCGCAGCCTCGCCAAGGAGGCCCGCAGCACCCGGATTCAGCAGACCCGCGGCGGCTGGACGCTGCGCCAGTTGGCGTCGTCGCTGCAAAAGGACGTCACCACCGCCCGCATGGTCCCCGCCGAGGCGATCTTCGGCGGCTTTCGCAAGATGCTGCGCGATCTGGCCCGCGACGAAGGCAAGGAAGTCGATTTCCGTATCACCGGCCTGGACGTCCGCGCCGACCGCATGGTCTTGCAGACGCTGAAAGATCCGGTGATGCACATGCTGCGCAACTCGGTGTTCCACGGCGTCGAGGCGCGGGACGAGCGCAAGCTCAAGGGCAAGGATCCGGTCGGCCGGGTCATCCTGAAATTCGCCGTGTCGGGCAACCGGCTGGAACTGACCATCGACGACGACGGCCGCGGCATCAACCATCAGCGCATCCTTCAGGTTGCCGCCGAGAACGGCTTCATCAGCCCGGAAGAGGCCGAGACCGCCAGCCATCACGACATCGTCCGCCACATCTTCCGCCCGGGCTTCTCGACCGCCGGCCAGGTCACCGATCTGGCCGGGCGCGGCATGGGCATGTCGGTGGTCTATCAGGCGGTTGCCAAGCTCAACGGCTCGATGGACATCCCGCACAAGCAGGGGCCGGGGGCGAGCTTCCGCCTGCTGGTGCCGCTGTCCATCGTCACCCACCGGCTGATGCTGGTCTCGATCAAGGATCGCATCTTCGCCCTGCCGACCGAGGGCATTGCCCGGCTGTGCCGGTTCCGCGTCGACCAGATCAAGACCGTAGAAGGCCGGCCGATGGTGGCGATCGACGGTCGTCAGGTGTTCCTGGTTCCGCTCGCCGAGTTGCTGGGCCTGCCCGATCCTTCGGTCGCCACCCATGGCGGCGTCATGCCGGTGATCGTGCTGCGCTCGGGCGATGCCCGGGTGGCGGTCGCGGTAGACAGTTTCCTGTCGATCCGTGACGGCCTGATCCAGGATCTGGGCTTTCCCCTGCCCGAGGGCAGCAAGGTGGCCGGTGGCACGCTGATGGAAGACGGCTCGGTGGTGGTGGTGATCAGCCCCTTCCATCTGGTGGAAAGCTGCCGCAGCCCCGACCGCTCGCACGCCCTGTCCACCGTCGAGCGCGCCCCCGCCAAGCGCATTCCGACCATCCTGGTGGTCGACGATTCTTTCACCACCCGGACTCTGGAAAAGAGCATCCTGGTGGCGCACGGCTATACCGTCCATGTTGCCGTCGACGGACTGGAGGCGCTGACCATCCTGCGCGCCCAGCAGATTGATCTGGTGGTGGCTGACGTGCAGATGCCTCGCCTCGACGGCTTCGGTCTGTTGAAAGAGGTCAAGAAGGACAGGATCCTGGGCAAGACCCCGGTGATCCTGGTGACGTCCCTGGAAAGCCGTGAGGACCGCGAACGCGGGCTCGGCCTGGGCGCCTCGGCCTATGTGGTAAAGCGAAAATTCGACCAGAAAGAACTGCTGGAAACGATCGAGCAGCTGCTATGAGCAAAATCAGAGTCATGATCGTCGAGGACTCGGCCGTGGTGCGGCTGCTCCTCCAACATATCATCGGCAGCGATGATCGCTTCGAGATCGTCTATCTGGCCGAGTCGGCCGAGGACGCGCTGGGAGCGCTGGAGCGCGTCAAGCCCGACGTCATCTCGCTGGATATCCGGTTGCCCGGCATGAACGGCCTGGATGCCACCTTGCACGTCATGTCGACCAACCCGACGCCCATCGTCGTGGTCGCCGCGTCGGTGGAGGGGTCGGAACTCAACATCGCCATGAACGCGCTGCGGGCCGGTGCCGTCGGGGTGGTCGAGAAGCCGGTCGGCACCAGCCACGACGATTACGAGACGGTCGCCAAGCATCTGTGCAATCAACTGGCGATCATGAGTCAGGTGAAGGTGGTCAAGCAGGCGCGGCGCGGCCTCAATTTCGGCTCGCCCGCCCCCGCCGCCCCGACCCCGCCACCCGCTCCGGCGCCGCGTCAGGCGGTGCCGAAGGTGGTCGGCGCGGTCGGACTGGTCGCCTCGACCGGCGGACCCAACGCCCTGTCGCGGGTGCTGTCGGAACTGCCCAGGACGTTTCCGGCGCCGATCTTCCTGGTCCAGCACATCACCCCCAGCTTCCTCGAGGGCTTCGTCAGTTGGCTCGACGGCATGACCGAGCTATCGGTCAGGATCGCCGATCCCGGCGAGATGCCGCTGCCCGGCTTCGTCTATCTGCCGCCGATGGACCGTCACCTCGAGGTGCGTCAGGGCCGGCTGTGGCATTCGCGCGCCGAAGAGGTGTGCAACCAGCGGCCGTCGGGCACGGTGCTGTTCCAGTCGATGGCCCGGGAATACGGGCCGACCGCCGTGGCCGCCCTGCTGACCGGTATGGGTGCCGACGGCGCCGAGGGGCTGCTGGCCATGCGCAAGGCCGGCGCCTACACCATCGCCGAGGACGCCTCGACCTGCGTGGTCTACGGCATGCCGGCGGCTGCCGTACAACTGGGGGCCGCCAGCGAGGTGCTGCCCCTGCCCAATGTGGCCCGCCGCCTGATCGAACTCGTGGGCACCCGGCGCCGGGAGACGGTGGCATGAATTCAGATGCACCACCGCTCATCATGATGGTCGAGGACTCGCCGACTCAGCGGGTCAAGCTGCAATATGTGCTGGAGGGCGAGGGTTTCGATACCCTGTGCGCCGAAACCGCCGAACAGGCCCTGGAACTGTTCGCCACGCACCGGCCTGATCTGGTGATCGTCGACTATCATCTTCCGGGCATCCAGGGCGACGAGCTGTGCCGCCAGCTCCGCATGAACATCAACACCCAGAGCATCCCGATCCTGATGCTCACCATGGACGAGACCACCGCCGCCGAGTTGCATTCGCTGCAATCGGGCGCCGATGACTACGTGGCCAAGTCCGAGGACAATGATATTCTGATGCTGCGGGTGCATGGGCTGCTGCGCAAGGCGCGCGAGCGGACCTCGATCCTGACCACCGACGTATCACTCTATTCCCAGGCGCGCATCCTGGTGATCGACGACAGCCCGACCTATCTGGAATTCATCTGCACCGAACTGGTGCGGGAAGGCTATGAGGTGTCGCAGGCGCGGAATGGTATTCAGGGCCTGGCGATGCTCGCCGAGGAGCATTTCGACGCGGTGCTGGTCGATCTGGTGATGCCGCATATCGACGGCCCGCTGGTGTGCCAGAAGCTGACATCGGAACGCGATCCCACCGAACTGCCTGTGGTCATCCTGATGATCTCGGCGCACGAAACCAAGGAAAACGTCACCCGTGCCCTGGAAGCCGGGGCCGATGACTTCGTCGGCAAGTCCAGCGATACCGCCGTGATCAAGGCGCGGGTGCGCGCCCTGCTGCGGCGCAAATTCCTGCTGGAACAGAACCGCCGGATCATTGAGGAATTCAAGCACAAGGAAATGGAGGCCCTGCGCGCCAAGGCGGAAAAAGCGCAGGCCGAAGCCAAGGCCGCTCTGGCCGAGGAACTGCATCAGGCCAATCGCGAGCTTGAGGAAGCGAACCAGAAGCTGCGCGACACCCAATCCCAACTGGTACACAGCGAGAAGATGGCCTCGCTCGGCCAACTGGTCGCCGGCATCGCTCACGAGATCAACAACCCGCTGTCCTTCGTCGCCAGCCATGTCTACACCGTCGAGAACTGGCTGACCGCAGTCGCCGCGCAGGACGGCGACAGCATGTCGCAGCCGTCCCGCGACAAGCTGAAAAAAGCCTGTGTGCGCATCGGCGATATGGCCCAGGGACTCGACCGGGTGAAGAATCTGGTGGTCAAGCTGCGGACCTTCTCACGCCTGGATGAGGGCGACATCCAGGACGCCGACATCCACGACTCGATCGAGACCGTTCTGCTGTTTTTGCAGCATCGCATCGGTGAGCGCATCGCCGTGATCACCGATTATGGCCCGGAGGGCAGCCTGTGCTGCCGTGCCGGCCAGTTGAATCAGGTGCTGATGAACGTGGTCTCCAACGCCGTCGACGCCATCGAAGGCCCGGGAACCATCACCATCCGCACCCGGATCGCAGGCGGCCGCTATGTTATTTCGGTCAAGGACAGCGGCAAGGGCATCCCCACCGAGCTGCGCCAGCGCATCTTCGATCCTTTCTTCACCACCAAGCCGGTGGGCGAAGGAACAGGATTGGGCTTGTCCATCTCTTACGGTATCGTGCAAGCTCATCGCGGGGACATCCATTTCGAGAGCGAGGAGGGAAAGGGAACCACCGTGACCATATCCATTCCGCTCGATCTGCTTCCCGCCACCACCGCATCCTGCGTGCAATCCTGACGGGGAGGACCGGCAGCGACATGTCAGCCACCAAGCTTCCCCGCACCAAGCGCCGACTGCTGGTCGTCGACGACGAACCGCAGATTCTGGTCGCCATCAGCGACCTGTTCGAGGACGATTTCGAAGTCCTGACCGCCGGCGACGGCTGGGGGGCGCTGCGTCTGCTCGAAGAGCACGACGTCTCGGTCATCCTGTCCGACCAGCGCATGCCGGGCATGCCCGGCGACGAGTTCCTGCAACGCGCCCGCGACGTGTCCGAAGCGACGCGGGTGCTGGTCACCGGCTACACCGACATCACGGCGCTGGTGCGCGCGGTCAATATCGGCAAGATCCACGCCTATGTGGCCAAGCCGTGGAACCCGGTCGAACTGCGCGCCATCGTCATGAACGCCGCCGCCCAGTACGAGCTGACTCAGGATCTGTCGCACGAGCGCAGCCTGCTGAAGGCGCTGATGGACAACGTTCCGGATGCCATCTTCTTCCTCGACCGCGGCTTGCGCTTCGAGCGCGCCAACCGGGCCCAGGCCGAGCATCTCGGCGAGGACGATCCGCGCGAACTGGTCGGCAAGACCATCGCCGACTTCCTGCCGTCCGCGGTGGCCGAGGGCATTCTCGCCGACGAGCGCCGCGCGCTGGAGACCGGCGAGATGGTGGTCGACAAGGTCGAACGCCAGGAAACGCCGCAGGGTATCTGCACCTGGATGTCCACCACCAAGGCGCCGATTCGCAACAAGCAGGGCGAAATCGTCGGTCTGGTCGGCATCTCGCGCAACATCACCGGCCGCCGTCTGGCCGAGGAGGCTTTGCAGCGCGCTCATGACGACCTGGAACGCATCATCGAGTTGCGCACCCGCAAGCTGAAGCAGGAAATCGCCGAACGCATGCGCGCCGAGGAGATGCTGATCGAGGCCAAGGAGATGGCGGAATCCGCCAACCGCGCCAAGACGGCTTTCCTCGCCAATATGAGCCACGAACTGCGCACGCCGCTGAATGCCATCATCGGCTTCGCCGATCTGATGCGCAGCCATATCATGGGGCCGGTCGGCAACGAGAAATACGAAGAGTACATCTACAACATCTATGAGTCGGGCATTCACCTGCTCAACATCATCTCGGACATCCTCGACGTCTCGCGCATCGAGGCCGGCAAGATCAAGTTGCAGGAATCCGATGTCGACCTGCCGGCCATCGCCCAAGGCGCCATGCGCATGATGGAGCATCTGGCCGAAGAGGGCGAACTGACCGCCGTCGTCGAGATTTTCGGCGAGGTACCGCGCGTGTTCGCCGACGAGCGGCTGGTCAAGCAGGCGCTGCTCAACCTGTTGTCCAATGCCATCAAGTTCACCCCGCCCAACGGCCGCGTCACCGTGCGCGTGGCCGAACAGCGGGATGGCAGCGTCACCCTGTCGGTGAGTGATTCCGGTATCGGCATTTCCGCCACCGACATCGAACGGGTACTACAACCGTTCGGTCAGGTGGAAAGCAGTCTGGCCCGCAAGCATGCCGGCACCGGCCTCGGCCTGCCCTTGGCCAAGGCGTTCATGGACCTGCACGGCGGCTATTTCGAGCTGCTCAGCGAAGTCGGCAAGGGCACCACCGCCGGCATGCATTTCCCGTCCGAGCGTGTGCTCAGGGGGCAGATCGCCACCCTGTGATATAGGAATGAAACGGCCCTGCCGTCCCGGAATTGAGCGTTCATATGGCCCGCGCGGTATCCCACCATTTTCATCCCCGGTGATGCGCGCCTCACGGCGCGGTGGGATTACATCTCCACGCGAATTTCCACCTCCCCCAACCGCCGCAGCACTGTGACGCCAACATTGCGGGGATGGCGGATCAATTGCAAGTCGACCTCGGCAGTGCCGACCCGCAGATTGCGCAGATCGACCGACGGCAGAAATTCCGGCAGGGATGGGCGGTGGAACAGGATCAGCGGCGGGTCGGCGGTCAGAGTCAGGCCAAGGCAGGCCTGGAGCAACTGGAACACCGCACCGGATGCCCAGGCCTGGGGGATGCAGGCGACCGGATAAAGGGTCGGCCCCTGGCCTGACAGGCGGCCGAAGCCGCAGAACAGTTCCGGCAGCCGGTTGAGATCGACGAACAGCGCCGCGTCGAAAATGGCGGCAAACACCCGTTCGGCCTGATCGGTCATGCCGTAGCGCGCCATGCCGGCGGCGACGATGGCGTTGTCGTGGGGCCAGATCGAGCCGTTGTGATAGGACATGGGGTTGTAGCGCTGCTCCTGCTCGCCCAGGGTCCGCACCCCCCAGCCCGAGAACAGAGCCGGCGCCATCAGGGTCTCGGCCACATGGCGGGCGCGATCGGGCCGACAGATGCCACTGAACAGAACATGGCCGGGATTGGATGACAGCACCCGGCAGGGCCGCTTCTGGCCGTCGAGGGCCAGGGCATAGGTGCCCAGATCCTCCAGCCAGAAACGTTCCTCGAAGCGGCAGCGCAGTTCCTCGGCCTCATGCTCCAGCCGAATCGGCAACACCGTATCGCCCAGTTGGCGGGCGATTTCGGCGGCACCGATCTTGGCGGCATAGACATAGCCCTGGACCTCACACAAGGCGATCGGTGGCTGGGCCAGATGGCCGTCGGCATGGGATACGCTGTCTTCAGAGTCCTTCCAGCCCTGATTGAACAGGCCCTCGGGCCGCTTGCGGGCGTATTCGACGAAGCCATCCTTGTCGGCATCGCCGTAATCGTCGATCCACGCCAGGGCCCGCTCGATATTGCGCCACAGGCCGCGGATGAAGACGATATCACCGGTGCGTTGCAGATAGGCCGCTGCCAGCATCACGAACAGCGGTGTCGCGTCGGCCGAACCGTAATAGCGCTTGAACGGCACCTCGCGCAGTTCGGCCATCTCGCCATCGCGCGCCTCGTGCAGGATCTTGCCCGGTTCGGCATCGTTGGCGGCATCCAGTGCATCGGCCTGGGTGGCGGCCAGGGTCGCCAGCACACCGCGCGCCAGTTCCGGCGCTACCCACAGATATTGCAGCGCGGTGATGATGCCATCCCGCCCGAACACCGTGCTGAACCACGGCACGCCGGCATAGGGATAGGGGCCGTCGAGGCATTCGGTGACCAGCATGGTCAGGTCGGCGGTGGAGCGGTCGAGCCAGTGGTTGAACTGTTCATTGGCGGTGTACACGATGCAGGCTTTGGGAAACGGCTGCTGCGCCACCATCGCCTCGCGGTGTCGGCTGAACGAACTCAGCGACGGCATCTCGGACTCGCCTTCGAAGGTGATGGTGTGAAACAGGTCGATGGGGTCACGCGGCGGCAGGCGGACGGTGAAGCGGGCGCTGGTCGCCGACACCTCCGCCGGGGCCCAGGAAAATTCCAGCCGCGCGGTACGGCGCTGGTTATCCAGGCCATCATAGGTGATGGTCACGACGCGGTTGTCCACCTGGGTCGATCGGGTGCCGCGCCGGCTGCGCGAAATTCCGCGCACCTCGAACACGTCGGCGAAGTCGGCATCGTAGATATAGGTCAGGTCGGAATCCAACGGAATGGCGCCGTAATTGGTCACCCGGGTGCGGCAATACAGCGCCCCCCGCCACAGGAACTGAGCGCGGAAAATATGGATGGTGCCGCGCGTCAGAAAGCGGTCGTCGTCGATGGGAATATCGGGATTGGTCAGGTCGACGGCGGCGAAGGCGTTGCGCTCGTGCACCGTCGACGACAGCAGCAGCGGACGCTGATTGCCGAGTCGGAACTCGTGCTGGGACAGCATCCGGGTACCGCGGTGATAGACGCCCTGCTCGCCCGAGCCGACCGGACTGGCATCGCCGAAGCGGTCGAACACGGCAAAAGTATCGCCCTCCTTCAGGGTCAGGGTCTGCGTGGTGATGCGCGGCGAGGTCGCCAGGATATAGGTGTGGCCCTGAAACTTGATGATGTCGGTCATCGTCATGCCGCCGGATCAAAGGCCGGCCGCAACGGCGAGCGGTCGAAGCGAGTCAGGTCGCGGTAGAGCGTCACATAGTCCTCGGCCATGCGCCGGGCGCTGAAGCGCTCTTCGAAGCGGCGCCGACAGGCGGCACGATCAAGCGTCAGCACCCGGTCCATCGCCGCAACCGCCGCGTCGACGCTGTCGACCAGAACTCCGGTCACGCCGTCGTCGATCACCTCCGGCACCGAACCTTGGCGGAACGCCAGCACCGGCGTACCGCAGGCCATGGCTTCGATCATCACCAGACCGAACGGCTCGGGCCAGTCGATGGGGAACAGCAGGGCCCGGGCATGGCCGAGGAACTCACCCTTGTCGGCCTCGCCGATCTCGCCGACGAACTCCACCAGCGCATGATCGAACATCTGCTGAACCGAGGCGAAATAGTCGCGGTCGGCATCATCAATCTTGGCGGCAATCTTCAGCGGCAGGCCGACCCGGGTAGCGATCTCCACCGCGCGATCACAGCGCTTTTCGGGTGAAATGCGGCCGAGGAACGCCAGGTAGCCGCCCTGCCCGGCCTCGAACCGATACGAATCCAGTGGCAGCCCATGATACACCGTGCCGCGCCAGTTGACCCCCGGCAATGGCTCGCGCTGAGCATTGGAAATGGAGGCCAGCGGGATGTCGCTGAATTCACGGTACAGATCCTGCAAATCAGCCAGATCCTGACGGCCGTGCAGGGTTGTCAGCGTCGCCACCGGGCAGCGGCGCACCAGGGGATAATGAAGAGTGTCGGTGTGAAAATGGATCAGGTCGAAGTCGCTCCAACGCGCCATCACCCGCTCCAGTTGCAGCACATGATAGATATGGCCGTTTCCGCACGCGTGATCCAGTCGCAACGCCTGCCGACAGGGACTGACCAGGGGCGCGCGGGTGTGGGAATCGCCGCTGGCGAACAGAGTGACGTCATGACCAAGATCAATGAGTTCCTCGGTCAGGTGAGCCACCACCCGCTCGGTTCCGCCATACAGCAACGGCGGTACGGCTTCATATAAGGGGGCGACCTGGGCAATACGCATGGGACGACCCTCCGTCTGTGGCCAAAGGGAGTAGCGATTCAGGTGGGTCCGCCCCCCACAGGTCACAATCAGCCTTTGGGGGCAGCAACCCCCAGCCCGGCAGAGGGACGCTCGATCGAGGCCTGCCAGAACAGCCGCGGCGTCACCACCCGCCGCAACTCCTGCATGTTGTCGCCGGGGTGAGACGGAAGTGCCGGGTTGGCGGCTGAGGCGGCCAGAGCCAGCAGGGCGGCGGGGAGAATGGTGAACAGCATAGCCGACTCCTGACGTTGGACGTTCATCTGCTGCTGTCCGGCATATGGCCTCTGGCCAGGCCTTGGCCAGCCCGCCACCCCCTTCGCTTCCCCCCACCTCCATAAGAAAGTGCCCTCGCCGGCAATGAGACAGAGCGGTCTCATCTTTCCGTTGACCAGCCTGACCAGATATTGCAGAATGACAGTCGGATTGATCGCCGCCTGGGCGGGGTCGATGTCCAGCAGCCGACCGCCAAGACCGGGTCGGTGTTGTCATATTGCTCGTCGGAGGATGTGACCCTTATGTCAAGTTTTGCCCTTCCCATGATCGCCGATGGCGGCCTGACCAAGTATCTGGCCGAAATCCGCAAGCTCCCCATACTTGAAGTGAACGAAGAGTACATGCTGGCCAAGCGCTGGCGTGAACACGAGGACATTGACGCCGCTCACCGGCTGGTCACCAGCCATCTGCGTCTGGTCGCCAAGATGGCCATGGGCTATCGTCATTACGGCCTGCCGATGGCTGACCTGATTTCCGAGGGCAATCTCGGCCTGATGCGCGCCGTCAAGAAGTTCGACCCGGATGTGGGCGTTCGTCTGGCCACCTACGCCATGTGGTGGATCAAAGCGTCATTGCACGAATACCTGCTGAATTCGTGGTCGATGGTCAAAATCGGCACCGTCGCCGCACATCGCAAACTGTTCTTCAACCTGCGCCGGCTGAAAAGCCAGCTTGGCATTCTCGAATCGGGCGACCTGTCGATCGCCCAGGCGCGGGAAATCGCCGAGGAATTGCAGGTTTCCGAAGGCGACGTGGTCAACATGAACCGCCGCCTGTCGGCACGAGACACGTCGCTCAACACGCCGGTCGGCGCCAACAGCGAGGTGGAGATTCAGGATCTGCTGGCCGACGACTGCGACAACCAGGAAGTGCGGCTGGCCGCGCGCCAGGAAGCCCGCCTGCGCTCGCAGGCCTTGTCCGCCGGGCTGGCCCAGTTGACCGACCGCGAACGCCATATCGTCACCGAGCGCCATCTGCGCGAAGACCCGATGACCCTCGAGGATCTGGGCAAGCATTTCGGCGTGTCGCGGGAACGCGTCCGCCAGATCGAAGCCCGGGCCATGGCCAAGCTGCGGACGGCCTTGACCGCGGCGGCGTAGGGAGAGGGGATGGAAATGTGTCTCTTCCTGGGAGCGCGGGCGTCCTGCCCGCCCACAACGTCGACGCTCTGACGGCGATGCGGGCAGGATGCCCGCGCTCCCAGGAAGGGTTCCGCTACAGCCCCAACCGTGCCCGCGCGGTCTTTTCCAGATCCTTGGCGATGTCTTCCGCCGAAGGGCCTTGCGGATTCTTGCGCTGCAAGCGCTCGGCCATCAGCATGGCCATGGCGGTAATAAGCTGGGGATATTCGCGCATCACCGGCTGCATTGCCGCACGCGGCAACTCAAACACCAGACCGTCCTCGACCGCTTTCACCGTCGCCGTGCGCGGTGCTCCGGTGAGCAAGGCGTATTCGCCGATGATCTCGCCGGGGCCCAGCGGGTCCAGCACGGTATCCTGACGCGATGCGATGAAGTTGCCGGCGGCCAGCAGGAACAGGCTGTCGGTGGTATCGCCCTCGCGCACCACGGCGCGATCCTTCGGCGTCAGTCGAACCTCGGCCTGTTCGGCCAGGGTGGCGATGGTGGCGTCGGACAAGCCGGCGAAGATCGGAACGGCTCGCAGCAGGATGGCGGCCAACTTCCCGCCGGCCTGTGCCTCCGGCCCCATCTGGTCCGGCGAGGCGGTGGGGGGGACGGGGTCGGCGGCTGTGGCTGGAGCGACGGCGAGAACGGTAGCGAGAAGGGCGGCGACGAGACGGATCATGCCCAAGGTCCGAAATGGTGGAATCAGGCGTCCATCATAGGCGAGTCGGCCGCGTCGGCAAGGGCCCGATCCATGCGCCTATGGCCGGAGGTGTGGGGGCCTATGGCGAGCGGCGGAATTGCCAGGACGGCGGTGGCGGCGGACCCTGTCGGAACACAGGAGGATCCATGGCCCGCGCTTCCGCCCGCACCCGCCGCACCGTGCTGTGCGTTTTTCCCCGCTACGAACCATCCTTCGGCACCTTTCAGTACGCCTATCCGCTGATGGCCGGGGTCAAGGCGTTCATGCCGCCGCAAGGGCTGCTGACCATCGCCGCCTATCTGCCGGCCGAATGGGAGGTGCGATTCGTCGACGAGAATATCCGCCCTGCCCGCTCCGATGAATTTCGCTGGGCCGATATGGTGCTGGTCTCGGGCATGCATGTGCAGCGCCGCCAGATTCTCAGCATCGCCCGGCGTGCCCGCGCCGCTGGCCGCACTTGCGTGCTGGGCGGACCGTCGGTCTCGGCGGCACCGGACGACTACGCGGCTTTCGATTACCTGCATGTGGGCGAGTTGGGTGACGCCACCGATGCGCTGATCGCCCGGCTCGATGCCGATTGCACCCCACCGCCGGAGCAGGTGATCCTGACCACCGAAAAGCGCCTGCCGCTGTCAGAGTTCCCGGCGCCGGCCTATGGTCTGGTGGAGATGCGCCGCTATTTCCTGGCCAGCATCCAGTTTTCGTCGGGGTGCCCCTATCAGTGCGAATTCTGCGATATCCCCGCGCTCTACGGCCGCCAGCCGCGCCTGAAGACGCCGCAGCAGGTGCTTGATGAACTGGACGGGATGCGCCGCCATGGTCGGGTCCATGCGGTCTATTTCGTCGACGACAATTTCATCGGCAACCGCAAGGCCGCCAAGGATCTGCTGCCGCATCTGATCGACTGGCAGCGACGCAACGGCTATCCGCTGGAATTCGCCTGCGAGGCAACACTGAACATCGCCAAGCAGCCGGACCTGTTGGCGCTGATGCGCGAGGCCCGATTCTGCACCGTGTTCTGCGGTGTCGAAACGCCCGAGCTGGACGCCTTGCAGGCCATGAAGAAAGGCCACAACGCCAGCCTGCCCATGCTCGACAGCATCGCGACGCTGAACGACTATGGCATTGAGGTGGTGTCGGGCATTATCCTCGGCCTGGACACCGACACTCCGGCGACCGGCCAGCGCATCCTCGACTTCGTGCGCAGTTCGCGCATCCCCATGCTGACCATCAACCTGTTGCAGGCGCTGCCGCGGACTCCGCTGCACGACCGGCTGCGGGCGGAAGGCCGGCTGGACACCGATCCGGCACGGGAATCCAACGTGGTGTTCCGGCAACCCTATGACGATGTGCTGACCACCTGGCGCCGTCTGGTCGCCGAGGTATTCACCCCCGACAACGTCTATGCGCGCTTTGCCCACCACATCGAGCACACCTTCCCGCACCGCTTCAAGCCGCCGCACCGCGACGTTACCGCGGCCGATCTGCGCAAGGGATTGAGCGTGATGGGGCGGGTGCTGTGGCATGTGGGGCTGCGCGCCGACTACCGCGCCACCTTCTGGCGCATGGCCAAGCCGCTGATCAAGGCGGGACGCATCGACGATCTACTGCATGTGGCGATCGTCGCCCACCATCTGATCAGCTTCGCCCGCGATGCCGTCCACGGCCGGCAGAACGCCAGTTTCTATTCGGCCAAGCTGCGCGAGGCGGATAGATCGGCCGCCCGATAACTCCTACCAAAGGATATATCTGGAGAATCGCCATCGCAACCCGAACGGCTTATCCTATACTGGCGAAACCAAGACTGGGAGGCGACAATGGCAAAAGTTCAGCGCATCGACGGTATGGATCTGGCGGGCAAGCTTTTGTCCGCACTGCAATTCGGTGATCTGGGCGCCGCCGCTCGTGCGGTCACCGATGCCGCGGTCACGCTGATGCAGGCCTGCGAGAGTGGAAAATACCGGACGGCCCTGGAAGACAATCTCGAGCTGTGGGTGGCCCTCCGGTCGCACGCCGAAAACGGTGGGATCACGGCGCCGGATCTGGCCGAACAGATCAAGCGCCTCGCCGCGTTCGTCATCGCCAACACCGAGGCGATCGGTGACGGCGGCTTGGCCGACAAGACCATGGCCAGCCTGATCACCATCGACCTGCAAATCGCCTCCGGCTTCATCGAAGCTGCCAGCCAATCCCTGGTCCGCCAGCGGGCCCACGAGATCTGGGAAGCCGAAGGCTGCCCCACCGGCCGCGACAAGGACCACTGGCATCAAGCGGAAACGGAGCTGTATTCGGCGTAGTGAACGTTTGATGCCCTCCCCCTTGATGGGCTATGGCATGCACAGATGTTGCAGGCGCGAATTACAAAGCAGATCGTCATCCTCGCGAAAGCGGGGATCCATGCGATGTTGAAGTCTGGTCCGGCCGTACAGGGGATGCCCTGTGCCTTCGCACCCAGGGCAATCGGGTGAAGGAGGGCCGCGAAAGGCGTTGATTGTGCGATCAACGGTGAAAAGCAACACGGATGAACACGGATATCCACGGATGAACACGGATAACAGGCAATCCGTGTTCATCCCAGACCCGGCGAAGCCGGAATCCGTGTTCATCCGTGTTCCCCTGCGATCCATCCACCGAACAGGCATCTTTCGCGAGGCTGTTCACCCGATTGCCCTGCCTTCGCACCGCATCACGATGGACGCCGCTTCTTCTGACGGACAGGCCGCATGGATTCCCGCTTTCGCGGGAATGACGACCTCTCAGGATGAGGCAGGTGCAACATGTGTGCATCCCGTAGCCCGCCGACGGGAGAGGGCAATTCAGGCTGCCGTAAACAGCCGGCCGCGCCTTTACATTCTTTTACCGCTCCCCTCCCCTCGACAGGGGTCTCACCTGCCCGGACGTATGATAAAACGGACGTCGTCATCGACCGCTGGGAGCCCGTCCTGGGATGAGCCGTTCGTTCTTCGCCTTGTTGCAGACCCGCTATCCTGCCGATCTGCGCCGCGTCCTGCTCGAAACCGAGGACGGACAGTCCTTCAACTGGGCTGACCTGGAACAGATTACCGCCCGCTATGCCGCCTTTCTGCATGGCCTTGGGCTGGTCAAGGGCGACCGGGTGGCGGTGCAGGTGGAGAAGTCGCCGCAGGCCCTGTTCCTGTACCTGGCCTGTCTGCGCGCCGGCCTGATCTATCTGCCGCTGAACACCGCCTATACCGAGGAAGAGGTCGACTACCTGATCGGCAATGCCGAGCCGGGTCTGTTCGTCTGCCGGCCCGAGGCGGAGCGCGCCAGCCATGCCGTCGCCAGCACCCATAACGTCAAGCATGTGCTGACCCTGGACGACCACGGCCACGGTACCTTCCCCAGCGCCGCCGCCGCCGCGCCCGCCGAGTTCGCCGCGGTACCGTGCGAGGACGACGACGTCGCCTGTATCCTTTACACCTCGGGCACCACCGGCAAACCCAAGGGCGCCATGCTGTCGCATCGCAACCTGATCGCCAACGCCATCGACCTGATCGCCGGCTGGGGCTTCCGCGCCGATGACGTGCTGCTGCATGCCCTGCCGGTTTTCCATGCCCACGGCCTGTTCGTCGCCTGCAACTGCACCCTGCTGTCCACGGCCCGGATGATCTGGCTGCCCCGCTTCGACCCCGCCGTGGTGCTCGCCCGCCTGCCTGAAGCCACCGTGTTCATGGGCGTGCCGACCTTCTACACCCGCCTGCTGCAAGCGCCCGAACTGACTCCGCAACGCTGCGCCGGGATGCGGCTGTTCATCTCGGGCTCGGCGCCGCTGCTGGAGGAAACCCACCGCGCCTTTGCCGAGCGCACCGGCCAGATGATCCTGGAACGCTACGGCATGACCGAGACCGGCATGAATACCTCGAACCCGCTGATGGGCGAGCGGCGCGGCGGCACGGTCGGCTTTCCGCTGCCGTCGACCGCTCTGCGCATCGTCGGCGAGGACGGCGAGGTGGCCGGCGCGGAGCAGGTCGGCATCATCCAGGTCAAGGGCACCAACGTGTTCTCCGGCTACTGGCGCATGCCCGACAAGACCGCCGAGGACTTCACCGCCGATGGCTGGTTCAAGACCGGCGATGTCGGCAGGATCGACGCTCAGGGCTATGTGCATATCGTCGGCCGCGCCAAGGATCTGGTCATCTCCGGGGGCTTCAATGTCTACCCCAAGGAAGTCGAGGGCGTGATCGACCGCATCGACGGCGTCATCGAATCCGCCGTGATCGGCCTGCCCCACCCGGATTTCGGCGAGGCGGTGACCGCCGTCGTCAAGGCCTCCGGCGGCGTCAGCGAAGAGGCGATCATCGCCTTCTGCAAGTCACGCCTGGCCAACTACAAAGTCCCCAAACACGTCCACTTCGTCACCGACCTGCCGCGCAACGCCATGGGCAAGGTGATGAAGAACGTGCTGCGGGAGAACTATGGGAAGTAATACATCCTCAGGCGGCGGCACCGGCACCCAGCCGCCATTGCGGCGGCGGCCAAGCGCGGAGCGCGCCCGGCGAGGGCGCAGATGAGCCTTCAGGCTCATCTATATAAGAACTGGAGGGACACTGAATGACCAATCCGTTTGACCTCGCTCAACGCCTGTCGGGCTTTCACTTCATCGACGGCGCGCTGGTGTCGGCGTTGTCGGGGAAGACCTTCGACGTGGTCAATCCGGCGACGCAAGAAGTGATCGGCCGGGCCGCCTATGGCGAGGCGGCGGATGTGGATGCCGCGGTGACCGCTGCCGCTGCGGCGCAGAAGGAATGGGCCCGGCTGGCACCGCGCCAGCGCGGCAAGCTGGTGGCCGAATGCGGCCGGCTGCTGACCGAGCATGTGGACGAACTGGGCCGGCTGATCGCCCTGGAGACCGGCAAGGCGCTGCGCACCGAAAGCCGCGTCGAGGCCAGCGTGCTGGCCGACATGTTCGTGTTCTACGGCGGCCTCGGCTCGGAACTGAAGGGCGAGACTGTTCCCTTCAACCCCGATATGCTGACCCTGACCCTGCGCGAGCCGATCGGCGTGGTGGGCGCCATCATTCCGTGGAATGTGCCGCTGCTGCTGATGGCCCTGAAGATCGCGCCGGCCCTGGTCGCCGGCAACGCGGTGGTGGTCAAGTCGGCGGAAGAGGCACCGCTGACCGTGCTGCGGGTCATCGAACTGATCGCCCAGGTGCTGCCCAAGGGCCTGGTCAACATCCTGTCCGGCTTCGGCCCGGAGTGCGGCGCGCCGCTGGTGGCCCATCCCAAGGTCGGCAAGATCACCTTCACCGGCTCGGTGGAAACCGGCAGGATCGTCTACCGCACCGCCGCCGACAAACTGATCCCGGTGACCCTGGAATTGGGCGGCAAGAGCCCGATGATCATCATGGGCGATGCCGACCTTGACCGGGCCGTGGCCGGCGCGGTGGTCGGCATGCGCTTTACCCGCCAGGGTCAAAGCTGCACCGCCTCGTCGCGCATCTATGTGCATGACAGCCTGCACGACGCTTTCGTCGACGCGTTGAAGGCCAAGGTCAACGCCATGGTCATGGGTGACCCGCTGGACGAGGCGACCGATATCGGCACCATCATCTCGCAAAGCCAGTTCGACAAAGTGCAGTCCTACATCGCCCTCGGCCGCGAGGCCGGCGGCACCGCCCATCTGCTCTCCGCCCTGCCCACCGATCCGAAGCTGGCCAAGGGCCTGTTCGTCCAGCCGGTCATCTTCACCGGACTGGCCGATGACTGCCGCCCCGCCCAGGAGGAAATCTTCGGCCCGGTGTCCTGCGTCTTCAAGTTCACCGACTACGAGGACGTGATCCAGCGCGCCAACGCCAGCGAATACGGCTTGGCCGCGACCATCTGGACCCGCGACCTGAAAACCGCCCTGGACGCCACCCGCCGCCTGGAGGCCGGCTTCGTCCAGGTCAACCAGAATCTGGTAGTCCAGGCCATGCTGTCCTATGGCGGCGTCAAGTCTTCGGGCCTCGGCAAGGAAGCCACGCTGGAGTCGATGCTCGAGCACTTCACCCACAAGAAGACGGTGATTCTGAACATGACCTGAGAGCGGTCAGGTGGGGCCGGGCTTGCCCTTCGCTTCCCACTTGCTGACCATCTCGAGGAGAATGTCGCGCGTGTTGGCCTCGTCCGAATCGGGCGGGGCATCGCGCAGACGCTCGATTTCCGCCAGAGCCTTCTGGCGGTCCTGTTCGCAGTCGATGCACTGAATTCTGTCGAGAGGCAAGGCCATGGAACGACTCCCGCGGTATTCCAGGAACAACAGCGGGGCCGGCGGTTGGTTCGGCGTGGTGCCGTCACGACCTTTCGGGCGGATCACGGCAGCTTGGCGCGAGCCAGCATCGTCAGTTCGGGTGGGAACCCCTCGTGTTCGGCAAAGGCGATTACCGTCGCTTCATCACCCATCAGGAAGTCCAGGACGGCGCCGAGGAACGCCCGGTCGGCGATCCGCGCACGCAGATCGTCCAACCCGCAACCGGTCAGCGCGACGAAACGCGACAACAGGCTGTCGTCGGCGGCAATGAACGCCACCGCACTGAGAGCGACGGCTTCGGCATCTTCGGCCGCCAGTTTGACCGGCGTCGAGACTTTGCGGGGCTGGTAGGGCTTGAACGGGTCCATGGCGGCCACCATAGCACGGGACCGCCATCCTCCGTCACCCCATCAGGTCGGGCATCTCCTTGGCCAGACTCTGGCGCCCCGATGTCGCGGTGCCGGACAGAGCGAACCCGACCGCCGTCCCATCCTCCTCGACGAACAGCGCCTTGCGGTCGCGCCCGAGTCCGTCCACGCGCCAGCCGCCGCGGCTGGTCGGCGGAGGCGGACAGACGACGATCGGCAGAGCCGGCGTCTTGACCACCACCGGCAAGGCCGGAAGCCTGAGCGGCGTCTCCGTGCCGGCCAGAGTGGCGGCCAACGCCCGCGCCTGGGCCATCAGCGGCAGCACGAAGGGCAGCGGCCCGGCCTCGGTCTGGGCACAGTCGCCGATGGCGAAGACGTCGGTATCAGAGCTGCGCATCAACCGGTCGACAACGATGCCGCGGTCGACCGTCAGACCGGCAGCCCGCGCCAGCTCGGTTCGTGGCACCAGACCAATGGCCGACAGGGCGCTGTCGAAGGCGACGACCGAGCCGTCATCCAGTTCCGCCCGGCCGGGCGACAGCCGCGCCAGCGAGCGGCCCAGCCGCAGTTCCACGCCACTGGCCTCCAGGGCGCCGGCCAGTTCCCGCCCCAACTCCTCCGGCAGCAGGCGGCCGAGCGGCCAGGGTGCCGGATCGACCGCGGTCACCGCATAACCGGCGCTGGCCAGATCGTTGGCGAACTCGCAGCCGATCAGCCCGGCACCGATCAGCAGCACCCGTCGCCCCGATGTCAGGGCGTCGCGCCAGGCGGCGTAGTCGTCCAGGTCGTTGACCGAGACCACCGGCACCGTGTCGCTGCCGGCAACCACATAGGGGCGTGGATCGGCACCCAGGGCAAGCACCAGACGATCATAGGCCACCTCGATCTCGTCCCCATCCGGCTGGCGCACCACCAGCCGCTTGGCGCCTCGATCAATGCGGGCCACCCGGTGACGGGGCAGCACGGTGGCCGACAGGTCGATGGCAACCTGTGCCGCCGTCTTCTGGGTCAGCGCCGCGATGCCCTTGCCCTGAGCCAGGGCGTTGGACAGCATGGGCTTGCTGTAGGCTTCCCCGCCGTCGGCGGTAATCACCGTGATGGGCGTCGCCGGGGCCAGCTTGTGAAGCTCACGGGCCAGGGTGTAGCCGCCCAGCCCGCTGCCCACAATCACCACGCCCGCGTTCTGGTCTGCGTTCCGGGGGCTCACCACTCAATCCTCCATCGGCTCGAAATCGTCCTTGGACACGCCGCATTCCGGGCAGGTCCAATCGGCCGGGATCGCTTCGAACGGGGTGCCGGGCGCGATGTCGTGCTCCGGCATGCCCAGGGCGGGGTCGTAGACATAGTTGCAGACGACGCAGACATACTTTTTCATGACGGTGGTCCTCCGGTTCGGTAGCAATCAGGCGCCCGTGTGGGCGGTCAGCGTATCGCGGTAATGGTTGGCGTGCTTTTCCTCGACCTTGGCCAGGGCGGCAAAGCGCTTGGCGGCGGTGGCGAGGGTCTTGGCGAAGCGCTCGGCATGTTCCTGGGATTCGGCGATCTGCTCGTCGAGTTCGCGGACGGCGGCCGTATGGCCTTCCTGCTCGGCGAGGTGACGGAATTTCGGGTACATTTCGGTGTACTCGTAGGTTTCACCGTCGATCGCCAACTGAAGCATCCGCTCCACGGTCAGTTCAGCCTTGGGATAGAGCAGATCGAGATGGCCGAAGGCGTGCGCGGTTTCCTGCTCGGCGGTGCGCTCGAAGACCTCGGCGACCTCGACGGCCCCCAGTTCCCGGGCACGGCGGGCGAAGAACAGATATTTGCGGTTGGCCATCGACTCGCCGGCAAAGGCGGCCTCGAGGTTCTGGATGGTCGGGGAAGCGGGGTCGAAACTCATGGGGCAACTCTCCGTCTCGTTCGATGGAGAGACCCTATCCGCCCGATGTCATCGAGGGAAACGAGTTGTTATGGCTTCTGTGATCGACTCAGGCGATTAGAGCGTTTTCCGACCAAGTCGAAAAACGCTCTAATTTTTCAGCCCTCGCCGGGCGCGCTCCGCGCTTGGCCGCCGCCTCAACGGCGGCTGGAGCGTTTTCCGACCAAGTCGGATACCGCTCTAACTTTTTATCAGCC
>Ga0209515_10002491_pt1 | contig 28183 bp, 23 predicted proteins | sample Subgroupgradi54m_FD_187454 | JGI IMG/M metagenome (GOLD analysis project Ga0209515, IMG submission 187454) | Subsurface groundwater microbial communities from S. Glens Falls, New York, USA - GMW60B uncontaminated upgradient, 5.4 m (SPAdes)... ... | reverse complement strand
CCGTGGCCATCGCCAGCGGCCCGGTGGGCAGGAAGGCGGCCAGTACGATCGCGAGCGGCATGCCCGGAATGACCAGGAAGACGTTGGTCAGCAGGGTGAGAACCTCGTCGGTGAGACCGCGCAGGTAGCCCGCGGTCACGCCCACGAGCGCGCTCACGAAGAGGGTGACGAAGCCGACGCTGAAGCCGACCGAGAGCGTCGAGCGTGCGCCCACGATCGTCTGCGCGAGCACGTCCTGCCCGAGGCCGGTGGTGCCGAATGGATGCGCCCACGAGGGCGGCTCGTGCGCACCCGCCACTGCCGCCCGCGCGTCACCGACCAGCCAGGGGCCCACGAGCGCGAGCAGCGCGAACCCGCCCAGGAGCGCCAGCCCGAGGTTGGCCTTGCGATGGTGCAGCAGCAGCCGCATCAGCTCCTCCTCACCGACGGATCGAGCCAGAAGTGCACCAGGTCGATCATCAAATTTGCGCCGAGCACCGCGAGGGTGATGCCGAGGAAGATGCCTTGCATGAGCGGGTAATCCTGGCTGCGCACCGCCTGCAGCAGCAGGTAGCCCTGGCCGGGGTACCCGAAGACCATCTCGGTCAGCAGCGCGCCGCCCAGCACGAAGCCGAGCGCCATGCCGAGCTGGGTCAGGTTGGGCAAGATCGCGCTGCGGGCGGCGTAGCGGAGCATGACCCGGGCGGGCGAGAGCCCCTTGGCGAGTGCGAAGGTGACGTGGTCGGCGCCCAGCACCGCGACCATCGAGCTGCGCATGCCCAGCGTCCAGCCGCCGATGGTGGCGACGATCAGCGTGAACGAGGGCAGCGCCGCGTGGCGCAGCACGTCGGCGACGAACGCGAGCGACCAGGCGGGCGTGAGCGTGTCGCTGTAGGCATGGCCGAGCGGGAACCAGGACAGCTGGAAGCCGAACAGGTAGAGCAGCAGCATGGCCAGCCAGAAGTAGGGAAAGGCGCCCAGGAAGGACAGCGCGGGTACCAGCCACGCGTCGAGCCGTCCGTCGTCGCGCCAGGCGACGACCACGCCGAGGAGGGTTCCGAGGGCGAAGCTCAGCAGCACCGAGGTGCCCGCGAGGACGAGCGTCCAGAACATGCCCGTGGCCATGACCTCGGTGACTGGCGCGGGGAAGTACGTCAGCGAGACGCCCAGCTGGCCGCGCGCCACGTGGCCCAGGTAGCTCAGGTACTGCGCGCCGAGCGGCGCGTCGGTGAGCCCGAAGGTCCGGCGCAGCGCGGCGAGCGCCTCGGGCTCGAGCTGGCCCTGGTAGCTGGCGAACATGCGCGACACCGGATCGCCGGGCATCAGCCGGGGCAGGAAGAAGTTCACCGTGAGTGCCGCCCACGCCGCGACCAGGTAGAGCAGGAGCCGGCGCGCCAGCGTGCGCATCAGGGTGCCTCGTTCGGGCGAGGCGTGAGCGCCGCGAGCACCAGCATGTACTCGGCCTGGTAGCTCGCGTGCGGGTTGGGCGAGAGCACCGCGAACGGGTGCTCTGGGCCGGGAAAACCAGCGAATCGCCGGGTGTTGTACACGCCCCACGCCGGGCCGGGGAAGAGCGGGATGGCCGGCGCGCTCGCCGAGAAGACCGCCTCGAGGCGGTGCATGAGCGCGAGCTGCTCGGCGGGCTCGCCTTCGGCCTCGAAACGCGCGAGCAGCTCGTCGGCCTCGGTCGACGCGAAGCGCTGCCAGTTCACGCCGCTCTTCGTACCGGGGGGCGCGACCGTCGAGCTGGCCATGAGGTCGCGGTAGAAGAGGTAGGGCGTGGCGCCGTCGGAGGACCAGCCGATGGACAGGTCGAAGTCGCCGGTCTGCAGCCGATCGAACCAGGCGCCGAAGTCGAGTGGCTTGACGCTGGCATCGATGCCGACGGCGCGCAGGTCGTTGGCGACGAGCTGGCACGCACGCACCCAGTCCGACCAGCCGCTCACGACGTTGATCTGGTACCGCAGCGGCCGGCCATCGCGGGTGCGGCGCAGGCCGCCCTCCCCGCGGGCGTAGCCCGCCGCGTCGAGGAGCGCGCCCGCGTGCGCGACGTCGTGCCGCACCCAGTCGCCCGCGGCCACGACCTGGGGATCACGCCACGACGCGTAGGCATCGCTCAGCCCGGTGGCGTCGGAGGGCCGGGTGTAGCCGTACATCGCGACCTGGGTGAGGTGGTCGCGGTCGATGGCCATGCTGAGGGCCTTGCGCACACGCACGTCGTCGAAGGGCGCGCGGCGCGTGTTGGCGTAGAGCAGCACGGTCGCGCCGGTGGCTGGATACCAGTAGCCGTGGTGCGGAGGATCGCGGGCGACGAACAGGCGCTGCACGTCGGGCACGAAGTTGCCCGCCCAGTCGAGCTCGTCGCGCAGCAGCGCGAGCATGGCCTGCTCGTTGCTCGACAGCGCGGGGAAGCGCAGCCGCTCGACCGCGAAGCGCCGCGGCTGCCAGTAGTGTGGGTTGCGGGCGAGCTCGAAGATCTGGTTCTGGAAGACGGTCACCTCGGTGTACGGGCCGGTGCCCACCGGGCTCGGGTTGGCGAAGCCGACCGGATCGGCGACCTTCGCCCACACGTGCTCGGGCACGATCGGGAACTGGGCGAGGTTGGCGAAGCCGGGCACGAACGGGCGCGCCAGCTCGAAGCTGACCTCGCCGTCGCTGGAGGCGCGCACGTCAGCGAGGAACTTCCACACCCCGCCACCGTCGAACTCGGGGTGCGCGCGCACCAGCTGGAAGGTGAACACGACGTCGCGGGCGGAGAACGGCACGCCATCCGACCAGGTCACGCCCGGGCGCAGGCGGAAGCGCAGCTCGCGCCGGTCCGGGCTCCACTCGTACGACGTGGCCAGCCAGGGCTCATAGGTCGCGGTGGCGGTGCTGTACAGGTAGAGCGACTCGTGAATCGGACCGATGGTGGGCCAGCGGTACTTACCGGTCATGAAGGGGTTGAAGTTGCGCACCCAGGCGGCCTGCTGCTCGACCGAGATGCGCAGGATGCCAGCCTGATCGGGCCGGCCGGAGGCGCCGGCGCTGCCCTCGACGGTCGGCTTGCACGCGATCACGAGTGCCAGCAAGAGCACGGAGCTGCGGAAGTCCATGGTTCGACCTGCCCGTCTCGCTTCTGCTGCGGCGCGGCGCCGATGGTCCGCACGCGACCGCATGGTTATCCGAGCGTCCACCCGATCCGGCCATGTTTGTTGCCGCCGGCAACAAACATGAAGAACCGTTAACGCTTTCGGCGCCTCCCTGTCAAGCCCGGCGTGTCTCGCGGAACCATGGTCGCCATGACGCGAGGTCGGCGCGGCGGCGGCGAGCGCGGAGGGGTCAGCTGGCGCGGGCGCGTTCGGCCGCGGCGAACAGCGTGTCGTGGTCGAGCGCCTGGCGGATCACCAGCGTGGCGGCGCCGAGGGCGAGGCCGCGCCGTCCCAGCTGCGTGGCCACGATGCGCGTGCTCGCAAAGGTGACGGGGAGGATGCGTCGCTGCACCTCGCGGCGCAGCGGCTCGAGCACGAGCTCGCCGGCAGCGGACAGCTCGCCGCCGAGCACCACCACGCCGGGGTCGTTCAGGTTGATGAGCCCGCCGATGACGACGCCGAGGTGGGTGCCGGCCTCGGCGAGCAGGGCGCAGGCCGCCCGGTCGCCCGCGCGAGCCAGCGCGATGAGCGCGGAGAGCGTGCGCGGCTCGGCGGAGTGCTCGGGCGCGGGGCCGGTGCGAGACAGGCGCGCCAGCAGCTCTTCGGCGCCCACGTAGGTGGTGACACAGCCTCGATTGCCGCAAACGCAGAGCGGGCCGGCCGGGTCGATGGGCGTGTGCCCGAGCTCGCCCGCAGTGCCGGACGCGCCCCGGTGCAGCCGGCCGTCGATGATGAAGCCGCATCCCACCCCGGCGCCGACCTTGACGTAGGCGAGATGCTCGCCACCGGCGCCCCAGAAGCGCTCGGCGAGCGCGCCCAGGTTGGCGTCGTTGTCGATGGCGACGGGCAGCTTGTGCTTGCGCCGCAGCTCGTCGTCGAGGTTGACCTCGCTCCAGGCGGGGAAGATGAGCGGCAGGAGACGTCCCGGGCGATCGGGCTGGAGCGGGCTGGGCACCGCGACGCCCAGCCCGAGCAAGCGCCGCCGGGACACCCGCGCCTCGGCGAGCACAGCATCGATCGAATGGTCGACGAGCGCGAGCGCACCGGTCGGATCGCGTCGCACAGGGTGGTCCGCCTCGCGGAAGGCCAGCGTGCGGCCGCGCAGGTCACTCAGCAGCACCGCGACGTGGCGCGCGCCCAGCTCCACGCCCAGGGAGGCGAACGCGTCGGGAGCGAGCTCGAGCGGCACCGCGCGACGTCCGGTGTGCATGGGCCGGGGGCCGATCGTGGCGATGAGGCCGACCTCCTCGAGCTCCTGCACGATGCCCGAGATGGTCGAGCGGCTCATGCCCGTGCGCCGGGCCAGCTCCGCCGCGGAGATCGAGTGCTCGTCGAAGACCATGCGCAGGACCAGGCTGCGGTTGTGTGACCGCATGCCGGAGCGGTCGACGGCGGGCTTGGCGCGGGCGGTCACCTGCGTCGCGCCTCGGCGGTCGGGGGCCGCGCCTTGGCGGTCGGGGGCCGCGCCTCGGCGGTTTTGTTCGTGCGGCGAACACAACTCTTGAAGCGCATGAGAACCTCAGAGTAAATGAACATGGCCGTCGAGTGGAAGCCTCGTGAGCTCGCCTGCCCCCGACCAGGAGAGGAACCCATGACCCGCTTCCCGAGCGATTTCCTCTGGGGTGTTGCCACCTCCGCGTACCAGATCGAGGGCGCCACCGCCGCCGACGGCCGGGGCGAATCGATCTGGGACCGCTTCTGCACCCGCCCGGGGGCCATCGCCGACGCCAGCGACGGCCGCGTGGCCTGCGACCACTACCACCTCTGGCGCCAGGATCTCGAGCTCATGGCATGGCTGGGCGTGAGCGCCTATCGCTTCTCCGTGGCATGGCCGCGCGTGCTCCCCGAAGGCCGCGGCTCGGTGAACGGCCGCGGCCTGGATTTCTACGATCGCCTCGTCGATGGGCTACTCGAGCACGGTATCGCACCGGTGGCCACGCTCTACCACTGGGATCTACCCCAGCCCCTCGAGGACGAAGGCGGCTGGGAGGTGCGCAGCACCGCCGAGGCGTTCGTCGTCTATGCCGAAGCGGTCGCGCGGCGCCTCGGCGATCGCGTCGGTCACTACGTCACGCACAACGAGCCCTGGTGCACCAGCACGCTCGGCTACGCGCGCGGGGAACACGCGCCGGGCAAGCAGGACCTCGGCGCGGCGCTCGCCGTGGCGCACCACCTGCTGCTCTCGCACGGCTGGGCCGTGCCGGCGGTGCGCGCGCACGCCCCCGGGGCAGAAGTCGGCATCACCCTCAACCTCATGCCCGCGACACCGGCGAGCGACGCCGACGCGGATCGCGTGGCCTGCCGCGAGTTCGATGGCGGCTTCAACCGCTGGTACCTGGACCCGCTGCATGGTCGTGGCTACCCGGCCGACATGCTCGCGCTGCACGGGCGCGCCGGCCGCTGGCGTAGCGACGCTTCGTCGTTCCTGCGCGACGCCGATCTCGACGCCATCGCGGTCCCCACGAGCTTCCTCGGCATCAACTACTACACCCGCGCCATCGTCGGCGCGATCCCACCGCCACCGACGGGAGCGCTGACCGACTGCGGCTGGGAGGTCTACCCCGAGGGGCTGGCGCCGCTCCTGCACCGGGTCCACGCCGAGTACGGCCCGCGCCGCATCTACATCACCGAGAACGGCGCTGCTTACGCCACTGCGCCGGACGAGCACGGCCGCGTGCACGACGCCGCGCGCGTGGCCTACCTGCGCGCGCACGTGCTCGCGCTCGCCGACGCGCTGGCCCAGGGCGTGCCCGTGGCGGGCTACTTCGCCTGGTCGCTGCTCGACAACTTCGAGTGGGCCGAGGGCTATCGCAAGCGATTCGGCCTCTACTGGGTCGACTACGCGTCGCAGCGGCGCATCGCCAAGGATTCGGCGATCTGGTACCGGTCGCTGGTTACGAGCGGCGTCGTGCCCGCTTGATCGCCTCGAGTCACGGGCTGGGGAGTGGCGTCGGGTCGATCGCGAGGTCGTCGAGCCACAGGCGCATCGGCTGGCCGGCGTTGCGGATCCTCGTGGCGCTCTTGCTTCTGGCCTGCGGATCGACGCCGTCGGTCGATACTGGCCCGTGCGATGGGAGCTGCCTCGTGCCGGTCGATGCAAGGGTGATCGATTCGTCGATCGCCGATTCCGGGAGCGATCCGTTTGCGGCCACGGTACTGCCGACGAGCGAGGGCACCCTGCTCAGGTTGGCGTTCCAGAGCACCGTGTTCGAGGTCGATCGCGACGACGCCGGTCGCATCGTCACCTTCAGCCTCGGCGGACTGAACGTTCTGGTCTCGAACGGCACGAACTTCGGCTCGGTCTTCTGGCCTTCGCCGCAGAGCGCGTGGCCGAGCGCGTGGCCGCCACCTCCGGAGTTCGACACCACGCAGTACAGCGGAGGCATCGAAGGCAACGCGATCGTGCTCCACGGCACCGCAGCGTCGAGCGCCTTCCGGATGCTGCGGGCGACCAAGCGCTTCACGGCCAACGCCGAGCACCAGGTGATCACCATCGAGTACACCTTGCACAACGATGGCGTGAGCACGGTCATGGTCGCCCCTTGGGAGATCACCCGGGTCTATCCGGGCGGTCTCACGTTCTTCCCGGACAGCGGCGCATCGTTGATTGCGTTCAGCAATCCTGCCATCCCGTTCACCAGGGCAGAGAGCGCGCGCTGGTTCGAGTACCGAGCCGCAGCGATCACTGCCAGCAGCAAGTCCGGCGCCGATGCGACCGAGGGCTGGGCGGCGCACGTCGACTGCCACTCCACGCTGGAGCGCACCTGCAGTGGACCGAGCCTGGTGCTCATCAAGTCCTTCTCCGACGTCGCCCGCGCGGACTTCGCGCCGGGCGAAGCCGAGGTCGAGCTCTACGCCGATGGCGCGCACGGCTACGTGGAGCTCGAAGACCAGGGCTCGTACGCCGCGATCCCTGCCGGAGGCGAGCGAACCTGGGTCATGCACTGGTATCTGCGCGAGCTTCCGTCGCTCACCACGCTGAACGGAAATCCGGCGCTGCTCGACTTCGTGCGCAGCCAGCTCTGACTACTTCTTGGTCTCGACGATGAGCCGCTCGAAGTCCTCGCCGACCGAGCGCGCCAAAGTCTCGTTGCGCTCCGCGCCGGCGTCCTTGCCAGAAGGCGATCGGGGCTTCATCGGCAACAGCCCTGTAGCGACGAGGTCGAGCCGCTACTGCAGCCTGAGGATGGTGAACGAGCTGGGCGGGAACGCGTACGAGAAGGTGCCTCCGTTCGCGGCAAAGCTGGCCGAGTTGTGCTGCGGTGTGACGAGGTCGTCGTTGCTCGCCACGTTCTCGTCGCCGCGGTTGCCGCTGAGCTGACTGACCTGCATCGTCGTCGTGGTGGGGGTGTAGCCGACGAGAGAGATCGTCGGTGTCTGGACCGATGCGCTCAGGTTGACGACCTCCAGCGTCATCATCGGCCCGTTCATCCTTGCCGTGACCGTGAGGTCCGGATTGGTGCTCGTCGAGCTGACCACCAGCGGCATGGGGTTGTCCGCGATCATCTGGGTGACGTAGGCCGGCGGTTGCAGCCAGCTGCGCTGGGTGTCGAAGAAGACCAGTCCCTGGTTCCAGCCATTATCGTTCTGTCCATCGGGCTGCAAGGCATTGGCAGAGGTCACGACCTTGATCCGACTGCCGTGCTGCTGGAGCAATCCGATGGCCCTTGCATTGCCGAGCGCGCGTTCGAGGTTGTGTTGATTCGCGTTCAGCTCGTAGATGTTCAGCGCGTAGTTGACGCCTGGGTTGTACCGATGCACCCAGAAGTCGAAGCTGCAGATCGCGTCGATTTCCTCGGGGACCTGTTCGGGATTATCGGTCCACATGTGCAGATCTATGGCGAGGTGCCCATGGTTCGCGGCGGCGAAGTCCAGGATCGTCTGATACGGCGCCAGCGTCGTGAGCCCCGACTCGGAGCCGGTGACGTGATCAGGGTCGGCGATCACATCATGGTAAGACATGTCGCCAATCGTCAGGACCATCGAAGGGTCCTTTGCCCAGATGGCGGCGGCGAGGTCATTGAACTTCATCGCGAACGAAGCATCGATGAGCTGCTCGTTGCCCAGCTCGATCTGGTGAATGTCAAAGGGCGCGGGGTGTCCATCGGCCGCACGCCGAGCTCCCCAGCTCGTGCTGACAGGACCATTCACGTAGTCGACGAAATCGGCCATGTCCGCGGGCGCCTCGTCGATGTTCAGGGTGGGAATGCCCAGCACGCCCAACGATTCTGCGAGGCTGAGAAACTCGAAGATGCCCCAGCCGTTGCTGTCATGGTGGTACCAAAAACCGTCCAGCACCGGGCGGAGCTCGCGCGCGCCGACCATGTTCTTCCAGCGGTAGCCATTGACGAGGATCGCCGCGCCACCGAAGCGCAGGACGGTGTTGTGCTGAGCGGTCAGAGCGTCCGCGACATCCTTGCGGACGGGCAGATCGTCATAGCGACCCCACGGGCCCGGCTCCAGGTAGACGTACCCGATGTCCACCGCCCCGGGAGACTTCAGCTTGAGCGAGATCCGCCCGAAGGCATCGTCGGTGCTCGGCGTGAACGAGAAGTCGTAGCGCTGCCAGGTGCTCTGGTTCACCGTGACCGAGGTCTCGGCGTAGATCGCCCCGGCGCTACTCTCCGCGGCGATGTACACGGGATTCGAGCCGGAGCCACGCAGGTACGCATAACCGTCGTAGGACTTGCCAGCGCTGAAGTGGATTCCCCACCGGTTCAGGCCGCGATTCTCCACGCCGACCGCTCCCGTGCCGCTGGTGAAGGTGATGCTCTGGTACTGCGCGCCCTGGAATGGATGGTCAGTCCGCAGCGCGAATGAACTGATCGCCGTTCCGGTCTTCACGCCACGCCACATTTCGCTGACACCGGTCTCGACCGCGGGTTCCTGAAAGCTCTCACCGAAGATCATCTGGCTATAGATACCGCCGTAGATCTCGTGATTGACGTCTTCCATGCCGGAACCGGTCATCCATTGGCTGAGACTGGCTTGCGCATTGATGGCGTTCACGGTGATCGAATTTCTGACCGGAACGACCGACCAGCTCTGGTCCCGCTTGCCCAGATCGTCGAAGACCTGGGCCCGGGACTCGCGGCCCGTCCGGGCGCCGACGATGGAAAGCAGCCCGCCGGGGCGCCGCTGGTTCGACAGCTGGTAATACCCCGAGGGTTGCGCCTGGATGGCCCACGCCTGGTCGGACGCATTGACGTTGTCGAAGACCATCGCGATGGTGCCATTCGTCGTGCGTCCCCCGGTCAGCGACAGCAACCTGCCACTCTTGAGATTGACCAGGTGATAGTAGCCGCCCCCGATATCGACGACATGCCAGTACTGATCGGGCTGGTTGACGAAGGGGTAGATATCCACCTCGTTGTTATTGCTCGTTCCGCCCTGGTAAACCGAGAGCGCCGTGCCGCTGTTCTTGTTGATGACCATGTAGCTCACGGCGGAGTCGAACGTCTGCACCGGCACGATGATCCAGTCCTGATCCACCGTCGCGAGATCGTCCGCGATCCGGGCAGGGGTATCGTTCGCCGTACCGGCGTCGACAAGCGACAAGGCCGCGCCCGTGCGCGCACTGCTGGTGATCTTCACCGCGCCCGGATGGCCTGGAGCGATGCTCCAGTCCTGATCGGGCGTGTCACCCAGGTACTGCCACAGGTGCACGATCGTGCCCTGAGACGAGCCACCTTGGTGGTCGGTCGAGAGTGCGCGGCCGCTCCGCTTGTTGATGAGCTTCTTGAAGCCTTGCAGGGAGTCTTGAATCGACCACAGTTGATCGTCGGCGTTCATGTCGTCGCGAATGACGATGTTGTCGCCATTGGCCGTCCCGCCGCCGTGGACCGAGAGCAGCCGGCCACTGCTCTTGTTGACGATCTTGTAATAGATGGCGGGGTTGTAGCTCGCGACGTCCGCCGCAGCGGTGGGGGCGCTGTGAGCCGCAGGGTCAGCGAGGGCGCCGCCGTCGGCGAGGCCACCATCGGTCGCGGCCGCATCGAGGTCGACACCAGCGTCGATGCTGTCGCCGGCATCGACGTCGGTCGAGAGGCCATGTCCTGCGCTACAGCCGATCGAGACCATCGTGACCACAACGGCCGTCGCCAGGAGGGACACGGCCCTGCGGGCGCTGTTCCAGAGGTGCAGAGGAAACATGACTACGGCTGGCTTCGTGCGGTGATGTTGTCGAACCTGGCCGCCGAGTTGTAGGTACGCAGGCCGATGGCGCCGCTGACGTGGCTGCTGTCGGTGAAGGAGATCTTGGGCGTGTTCATGTCGGTCACGTAGACCTGGATGAGCGTGCCCACGGCGACGACCTTCATGTGGTACCAGGTGCTGGCGGCGATGGTCATGGGGCTGGTGGCCAGCGGCGCCCAGTTTCCGTTCATCTTGCCGAGCGAGACGCCGCCCGCACCGAGGCCGGCGTAGTAGCCCGCGAGAGCGTCCGCACCGACCGCGAAGTTACTGCCGCGGAAGATCAGCCCGGCATCGCCGCCGCTGATCATCACGTCGGCTTCGAGCAGCAGATCGCTGTAATTCGTGCCGTTGGCGATGGACTTGTGCCCCGGGCCGGCGTCGACGCCGTAGCTGCCATTGCTGACCAGCCAGGCCCCTCCATACGTGGTCCATGGACTGTCGAAGCCGTCGCCGAAGGCGGCGCCGGGCGGGCCGGTCACGGTCACGCTCAGGCTGGCGGTGTGCGTGGCTCCGGCGCCGGTCGCCGTCAGGGTCACGGTGTACGTGCCGGGCACCGTGCTCGCGGCGGTCGCGACGGTCACGGTGGCGCTCGTGCCGGTGGTGATCGAAGTGGAGCTGAACGACACGATGGCCCCGCTCGGTGCGCCCGTCGCCGACAGGCTCACGGTCTGCGGGTTGCCCCTGGTCACGCCGGTGCTCAGGGTCGTGGTGGCGGAGACGCCCTGCGCGACCGTCAGCGTGGCCGGGCTCAGGCCCGTCGAGAAGTCGTCGCCGGGCGCGATCGAGGTCCACACGTCGGTGATCGGGGCCGCGGCGGTACCGAGCGCGGTCAAGCCGTACATGCTCTCGATGGTATGGAGGATGCTGTAGTGGTTGACGCTCTCGCCGTAGTTTCCTGGCAGCACCTTCGCGCCCACGAACACCGTGACGATCTGGTTGCTGGCAGAGTTGTCGTCCTCGTCCCAGGTGAGAATCAAGAGGCTGTTGTGCGTCTTGGCCCATTGCGCATATGCGTTGATGTGGCTCTGCAGCCACCCATCGCCGGTCCCGATCGAGCAGTCGTGCATGTCGTTGCACAGGTTCGGGACCACGAAGGAGACCGTGGGCAACGCGGCGAAGTCGCTGTTCGGAAAGGCGCTGAAGGGCAGCTCGCGGTTGTGCGGAAAGTTGGTGAAGTTGGTCCACGGCGCATGCTTGCGTGCGTACTTTGCGGATGTACAGCCGGTGAAGCCCACCGACGGCAGATCCTCCGAATAGGCGGCGATCGTGAAGCCGGCGTCGAGGAGCTGGCGGCCGAGGTTGGGCTGGTTGAAGCTCAGCGGGCAGTTGTCATTGTTGACGCCCTGCGTGCTGCCCGAGAAGAGCGCGATGTAGTTGGGCTCGCTCGGGTGCGTGACCGCATGCGAGTTGGTGAAGCTCGCACCCTGTGCCATGAGCGAATTGATGTAGGGCGCCGATGAGCTGTTCTTGATCTGCGAGTAGGCCTTGTTTTCCATCACCACGACGACGACATGATCGAACGCCGGCACCACCGTCGCCGCCGACAGGGCACTGGCGAGATCGGGATCGTCCTGGATCGCACAACCCTGCATGACGACCATTGCTGAAAGCACCAGACCTAGATTCACAGCTCGCATGACTGCCTCTTCTCGGCGCCGATACGGGCGCGGTTGGGACGCTATGCCAGAGCGTCCATGGTTATCCGAGCGTCCACCCGACTTGGCCATCTTTGTTGCCGTGCGCAACCAACTTGAAGAGGCGTTAGCGCGTTCGCTGCCTCACTGTCAAGCCCGGCGTGTCTCGCGCAGGCGAGAGGTCGGCGCGGCCGCGGCGTAGCGCGGAGGGGCAGCTGCGTGCGGGTGTATTGGCCTCCGGCGAAGAGCGCGTCGTGGTGGAGCGTGAGGCGCACTTCGCCCGCTCACCCGCGCGAGACAGTGCGATGAGTGTGCCCGCGTCGGCTCGGCGGAGAGGCTCGGGTTCGGCGCTCGTGCGAGACAGGCGCGCCAGCAGCTCTTCGGCGGCTGCGCAATCGCATACAAGGGCGGTCGACGGCTCCCCTGGCGCGGGCGGTCACCTGCGCCGCGCTTCGGTGGTAGCGAGCCGCGCCTCGGAGTTATGTTCGCGAGGAGAACGCAACCTTCGAAGGCCCAAGGTCACCTGCGCCGTGCTTCGGTGGCCGGGAGCCGCATTTCACAAGTTATGCTCGCTAGGCGAGCACAACATTTGAAGCTCCTGAGGACCTCAGAGTAAATGAACATGGCCGTCGAGTCAGATCGCGAGCGCTCGCGTGCTGCCGGGTTCGGGGCTCACATCGTCAAGCGGTCAATCTCGAGCGGTGACCAACCTCATCAACGAGGTGCAGCATCACACCTGGGCGCATTGACCGATCGCGCCTCGCCCTCGCCTACATCAGGCGGCCAGCATCCACATAGGCAACCGTCAAACGGAAGCGACTGACCGAGTACACCACGACTCCGCTTTCGACCATCTCACGCAGCTCAGCTCGGCCCAGGAAGAGCTCCGAGCCAGTCGGGTCTTTCACCAACACCTTTCCCTGAGGGTCAAATCTGGCAGTTACGATCTTCCATGTCGGTTGGCTCATGACTCGGTATCCATAGCAAATCGGGCACCAGACCGGGGCTCATGATTCTGCCCAGCAAGACACAATAGACGAGCGCCGCGCACTTGATAGATTGAGTGTCCTCCAGGTGACGCATCTGGCGGCTCTGAAACGTCGTAGAAGCATTCGGAGTCGTGATCGGGAGCGTCGGCTTCACGCGCAGCTGCGAGCACGTCGTCGCCGAGCTCGATGCCGATGGTCAGTGCCTGGAACGCACCTTGGCGTCGGCGCGGGCGGCCATGCTGGTCAGGTGCCAACCGTCGGTGGAATAGAAGTTCTAGTTGACGATCTCGAGCTGGTCGACGACTTCCTTGACGCCGGGAGCGAGCCAGGCCTCGAGCTCGGCTTCGCGCTTCTCGTTCCAGGAGTGGACCTTGCCCTTGAGGACGACCTGTCCGTCGCGTGCTTCGACATCGATGTTCTTGGCGTCGGTCTCCGCGGTGCGCACGAGCGCCTGCTCGATGCGACGCTTGATGTCCTCGGCGCGCGTCTTGGGCTTGACCTCGATGTCGTTGATGACGCCGACGATACCGGCGACGTCGCGCACGCGCCGCTCGGCGGCCTCCTTCTGGTAGTACCACTCGACATCACCGGTGAGCGTCACCCAGCCGTCGTTCACGACCGCCTTCACGCTGTCGGGCACGTCGGGCGCGAGGTCCAGCGCCTGCTTCACCGATCGGCCGATGTCCTCGTCCGTGCGCACCGCTCCCGACGGTAGCTTGACCTCGAGCTCGTTCACGACCGCTCGCACGCCTGCGACCTTGAGCGCGATCTCCTCGGCATTCCATTTTTTCCAGTAGCTATCGACGAAGCCGACGAGTGTCACGACACCGTCCTTCACCGTCACGCCAATCTCGTTGGGTGCGATACGAGCGTCCCACTTGAACTGCTCGAGCACGTTTTTCTGGATCTGTTCGTCGGAATAACCCATCTCCCACCTCCGCCCTCGTAGCCAGCAATCTGCGGTGCCGGCCCGTCAGCGGCAATCGTTCGTCGAACGCATTCGCGTTCCACTGCGCGCGCGCGAGCGGTCTCGGCGAGCGCACGGTGCTAGAGCTGGTTCGGACTCGGAGGGCTCGGAGAGGAGGAGAGAGATGTCTATTCGATCATTGGGAGTGTTGCTGCTGTTGGTGGGCATCGCTGGCTGCAGGAAGGATCAGGAAGCGGCTCGTCCTGCCGACAAACCGACCACGACGGCACCGAGTGAGCCTCGGCAGGCTGATACCCAGCGTCCGGCGGCCAGCGCCGAGCCGGCCGCAGAGGCGCCGGTGGCCGTCCACGTTGCTGAGGTCGACTGCACGCCCGCGGGCGCGCGCGGCAAGGGCATCACCGTCAAGGCGCCGGAAGGAGCCACGTGCAAGGAAGTCGCCGAGGCGCTCGTCATCGCCACGCCCGAGGGCGGCGAGTTGGTGATCCATGAGACCGCCGCCGACATGGCGGCGCGCAAGAAGGCCATCGAGAGTGACACCAACAACAAGCTCAAGCGCTACACGACCGACACGCCCGAGACCATCGTGTACGAGATCGTCACGCCGTCGGGGACGAATGGCTACAACTTCGTCTCCACCAAGAAGGTGGGCGACAAGATCGTGACCTGCGAGGGCAAGAAAGAGGCCAGTTACACGCGTGAGCAAGTCGAGCAGCTGGTGATGGCCTGTCGGTCGCTCGAGAAGAAGTAGCAGACACGCCCACGGGCGCCGCACTCACATCGCGCCCAGATACTCATGCACGCCACGCGGTTCGTCACCTACTGGATGGTTCGCCAGGGTCGTCCTGCGAACCCAGCCGTCGCGGAGCAGGCACGTATTCGACGGCGGGCCTCCTGCGCATCGGCTGCGGGTAGAGGCTCATGAGCTGCAGGATGTCGGAGGGCATGGCTGTGGAGACGCGCAGCCCCAGTCGCTCTGCCTCCTCGGCGCTGATGGGGTAGTCGTGAGTCCAGGAGCCGGTGGCCAGGATCTCTCCCAGCTCCTTGGCCTTTTCGGTGGTCTGGCTACGCGTGAGCAAGGTGGCGCTGGCTTCGCGAAGCTGCTCGATCGCCTTCTCGGCGACGTCGGCGAGGATCAACGTCTGGTCGTCGATCTCTGCGGCGGGCTTGCGCTTGAGGACCTTGAGCAGCGAGACGGCCGGGAACTGACCGAGCTGCGGATCGATCGAGCCAAGCACAGCGTGGGATGACATGACGATCTCGTCCGCGGCCAGGGCGATGAGCGTGCCACCGGACATGGCGTAGTGGGGCACGAAGACCGTCACCTTGCCCTCGTGGTGCCGCAGCGCGCGCGCGATCTGCAGCGCGGCCAGCGCCAGCCCGCCCGGTGTGTGCAGGACCAGGTCGATGGGCATCTCGGGATCGGTCATCTCGAACGCTCGCAAGACCTCCTCCGAGTCGTTGATGTCGATGTACCGCATCACGGGAAAACCGAGCAAGCTCATGGTCTCCTGCCGGTGCACGAGCAAGATGACTCGCGATTGCCGGCGCCGCTCCACCCGCGCGAGCAGACGCTGGCGCGAGCTCTCGAGTAGCCGCTGCTTGAGGACCGGCTGGAGAGCCGAGAGCATGAAGAAGAACCAGATGAGATCTGAGGGGTTCATGCGCCTTTTCCTTCGCGTGGGGTCACCACCTCGATGGCCGTTGCGTCCACGCGTCCTCGACGGCGTATTCGTCCGGTTCCCGCCGCCGGCGGGGCAGGAGCAGGAACTGGTGGATCAGTATGCCGGCTGCGAAGCCACCCACGTGGGCCCACCAGGCGACGACCTGGACATCGTCGGGACCGAGACCGGCCAGCGCGCCGCTGTAGACCTGACTGAGGAACCAGAATCCCAGGTAGAACACGGCGGGCAGCTCGAAGAAGAACGGGAAGAACAAGATGGGCAGGAGCACGATGATCCGGGAGTGCGGAAACAGGAAGAAATAGGCGCCCAGCACCCCGGCGATCGCGCCTGACGCGCCAACGGTCGGAATGGTCGAATCGGAGTTGGTCAGCCAGTGCGTCACGCCCGCGGCCACCCCCGTGAGCAGATAGAAGACGATGAAACGCACCCGCCCCATCCGGTCCTCGACGTTGTCGCCGAAGATCCACAAGGTCCACATGTTGCCGAGCACATGGGCCCATCCGCCGTGGAGAAACATGCTGGTGACAAAGGGCCAGTAGTCGTCTGCCGGGAAGCCGACCCGCTCGGCCCAGGCCGGATAGGTGTAGCGGGCGGGCACCACGCCGAAGAGGAAGAACGTGTGCTCGAGATCTTGCGGGGGCATCGCCAGCTCGCCCAGGAAGATCAGCAAGTTGATCGTGATGAGCGACCAGGTGACGACCGGTACGGACCGACTGGGGATGGTGTCGCGGATCGGGATCATGCATGGCTCCCCGCGCAGTCGGTTACAGCCCAATCGGTGTCCGTCTTGAAGAGAGGAACCGCTCGTCGTCGGATGAATCTCGATCTTCCTCGCGAGCTCGTCAATCCAGCGACCCATCACAATGGCGGACGGTTGTCCAACGTCAACGATCGTCCGACCTGGAATGGCCCTTGCCGGGAGGGGAAGCGAGGCGCACTTCAGTGGCGGGCTCGATTCGACCCTGGAGGGCGGCGATGCTTGGTAGACGATTCACCTTGTTCCGGATCTTCGGCATCGACATCGGCATCGACCTCAGCTGGCTGATCCTTTTCCTGCTGGTGACCTGGTCGCTGGCCTTCGGCATGTTCCCCTTCACGTTCGAAGGACTGGCAGTCCGGACCTACTGGTGGATGGGCATTGCCGGCGCGCTCGGACTGTTCGTCTCGATCCTGTTCCACGAGCTGTGCCACGCCCTCGTGGCCAAGCGAAACAGCCTGCGAATACGAGGTATCACGCTCTTCATCTTCGGCGGCGTGGCCGAGATGGCCGAGGAGCCTCAGCGCCCGGGCGTCGAGCTGAGGATGGCCATCGCCGGGCCGCTGGGGAGCGTCACGCTCGGCGCCTTGCTCTGGGGCCTGGCCCTCCTGGCGGCGTCGGAGGCCTGGCCGGTCCCGCTCCGAGGCGTCATCGGCTACCTGGCCGGGATCAACCTCATCGTCGCGGCCTTCAACATGCTACCCGCCTTCCCGCTCGACGGCGGCCGCGTCCTGCGCGCGGCGCTCTGGGCGTACAAGCGCGACCTCCGCTGGGCAACGCGCATCGCCTCCTTCCTCGGCTCGGCGTTCGGCCTGCTGCTCAGCACGCTCGGCGTGGTCCTGGTCCTGACTGGCGACTTCGTGGGCGGCATCTGGTACTTCATCATCGGCATGTTCCTGCACAACGCCTCGCAGGCCTCCTACCAGAGCGTGCTGCTACGACACCGCCTGAGCGGGGTGCCGATCACACGCTTCATGCGAACCGACGTGGTGACGGTTCCCCCCCATCTGACCCTGGCCGCGGCGGTCGAGGACTATTTCTATCGGCACGACCACAAGCTGTTCCCGGTGGTCGAGAACGGTCAGCTGGTCGGCTGCATCACGCCCCGGCAGGTACGCCAGGTGCCACGTGAGCAGTGGGCGTTGCGCCGCGTCGGCGACGTTGCTTCCGGCTGCTCACCCGACACCATGATCTCGACCGACGTCGACGTGGCCGACGCCCTCGCGGCGATGAATCGCGCGCAGGTGAGCCGGCTGATGGTCGTCCAGAACGGACAGTTGCTCGGCATCCTCACCCTGAAGGACCTGCTCAACTACCTGGCGGTCAGGATGGAGCTGGAAGGCGACGATGCCGAGGGGGTCGGGCTGCGCCCCTCTTGGGGCGTGCCCCGTGACGACGCCCGCGCACGCCGGGGCACGTGATCGTGCCTGACCCGGGCGCCGCTGAGCTCCCCGACGAGCTGTGGAGCACGCCGCTGGTGGCGCGTCGTGAAGAGATGTTCCCCCGGCTGAGCGGAGCGCACCTCGAACGGCTCGTCCACATGGGTACCGAACGTCGGCTGGAAGCCGGTGAGGTCCTGTTCGAGGCCGGCCAGGCAGATCTACCCTTCTACGTAATCGTCGAGGGCGCCATCGAGGTCGTGCTCCCCGGCATGCCGAAGGAGCAGGTGCTCGCGGTCCACGAGGCCGGCGAGTTCATCGGCGACGTCGACATGCTCTCGGGACGGCCGGTGGTGGCCAGCGCGCGCGCCCGGGGCGGCACCCGCGTGATCGCCGTCGACCGCGGCCGTCTGCACTCGCTGGTGCAGACCGACCCCGAGCTTGGCGACGTCATCCTGCGCGCCTTCATCCTGCGGCGCATGGAGCTAGTCGCGCGCCGCCAGGGCAACCTGGTACTGGTCGGCTCACAGCACTCGGCGGAGACCCTGCGCCTGCAGGACTTCCTCACCCGCAACAACCGCCCTTATGGCTACCTCGACATCGATCTCGAGCCCGCGGTACAGAGCCTGCTCGATCGCCTGAACGTCGGTGTCGACGACGTGCCGCTGCTGCTGTGCAGCGGGCAGAGGGTGCTCAAGAAGCCGTCGATCGAGCAGGTGGCCGCCTGCTGCGGGCTCAACCGCCTGAACCACGAGGTGGTCCACGAGGTGGTCATCGTCGGGGCGGGTCCCGCCGGCCTGGCCGCCGCCGTGTACGCCGCCTCCGAGGGCCTCGACGTGGTCGTGCTCGAGGCCCATGCGCCTGGCGGGCAGGCCGGCACCAGCTCGAAGATCGAGAACTACCTCGGCTTTCCCACCGGCATCTCGGGACAATCCCTGGCCACTCGCGCCTTCGTGCAGGCCGAGAAGTTCGGCGCCCAGCTGAGCATCGCGCAGACGGCAAAACGGCTGGGATGCGAGCGCCGTCCCTTCCGGGTCGAGCTCGCGGCAGGGACGGTGGTCGAGTCGCGCACCATCGTGATCGCGAGCGGCGTGCGCTATCGCAAGCCGCAGATCGCCGGCCTGGAGCGCTTCGAGGGCTCGGGGGTCCACTTCGCGGCCACCCCGATCGAGGCCAACCTGTGCCGACGTGAGGAGGTCGTGATCGTCGGCGGCGGCAACTCTGCCGGCCAGGCCGCGGTGTTCCTCGCTCGCACGGTGGCGCGCGTCTACATGCTGGTCCGCGGCGCCGGGCTCGCCGACAGCATGTCGCGCTACCTGATCCGACGCATCGAGGAGACGCCGAACATCGAACTGCGCACCCACATGCAGATCGAAGCCATGGAAGGCGAGCGCCATCTCGAGCGGGTGATCTGCGTCAACACGCAGACGGGCGCCCGAACCTCGCTCCGGGCTCGCTACGTCTTCATCATGACCGGCGGTGACGCCAACACCGCCTGGATCGACGGTTGCGTCCTCCTCGACAGCCACGGTTTCGTCAAGACCAGTAGGGATCTCACCGACGATGATCTGCGGGCCGCAGGCTGGCCGCTCGCTCGCCCACCGCACCGGTTCGAGACCAGCACACCGCACGTCTTTGCCGTCGGTGACGTGCGCGTCGGCAGCGTCAAGCGCGTCGCCGCCGCGGTCGGCGAGGGCGCGGCCTGCGTGCAGCTGATCCACCAGGCGCTGGCCGAATAGCGCGACGACCCGGTGGCCATCACTCAGGCGAGGATGCCTGGCATCGCAAGCACAGCACACTGACTGTAGGCTCGCCGACTCGGCGCGCCAGCGACAACGGAGGGCACGAATACGTTGGACGGGTGATTGCGGATGCTCGCGCCCCATCCCAGATTGCTGGTGCTCTGTGGACCAAAGGCGTGTGGAGGTGTGTGATGGGTTATTCCGACGAAGTGATCCAGAGAAATGTACTCGAGCAGCTCAAGTGGGACGCTCGCGTTGCGCCCAACGAGATTGGTGTGACCGTGAAGGGCGGCGTGGTCACGCTGGTGGGCAGCATCGATAGTTACTGGAAGAAATGGAATGCCGAGGAGATCGCGCTCAAGGTCGCCGGAGTGAAGGCGGTGGCAAACGAGCTGGAGGTCAAGCTACCGTCGTCTGCCGAGCGCACCGATGCAGACATCGCACGTGCCATCGCGCTCACGCTCGAGTACGCGCCCGACGTCAGCAGCAGTGTGAAGGCGGTTGTCAACGATGGCTGGGTGACACTCACGGGCGAGGTGGACTGGAACTACCAGCGAGAGGCGGCGGAGCGGCGCGTGCGCGACGTCACCGGCGTCAAGGGCGTCATCAACAAGATCACGCTCAAGGCCACGCCCAGGCCGCAGGTCGAGGATATCAAGCATCGCATCGAGCAGGCGCTCCTGCGCACCGCGGAGACCGACGCCAAGAACATCCAGGTCATCACCGAGGACGGCCGCGTCATCCTGAAGGGCAAGGTCCACTCCTGGAACGAGAAGCAAGAGGCCAAGATCGAGGCCTGGCTGGCTCCTGGCGTGCGGGATGTCGTGGACGAGCTCCAGATCGTCAACTGACGCCAGGCGACGGGCCGAGGCCTACGGGAAGTGCTGCAGGCTGAGCCTGCGTAGCAGGCGGCGCGGCACGGGCGCGACACCCGCGCGATCGAAGATCTTCGCTCCGAATTTGCGCGCGAGGTCCTCGGCCGCCCGCAGGTGGAAATCGTCCTCGGCGGTGAAGCGCACCAGCACGGCGCCGCGCTCCAGCTCGTCGGCCAAGGCGGCGATGAGGGGATCTGGGCCAGCCGCCCCTTGCAGTGAACCGCCCAGGGCGCCGAGGAGCGCGCCCACCACGGCGCAGAAGGCGGCTGTGAACGCCTGCGAATTGTTGGCCCATCCGGCAGGCGCGACCACGAAGGCACCGATGAGGGCGCCGAGCACCGCGCCCAGCAGCCCACCCTCGAGCAGGCGCAAGGGCGCGCGCGTGGCCCGCAGCGGCAGCGTCTCGTCATCGAGCTTGCCGCTGTAGAAGTCGATCTCGCAGCGGTCACCCGCACGATCGAGCGCGCGGAGCGCGGCGATGGCGCGAATGGCCTGGTCGCGGTCGCCGAACAGCGCGTGGAAGGTGTTCTTCTTCATGGATCACTCCTTTCGCGACTCGCTGGCAATGTGCGCACGCTGGGCCGGGGCGCCAGATGCTCGAGAGCGGGCGCGAAATCGCCCAGTGTGGCAATCACGCGCGGCCGGCTCGCTTCGCCGCGTGCGTGCGCCCTGGCGTCGCTGCGCCTAATTACGGCGTTTGGACCATGTCCAACACATTCTCGACCCTGCACCGCGCTTGGCACATGGGTGGCAGCGAATCAGGAAGCACAACCAGGAGAACGCGGATGCCGACCTGCAACAACGAAGAAACCATCAAGAAGATGAACGAGCTCATCCAGCTCGACGCCGATGCCATCCTGCTCTACGACAAGGCGCTCGAGCACATCGACGACTCGCGGGTGAAGGACGACCTCGAGTCGTACAAGGCGGACCACGAGCGCCACGTCGGCGAGCTCACCAAGGTCGTCTTCGATCTCGGCGGCCCGGCTCCACCCGTCGATCGTGACCTGAAGGGCACAATCCTCATGGCGCTGACCGCGATGCGCAGCGAGACCGGCACAAAGGGCGCGCTCAAGGCCATGCGAAGCAACGAGAAGCTCACCAACAAGAGATACGACGAGGTGGCCGGGATGGAGCTGCCCGCACCCGCCGCGGCAGTGGTCGCGACCGGTCTGGCCGACGAACGTCGTCACCTGGCCGGGATCGAGGCGCACCTCGAGCGGCTCAAGAAGGAGAGCGGTACGACCGACGAGCAAGATACCGACACTGCCGAGGAAGTCGTCGTGGTCGAGGAAGAGGTCATCGTGACGGCGGTGCCACCGCCGAGCCCGCGCACCTGACTCTCCGTGATGCTCCTCTCCAATCCGCGTTCCCGTGATGCGGTACATCGACATCCACGACTCGGAGGAAGTCCTGCGAGCGTGCGAGATGGCCGATCCCGAGATGCCCATCGACCACGGGCAGCTGGACGCATGACCACCCCATTGCTGCCGAGGAAGGCGAGAAGCTCGGCTGCGCGTGTCTGTAGACGCCGTGGGCGGCGACCACAAGCACGGCACGCCCAGCGGCGCCGCGGATCAAGGGAGGACCACGAGCGACTCTCGCTCAGGTGGTCGGCAGGAGCTGGATCCTCGGCTCGCCGCTCATAGGTCTACGTCCAATACTGCGCGTCCCAGGCTGCTGAGACCTTTGGTCTTGAGGTACGCGGCGTGCAGTTGGCGGACGAGTCTGAGTTCCACGCGCTACGTTGGCCGTGCATCGCCCATGTGATGGATGATGAAGGGCCGTCCCCACGCAACCTAAAGACCCTATCGTCTGGACGGTTCGTCGTCATCGAAAGGGTAGGAAGCGAGGCGGCCGGCGAGATCTTCGGGTCGATCGCTTCATGAAGACTGCCTCGGGCGTAGTGCTCCTTGTTGACGAGAAGCCATAGTTTGTTAAATGACTCCTCCGCTATGTCGCCTCCGCAACTCCGACGGGCGCTCAAGCTGTGCCAGAAGATCGACGCCCAGCTCGAGGCCGAAGCCGTGCGCATGGGCACCACCTGGCGCTTCAGGGCCGGGTGACCTGGTCGCTACTCCCATCCGTACGCGCAAGATCCGGGTGATCGCGATGCGCGAGCCGAGGGCGGAACAATGTGCTGGCCGGGACCACTCTCCATGCCTCGTCGTCGCCGACGCGCCAGAATAGCTGCAGCGCAATTTGGTTGCGAGGGCCCTGGAAGTACTCGACCACGACGTCGTGGAGGCCCTCACCGAGATGAGCGGTAGCGGACACGCGGATGGGCGGATGAATGCCATCGTTTTCGATGACCAGGTGACCGTCGATCCACAGGCGAGTGCCATCGTCGCTGATCAGGGCGAAGCCATAGTCCCCTTCGGCAGGCACCTCGAGGTCTCCGGTGAAACGGATGCCGAACCACTCGAGCAGCGCTTCGTCCCCGCCGAGCGCTGGGAAGCCCTCCTCGAACGAGCGCGGCGCGACGTCGAGGTTGGCCACCACCACGGTCGCGAAAGCTGACCCGAGGGTGGTCCAGTCGGGTAGACCCTTGGTTTCGGGGCTCAGCTTGAACACGTGGCCGAGGAGACCGTGCCGATCCTGGCTTGCCTGCAGCAGACCGCCGTCGTTCTTGACTACCCGGAACCCGTTCGCCGGCTGCTTCTGGCCACCGACGTGCACCGCGACCATCGCGCCCGGCCTGGCCGTTGCGGGCACACGAAACGTGCATCTGTCATCGGTGGATGCGGCGCAGGGCTGCGACTTGCCGTCCACGACCACGACCACATCGTCCTTACCAAATGGGCCCTCTAGCTCGATGTCGCTGCCGGGCGCGCCCACGCTCGGCACGAAGCCCCACGTTGTCGGCGGTGGGCGCGACGGCGGCACCAGGCCGTCGTGAGACGAGGGCTGCACGCTCGTGCCGTGATCGCTCGAGCGGGTCATCAGCACGGCGGCCGCGAGGCCGAGCACCAAGGTGGCGATGGCGACGGCGCGCCCGGTGATGCGCGTTCCGACCAGAGACCCGGCTGGAATGTCGAGCGCCCGCGCCACCTCGGTGGCGCGGGCGAAGCGCGCACGCGGCTCGCGCTCGAGACAGCGCAGAATGGTCGCTTCCCAGACGTCAGGAAGGTCGTGGGCATAGACGCGCGGGGATGGCGCCGGCTCCTCGACTCGCGGCGTCGCCGTCGTGAGCACAGACGTGTCCACGAATGGCCGGCGGCCCGTGACCATCTCGAACATCACCACCCCGAGCGCGTAGATATCCGCGGCACCGGTGACTGGATGCACGCGCGACACCTGCTCGGGCGCCATGTACGCTGGCGTGCCGACCAACTCCATGGTCATGGAGCCGTCGTCGTCGCGATCGGCGCCGGCCTCGGCAAGGCCGAAGTCGGTCACCACCGCCCGCATAGCTGGTCCGCGCGGTCCTCCGGGCAGAAGGATCACGTTCTGGGGCTTGAAGTCTCGGTGCACCACATCTGCCGCATGGGCGGCGTCGAGAGCGCGAGCGAGCTGCACCACCAGAGGTGCCGCCTGCTCGGGACGAAGCGGTCCCACTCGCCGAAGGTACGTGTCCAAGGTCTCGCCCACGAGCAGATCCATGGTGATGAACGCGACCTCGCGCTGATCGTCCAACACATGGAAGCCCATGTCGTAGAGGCGTACGACGTTCACATGGCTGACCCGCCGGGCGGCGAGGACCTCGCCCTTCAAGCGCTGGATACTGGCCGGATCGCCGACCCGCTCGGGACGGATAGTCTTGAGCGCGAGGCGTAGATCGAGCTCCAGATCCTCGGCCTCGTAGACCTCGCCCATGCCGCCGCGAGCCACGAAGCGAATCACCTGATAGCGCGCTCCGATGAGCTCGCCAGGCTCGAACAGAGTCGCGCTGGACGCAAGAGCAGTGGAGGGCGGAGTCCCGGCCGACGAAAACGAGGCGTCATGAGTATCCCCGGCATCTGCCATCGCGCGCACGATAGCACCGCACTCGAGAGCCGCCACCCGCATACCGGGCACATAGCAGTCGCATGCGACACGGGTCACGGGGCGGCGCACTGACAGCTGAGCTCTCGCGCCAGCCATGTGCCACCGGATTTTCGACATGCGCGTCGCTCGCCAGCGAGATCGCCGCGCTTGCGACGAAACGCTGCCTCCCGAGCGCGTTGCACGCAGTCCCGGGACGGGGACTTGGCGCGTGCGCCGTCGACTCAAGCCGGGTTCGAGTCCCCGAGCAGCCGTCGGATGCCTGCAGCAAGAGCATCACAGTCCACCGGCTTGTGCAGAAACAGGGTGTGTCGGTCGGGGAAGGGCGGGAAATCATCGCTCGCGGTCATCAGCAGTACAGGGGTTTCTGCGAGACGGCTGTAGGCCCGAATGATGTCCAAGAGCTCGAGTCCGCTCATGTTCGGCATCAGGATATCGAGGATGATGATGGCCGGTGCCGGTATGTCGATGAGTAGATCGAGCGCATCGCACCCATCGGGCGCGGTCTGGACGAGGAAGCCTTCCGCTTCCAGAACCTCCCTGCAGACGACCTGGGCGTCTTCGGAGTCATCGACCACGAGAGCCATGCGCCTACGACGGCGGTCCTTGGCGCGAAGTCTGTTCGTGGACTTGTTCTCATCCACCTCAGCGGATCGTCCTCGCTCCGGGTCTTCGTCGGGTGCCACAGCAGGCACGATCATCATGGCGGTAGCCCCTCGTTCATCTGGCCGATTCGGTGAGCCCAAGAGCACGAATTGTGCCCTTGGGCTCCGGAGCGTTTACCGCCGCAACCTGCTGGATTCACGACGGTGCAAACCTGGGCAGGTGCCACAAGAACGCCTCAGTGTGGCGTTCTTGTCAGTCAATCAGGAGTCAGGTCAAATACTGATAATGGCTAGATGTTTCACGAGTTGAAATCATTCGCTCCGTATTCGAAGGTACTGCGAGGCGCCGAATTCGCCGTGTGATCGCACACCGGCGACGGCAGGGCACGGGCGAAGGTCCCATTCTTCGGCGCCGGTAATCGGCGCCGAGGCACTCCACAGAGTAGTGCTAGGGAATCGCGACGAAGTCGTGTGCCAATGGGTCGACGGTGCCGGGGGCCACGGCATCCACGACCAGCGCGCCGCTGATGACGTTGTCGCCGGTGGTAGCGTCGAACATGCCGTCGTTGGCCAGGCGGATGGCGTAGCGTGAGTCGTCGCGCAGCGCGGTCGCGTCATCGGGCATCCACAGCGCGATCTTGTAGCTACCGGGCGCCGCATTCGCAGGCACGCGCAGCTTCACCGCGATGCTGGCGGTCTGACCCTGCTGCCAGCGCCGGACATCGACCGCATTCAGGCGCGCCACGCGGCGGGCGCCGCCTCCGCTCAGCACCACGTAGACCGGGCGCTCGTTGAACGGCGCGGCGAAGCCGGTGTTGGCAATATCGAGCGAGAGGGCGAGCACCCCACCGGGCGCCACCGTCGCGCTATGCACAGCCTGCTTGAGCACCAGCCGATAACCCAGGTGGCGGCGGATGTCGTCACCACAACCCTGTGTTTCCCAGCCGGCGAGGACGTCCTGATGGTACTCCCGGTTGAGATACGACCAGTGGTTGTTGCTCATCTCGGCGACCGCGGGGCCGCAGTCGGTTCGGGCGCTGACCGCGCAGGTCTCGCCGCCCATCGGGGTGAAGCGGGTGTCCTGCGACACGTACGACTCCCACTGCGAGACCGGGCTGGCGTAGGTGCCGAAGTCGCTCGAGCTGGCCAGGAAGCAGTCGTTGTGATGACCGATACGCGCCGCATTCGAGCCATTGAATGCCTCGGCGCCGCTCACCGGAGCACCCGCGAAGGCCTCCTTGTGCATCGGAGTACGAACCTGCACGGCGCGCGACACCGGCAGGGCATTCAAGATCGCGGTCAGGATCGCGCCACGGTCGCCGGCGTTGTCGAGCCCGTTGGTCGAGGTGTGCCACTCGCCCCACGCGCCGATGAAGCCGGCCTGCATCACTGCGATGACGTCGGCGTTCCTCTGCAGGAGCGGCTTGAGCTGAGCGATGTGGCCGAGGATCACGCTCCTGGGCGCGTCCGCGTCGAACGCTGCGTTGTACATGAAGCGCAGGACCACCTTGATGCCGGCGGCGCGCACCGTGGCGAAGCCGGCGTCGAGCTGCGCCAGCAGCGCGGCGTCGATCGGCCGGTCGCGATAGGCGTCCAGACGCACCTCCGCGATGGCCAGGCTGTAGCCGCCTGCGCGCGCCTGCGCCGCGCCGCTAGACGCCGCCAGGTTCATACCCACGTAGAAGCCGCGCTCGGGGTTGATGATGTCCGCGTTCGATTCGACGAAGCTCAGCCTGACCATCGGCGCCGGATTGGTGCCGACGACTGGCGGCGTGTTGTCGACCGGGCCCGCGTCAGGCTGCGGGGTGACTGGCGGCGTGTTGTCGACCGGGCCCGCGTCAGGCTGCGGGGTGACTGGCGGTATGGTGTCGACCGGGCCCGCGTCAGGTTGCACGGTGACCGGCGGCGCATTGTCGACCGGGCCTGCGTCAGGCAGGGTGGCGACCGGCGGCGTGATCGTGCTTCCAGGTGGTGCGGTGCCGGCAGGTGCGGTCGGCGACTCGTCGCCCGCAACGGGCTCCTGGTCCGAGCCACTGATTTGGCCGGTGCAGGAGCTGAGAATGGTGATGAGAGAGAGGACTGCGAGCGAGCTGTTGATGGTGAAGCGGTGTTGCATTGGCTCGAGCAGAATAGAGCGATTAGCTTGACACGCAAACTAATTTTGGCTGTGGACTGTTCGCCACAGCGATGGGGATTTCAACCCGCGCGAAATCACTGCCGGTCACACGTCACCGTCGGGACGTGGACCGGTGTGCGAGTACTACATCGGCCTTCCTGCGCCCGCAGGTGGGCAGCGCGCATCGGGTGCAAGAGGCTGGATGTCTCGGAGCCTTGGGCAGTCCGAGATCAAGACGCCGGTGCTGTCAGGCGGCAGCGAGCGTGTCCGCAAGAGAACTCTCGCGTGCCCTCGAACGGCGGCACAGTTGCTAGCCTCGAATGTTCTGCAGACGCTTCCGGCAAGGCTCACATACAGGCGCGGCGCCCCATAAGTCCGTGGCCAAGACTTCTGGATGCTGCTCACACATCACGGCCCCGCCCGCACTTCTCTCGAGGGCCACAACGGCGATGACCAGCTCGGCTACGGCCTTGCTAGCAGCGTGCGCACTGAGCTCATGCAGCAAGCTGCACCGCTCCCGGAGCTCCTTCACGCGCCCGAGCAGCTCCCATCCGATATCGGTAGGCGCGTTGGACTGGGCCAACCTGGCCCGCATTTCCAGTGCGGACAGCTTGGTGGCTGTCTGGGCCAGGATGTCGAGTCGTTCCGTCATCACCGCTGGCCACCATACTCGGCTCGGTGCTCAGAGAAGCCACCGGGGATCCCAAAGACGTGTACGGGCCATCTCAACCTTGCGTCTGATTTTCGTCGCTGACGACGCGCCGTTCGTCCGGGACCGCAACCGAGTCGTGAAATGGATAGTGACTACAGGAAGGGCACGACGCGATAGCTTCGCGTGAGGTCGCCCGCCGTTTCGTAGTACGGCCGGGCATCCACTGCCGAGGAGGTCCATTGTCGCCGCAGCGTGAGCCGAGATCCTCGACCACCCACTGGTGCACACCCGCTCGAGCCGCGCGTGCGTCGACGACGCGCGCGCGTCGTCCAGGCCCACGGCCAGGCGCGCGCCGGAGCACTCCCAGCCGGATCGGTCGGCAATCTCCAATAGCACGGGGCTTCTTGCCTTGTCCGCCACAGCGACCACACACGTGGCGCCACAGTGGCGATCGCCATTTCGGGCGGCTCAGCCTTGCGCGCGGAAATAGCCAATGGTTGCACGCCACGCCAGGCGCCTCGGCCGCGGCACGTCGG